>Ga0209551_1000030_pt1 | contig 41191 bp, 41 predicted proteins | sample LauGreSuBDMM15SD_2_FD_187568 | JGI IMG/M metagenome (GOLD analysis project Ga0209551, IMG submission 187568) | Freshwater lake microbial communities from Lake Michigan, USA - Su13.BD.MM15.SD (SPAdes) (version 3) | ecosystem: Environmental > Aquatic > Freshwater > Lake | place: Lake Michigan, USA... | reverse complement strand
ACAGCGCCCCCTGATCCAAAGTATCGTAGAGGAATTACTCGGCAAAGGAAGTTGTCCGAGCACAGGAGTTACTGCAGCCCGTACCAACTGGGTAATGGAAACGCTTATTAAGAATCAGGTCTAAAAAAAGCTCCTAATTTCCTGTTAAACTATTTAAGAGAGATAGGGTGCTTTTAGTGTCCCTTCGCCTTTTGACACCCTAAAAATTCCTGGAGTTGCGGAAAATAAATTTACCACCCTATTCCTTTTTAGCTATTCCCCACTTGCCTCAAAGACCATCCTGAAAAAACCTGATTGACCAGCAAAACATTCTTTCTGGTTTTTCTTTAGCTTTAAGGCTAAATCATTTGTTCCTATGAAACATCTCCTCTTTTTTTTACTTGTATTCAGCAGTTTATCTGCCCAATCCCAAACCTTTGACTCTTCGCTTCCCTTAAAGTACCGCAATATCGGGCCTTTTCGAGGAGGAAGATCCGTCACTGCCGCAGGTGTAGTCCAAGACCCCTTGACCTATTACTTTGGGACTACGGGTGGAGGTCTTTGGAAGACCAGCGATGCAGGTCAACATTGGGGAAATATTTCCGATGGATTTTTTACTACCAGCTCCATTGGTGCGGTGGCAGTAGCCGAAAGCAATCCCAACATAGTCTATGTGGGAATGGGTGAACATGCGCCTAGAGGTGTCATGACCTCCTACGGCGACGGGGTATACAAATCCACCGATGCTGGTAAAACCTGGAAAAAATTGGGATTGGAAAAGACCCAACATATCTCAAGAATCCAAATTCACCCTAGCAACCCAGATGTGCTCTATGTGGCTGCCCAAGGTGCTCTTCATGCACCAAATGAAGATCGTGGAGTCTTCAAAAGTATAGACGGAGGCCTGAACTGGGAAAAAGTACTCTACGTAGATACCATGACCGGCGCAGTGGAACTGTCCATGGACATGAATTACCCAGAAATCCTCTATGCCGCCATGTGGGAGCACCAGCGCTTTCCTTGGCAGGTGAAGTCTGGAGGCCCTGGATCTGGGCTTTACAAATCCACAGATTCGGGCAAAACCTGGAATAAAATCCACAAGGGCCTTCCTGAAGAAAAAGGAAAAATGGCCATATCTGTTTCTAGAGCCAATTCCAACAAGGTCTACGCTTTGATTGAAAGTAATACCGAGAAAGATTTAGGCGGATTATTTGTCTCCGAGGATGCTGGTGAGAACTGGACCCTAATCAACAAGAGCAACCGATTGACGCAACGCGCTTGGTACTACATCGAAGTCTTTGCCGATCCTGTCAACGAGCACAAAGTATATGTACAGAGCGCTCCGTTCTTAGTTTCTATCGATGGAGGCAAAACCTTTGAGGGTATCGATGGCCCACACGGCGACTACCATGACCTATGGATCAACCCCAAAAATCCCAATAATCTTATCTTAGCCGACGATGGTGGGGGATCTATCTCCTTCAATGGCGGGAAAACTTGGTCTACTCAGAGTAACATGCCTACGGCCCAGTTTTACCGTATCAATGTGGACAACCAGTTTCCCTACCGCATCTATGGCGGGCAGCAGGATAATTCCTCAGTAGTGATATCTAGCATAGGGCTAGGCCGCGGAGGGATCACTCAAGAGCATTGGAACAATTCTGCTGGTGGCGAATCCGCTTTTCTGGCTTTTGACCCGAATGATCCCCGCTATGTTTTAGGAGGCAGCTACCAAGGCACGATTGAGGTGTTGGATATGCAAACCCAAGGATCGACTAACATCATGGCTGCCCCTATCCAATACCTAGGTATGGATGCCAAGGACATGAAGTATCGGTACAACTGGAACGCACCGATCATCTGGTCGCAGCATGAAAAGAATACCTATTACCATGGTGCTCAGATCTTATTGAAAACCCAAGATTGGGGCAAAACTTGGAAAGAAGTTTCTCCAGACCTCACCCGCAACGAAAAATCAAAGCAAGGCAAAGGAGGAGTTCCCTTCACCAATGAAGCTGTGGGAGCAGAAAATTACGGTACACTTGCCTATGTAATCGAAAGCCCACATGCAGCCGGTACGATTTGGACTGGAAGTGATGACGGCTTCGTCCAATTGACCCGAGATGGTGGGGAAACTTGGACCAATGTCACTCCCAAAGACTTGAAAGAATGCTTAATCAATGCCATTGAGGTATCTCCCCATGATCCTGCCACTGCCTACATCGCTACCACACGCTACAAATTCAACGACTATACGCCTGCGATCTACAAGACTATGGACTACGGAAAAACCTGGACCAATATTTCCAAAGGCATTCCTTACGGTGCCTTTACACGTGTAGTGCGGGAAGATACGAAGGTGAAAAATCTACTTTTTGCAGGCACCGAACAGGGCATGTACCTCTCCAAAGACGGAGGCCTCAACTGGGCTTCCTTCCAGCTCAACTTACCAGTTACCCCCATCACCGACTTAAAAGTAGCTCATGACGACCTAATCGTGGCCACGGCTGGTAGATCCTACTGGATCTTGGATGAACTCAATGCGGCAAGAGAAGTAAAAGCTAGCGTGGAAAAAGTTACCCTCTATACCCCAGAAAAAGTGCTTTTAGGCAGTTGGAGTTCTTCCATGAATGGGGGTAACCTAGATGGATTTACGGGCACCAACCCTTTCCAAGGTCAAAACCCCGCCTCTGGAATGGTAATCTACTACCAGCTACCGCAAACATTTGCAGACAGCACCGAATTGGTACTTGAAATTCTGGATGCAGAAGGAAATCTGGTACGGAAACTGAGCTCGAAGAGAAACCCAGATTTTCAATCCTATGACGGAGGTCCTTCACCAGAACCTACACTTTCTACAAGGAAAGGAGTCAATCGATTTGTTTGGGATCTACGCTATCCAACCGTTCCAGGTATTCCTACTGCCTATATCGAGTCGAGCTTCCGAGGCCATAAGGCCATTCCAGGTGCCTACACCTTGAAATTAAGCACTGCTGGAATCACATCCGAAGCCAAAGGAGAAATTCAGGATGTTCCAGGAAGTAAGTTAATGGCATCTGATTTCCAAGCCTATCACCAGTGGATGAGAACCCTGGAAGTAGAAGTGACTCAGATGCATCAGCTCGTCAATACCGCCAAAGGATACCAGGATCAATTGAAGGACTTGGTGGGGCGATTGGATAGCAAAAAAGAGTTCCAAGAAGTTAAAGAGGCAGCTCAGGCACTCATCAAAGAATTGACGGCTTGGGATGAGTCCATGGTGCAGCGCAAATCTACTGCCTACGACGACGTGGAGAACTTCCCAAACAAGTTTACGGCCAACTTCCTATTTATGATGAATCATGGAGAAAGCAGTATCCCAAGCATCAACGAAGGGACCAAAGCAAGACATTCAGAGTTGCTAAAGCAGTGGAAGCCATTGGAGGCCGAAGGCAAGCGATTGGTAGAAAAAGCCATCCCAACATTCAATGCACTAGCCAAGGAAAAAGGAGTGGGCGTGCTGCTTTTGAAATAAACAAGGCAACCAAATTCCCCCTGCAGCTGGAATCAGAAATCACCTGATTCCAGCTGCTACCACAAATTATACCAAACACCCGCAAACCGAAACGCATGAGACATCTCACTTTTTTACTCGCTTTATTGATTCTTGCAGCCTGCAATTCAAAAGCACCTTCCCTAAATCAAGGAGATGCTTTGGCTGCAGAAGATTCCATTTTCACGACGCCCCTCGGTATTACTTTTGAAATTCCAGCTCCTAGCGAACTAGCCCTGGCAAATTTTGAAGAAGCAAAAAAGAACTACGAAACAAACCCGCAAGATACCGATGCACTCATTTGGTACGGGAGAAGAACGGCTTACCTAGGGAAATACAGTCAAGCGATTGGGATATATACCGAAGGAATTAAAAACTTTCCTCAGGACGCACGCATCTACCGACACCGAGGTCACCGCTACCTCAGCATCAGGGAATACGATAAAGCCATCGCAGATTTAGAAAAAGCAGCAGACTTAATCCAAGGTACAGCGGATCAAATCGAGCCTGACGGTCTACCGAATGCACAAAATATTCCCTTAAGTTCACTCCATAGCAATGTGTGGTACCATCTCGGACTAGCCTACTACCTCAAGCACCAATACGAAAAAGCCTACCAAGCCTACCTCAAGTGTAGAGACAGTGGGTCCAACTACGATAATATCGTGTCCAGTACCCACTGGTTGTACATGATTCAGCAGCGCTTGGGAAACCCGAAAAAGGCAGATTCACTACTTGCCCCGATTCAAAAAGAGAGGGCAGTAATCGAAAATCAGAGTTATGCAGATTTATGTCGACTTTATAAGGGCTGGCTTTCTCCAGACTCCTTGCTTAAAGCGAGTCCAGGAAATCCTTCCAATGATGCCGTTAATTATGGCCTCGCAAATTGGTATTTGAATCAAGGTGACTCAGCAAAAGCAAAGCAATTGATGGAGGCGCTAGTAGAAGGAAAAGCATTTACTTCCTTTGGTTACCTCGCGGCGGAAAAGGACTTAATGCATTTCTTATCGAGCAAAAAGTAAACCCATGGGTTGGCTCTAGCAATAAAAAAGAGCCAAGGCTTTTATTTGAAGCTTATCTCCATTTTTAAGTTGCAGCGTCCGTATGCACCGCATTCCAGTTCGCAGGATACAAAACCAAGTCGATGGTAGAGTTTAATGGCAGCCTCCAGCTTGGTGTGGGTATAGAGGCGAACTTTTATTGCTCCCTTTTGGCGGGCCAATTCTAAGATCTGTTTTCCAAGCAGTTCCCCCGCTCCTTTACCTTGAAATTCGGGCGAAACCCCCATTTTGATCATTTCCCAAACTCCCTCCTCACTGGGAATTAGGGCTACCGTTCCTGCAATACGTTCTCCGATTTTGGCAAAAATGATTTCTCCCCCCTTTGCCAAAATGGTTTGTTCTGGGTTTTCCAATTGAGCCAGATCAAAGGGCTCCAAGGAAAAATACTGACTCACCCAGGCCTTATTAATCGATTCAAAATAGGGTTGCAGGGCAGGTGAAAAGGGAATAATTTCGAACGAATCTTGAATCATACACAGAACATTTTTACCAAAAGTACAGCAAATCAAGTAGCTTAGAGTTCAAAATAATTCAGATCTCCATGAAAAACATCACCTTCCTTTTTTGCTTCCTGCTCCTCAGTACACTAGTACATCAAGCTGCAGCACAAACTCCCTCAGAAAAAATTCAACAACTAAAACTGACACTTCCTGAGGTAAGCCAGCCCATCGGCAATTACGTAAAGTGGAAGCAGGTGGGTAACTTACTTTACCTTGCTGGATATGGTCCTAAAATCTACGGAAAAGTTGGGGCTGACTTATCTACCGAACAAGGCTATGAAGCAGCCAAAGCAACAGGCTTAGAAATCATTGCTGTGCTCCAAGCTGCCACTGGAGATTTGGGACGAATCAAGCAATTTGTAAAAGTCTTGGGCATGGTCAACTCAACTCCCGAGTACACCACTCACCCTGCAGTAATCAATGGATTTTCTGACCTGATGGTAGCCGTTTTTGGAGAAAAGGGAAAACATGCCCGGTCTGCAATTGGTGTGGGTTCCCTTCCCAATAACTTTGCGGTAGAGATTGAGGTTATCGTCGAGCTGGAAGACAAGTAAGCACGACAATTAGCGCATACTTTACACGATTTTTAAAACAAGCTCCCTTGAAAAGGATGGCCCTCTAACTCCAAGAGGGCTTTTTTCTTGCCCAAGCCTCCGGCATATCCGGTGAGGCTTCCATTACTTCCAATGATCCGGTGGCAGGGCAAAATAATCAGTAAGGGATTTGCTCCTATGGCAGTGCCAACCGCTCGAATTGCTGCTGGATTGCCCAACTGCTCGGCTAACTTGGCATAGCTTGTGGTTTTCCCAAAGGGAATTTTTCCTACGGCCAGCCACACCTTCCGTTGAAAGTCCGTGCCTCCTAGACCAATCGGGAGATCGAAGATTTGTCGTTGTCCAGAAAAGTACTCTTCCAACTGCTTTTGGGTTTCAAGCAGAAGGGGCTCCAGAAGCTCTCCCTCCACGGGCTGTTGGGTAAACTTCAATTCCGAAAGGCAGTCTTCTCGAATGCTGAGCTGGATATTTCCTAAAGGGGTAGCGATGATGGGCATGGGATATAAAGAAAATTTTTCAGCTGATGCACAATCGGTATTTCCATACTTCTCGTACTTGATCAAAATCCACTTCAAAGGGAGGATAGATCGGATTGGCGGAGCAGAGTAAGATTTTTTGTTGCCCTTGGTTCTGCTTATAGGCGATCTTAAAGGTAACGCCATCCTGTTCGGTCACGATGACGTAGCGATCCCCATCCTTTAAGCTGGTCCAGTCTTCCAGGTATTCGCAGACAATCCAGGCGCCATCTGGGATGGGAAGCATGGAATCTCCATCTACTTGAAAGACCCGGTGTTTTTTAGTGGTAGGTAGAAAAGGCAAGGAAAACCTCGGCAAGTCAGAAATAAATTCAGGGTCGGCAAATCCTGCCAGGTAACTTGCCTTGGCCCGCTGCGAAACAACCTCGATCAATTCCCGTCCCTCCGAATCTACCGTGGTGGAGAGAATACGGAGATTTTTCCCTCGAAGAAAGTGATCGGTTTCTAAAAGTTCGCGCAACTTGTATTCCGAATAGGAAGACAGCTCCTCCCGAACCAAAATATCAAGGGAAACCTTGAAATAGTCGGCAAAAAGGAGGAGTACCTCCAAGGGAGGGGTAATGTTCCGTTCGTATCCAGCAAGTTTGGATCGGGAAACCCCCACAGCCTGTGCAAGTGCCTCTTGGGTAAGAGACTTCTTTTTGCGGAGGAATTTAAGGTTGATATGAATCAGCATAACTAAATGATTGTGCCAAATATTAATACAACGGAAATACACTAGAAATAAATCCCGCAAGCGGGATGAAATAAGGATTACAGCTTTCCAGACAATTGCTCTTTAGTAGCATAAGTTGATTTAATCATGTTATTTAGCCTTACTTGAATATCGGATTTTATTTTGTTGATCTATACCTATTTCTCCCCGCTTGCGGGGACTATTTCTATCGTGTTTCCACCGTATTTCTCTTTCTCTCCGACAACTTTCGTCTCTAAACGATTCGAAGGTAAAAAATTTGTTTAATTTATAAACATTAAAATGTTTAAATAATTAACAAATTAATGGAAGAAAAGCGAAGTATCGTGCACTTGGATCTGGACACGTTTTTTGTATCCGTAGAGCGACTAGTTGACAATCGCCTCAATGGAAAGCCGGTCCTAATTGGAGGGGCTAGCGACCGAGGGGTAGTCGCCTCTTGCAGCTACGAAGCACGGAAATTCGGCATACACTCCGCTATGCCCATGCGCACCGCTAGGCAACTCTGTCCTGAAGCGATTGTCGTGCGCGGAGACTTTGAAAAATACAGCCAAAAATCTCAAGAAATCACCGAAATTATTCGAGAGGGTGTTCCCCTTTTCGAAAAAGCCTCCATCGATGAATTTTACATCGACCTCACCGGTATGGATCGCTTCTTCGGCTGCTTCAAGTTGGCCCACGAGCTCCGCCAACGCATCATCCAGGAGAGTGGGCTCAACATCTCCATGGGGCTCTCCCAAAATAAAACCGTCTCCAAGATTGCCACCGGAGAAGCAAAGCCCAACAACGAAAAACAAATTCCCCTGGGCGAAGAAAAATCCTTCCTCTCCCCGCTGTCCGTACGAAAAATTCCCATGATCGGCGAAAAAACCTCCCAGACACTCTACAACATGGGGGTCAAAAAAGTGCATACCCTACAGCAAATGCCTGCCCAACTCCTAGAAGCCACCTTTGGGAAAAACGGAAAAATGATCTGGGAAAAAGCGAATGGCATCGACCTCAGCCCGGTCGTGCCCTATTCCGAAGCGAAGTCCATCTCCTCCGAACATACCTTTGATGTGGACACCATCGATACCCAACTGCTAGAAGCCACTCTGATCGCCATGACGGAGCAACTCTCCTCCAAACTCCGGCAAAAGGGGCAACTCACGGCCTGCATCACGGTGAAAATACGCTACTCCGACTTTGAAACCCACAGCATACAGCACCGTATCCCCTACACCTCGGCAGACCATAACCTACTCCCATTGGTCAAGCAGCTCTTCCAAAAACTCTACACACGCCGCCTACTCATCCGCCTCGTTGGGGTACGCTTCAGCAACCTGGTCTATGGCAACTACCAAATCCAACTCTTCGAAGACAGTCATGAGCAGATTCAACTCTACCAGGCATTAGACAAATTAAATGTCAAATATGGAAACAAAACCGTCTGCCGAGCAGTCACTATGGGCCTAGAAAGGCGTAGTTTCAACCCCTTTAGTGGCGTGGAAAATTAAAAATTACGTTCTAAATCCCCCATCCTAATTTCAGAAACTAGCTTACCGAATTCAAAAACATCCTTATTTTGGACTAAAATTCAATCCATAGCCACTTACCTATGTCTTCCTACCTGTTCACCAGTCCACGACTTGGATTTCGCCGTTGGCAAGCAGCAGACCTGGATGCATTTACAGCCATCAATTCGGATCCCGAGGTGATGCGCTTCTTTCAAAAGCCTCTTTTGAAAGAAGATACCCTAGCCATGATGGAGCGGATGGAGCGCCTGTACGAGGAAAAAGGATTCTGCTATTTTGCCGTAGAACACTTGGCTGACCAAAGCCTAATTGGCACCATCGGATTAGGATGGAAGACCTTTGAAGCTGACTTTACCCCTACCGTAGATCTCGGCTACCGCATCGGCAAGGCCTGGTGGAACCAAGGCTTTAGTACCGAAGGAGCCGCCACCTGCTTGGACTATGCCAGACAAGTCCAAATTCCGAAAGTGGTGGCCATAGCCTCCATCGGAAACCTGGCATCCATCCAAGTGATGAAAAAAATAGGCATGCAGTATTGGAAAGAGTTTGACCATCCCGAGCTACAGGAACACCCGGAAATCCAACGCTGTAGTCTTTACCAGATCAAACTTTAAGTACTGCCCCTGCCTGCTCACACCCCTTCTACCTATCAAAAACACATGCCCTACTTTAGCGAACAACATTTCCAAAACCTAGGTCCTTTGGATAGCCTACAGGGAGAATACGATTCCTGTACCTTTTCAACCTGTAACTTTGCAGGCCTTTCGCTGCAGGAAGCGAGCTTTGAAAATTGCAAGTTTGAGGACTGCGACCTGAGCAATATCAAGGTTCCCAAAGTGAATTTCCAGAATGTACGATTTGTACGATGCAAAATGCTGGGGATTGCTTTTACCACAGCCAATCCTTTTTTACTAGAGCTTCATCTAGACCACTGCACCCTCGACTACTGCAATTTTTACAAACTCCCCCTCAAAAAATCGACTTTTCACCACTGTCGATTACGGGAAGTAGATTTTTCACAGGCAAATCTGAGTGAGGCAAGTTTTGCAGGATCGGACCTCCTTAGCGCAGTCTTTGACCAGACGCACCTAGAGAAGGCCGACTTTCGAGATGCGCTCCACTACCGCATCGTTCCAGAAAATAATTTCCTGAAGGGAGCAAGATTTGACTCGTCAGGATTGCCCGGACTACTCACCTCCTACGGAATTCGAGTCGATTGACCCCGTACTATTCCTACTTCTTGAAGTAGCTATCTCGAATGGCTTTGAATTCGGAGCCTTCCTTCCATCCCGGCCATTTAGTGGAGTTGGCTAGATTCCGACCTACTTGATACAGCAACTGTACATCATCCACTGCACCATCCAGATTCCATCGCTTTGGATCGTAGGCATCAGCTGGTTTGTGGTAGTACTGGGCCACATATTCCTCCTGAAGCTGCTTTCCATACTCCTTCCCTTTCTCCACATGGTCGATTCCTGTTCCAATATACAAGGCCGGAATTCCTATTTTGGCAAAATTGAAATGGTCAGAACGGAAATAGTAGCCCACTACAGGATTGGGTTCAGGGGCAGCATAACGTCCAAGTTTTTTGAGTTCTTCGTCCAATAAATCCTCCATTTCAGATTGGCCTACACCAATGACAGAAACATCTTTCATCTTTCCGTAAGGGTTAACACCATCCATGTTGATATTGGCTACCGTTTTTTCCTTAGGATAGATCGGCTGCTTCGCATAATACGCCGAGCCCCACAAACCTTGTTCCTCTGCCGTTACGGATAAAAATACAACCGTTCGATCGGGTTGCTCGTCTGTCTTGAACGCTTTGGCCAAAGCCAAAAGGGCAGCTGTCCCAGAGGCATTATCCAAGGCCCCATTGTAAATGCTATCACCCGTTTCATCAGGCTTGCCTATGCCTATATGATCCCAGTGGGCCGTATAAATAATTACTTCTTCAGGAGCCGTTTTCCCTGTGATCTTGGCTATCACGTTTTTGGAAACATTGTAGGTAGGCTCCACAGCAAGACTTGTACTGAGCGTCATGCCGGTTGAAAATCCTTGAAAATTGGGCGTTCTAGCATTTTGCAATAGTTCAGATTGGTTCTTCCCCATTTTTTCAAACAGCTGCTTCGCAAAAGGCAGGGTAATCCATCCTTCAAATCCTAGTTTATACTTGTCTTGCCCTCTATCGTCCAGGTAGAGTTTAGACGCTTTCCAACTATTCTGAATGTTATTGAACCCATAGCCGGCAGGAATGGTGTTGTGCACAATCAAGCAACCCAATGCTCCTTGGCGTACCGCCTCCTCGTATTTGTAGGTCCATCGACCGTAATAAGTCATCGTATTCCCTTTAAAAAAGGTCGAATCCTCGCTTCCAAAGCCAGGATCGTTGATCATCACCACCACAATTTTACCCTTCACATCCAAATTTTTGTAATCATTCCAGCCATATTCAGGAGCAACAATGCCAAAGCCAGCAAAAACTACCTCGGCATTCTCTACACGAACAATAGAATCAGTTCGCTGGGTCCAGATTACAAAATCTTTCAACCCTTCCCCCACAACAGACCCTTGTGCAGTCTTAAACTCCATGGATTGTTCGGGATAAGTGATGATGGAGACCATGGGTACCTCTTGGAAATAAGAATCTCCATTGCCCGGCTCAAGCCCCATTTCCTTGAATTTACTTTCCAAAAAGGAGGTTGTGAGCTTCTCTCCTTCGGTAAAAGGCATGCGCCCCATAAATTCATCTGAAGAAAGGGTGATCAAATTGGGCTCTAAATCTGTCACCTGAAATTGATACGATTCAGACTTGGAGGAGCAAGCAATTAGGTAGCCTGCAAGAAAAAGGAAGGACAGGAAGTTTCTCATGACTAAAAGGGAAAATAAGTGAAACGATAGTCTAAGGTAGAACATTTAGCTCTTGATTTTCTGATCTCTAGATCCAATTTGTGTACTAACTATTGCAATGCCTGAATATTGCCTTAACTTTGTGACCGGCGGCACGACCAGCTCCTGCTGAATCCCCCAGGTCCGGAAGGAAGCAAGGGTAGGCGGTCGTAGCGGTGCGATGCCGCCTCTTTTTTTTGTTTGGTAGCCCAAATTCAAGCCCTCCTTTCGCTACCTTATCCTAATTAATCTTCTAACTTTGTCAAAGGACCTTGGACTAATTAGTTGTCAGGGACTCTCGCTTTTTTACAACCAAAACCTATCTACATGAAATTCTTTATTGATACCGCCAATCTAGCCGAAATCCGCGAAGCACATGACTTGGGCGTATTGGATGGCGTGACCACCAACCCATCCTTGATGGCCAAAGAAGGCATCACTGGTGAAGCCAATATCAAGGCGCACTACAAGGCAATTTGTAAAATCGTAGAAGATAAGGTCAGTGCTGAAGTAATAGCCACTGACTACGAGGGAATGATACGCGAGGGAAGAGAGTTGGCCAAGCTAGACGATAAAATTGTGGTCAAAATCCCTATGATTAGAGAAGGCATCAAAGCCATACACTATTTTCATAGTGAAGGAATACGGACCAACTGTACCTTGATATTTTCTTCGGGACAAGCCCTTTTGGCTGCCAAAGCAGGCGCTTCGTACGTTTCTCCGTTTATCGGCCGTCTAGATGATATTGCATTTGATGGCCTAGAACTTATTGCTCAGATTGTTCACATCTACCAAAACTACGGCTACGAAACCGAAGTACTCGCGGCATCTGTTCGCCACACCATGCACCTGATCAAATGCGCTGAACTGGGCGCAGATGTAGTGACCTGTCCGCTCAAAGTGATCACAGGATTGCTAAATCATCCACTTACCGACTCAGGGCTAGCACAATTCCTTGCAGATCACGCCAAGGCTGCAAGCAAATAAGCAAGCGTCACTCAAAAATTCACTAGCGCAACCGAGCCATGTACATCATCAAAGTCAAAGGCAAAGCAAAAATTCCCGATTACATTCAAGTTCGAGATGCGAATTTTGTGCTTGTTGCCTACTTCAGAGCAGATCGCCCCATGAAAAGTGTGGAGAAATTTGGTCTGGAGGGCAAGGAAGAACAACTAGAAGAATTAATCAAATCCCTCCCTTTTGGGAAACTTCAAAAACTAGAACTCTAAATCCATGGATTTCAGTACACTACCTGTGTTGTCCATGACACAGGCCACAATCTTTCAAGGAGAAATTCCCGTCCTCAGTGACGTCAGTTTTTCTGTGGAGCAACATGAGTTTGTATTTCTTATCGGTAGAACAGGAAGTGGCAAAAGTTCCTTGCTAAAAACCTTGTATGCAGACCTCCCCTTAAAATCAGGGCTTTCGGAGGTTGTAGGCTACTCCCTTTCCCAAATTAAAAACAAGGAGGTTCCCTTCCTCAGAAGAAAAATTGGAATCATCTTTCAAGATTTTCAGCTATTTACAGACCGCTCTGTCCATGAAAATCTCACCTTTGTACTGAAAGCTACCGGTTGGACGGACCCTATTCTTATCAAAGAGCGAATCGGAGAAGTACTCCTCCAAGTAGGCTTGTTGGAAGCCCTAACGAAAATGCCGCACCAGCTATCGGGCGGAGAACAGCAGCGCGTGGTAATTGCAAGATCTTTACTGAATAATCCTTCCATTTTACTAGCAGATGAGCCCACGGGAAACTTAGACCCTGATGTGGCGGATGGAATTTTCAAATTGTTTCAGGATATCAACAAAAAAGGTACCGCCATCTTGATGGCAACCCACAATCACGAGCTACTCCGGAAATACCCTTACCGAGTACTGAAATGTGAAAAAGGAAAGTTGCTGGATAGCACCATGGACGACATCTCATTCGGCTCCACCTTTTAAAATCTCACCTCCCGCTCGGTGAGAGATAGACTTTGGACAAAAAAAAATACCGACAGCTGTCAGTATTTTTTTGATTATTCTTTACGGAGATTAATTTGTCTTCACCAAATTTTCCTTTGCCTGGGTAAACGTAGGCTCAATTGCAAGAGCTTCATTGAATGCCGCCTTGGCTTCCACCTTTGAGTTTTGATCCAAAAACACCAAGCCCTTCAAGTTGAGTGCCGCTGCTTTCATGTCCACCTGCTGAGTCTCCGTCTCGGAGACCGCAAAACCAATTTTTTCATCCGGTTTGGCCACCTTCATGAGCATGGTCAAGGAATTTATCGCCTCGGCATAGCGTTTCATGGAATATTGTAGGTAAGCCGACTTGTACAAACTAAAATTATCACCCGTCAATAGGTGTAGGCTTTCATAATACGGGAGAGCACGGTCAAAGGCTCCCAATTGCTCCAAGGCGTAAGAAGCAATTTCCAAAGCCCCTACATTTTTATCGTTGATTTTCAAAATATCCATGGCCACCAACGCTGAAGAAGCATATTCTCCGGCTTCGAAATACAAACTGCCCAAGGCTTCCATGTATCGAAGATCTTCTGGATTTCGCGCCATCAGATCGTAAAGTTTAATTTTAGCGATAGACAAGTCGCTGTAGCGAAGTCCTGCTTGGTAGACCATCTGATCCACCATGTTGAGTGCACTCTTTACTTTAGGATCAAACTTAGGGATGGAGTCGGTAGCTGTTTGAGCCATGGCTGCACCGATGCTAAGCGCGAATAGGGAAACGAAAACTGCAATTTTCATCATAATTGAACTAGTATTTAAGGTTTTTGAATGGGGTTAAGTCCTTTTTCTTGGGCAATTTGAAGCATCAGAATTCGGGCTTCCACCGGGTTATTTTGGATTCGACCCTCCAATATAGCTTCTTTGATTTCTTCTTTTATATCTCCAATGATTTTTGAAGGTGAGATCCCAAAGGTATCCATAATTTCCTCTCCACTCACTGGCGGCTGAAAATTACGTACCTGGTCTTTTTCCTCTACTTGTTTGAGCTTCTGCTCGACGAGGCCAAAATTATCCAAATATTTCTGAACCTTCTTGTCGTTTTTGGAGGTAATGTCCGCTCGACACAAGGCCATCAAATCATCGATATCATCCCCAGCATCAAAGAGCAATCTCCTTAAAGCAGAGTCAGTTACCTCTTCTTTAACTAAGGCAATAGGTCTTAAATGAAGTCGTACCAGCTTCTGTACATACTTCATCCGCTCATCCATGGGAAGTTTCAATCGCTTAAAAATCCCTGGCGTCATCCGCGCCCCCTTGTCCTCGTGCCCATGAAAGGTCCAGCCTATCTTGGGATGAAATCGCTTGGTGGCAGGCTTGGCGATATCGTGAAGGATAGCCGCCCAGCGGAGCCATAGGTTATCTGAGGCTTGACAAAGGTTATCCAAAACTTGAAGCGTATGGTAAAAATTATCTTTATGTGATTTGTCGTCCACAGAATCTACCCCTTGGAGGTCGACCATTTCAGGAAAAAACTCATGCAAGAGCTTGGAGGCAAACAACAGTTTGAAGCCATAGGAAGGCTTTGGGGTTTGGATGATTTTATTGAGTTCATCAATGATTCGCTCCGCCGAAATGATTTGAAGCCGCGAAGCGTGCGTGGTTAAAGCAAAAAAAGTCTCCGACTCAATATCAAAATCGAGTTGCGCCGCAAACCGTACCCCGCGCATCATGCGTAGCGGATCATCAGAGAATGTAATTCCTGGTTGCAAGGGGGTTTTTAGCTGCTTGGACTTTAAATCCTTTATCCCATCAAATGGATCGATCAATTCTCCATAATTCTGGGGATTTAAAGAAATAGCCATCGCATTAATCGTAAAATCTCTCCGCTCCAAATCTTCCTGGAGAGTGCCGTCTTCAACGAGAGGTTTGCGCGATTCCTGGCGATACGATTCTTTTCGAGCACCCACAAACTCAAGTTCCCAGTCGTCCAACTTTAGCATGGCCGTCCCAAAATTCTTGAATACTGAAAGAGGCACATGAAAGTCAAAGGTCTTTGCTACTGCTTGTGCCAGATGAATCCCAGAACCCACACAGGTAAAATCAATGTCTTTGCTGGGCCGCCCAAGAATCAAGTCTCGTACATACCCTCCCACTACATAGGTATCTAAGCCTTCTTCTGCAGCCACTTTAGCTACACGGGCAAAAATGGAATGTTCATCTAGCCTATCCTTTAAGTTCATCCCTTCCTAATTTTTACTTCTCCCTCAGGACCTAAAAATAACTCCTTAGTTCCTGTATGAAAAAGAGGGAATGGAAGACTAGTCTGCACATCTGCTTCCAACAATGATTCTTCGGTAAATAACACGGGCTGGGCAATCTGAAATAAGAGTTTATTCCAATTGGGCTCGCGAATTAAAGAAAAGCGAACAAGTCCATTCACCACTGCTCCCTTTGGTAGTAGGGGATTTGCTGGACTTTCATAGACAGTAGGCTTGGAAGCAAATTCGACAATGTCCAACGAAACCTCAGAAAATGAAATGCAAAGCGTTCGAATTTGAAATAAATCAAATAGTAGGTAAATCCCTTTTTCCAGAATCTCCTTTTCAGCCAGGGATCCCTTGCGCAAGGAAAAAATCTTTCCATTGCCCTCTTTAATGTAAACTTTCCCTTTTTCTTTAAGAAGTGCAAGGATGATGGCCTGATCTAACATGTCACAAAAATAAACAGATTATCTATCTAGACTACCATCCTAAAAAATCATTCCCGATCAGCTGCTAAACAAAAAGGACTACTTAAATATGAATCCCGAGGTTACCTAATTCAAAATGGTTCCTCTTAAAAACAAAAAAGGACAGCAGCTGCTGTCCTTTTTTTATCTGATTTAAAGTTAGAATTACCCTCTCAACCAGTTGATGAAAGTTTGGTATCCAACACCAATTTCACGAGCAAATGCTGCTTTGGTCTTTTTCCCAGCCGCTTCCACTTTCTTCCACTCATCCAAGATTTTACTCTTTTCTCCGTCAGAAAATGATCTACGCTTTCCTTCAGACTTGCTTGTAGATGTTCCATTCAAAGAAGAAATCAACTCATTTAAGTCTGCTAAGAATTTATTGTCTGTAAGAAACAACCCAGCAGATTCTAGTTTCTTGATTACTCCATCCTTCGGGTTAACTGGAGTCACGGAAATTCCTCTAGACGCAGCCTCATGAAGGTCGATTTTTTTTCCTTCTGCGGTTACATATACAAACCCGTCAGATTTCTTTAAGTCTACGATGGACTCTTTAATTAGTTCTCTCATGTTTTTTGTTTGTTTTTAGTTTAAAAACGACTTGCAATATAGCATGTAAATTTTCCTCCTCCAAAATTAAAAATATAAATTTTAACAAAAAATAAGAAAAATGTCTGATCCGCGTAATCAATCAATTAATGAAAAATCAAAATCTCTTTATTATTTTTCTTTAATACAGGTTTTGATCGCAGACGCTACACAAAAGTGAAAATACTATACAGACTACACGATCCCTATACTCCGTCAACTCGTAAGAGAAATGAAGATCATTAAACCGCTAAACACATTGATTGAAAGAGATTCATGGACTAAATCAAGAATTTTAACTATAATTCTAAAAAGAATACAACCAAATAATTACACGACATCAAACATCTACATTTAGTCATATATCTTGAAAAAAATATTTCAAGATTGATTTGAAATGCACAAGAAATAAACCTGGATAACCATTCTTAATTTATAAAAATCCTTTTTTAACTAAAATACTATTAGAATAGTTTTTAAATATTCGAATTATGAAAAATTAAAATCACTATATGGTCTTTTTATTATCCAAGGATAAAGTAGAAAAAATACAAACTACCGGAGTGAATTTTGAATTCCAGTTTCCCTGAGGCTTCCTGAAATAAAAGGCAAGTTTTTATTCTGAAAAATTCCAAGTCGGTTTTTAAGGCCTATTCATGAAATTTTTCTATCTTTATACCCCATAAGAATTCAACTTATTTCAACCCCTCCACCGCTTCTTATGGCCTCAAAAACGAAATACATTTTTATCACCGGAGGAGTTACTTCTTCCCTAGGAAAAGGCATTATCGCCTCATCATTAGGCAAATTGCTTCAATCCAGAGGATTAAGTGTTACCATTCAGAAATTTGACCCCTATCTGAATATCGATCCAGGAACTTTAAACCCCTACGAGCACGGAGAATGTTACGTGACGGAGGATGGAGCGGAAACCGATTTAGATTTAGGTCATTACGAACGTTTTTTAAACGTAGAAACATCCCAAAGCAATAACATCACCACCGGCAGGATCTACAATAGCGTGATCACCAAAGAACGTAAAGGTGAGTTTCTTGGCAAAACAGTTCAAGTCATCCCGCACATCACGGACGAAATTAAAAGTAACTTTTACAAGTTAGGCCAAGACGGCAAATACGATGTAGTCATCACAGAGATTGGCGGTTGCGTAGGCGATATTGAATCCCTTCCCTTCATCGAGGCAGTACGTCAGGCTCGATGGGACTTGGGTCCAGGTAATTTTTTGGTAGTACATCTTACCTTGATTCCTTACCTGAAGGCTGCCAAAGAATTAAAAACCAAACCTACCCAGCATTCCGTCAAGCAACTTTTAGAAGCGGGCATCCAACCCGACATCTTAGTTTGTCGTACCGAATATCCGCTACCTGAAGATGTGAAACGAAAGCTTGCCTTATTCTGCAACGTCCAACTGGACAGCGTTATCGAAGCCATGGATGCCGAATCCATCTACGATGTCCCGCTCCTCATGAAAAAAGAGAAGTTGGACGAACGGGTACTTTCCAAACTCAACTTGAAACCCAAATCCAAGTTGGACCTAAAGGATTGGAAAGGGTTCTTAGGAAGACTCAAAAATCCAACCTCCGAAGTTACCATAGGACTTGTAGGTAAATACGTCTCCCTACCCGATGCCTACAAATCAATCATCGAATCGTTCATACACGCCAGTGCTGCCATCGAATGCAAGGTAAATTTGGTTCTACTTTCCTCAGAAGAAATCACTGCAGACAACTATGTCTCCATGCTCAAGCCACTAGACGGAATCTTGGTCGCACCTGGCTTTGGGGAGCGAGGTTTTGAAGGCAAAATCGCCACTGTAAAGTATGCTCGGGAAAACCAGATTCCCTACTTCGGTATCTGCCTAGGGATGCAAGTTGCCGTGATTGAATTTGCAAGAAATGTACTGGGCCTTACCAAGGCCAACTCCACCGAAATGGGTCCAAATACCCCTCATCCAGTAATTGACCTGATGGAAGAACAAAAGAAAATTGACCAAATGGGAGGAACTATGCGTCTGGGTTCGTATGCTTGTGATCTCAAAAAAGGCAGTAGAACAGCCTTGGCTTATGGAAAAACAAAAATTCAAGAGCGCCATAGGCACCGTTATGAATTCAACAATGCATACCTCGACCAAATCGAATCTAGCGGCTTAGTTGCTACAGGTAAAAACCCAAAAACTGGATTGGTAGAAATTGTAGAGCTAAAAGATCACCCTTGGTTTGTCGGTGTGCAGTTTCACCCCGAGTACAAAAGCACTGTATTGAAACCACAACCCTTGTTTGTAGAATTTATTCAAGCAGCACTCCATAAAAATAAAAATAAATAACTGGCGCTTAAGCCCAGCCTCCTTCAACTAACATGGATAAAAATCAAGCAACCGGTTTGATCCTTTTTGCAGCGGTCATTCTCACCTACTCGTTATTTTTTGCGAGTAGTCCAGAAATCCCACCTGTAGAAACTACCACACCCACCGATTCGACCACAATAGCTGCTGCTACAGCAGCATCCATCTTGCCAACAGCAGGAGTTCCAGACAGCTTACTCGATCTGGATCGTCAACGTAAATTTGGTGATCTCGCTCCCTTCACACTTGGTGAGGAAAAAACCCTCGTCCTAGAGAATGAGGTAGTCAAAATCACCCTATCCAATAAGGGAGGAAGCATCAAAGAGGTTCTACTGAAAAATTATACCAGCTGGAAAAACGAACCCCTTTACCTACTGGATAGTGCTCAAACTAGCCTGAACTACTCCATTGACACCCGTTTAGGACCTGTAAACCTGAATGACTTTTATTTTGTGCCAGCCTTAAGTTCACAAGATCTTGAAGGGGTAAAACAACAAACGGTAACCTTTACGGCAAGCAGCCCAGCAGGACAAATAATTCAAAAATACACGCTGAAAGAAGGCGAATACACTTTAGGAAAGAGTTTTGAAATTCAAGGACTCCAAGGAATAGTAACCGCAAAAGCAGTACAAATTGACTGGAAAGATGAAATCAAATCCCAGGAAAAAGACCTTGCTGAATCCAGAAGAAAAACACAAATAAATTATTATTTAGCTGAAGGTAGCTATGAAAATCTAGGCCTTAGTGATGATCCTGAAGAGGCCAAGGTGGCTGAATCCGTAAAATGGATTGGCTTCAGCCAACGGTTTTTCACCGCGGGAATCATTGCAGACTCTGTATTCCAAGAAGTAAACCTCAGCCAAAGTACACCTGCCGACTCCTCATTAGTTCGTTCGATGAGCGCAAGCCTTTCTCTTCCTATTTTAGAGGGTCAGGCAAACCTAAGCTATTATTTTGGTCCGGATCAATACAAAACCCTAAAAGCCATAACCCCCGGTTTTGAAGAAAATGTAGACATGGGCTACTTTTTTGTGAGCTGGGTAAACAAATACATTGTCGTACACCTGTTCGAATTCCTTGAGAAGTACTTTGACAGCTATGGTATAATTATCATCCTGATCGTCCTACTAATCAAATTAGCATTATCACCGCTAACCTATAAATCCTACATCGGGATGGCAAAAATGCGCGTGATCAAGCCCGAGATTGATGAGTTGAAGGAAAAGTATGGAGACGATGCTACCAAAATGCAGCAGGAGCAAATGAAGCTCTTCTCCCAATTAGGAGTGAGTCCTTTGTCTGGATGCCTCCCCTTATTGCTGCAGATGCCATTCCTATTTGCTATGTTCTTCTTCTTCCCCAATGCCATCGAACTAAGACAGGAGTCCTTCTGGTGGGCAGAAGATCTTTCTACCTACGATGAATTCATCAAGCTCCCGTTCACCATTCCATTTTATGGAGCCCATGTGAGCTTATTTACCTTGTTGATGACTATCTCTCAGGTGCTATATGCCCACTTCAACAACCAGCTGACTACAGCGACTGGACCAATGAAAAACTTGGGTTACATCATGCCGGTCATGTTTATGTTTGTGCTTAACTCCTATCCTGCGGGGCTTAGCTTCTACTATTTTGTATCCAATATTTTCACATTTGGACAACAAGCCTTGATTAAGCTTTTTGTAGATGATGCCAAAATCCGTCAAAAAGTAGAAGAAAATAAAGTGAAGAATGTAGACAAAAAGAAGTCAAAATTTCAACAACGACTAGAAGATGCCATGAAAGTGGCAGATGCATCTAAGAAAAAATAAAAAAATGGAGCTTTTAAAAGCTCCATTTTTTTTTCCTCTTTCTGGGAAGCTTACAAACCAATTGAACGGTGTCAGGCTATTTACTTATTATTTTTTAACAGAAGTCCTTTCAAAAAAAGTAGTTTCCTGCCAAAAATGGACCTGAATTTGCTTAATATTGATTTCTAAATTCTGGTAAAAACACCATGGGAAAAATTATTGCCGTTGCAAACCAAAAAGGTGGGGTTGGAAAAACTACCACAGCAATGAATTTGGCTGCGAGCCTCGCTGTTTTGGAATTCAAAACCTTAGTCATCGATGCCGATCCCCAAGCAAACACTACCTCAGGTCTTGGACACAATCCTAAATCAATAGAAGCCAGTATTTATGAGTGTATGGTGGATGGCGTGGACATCCAATCCATTATCGTGCCTACCAATTTAGAGCATCTTTCGCTAGTCCCTTCCCATATAGATTTGGTGGGAGCCGAAATAGAAATGATAAATATGGAGAACCGGGAAGAGAAGATGAAGGAAGTGATTTCGAAACTGAAAGATCAATACGATTTCATCATCATTGACTGCTCTCCTTCCCTTGGCTTAATCACCATCAATGCACTGACTGCCGCAAACTCAGTAATCATCCCAGTACAATGTGAGTATTTTGCATTAGAAGGCTTAGGAAAGCTATTAAATACCATCAAGATTATACAAACGCGACTTAATCCAGATCTTGGTATAGAAGGAATTTTACTTACCATGTACGATGTCCGTCTTCGCCTTTCCAACCAAGTAGTAGAGGAGGTTCGAACTCACTTTAAGAAAATGGTATTCGATACCATCATCCCTCGAAATGTCCGCCTTTCCGAATCCCCAAGTTTTGGACTTCCTGCCATTTCCTTTGATGCCGATGGAAAAGGTGCCATCTCCTACCTCAATTTGGCAGGGGAAATTGTTCAGAGAAATGGACTTCAAAAAGCAACGAATTGATTATGTCAGATTCAAAATCTCCACGAAAAAATGCATTAGGAAGAGGCTTAGGTGCTCTTTTGGAAGATAGTCCAGCCAAAGGCAGGCCACAAGAAATTCTTCCTGAGATTCCTAAGGCAGGAATTTTCGAAATTTCACTTTCAGAAATTCAAGTCAATCCCTACCAGCCAAGGATGCACTTCGATAAGGAGGCCATGCAAGAGTTGTCTGAGTCTATTCGAGTCCAAGGGATCATCCAACCCATTACCGTCCGGAAGCTTGGACCAAATGAGTACCAACTTATTTCAGGTGAACGGCGATTTCAAGCCTCCAAGCTAGCGGGATTAAACAAAATCCCTGCCTATTTACGCCAAGCCAATGACCAACAAATGTTGGAAATGGCCCTCATAGAGAATATTCAGCGTGAAAACCTCAATGCACTCGAAATTGCACAATCCTACCAAAGATTGCTTATTGAATGCAAACTTAAGCAAGAGGAACTAGGCGATAGAGTTGGAAAAAATAGGACTACCGTCAACAATTACCTGCGATTACTCAAGCTTCCCCCTAGTATCCAAGCAGCCATTCGAGACCAGCAATTATCGATGGGGCATGCACGAGCCTTGATAAATATTGTCGATGTAGACAAGCAACTTGCGCTCTTCAAGAAAATTATAGACGAAGAACTAAGCGTCCGAAAGGTAGAAGCCTTGGTTAAAGGATTGAATGAAGGAAAACCAGAAAAATCAAGCGGAAACTCAGAAATAAACCCGGTTCGGAAGTACGAGCTGACAAAAATTCAGCAGCGGCTTGCTACCCATTTTGGAACTAAAGTGGCGTTAAAGGCCGACCAAAAAAATAAAGGCGAAATCAAAATTCCCTTCACCTCTGCTTCGGATCTCAACAGAATTCTTGAAATCTTAGAAATCATTTAATTGTGTTTGCTTTTTCCTACCTTATTCCATCCCCCAAAACACTGTTTTGGTCTTTTTTACTAGCGCTCTGCTGGTTGGGAATAGCCACAGGTACTGTTAATGGGCAGACCGACTCAAGCGCACGCGCACCAATTGAAAAGTTAAAAAAAGAAGAAGTCACACCAAGCCTGCTTCCAAAGGATCCAAAAAAAGCAACCCTATTTTCAGCCATTCTCCCCGGAGCTGGTCAAGTGTACAATGGCAAATCCTGGAAAGTACCCATCCTGTATGCAGGGATAATTACAGACGTATACTTTATTCAATACAACCACAAGCGATATGAGCGATTCCGAGACGCTCTTTTTGCCTTAGATAAGGGAGAGCCCAACCAATTTCCTTCCCTAAATCGTGCCGCTTTGGTTCGAAATGTGGACTATTGGAGGCAAAATAGGGACTTAACCCTTCTACTAATGCTCGGCATTTATGCGCTCAACTTGGTAGATGCCAATGTAGATGCACACCTATCTGGTTTTGATATATCTGAAGATTTGACCTTGAAGGTAGCTCCCCAGATTGGCACACTTTCTGCATCTTCATCCATGGGTTTTTCACTTACACTCCAATTCAAATAATGAACATTGTTCTTCTTGGTTACGGTAAAATGGGCAAGCTAATTGGTGAATTAGCTGAGGCAAGGGGACACCAAATCATAGCTAGAATCGATCTAGAAAACCAAGGATTACGCAATTCTTTAGATCCAAAAACCATCGATGTGGCCATCGAATTCAGTCAGCCTGAAGCTGCACTGGAAAATATTCGATGGGCAATTACACATGGAATTCCTGTGCTTTCTGGAACTACAGGCTGGTTAGCTCATGTATCAGAAATTGAAGCCTTGACCCTCCATCACCAAGGGACCTTCTTTTATGCATCCAACTTTAGCATCGGAGTTAACGTTTTTTTTAAGGTAAATGAACTCCTTGCCAAACTCATGAATGAGACCAACGGCTACCAAGTGGCGCTCGAAGAAATTCATCATACAGAGAAAAAGGATGCCCCTTCAGGAACTGCCATCACCCTGGCTGAAGGGATTCTCAAGCAATACTCCAAACTGAAAACTTGGAATTTGGTAGGAGAAACCCCAAATACCACAAGTTCATTACCAATAACTTCTAAACGAATCGACCCAGCACCAGGCACCCATCGAATTCGGTACACTTCTGGAATAGATGACCTCGAAATCATCCATACAGCCCACAGTAGGCATGGATTTGCCATGGGAGCTATCCAAGTGGCAGAGTGGATTATGGGGAAAAAAGGAGTACTTTCGATGGATGATTACTTATCATTTTAAGTTAAAAGCTAAGCAATGAGTAAAACTAAACCAAAAAAATCGGCATTTCGTGAGTGGATTGACGCACTTGTATTCGCTGTAATTGCAGCCTCCTTAATCCGCTGGCTCCTTCTCGAACCATTTACCATTCCGACTGCTTCGATGGAAAAAACCCTTCTCGTTGGGGACTTCCTTTTTGTGAGTAAAATGCATTATGGAACTAGAATTCCAAAGACTCCACTACAAATTCCGCTTACACATCAAAAAATTTGGGGCACCGAAATCCCCTCCTATTCTGATCTTATTCAGTTACCCTATTTCCGACTTCCTGGATTTACTTCCGTAGAGCGCAATGATGTGGTGGTATTCAACTATCCCGTAGAATTCAATTTTCCTAATGACCTCAAAACCAATTACATCAAACGAGCAGTAGCTGTTCCAGGTGATGAAGTTGAAGTTCGAGAGGGAGAATTATTTATCAATGCAAAGGCTGCACCCAAACCAGAGGAGATGCAGTATTCCTATGAGATTACTACCAACAGAAGTCTTACTGCGGATTTTTTGAAGGATTTTGGGATCAACCAAGAAAGTTTCTACGCTGCTCCCGATGGCAGTCGTTACCTAGTTTGGACTACAGATTCGAATATCGAAAAACTTAAATCCTCTCCAGTGGTGACCGCTGTTTCTAAATCCCTTCAGCCCAAAGGACAGGCAGAGTCTGGGATTTTCCCAAACGGATCGAACCTAAATTGGAACAGGGATAATTATGGTCCACTCCTAATTCCGGGAGAGAATCAAACCTTGGAAATGAACCCAGATAATGTGGCTAGATACGCGTTTACCATAGAAAAATACGAAGGCCACGAAAAAGTAGAAGTTAAGGAAGGCGCTTTATTCATTGATGGAAAAAAGGTGGACCGCTATACCTTCAAGCAGAATTATTACTTTATGATGGGTGATAATAGACATGATTCACTTGACTCTCGCTACTGGGGCTTCGTACCCGAAGACCATGTGGTTGGTAAGGCTTGGTTCTTGTGGCTATCCTTAGATAAGTTTGAATCCATGTTCTCAAAAATTAGATGGAATAGATTCTTCAAAGGAATCTCCTAAGCAAGAGGTCCCGTAAGTACGGGGCCTCTTTTTTTTACCAAACAATCGGCGTGTGACCAGTAGCCAGCAAGTATTCATTGGCTTTGGAAAAATGTCCGCAGCCCAAAAATCCCCGATGCGCTGACAAGGGGCTAGGATGAGGAGCCTTCAGGATGCAATGCTTTCCCGCATCAATCAACTCTTCCTTCTTTTGTGCAAATGCACCCCACAGTAAAAATACGACATGCTCCTGCTCACTGCTAATCGTTCGGATTACCTGATCCGTAAATGCCTCCCAGCCTTGATTTTGGTGCGAGCCAGCCAAATTTGAACGCACAGTCAACGTAGCATTCAATAAAAATACCCCTTGTGAAGCCCATCGACTGAGATCCCCATGGGCTGGCAAAGGAATGCCGAGATCAGTTTTTAACTCCTTAAAAATGTTGAGCAAACTTGGAGGAAAGGGAACACCAGCAGCAACCGAAAAAGCAAGCCCATTGGCTTGACCTTCCCCATGGTAGGGATCTTGTCCCAAAATCACCACCTTAACTGCCGGCAAAGGGCAGTGCCAAAAGGCTGAAAAAATCTGCTTGCCTGGCGGAAATATGCGGTGATCCTGGTACTCCTGCTTGACGAATTCAGTAAGTTTCACAAATGAATCACTTTGGAAAATTGGGCTTAAGGCCGTTTTCCAAGTGGGCTCTAGGGCAACATCCATGGGATTGGGGTTGATTTGAGAAGTAGAAATCCTAACTTAGGGTTTGAAACATAAATACGATGGTCTCTGCGATTACCAAAGGAATTCAAGTAAGTGTTGAAACTACCTACCAGCCGGATTTTTCAAATCCGCATCAGCACCATTATGTATTCACTTACAAGGTACACATAGAAAATAAAAGCAACGATACCGTACAGTTACTGAGAAGGAGATGGGAGATTTTTGATGCTGCAGAAAGTAGAAAAATCGTCGAGGGAGATGGAGTAGTGGGCCAGCAACCTATTCTGGAGCCTGGAGAGTTTCATACCTATGTTTCTGGCTGCAACTTAAAATCCGGAATTGGGAAAATGAAAGGTTTTTTTACGCTCGAAAAATTAAAGGATGGCAAACTCATGGAAGTAATTATCCCTGAATTTCAGCTTATTTCTACCCTCTTTCAAAATTAATGCTTCAGAATTCACTGGCTATTGCCTTAGCCTATTTTCAGCATTGGCTAAAAAAAGAGGACCTTTACAGCCAGCAATCCCCTTTTATTTTTTCACTGTACCAGGGCTTACTCGCTTACCAAAAAAAGTCCCAATCCTACTCAGATATGGAATTGAATTTTGCCCCAACCATTTTTTCAACCCCCATCCACCACAGAATAAATAACAACAAGGCGTTCAAATTCAGCGAGTCCAAAAACCAAAGTACAGGATGGAGCCCTCGGAAAAAAGCGGCCTTTTTGTGTTCTTATTTTTGCCAATCGACCGCTGCAAAACAGGTAGTAGAAGTGGGTACCGGTAATGGAACTGTAACTAGGCTGCTTGGTCAAGTGACAAAAGGGAATTTTTACACCTTCAGCGAATCGGATTCTTTTGAATCAACGGCAGCATTTTCCTCCAATACCACCGTGAGTAGCGGATTCCCCAACGAAAAAACACTAGCGTCCATCCAAGCCTTGAGCACGATCGATTTTGTAGTCATTCACCCTCAATTTTCACAGGATACAATTCGGGAAGCACTGGCCATTTGCCTACCTCGAATGCAATCCAAAGGAATCCTTGTACTGGGCGGCATTCATCAGAGTGAAGAAATGAAAGCTTGCTGGAAGGAAGTTCAAAAAGATGACCGAACGAAGCTTACCCTTGATTTTTTTGAGTATGGACTTGCATTTTTCTCTTATTCCGGTACAAAGACCCACCTGTTTTTAGGGGTTTAAATAAGAAGATGGCCAGAATTTAGGAATCAATATCACACCTGAAGATCCCACAACTAGGACTTTGTGTTAAACTTTATAGCTACCAACCAAGAATTGGCAAAGATATTGATAAAGAGAAGGTAAGGTTTTGTTCGAAGGTAAAACTACAGGATACTCCTTCAGCCACAATTAATTACTACCCCTTGCCGATTCTCGTTTATTATGGAACAATTTAGCAAAGACCAAAAGGCCCCAAAAACTGAACAAGGCAAAAACTTGATTTTGGTGGTGTTGGTGCTACTAGTCTTGATCAGCGGAGCAAAGCTGTACTTAGACCACTTGGACAAAAACAAGCAGACCGCGGAGATTTCGGTATTGACTACAGAGAATGAAATCCTGAGTACGAGATTAGATTCTGTAGAGAAACAACTTCAGATTCGAATTCTAGAACTAGAAAAATTGGGTGCAAATGTCACGGAGCTTCGCTTTTTACAAGATCAGTTGATTCAAGAAAAAAAATCCAATGCACAGCGAAGCGCCGGGGAAATTGAAGCATTAAACCAACGAATCAAGGATCTTTCCACCTTATTGGTTCAAAAGGACAAGGAGATAGGTGAGCTACAGGAACGCTTTCAAGCGCTGTCCTCAGAAAATGAAGAGCTGAAAAGCAATCAAACTGAACTAGAGAAAGAAGTTACTGAGATCAATTCACAGAAAGAGGAATTAGCAACTAAAGTTGCAGAAGCTTCTAAACTCAAGATTTCCGGAATCCGTGTTTCTGGAATTAATGCTCGAGGCAAAGAGTTGGATGCTAAGGGTAAAACTTTTAAAAAGAAACAAATCAAAGGAATCCAAATAGTGGTTCAACTTGCTGATAATGCAGTTGCAGATAAAGGAAGTCGTACTGCCTACCTTCAACTCGTAGGGCCCAATAAACTCCCTATTTTTGATCTTGCAAAGGGGTCTGGAACCTTTAAATGGTCAGGCGAAGAGGAGTTTTTTACTGCGAAGCAGGAGTTTTGGTACGACACCAAGGAACAGACAATCGTGTTTTTTTACGAGAAAGGAAGTGCCTACAGCCTCGGAGTCCACGAAGTGAAACTGTATGTCGACAAGCAGTACTTAGGAAGCAGTTCCTTTGTGATTGAGTAGACCTCATCCAGCATCCTGGATATTTTTTGATTAATACCCTTAGATTCTAGATAATTATTTGGAGGGTAGGCTGTTTTATACTACTTTTGCGGTCTGTTTATTTAAATTCCAACAAACACATTTAAAAATGTTCCAAAGAAGTTACGAGACGGTATTCATTTTAACTCCCGTTTTATCTGATGTTCAGATGAAGGATACCGTCGACAAGTTTGTGAACTTGTTAAAAGAAGAGGGGGCAGATGTTATCAATGTGGAAAACTGGGGTCTCAAGAAGATGGCATATCCGATTGAGAAAAAGACCACAGGTTTTTATGCATTGGTAGAGTTCAAGGCTGATCCAACACTAATCAAAAAGTTTGAGATTGAAATCAGACGTGATGAGAAAGTAATGCGATTTCTGACTACTGTATTAGACAAACACGCCATCGTGTATGCCGAAAGAAGAAGAAAAGGAGAATTTAACAAAAAAGTTGAAGTTAAGGAGGAGCAAGCCCAATGACACTAGTAAACGAACCTATCAACAGAGGCGAAATCAGAAAGAAATATTGCCGATTCAAGAAGCATGGTATCAAGTATATCGACTACAAGGATCCAAACTTTCTCTTGAAATTCGTAAACGAGCAAGGAAAGATCCTTCCAAGAAGACTTTCCGGTAACTCTGCAAAGTATCAGCGGAAAGTTGCTCAAGCCATTAAGAAAGCAAGACAATTGGCTTTGTTGCCATTCGTAACCGACGGTTTGAAATAGGCCCACGGTGTATCGTTCAATCAATAAAGATCATTACAAATGGAAATCATTCTAAAAACAGATATCAAAGGTCTTGGATACAAAAATGACTTGGTGAGCGTAAAGCCGGGATACGGTAGAAACTACCTTATTCCTCAGGGATTTGCAGTGCTCGCCACAGGGTCAAATAAAAAAATCCTAACTGAAAACATCAAGCAAGCAGCACATAAAGCTGAAAAGATCAAGACTGAGGCAGAAAACATTGCTGCAAAAATTACCGAAACAACCCTTGAAATCAAGGCAAAAATTGGTGAAACCGGTAAAATTTTCGGAAAGGTCACTACGCTACAAATTTCAGATGCCTTAGCAACAAAAGGATTTGAAATCGATAGAAAGAAAATTGCCATTACTGTGCCTGTAGATGGCGCTGGTGAATTTACTGCTGATATTGACCTACATAGAGAGGTGAAAACGCAGGTTAAATTTGTCGTAATAGCTGAATAACCAATTCGCAAAATCAAAAAAAAGCCCCGTAAATACGGGGCTTTTTTTTATGCCAATGCAGATTCCAAATCGTCAACCAGCTTCTTGGCTACCGACTTGCTGTTTTTGTCGCGCGCAGCTTTAAATAAGGCGAGGGCCGCTTCACTCTTTTCTACCAAACCTGAAGAATTTTGATCGTTTTGGTAGCTCCCCCAGCACCAGTTCAGCTCAGCAGCTAAATTCACCTGGGATAATTTTTCTAGTTTGTCGATGACCAGAGTCACCACCTTTTCCATTCTTTGTGAGTTCATGTTAGAATTTTTTTGTTGGTTTATTTTCTTTTATTGAACAAATCTCTTAATTTTTTTTATTTATTTTAATATAATTCAATTTTTATTGCCGATTTAATAATTTCAATCGATTTACAAGTCGACTTTCATTTACCAACTAGAAAAAACACTAACGACAATGGGTTCTTTCCATTCAAAGCCAAGTCACTTGACCCCAAAGAATTAGCATCCCCAAACCTGTAAAATCAAAAATCTTTTAAACTAGGCTTGGAAAAAAAATTAGAGAACTCTACCTTTGTACCACAAATTCAGAAGTAGTCCTACTTTTGAATGTCACTGACTGATGGTGTAACTGGCAACACGTCTGATTTTGGTTCAGAAGAGTCTAGGTTCGAGCCCTAGTCGGTCAACTAAAACCTCCCTCAAGGAGGTTTTTTTTATACCCCTCACTTTTCTGTCCCTAGTTAAAAAAACACCTCCAAAACTTGAAGTTCTGGAGGTGCCTGTTCCTAAGTAGTGTATTTCTTAGGGTCTAGTTGTACAACCCATTAAACAACATTTTAAAGGTGCCATGTGCCTGCCCACGGAAGGTGATCTCGGGGCCAAAGGCATAGAGCTTACCTTTACCTACCTGAGCCTCGAAAGCAGTGACTCCTCGCTTCAAGTAATTTTGTCCCCATGCCCAGCCACTTCGAAGGGGCGGGGTCATTCCAAACCAGGCCAAAGGCTTTACCCCTAAACTAGCTGCTTCTGGAGCCAGACGAAACACAGGGCTATTGGAAAACATAATGTCTGCTTTCTGGCCCATCCCAAAATTGATTGGAGCAGAGGAATCTACCTCCATCTCCAACACACTTCCTGGAATGTAATACTTATCCCCCGTTAGAGACTTTTCCTGACCATTCACGATCTCAACCAAAGCATTAGAAACAGGTAGCCCTAAATGGCTTGCTAAGGAGGTCGCGCCTCCTGCCGTTAGAATTTGCCCACCCCCCTCAAGAAATTTCCTCAGTTCTGGAATGGACTTGTCAATAGAAAGCCTTCCTAGCATGTGATGATACATTGCAGGAATATCTTCCTTTTTGGGTTGCGCCCCAGCACCATATCCACCTCCAGCTCCTGGCATACCCGGACCCATGAATAAGAGTACATCGTACTTTTCAGCCAAGTTGCCCCCATCGATCTCCATCGGAAACACCTGTGCAAAATCGAAATGAAACTGTTCCATAATCCATCTCGTCCAACCCGAAGGCATGGAACCCCCATAATAATCGTACAGCCCAATCCGTGCAGGCTTAATTTCTTTTGCGCCAGAAGGCATTCCTTTTGCTGCAGTAGGCTTTAATCCATAGTTTCGAGCGGCTTGTTCTACTATTTTTTTGCCTGCCGCAGGAACATAAAAAGTTCCTGCAGGAATAGTCCCAGAGGCGGTTTGTGTACGGTATACCTTGATCTTTCCTTTCAACAAGTCATTCACCGCTGTAAAGGAATCATTGACACGTGGGTCAAGAAAATAGCCTGAAGATGTAGCTGGCAATGCAGAAGCCTCTGGGAAAAGCAGTTGCCCATAAGCGACCGCCTCAAAAGGACCATCAAAGCCTTCCATAATTCGATCTGCCACAATCCCCATCTGGAAGGCTAGCGTCCAACCTGCAGCATCATAAGGCCGAACAGGAGGTCCCCCAGGATATTGAAAATCGTTGGGGTGGTCTTGAGGCTCAAACATGTCGATTACATGGGGACGGAATGCCTGGGCTGTCTTCACGATGTAAGATCCTTTCGGATAGTTTTTACCTCCCAAAGTAAAATCGCTTGTGGCTCGATGCACCAGAATACCTGACTTAATCAAAGCATTTAAAAACTTAATTGCAGTGGGGAAATCAGCCTGATCAGCCGATAAAATATAGCCTCTAGGGTCTCTTTTAGCAGGATCAGCATAAACTGAATCGTAATAAGCTAATGGAATACCAGCTCTATTGCCAAAATAAGCTTCTTCAGGGTCATCACCTGCCGGCTTGCCCTTGCTTGCCTCAAAGAAATTTTGAATATCCTGCGCATATTTTGGGTAGCGGGTCCAAGTATCCGTATTTCCTCTCTCGATGGATTTCTTACCCATCAAATAGAAGTTGTAAAGCAACTCATCGCCATGCCGCACCGCATGATTGAGGATCGCATAATTCATGGAAACCGAGTAGTCGATGGAGCGTCGGAAAGGCCAAGGCCCAGGGGTCACAGGGAAAGGATTGCCATTGTTGGGAATCAAGCGATCGGGAACCAAAGGAATGGAAAAAGGAGAAGGGTCCCCCACTATTTCAGTCAAGATTCCGATCATGTTGTGGTAGTATGGAGTGGTTCTCAAACCCCCATTCCACCAAGTAGAAAATACTGATCCATCCAAGCGGGCAAAGCCTGGTTTTTCTTCCTGGTGCAGCCGATTGATCATCGCCGCTCCTACCGCATCTAAGCTGGTAACAATCAATGGGTCAAAGACATGGTTGAACGGATCACGGTAAGGAGGTCCTGCCACCACAGTACCGGCAGGACCTGATTGGTGGTGGTTGTAGATGATTTGAGGCATCCACTCCACGTATTGCTGCATGGAAATATTAGCTGATTCCTTCATGTTATTCATGAAAAAATCCCGGTTATTGTCATGCCCGACATACTTTTGATACAGCACAGGAATATTTTTATTCCGTTTGGTCTTTTCTTCTGGTCGCATGTACCAATCGGACATGATCTCCATCCCATCGGGGTTCACATGCACCAATAGAATGATGACCTCATCCAAAATCCGAAGTGTTTCCGAATCATTTTTAGAAGCCAGTTCGTAAAGCGTCTCGATCAACTGCTGCGCACCCACCACCTCGTTGGCATGGAGGCCTCCATCAATCCATACGATAGGCTTGCCCTCACTTGCGAGGGATTGAGCCTCCTCCATCGAGATTTCTGCTCTTCCTAATTTGCGTGAGATCTCTTTGAACCGCTCAATTTGCGGGAAATTTTTGGGAGCTGTGATTACCAAAAGTGGTTGCTCACGACCAAACTCCGTTTGTCCAATACTTCGGTACTCCACGCGGTCAGATAGCTCCGCGATTTTCTTAAAATAGGCTTCGGTTTGCGAAAAATTAGCGAGCATATACGGCTCTCCAATAGTAAACCCAAAATGTTCTTTGGGAGTAGGAAGAGATTGGGCAAGAAGACAGATGGGCAAAAGAGCGATCTGTATTACTAGTAGAAAGATTTTTTTCATGGACTGGAATAGTTATAAAGACTCAATTTACCGTTTTGAACTTGGAAACGAATCAAAAAATAATCCTCACTAAGAAATTTTACAGGATCGGAAAAATGGAGCCCAAAAACAGGGTGAATCTCACCCTGAAAACAAAAGAAAGCCTTGCTCTTTGCACAAAACGACAAGTGGGAAAAGAACATTTCCTTATCCAAAAAATTTTATTCGAAAGACCTGGTTCTCAAAGACTGACCTTTCCTCAAAATCATTACTTTTGTTTACCGATCCTTTCCATCCCTATCCTTCTCAACCCTTGATTCCTATGTCCGAGGTAAAAATCTTTGCAGGCTCCAACAGTATAGATTTGGCACAAAAAATTGCCAAAAGCTATGGTAAAAAATTAGGAGAACTAACCCTATCCAGATTCAGTGATGGTGAAATGTCACCCAGTTTTGATGAATCTATTCGAGGCTGTACCGTATTTATCATTCAAAGCACCAACCCGCCAAGCGACAACTTACTTGAGCTTTGTCTCCTGATTGATGCTGCCAAGAGAGCCAGCGCCTACAAGGTATGTGCGGTAATCCCCTACTTTGGCTATGCGCGTCAAGACCGAAAAGACAGGCCTAGAGTATCCATTGCAGCAAAGCTTATAGCTAATATGCTGACTTCAGCAGGGGCAGACCGAGTGATGGCCTGCGATTTACATGCTGGACAAATCCAAGGTTTTTTTGATATTCCATTGGACCATTTAAATGGATCTGCTATATTTGCACCCTATTTGAATACGCTTCGATTGAAAGACATGATTTTTGCTGCTCCCGATGTAGGGGGTGTCGCCAGAGCAAGGTCTTTTGCCAAGCACTTTGAAGTAGAAATGGTCGTCTGTGATAAGCACAGAAAAAGAGCCAACGAAATTGCTTCCATGCAGGTGATCGGAGATGTAGAAGGAAAGGATGTGATACTAGTAGATGATTTGGTGGATACCGCAGGCACTTTGTGCAAAGCAGCTCAAATCATTAAGGAAAAGGGAGCTAATTCAGTAAGAGCAATCGTCACACACGGTGTGCTTTCTGGAAAAGCATACGAAAACATAGAAAATTCTGTGTTGGAGGAAATAGTCATCACCGACACAATTCCTTTGAAGTTTCCCTCTGACAAAATCCAAGTACTGAGTGTAGGAGAATTGTTTGGCAAAGCCATACATGCTGTGACAGGTCACACCTCCATCAGTTCCTTATTTATTTAAAACCAATTTTAAAATACAAATACATGAAAACACTAGAGATTATAGGGTTTAAAAGAGCAAATCTCGACAGTGCTGCTTTGAATGAAATCAGAGATGCCGGCAATGTTCCCTGCGTAGTTTATGGACCAGGCATTCCTGATCAAGTACATTTCTATTCCCCAGCGATTCTTTTTAGAGCCCTGATTTACACGCCAGATGTTCACCTTGTTGAGTTGAACATTGAAGGTAGAATCATCAAGGCAGTCTTGAAAGAAGCACAGTTTCACCCAGTAAGCGAAGTATTGCTTCATGCAGACTTCATGGCCTATACAAATGACAAGACTATCAAATTTGAAATTCCTATCAAAGTAGAAGGAAGTTCCCCAGGTATAGCAAAAGGGGGTAAACTAGAGTTCAAAACCAGAAAACTAAAAGTAAAAGGATTGGCTCAAACTCTTCCTGATTACGTAATAGTAGATATTTCTGACCTAGACCTTGGTAAATCATTCAAGGTTAGCGAAGTAAAGGCGGAAGGATTTGAGATTTTAACTTCTCCGAATGTGTCCATCGTGACCGTCGGCATCCCAAGAGCACTACGTGGAAAGAAAGCAGAATAATTCTTTTTTTTCTCTTCTTGAAATCCTGCTCTTTACCGGGCAGGATTTTTTATTTTTACCCAATTCAATTCTTACTTTATGAATTATTTATTGGTCGGATTAGGGAATATTGGTCCTGAATACGAATTAACAAGACATAATATTGGTTTCCTTACACTGGACCGCCTCGCTGACAAAGAGGGAGCGGCCTGGAAAAGCGATCGCCTGGCCTTTAAAAGTGAATTCAGACACAAAGGCAGGACGATCCACCTCATCAAGCCCACTACCTACATGAATTTGAGTGGAAAGGCTGTCAACTATTGGATGAAAATCTTAACTATCCCCAAAGAAAACATCCTTGTACTGGTAGATGATGTAGCCATCCCTTTTGAAAAATTACGTATGCGTCCCAAGGGAAGTGCTGCAGGACACAATGGACTGAAAAATATCGAAGAACTATGCGGAGGACAGGACTACCCTCGGCTTCGCATGGGTATTGGAGACAATTTTCCCAAAGGAAGGCAGGTGGATTACGTTTTAGGTAGGTTTATCCAGATGGAACTAGACGCCCTACCCTCCATCATGGACAAAGCCATCTCCATGGCTTTGGGATTTTGTACGATAGGAATCGAACAGACGATGACCCAGTTCAACGATTGATTTTTCAGGAATTTGGAATTACGATTCTATCCTTATTTATTTGTAATCTTTCTGGTACTATTTTATAAAGAAGAGGCGAGAGAATAGGCTCAATGACCCTCTGGCAACCAGCTCCACAGTAGAGCAAGGTGCCAAAACCTACCCTTCGTGGGAACTATAAATTGGCGTAACTCACTCTACCCCTCTTTCTGGTTCATCTACTGTTTTGGGAAATTTCTTTTGAAATAGGCCCCATAGCTCAATTTACTCGAACCTATATGCCACACTTCGAAACCGACGCCATCCGCATCCAGCAGCGTTCCAACCAACGAGAGCACTCCTCTGCCCTCTATCTCAGCTCAAGCTTTGTCTTTGAATCCGCAGAGGAAGCTCGCGCCATGTTTGCGGAAGAAATACAGGGGAATATCTATTCCCGCTATTCCAACCCCAACTCCTCAGACCTGATTGAAAAGGTTTGCAGAGGCGAAGGCACCGAAGATGGCATTGCTACTGCCTCAGGCATGGCTGCCATGTTTGGAAGTATCGCCTCCCTATTGCAGCAAGGTGATCATATCTTGGCTTCTCGATCCCTATTTGGATCAACGCACCAACTACTCACTCGCGTGTTCCCCAAATGGGGCATCACCTCCACCTATGGAGATATATCCGACTATCAAAATTGGGAGCAGCTGCTGCAGCCCAATACCAAAATGCTTTTTCTTGAAACCCCCTCCAACCCGGGTTTGGAAATTATTGATCTTGAATGGGCAGGTAAATTTGCGGAGGCGCATGGACTTATTTTAGTGGTAGATAATTGCTTTGCCACACCCTACCTACAGCAGCCTGCCAAGTGGGGGGCACACTTAGTAACTCACAGTGCTACCAAATACATTGATGGACAAGGCAGGGTGCTGGGAGGTTTGATTCTTGGGAAAAAAGAACTGATCGAAGAAGTTCGTTTTTTTACCCGCCACACAGGCCCTTCCCTGTCTCCTTTTAATGCTTGGATCCTATCCAAAAGCATGGAAACGCTGGCCCTTCGCATGGACCGACACTGCGAAAATGCTGAAAAAGTGGCCCGCTACTTTGAGGGCTGCCCTCATCTCGAACGAGTAAATTACCCATTTCTTCCCTCCCACCTCCAGCACGACTTGGCCATCAAACAAATGAAAGCCGGTGGAGGCATTCTCACCTTGACGGTAAAGGGTGGTTTACAGAGAGCCCAACGCTTCATTGACAAACTACAAATGATCTCCATTACGCCCAACCTAGGCGATAGCCGAAGCATCGTCACGCATCCTGCCTCCACTACCCACAGCAAGCTTAGCGCTGAGGAACGGCATAAAGTAGGGATCACGGATGGCCTAATTCGACTCTCCGTAGGACTAGAACATTACGAGGACATTCTCCAGGATGTGGAGCGTGCCCTGGAGCAGTCCAAGTGATAGTACTAACGTAATTGATTTCTAAGCACCAAAAAAGGTCGCCAAGGGCGGTCTGGTGCCTTATACAGCTGATCGAAGGCAAAAGTACCTACGATAAGATCTTCATCTCCATCTAGGTCTAGATCCCCTTTGGTGAGCGTAAGTAAGTGATCTTCTACCTGCTCCTTAAAGGTCGATGGAGTAAACTTGCCGCTTGCAGTTTGCTTGAAGTAAATTAAATGCTGGTAGTCTATCTGCCTTAAATCTGGAAAGAAAGAGATCGTCACGATATCCACAAAGCCATCTTGATCAAAATCCCCAAGCTCTAGTCCACTGGCACCATACATGGGATAAAACCATGATTCTTGATAGCTCCCTTTCTCATCACGCTTGAAAATCCGGAGACCATGGTAGGACTTGAAAATTTGGCTTTGGTCTGCATTGTCTCCATTCACCAGGATGATTTCGGGCTCCCCATCTCGATTAGTGTCTTCAAATCGAAAATCACTCGCCCCGAATGCAGGATGAAAAGCCAATAGTTGCTTTTCCTTAAAATCACCTTTTCCCAAATTTTCATAAAGCGAAACTCCCTGCTTAGCTTGAGAAAATAGGACCATCAGGTCCAAATCCCCATCCTTATCGTAATCCACCGCAATGGAACGCCTTGCTCCTGGATCCTTCTTCAATATCAACTCGGTAAATCCATTCGGCTTACTTAAAAAAATGCTCAACTTTCCCACATGATTGCCAAATTGGCAAATCACGTAATCCTTTTTGCCGTCCCCATTCCAATCCGCCACCTCCATGTCCATGGGGCGCATCAGCTGGTCGATCCGAGGCACTTCCTCCCAACCCCTGGTCTTAGATGAATAGGTGGACAAAAGTCCAATCGAGTCATTGGATGGATCCATCTTTCCCATGGATATCAAATCAAAGGAAGAGGGAGAGTTCCAAATGAGATCCACTGGAGCCACGCGGGTAGGCAAGGAATCTAGTTGCTTAAACTTATTCTTTGAATCCAAGCGGAAAATAGATCGGAAACGATGCCCTAGCCACAAATCACCCGTTTGCGGATGAATACGAAGCAACGTAGTGAGGCTAGCTCGTATCGCTGAAAAGACAGGTACCTCTAGTGTAAATCCAGGGATTCCTACCCCAGGGCGCTCCTTCTTTGCTTGAGGCAGTGGATTTTCAGGTGCATTTTCTAAGTAGTAGGCTTGTAGCTTTTTCCAGTTTTCATGGGTGATGTAGGGCACTTTGGAGTAAATCCCTTCCGGCACCCCTTCGTCTTCCGGCATAGCAGTATTAAAATCCTCTTCTAGGTACAAGCCCATTCGCTTACGCATGTCGGGTAGTATGGTGGTCCAAGTTTTCTTATCCAAAACACTTGGATCAGGCATCAGGTGACAGGCAGCACAGTATCCTTTGGCAAGCTGCTCACCTGAAAGATCCAAATCCGATTGGGATAGCTGATAGAGGCTTGGAGGTGGCTGCTTCCGCTCGGTTAAGGGTTCACATCCCCAAACCATCGCCAAAAGAACAGTACAAAAAACGCTAATCTGCCGCATAGCCAGTCTAAAGTACTAATTTAAACTCCTCGACCACAGCAGGATCTATCCCAAAAATGGTGGAATAGTCTAAGGGTGTGGAGGAGAAGGAGAGCTCTGGATTAATAAACTGGTTGCTACTTGCTTTTCCAAGCTTACAGGAAGAATGAATCTCTTTGAGGTAACCCGATGCTTTCAAGATCGGCACATGGGCAGGCTTCAACCCTCCTCCTGGCATCACGATCAGCTGGTCTTGTGCCAAACGCAGCAGTTCAAGTACTTGATCTAGGCCTTCGCTGAGCGAATTTTTACCTCCAGAAGTAAGCACACGCTGAAAACCTAGCTGCATAATTTTCTTCAAGGAGTCTTGAAGATTTGCGGAAGCATCAATTGCTCTATGGAAGGTGCAAGGCTTGGAGGCGGCTGCACGAAGTAGAAATTCACAAGCGGCTTCATTAACAGCTCCTTGGGCATCCAACACGCCAAAGACAAAGCCATCAGCACCAAGATCCCCCAAAAGCTGCATGTCGTGCTTCATCACGAGAAGTTCCTTGGAGGAATAGACAAAATCACCGCCACGAGGGCGGATCATGACAAAAATGGGGAGGTCAAGTTCGCTCTTCAAGAAGCGAAGCATTCCTGCACTAGGCGTCTCCCCTCCTTCAGGAAAGTTGGCACACAATTCCAGACGATCAATCCCATGCTGAGCTGCTTCCATAGCAGCCTGCACATTAAAAACAGGAGCTTCTAAAAGAATGCTGCTCATGACTTAAACTGACTACCGGCATCCACCAACACATTTCCAGATTCCGTAGCGAGGGCATAATTGAATCCAGGATGTACGGCAAAGGCTCCTACTTCTCCCTCCTTATTAATCGCAAGAAATCCTGCTTGTATGTCTTTGATGTTTTTGTTTTTGGAGACCAACCTGCGTACTGCTTCCTCGCAGGCTTCTTGTGGGCTTCTACCTTGACGCATGAGTTCCACAATCAAAAAACTGCCGCAAATACGGATGATAGACTCACCCAAACCGGTAGCTGTGGCTGCTCCAACTTCATCATCCACAAATAGACCTGCTCCGATGATGGGGCTATCTCCTACCCTACCATGCATTTTGTAGGCCAGCCCACTGGTCGTGCAGCTACCTGCCAATTTTCCAGCAGCATCTAGGCCAATCATGCCGATGGTATCGTGATTTTCAATATTAATAATGGGCTTGTATTGGCTAGTCACCCTCCACTTATCGTATTCTTTTTGGGCATTCGGACTCAATTTCTCTTCTTCCAAAGGGAAACCCTGAGCAATCGCAAACTGTCTTGCTCCTTCGCCTACCAGCATCACGTGTGGCGTTTTTTCCATCACAGCGCGAGCCAAGGAGATGGGGTGCTTCACCTGTCTGACAAAGGCCACGGTACCGCAAGAGCCGTCCCCACACATGATGGAGGCATCCAAGGTGGTAATCCCTTCCCGATCAGGCAGTCCCTGAAGTCCTACAGAAAGGTTTTCCATATCCAACTCGGTATTCCGAACCCCAGCTTCCACAGCATCGAGGATGCTGCCCGTTTGCTTCAATTTGGCCCAGGCATCCGCATTGGCAGGCAAACCGTGGATCCAAGTAGAAAGGATAAGTGGCTTGGTTCCAATGGATTTCTTCAATGGGGAGGCTTGGCTTTCTAGCGCAGCCATCCCAGGGAATAGTAGTGCTGATCCAAGCAAGGATTGCTTGATAAACTTTCTTCTTTGCGACATGGATTGTACTTTAGAATATGAAAGACAAATTATCACTTTTGATCCGAATTATCCCTTCCTTTCCACCAAATCTGAAAACAAATCCATGAGACCCTATATTTTAAAAGAAGCCAGCTGGAAAGCCCTCAAAACCTATCGCTATGACCTAGCCATACTGCCCTGGGGTGCGACAGAAGCGCACAACTACCACCTACCCTATGGCACGGATGTCTACGAGGCAGATGCAGTAGCAGAAGAGGGTGCTCGGAAAGCTTGGGAAAATGGCAATAAGGTCGTAGTACTTCCTACCGTTCCATTTGGGGTAAATACAGGGCAAGCCGACATCTACCTAGATCTCAACCTCAATCCCAGTACTCAGCTACTGATCCTTCAAGATTTAATTGTCGTTTTGCAGCGTCAGGGATTAAAAAAATTACTCATTCTCAACAGCCATGGAGGAAATAACTTTCAGCCTATGCTCCGAGAATTAGGACTCAAGTTTCCAGACATGCTGCTATTCACCTGCAACTGGTTTCAGGCGCTTGACAAAAGCCAGTATTTTGAAGAAGGCGGTGACCATGCGGACGAAATGGAAACTTCTCTAATTCAGTACCTCCACCCTACATTAGTTGCTCCACTCGATGAGGCAGGATTGGGCACCGAAAAAAAATCAGTCATTCGTGGGATCCGTGAAAAATGGGCTTGGGCAGAGCGAAAGTGGTCTGAAGTATCGGAGGACACAGGAATTGGCAATCCAAAAAAAGCCTCCCCAGAAAAAGGGAGGCACTATTTCGAAGCGGTTACCGACAAAGTTGCCGGACTAATGGAAGATATCTGCCAAGCAAAACCGGGAGAATTGTACCGTTAATTGGCAGCAGAAGGAAGCGTCACCGCTTTCACATTGCCTTTATAGTCGATCTGATTCGCAGATTTTACGCCTTCGGGCAAGTGAATCGTACGGCTAGATTGGGAACCAAAGCCCGATCCATAGCTCGTGTCGATTCGTTGTTTTTTGCCATTGGTGAGCACTAACTCCACTGCCATCGCATTGGCAGGAACCTGCAAGACACTAGTTTCCTGCTTCTTTGCCGAAAAGGCTAGCAATTTGGATCTGTTTTGAGAAGCGACATACAGGGTCTCTCCTCCACTCTTCGCAAGTTTGACCAAGGCCTTGGCATCTCCAGGAACTACAAAACCGCTTTCTCGTGCAGGAATAGGCACAAAACCACCTTTTCCATCTCCAAGGAATACCCAGCCCAGAGCCGCATCCAGCCTA
>Ga0209551_1000029_pt1 | contig 41712 bp, 49 predicted proteins | sample LauGreSuBDMM15SD_2_FD_187568 | JGI IMG/M metagenome (GOLD analysis project Ga0209551, IMG submission 187568) | Freshwater lake microbial communities from Lake Michigan, USA - Su13.BD.MM15.SD (SPAdes) (version 3) | ecosystem: Environmental > Aquatic > Freshwater > Lake | place: Lake Michigan, USA... | reverse complement strand
ATATATATATGTATAAAATTAGTTTTTTTTCCGATATCTAAATAAAATTTAAAAGTAGAGTCATTAATTCTTTTGTTTTCAATTATTTCATTTTGAATATAGCCTTGCTTGATTAGTTTTTCACTCATTAAGTTAACTTCGTCAAAAATCGATTTTACATTGTTATGAATAGCATTATAACCAATAGAATCTATGGTTTTGTTTTGTAGCGTTGAGCTTCCATTCATTTTCAGATGCAGTTTTTGTGCTTTACAATTGAAGTTGAACAAAATCAAAATAAAAATAAAAAGTAACCTTTTCAAGACGAAATAAATTTTGATAAAAGTAACGTAAAATTTAATGTTTTGGTATGAATTTAAAAAAGTTGATAAATTCGATTGAAAATTAATTAATTAGGATTTGTTTCTTGAAATAATTTTTATACATTTGCAACCCCGTAAAAAGCGGGAATTTTATAAACAAGTAATTTTTAGTATTTAATTATGCCAACTATTCAACAATTAGTAAGAACAGGAAGAACTCAGATAACTAAGAAGAGTAAATCGGTGGCTTTAGATTCTTGTCCTCAACGAAGAGGTGTTTGTACGCGTGTTTACACTACAACTCCAAAAAAACCAAACTCTGCAATGCGTAAAGTAGCGCGTGTACGTTTGACCAATGGAAATGAAGTAAATGCCTACATCCCTGGAGAAGGACACAATCTACAAGAACACTCGATAGTATTAGTTAGGGGTGGAAGGGTTAAAGATTTGCCAGGAGTAAGATACCACATTGTGCGTGGCGCACTTGATACGTCAGGTGTTGCAGGAAGAACACAAAGAAGATCTAAATACGGAGCAAAACGACCAAAAGAAGTAAAAAAGTAATTTTTTAACTAGTCAAAAGTAAAAAGTCATAACGTTATAAAGTAGCATCTTTACGACTTTCGGCTTTCAACTTTAGACAAAAAAACAAAGACATGAGAAAAAGAGCGGCAAAGAAAAGACCACTTTTACCAGATCCGAGGTTTAACGACCAACTGGTAACGCGTTTTGTGAACAACTTAATGTGGGACGGTAAAAAATCAACAGCTTTTAAAGTATTTTATGATGCAATTGACATTATAGAAGCGAAAAAGCAAACAGAAGACAAAACTTCGTTAGAAATTTGGAAAGATGCACTTACAAACGTTATGCCTCACGTAGAAGTACGTAGCCGTAGAGTAGGTGGAGCTACATTTCAAATTCCAATGCAAATCAGACCAGATCGTAAAATTTCTATGGCTATGAAGTGGTTAATACTTTATTCTAGAAGAAGAAACGAAAAATCGATGTCTCAAAAGCTAGCAAATGAATGTTTAGCTGCGGCTAAAGAGGAAGGTGCTGCTGTGAAAAAGAGAATGGATACGCACAAGATGGCTGAAGCAAATAAAGCGTTCTCACATTTTAGATTTTAATACTTAAGGAAATGGCTAGAGAACTTAAATATACAAGAAACATAGGAATTGCTGCTCATATTGATGCTGGTAAAACAACAACAACAGAGCGTATATTATTTTACACTGGAAAATCACACAAAATTGGTGAAGTACACGATGGTGCTGCAACAATGGACTGGATGGCGCAAGAGCAAGAAAGAGGTATTACTATTACTTCTGCTGCTACAACTTGTGAGTGGAATTTTCCAACGACTCAAGGTAAAGTTTTACCAGAAACATTGCCATATCACTTTAATATTATCGATACCCCAGGGCACGTTGACTTTACAGTTGAAGTAAATCGTTCTTTGCGTGTACTTGATGGTTTGGTTTTCTTATTTAGTGCAGTTGATGGTGTTGAGCCACAATCTGAAACTAACTGGAGATTGGCAGATCAATATCGTGTACCACGTATCGGTTTTGTTAATAAAATGGACAGACAAGGATCCAACTTTTTGATGGTTTGTCAGCAAGTTCGTGATATGCTAAAATCTAATGCAGTTGCAATCACTTTGCCAATTGGTGAAGAAAATGATTTCAGAGGTGTTGTAGATTTAGTAAAAAACCAAGCAATTGTTTGGGACGATGCTGGAATGGGCGCGACTTATGAAGTGGTAGATATCCCTGAAGACATGCTTGCAGAAGTAAAAGAATACAGAGACATTCTTATAGAGGCAGTTGCTGACTATGACGAGAATTTGCTTGATAAATATATGGAAGATCCAGACTCAATTACTGAGGAAGAAATCAACATAGCTTTGAGAGCAGCTGTAATGGACATGGCGATTATTCCAATGATTGCGGGTTCATCTTTCAAGAATAAAGGAGTTCAATTCATGTTGGATGCAGTATGTAAATACTTACCATCACCGATGGACAAAGAAGGTATTGAAGGAATTCACCCTGATGATGCTGAACTTTTAGAAGAAGATCAAACTAAAATCTTGCGTAAACCAGACGTTAAAGAGCCATTTGCAGCTTTAGCATTTAAAATTGCTACTGACCCATTCGTAGGTCGTTTAGCTTTCTTCCGTGCTTATTCTGGAAGACTTGATGCAGGTTCTTACGTTTTGAATACCCGTTCAGGAAATAAAGAGAGAATTTCTCGTATTTACCAAATGCATGCCAATAAACAAAATCCTATCGAGTACATCGAAGCTGGAGATATTGGAGCAGCAGTTGGATTTAAGGATATTAAAACTGGAGATACATTGTGTGATGAAAAACACCCAATTATTCTTGAGTCAATGAAATTTCCAGCACCAGTAATTGGTATCGCTATTGAGCCAAAAACTAAAGCGGATGTTGATAAAATGGGTATGGCTTTAGCAAAATTAGCTGAAGAAGATCCAACATTTACAGTTAGAACTGATGAAGCTTCAGGACAAACTATCATTTCAGGAATGGGTGAGTTACACTTAGACATCCTTGTAGATAGAATGAAACGTGAATTCAAAGTTGAAGTGAACCAAGGTGAGCCTCAAGTAGAATACAAGGAAGCATTTACAAAATCTGCTCAGCATAGAGAAACTTACAAAAAACAATCTGGTGGTCGTGGTAAATTCGGTGATATCGTATTTAAATTAGAGCCTGCAGACGAAGTTGATGGTAAAGCTCCAGTTGGATTGCAGTTTATTAATGCTGTAAAAGGTGGAAACGTTCCTAAAGAATATATTCCATCAGTAGAAAAAGGTTTCCGCGAAGCTATGAAAACTGGTCCTTTAGCAGGATACCAAGTTGATAGTTTGAAAGTAACTTTATTAGACGGTTCTTTTCACCCAGTAGATTCTGATGCGCTTTCTTTTGAACTAGCAGCAAGAATGGGTTATAGAGAAGTAGCGAAAGCTGCAGGAGCGATTGTTTTGGAACCTATCATGAAAATGGAAGTTATTACACCAGAAGAAAACATGGGAGATATCGTAGGTGATATCAACCGTCGTAGAGGTCAGGTGAATGACATGGGTGACAGAAATGGTGCAAAAACCATCAAAGCAGATGTGCCATTATCAGAAATGTTTGGATATGTAACTACATTAAGAACATTGTCTTCTGGACGTGCAACTTCAACAATGGAGTTTTCACACTACGCCGAAACACCTTCTAATATTTCAGAAGCAGTTATCAAAAAAGCAAAAGGAAACGCTTAATTCTAAAGAAAATGAGTCAAAAAATCAGAATAAAATTGAAATCTTACGATCACATGTTAGTTGATAAATCAGCTGAAAAAATCGTAAAAACAGTAAAAAGTACTGGAGCTGTTGTAACTGGTCCAATTCCGTTACCTACACACAAAAAACTTTTTACAGTATTGCGTTCTCCGCACGTAAATAAAAAAGCTAGAGAACAATTCGAAGTAATGTCGTACAAAAGATTGATCGACATTTATTCTTCTTCTTCAAAAACAATTGACGCTTTAATGAAATTAGAGTTGCCAAGTGGAGTTGAAGTTGAAATCAAAGTATAAGTAATTAATTAGAAATTAGAAAATGAGATAATTTGGTGGTTTTTATTTATCAAATATTAATTAGCAAATTATCAAATTATCAAATTATCGAATTATATTTTTAATAATCAATAAATAATAATTATGTCTGGGTTAATCGGAAGAAAAATTGGCATGACAAGCATCTTTGACGAGAATGGGAAAAATGTTCCTTGCACCGTAATCGAAGCTGGACCATGTGTAGTTACCCAAGTCAGAACCAAAGGGGTCGACGGGTACGAAGCGTTGCAACTTGGTTTCGATGACAAAAACGAGAAACATTCCACTAAAGCGGCCGTAGGTCACTTTGCTAAAGCTGGAACTGTAGCTAAGAAAAAAGTCATTGAATTTCAAGATTTCGCAACAGAACAAAAATTAGGAGACGTTATTGACGTTTCGATTTTTGCAGAAGGAGAATTTGTAGATGTTACAGGTGTATCTAAAGGTAAAGGTTTTCAAGGGGTAGTTAAACGTCACGGTTTTGGTGGTGTTGGTCAAGCTACTCACGGTCAACACAACCGTTTAAGAGCGCCAGGTTCTGTAGGAGCTTCTTCTTATCCATCAAGAGTATTCAAAGGAATGCGAATGGCGGGAAGAATGGGAGGAGACAATGTAAAAGTTCAAAACCTTAGAGTTTTAAAAGTAGTGGCTGAAAAGAACCTACTTGTTATCAAGGGATGTATTCCTGGATGTAACAACTCTTATGTAATCATTCAGAAGTAATGGAAGTAAAAGTTTTAAATAGCACCGGAAAAGAAACTGGCAGAACGATTACTCTTTCTGATTCAGTATTCGCAATTGAACCAAATAATCACGCAGTATACCTAGATGTTAAGCAATATCTTGCTAACCAACGTCAAGGAACGCACAAAGCAAAAGAAAGAGCTGAAGTAGCAGGTAGTACACGTAAGATTAAAAAACAAAAAGGTACAGGAACTGCTCGTGCAGGTAGCGCTAAAAACCCATTGTTTAAAGGCGGAGGAACTGTTTTTGGACCACGTCCGAGAAGTTATTCTTTCAAATTAAACAAAGCTTTAAAGCGTTTAGCAAGAAAATCAGCTTTCTCTATCAAAGCCAAAGAATCAAACATTATTGTATTAGAAGATTTCACTTTTGAAGCTCCAAATACTAAAAATTTCATTAATGTTTTGAAAGCTTTAGGGTTAGAAAATAAAAAATCTTTGTTTGTGTTGGGAGAATCAAATAAAAATGTATATTTGTCATCTCGCAATTTAAAGGCTTCTAACGTAATAAGTAGCTCAGAATTAAGTACTTACGCCATTTTAAACGCTAATAATTTAGTGCTTTTAGAAGGTTCTTTAGAAGGAATTGAAGAAAATTTAAGCAAATAATAGGAATATGAGCATCATAGTTAAACCTATAGTAACAGAGAAAGTAACCAAAAATAGTGAATTGTTAAATCAATTTGGTTTCGTTGTAGATAGAAAAGCAAATAAAGTACAAATTAAGAAAGCTGTTGAAGCTGCTTACGGAGTAAATGTTGTTTCTGTAAACACAATGAATGTTAGACCAGATAGAACTACAAAATATACTAAAAGTGGATTAATCAGTGGAAAGACAAATGCTTATAAAAAAGCAATTGTACAAGTACAAGAAGGAGAAACAATAGATTTTTACAACAATATCTAAGATAAAATGTCAGTAAGAAAATTAAAACCTATTACCCCAGGTCAGCGATTTAGAGTTGTGAATGGTTATGACGCCATTACAACTGATAAGCCGGAACGCTCTTTGATAGCGCCGATAAAAAACTCTGGAGGTAGAAATAGTCAAGGAAAGATGACCATGCGTTATACGGGTGGTGGTCACAAGCAGAGGTATCGTATCATCGATTTTAAAAGAACAAAGGAAAATATTCCTGCAACTGTAAAATCTATCGAATACGATCCAAACAGAACTGCTTTTATCGCTTTATTAGCTTATGCTGATGGTGAGAAAACATATATTATTGCTCAAAACGGATTGAAAGTTGGTCAGAAATTAGTTTCTGGTCCAGATGTTCAACCAGAAATTGGTAACACTTTGCCTTTGAGTAAAATTCCATTAGGAACCGTTATTTCTTGTATCGAATTGCGTCCAGGTCAAGGAGCTATCATTGCTCGTTCAGCTGGAACTTTTGCTCAATTGATGGCTAGAGATGGAAAATATGCTACAATAAAAATGCCGTCAGGAGAAACGAGATTGATCTTGTTGACTTGTTCTGCAACAATTGGAGCAGTTTCTAATTCTGATCACCAATTAGTTGTATCTGGAAAGGCTGGTAGAACTAGATGGTTAGGAAGAAGACCAAGAACAAGACCAGTAGCGATGAACCCTGTTGATCACCCAATGGGTGGTGGTGAAGGACGTTCTTCTGGAGGTCATCCACGATCTAGAAACGGAATACCTGCGAAAGGTTATAGAACCCGTTCTAAGAAAAACCCGAGTAGTAAGTATATTGTAGAACGTAGAAAGAAATAATAAGATATGGCACGTTCATTAAAAAAAGGACCTTTTGTTCATTATAAGTTAGACAAAAAAGTTCAAGAAAACATTGAAAATGGAAATAAAGGAGTTGTAAAGACATGGTCTAGAGCTTCTATGATAACACCAGACTTTGTTGGACAAACTATAGCAGTTCACAATGGTCGTCAATTTGTACCTGTTTATGTTACAGAAAACATGGTAGGTCATAAATTAGGAGAATTTTCACCAACAAGGTCTTTTAGAGGTCACGCTGGAGCAAAAAATAAAGGTAAAAAATAAGAAGCAATGGGAGTTCGTAAAAGAGAAACAGCAGATGCGAGAAAAGAGGCTAATAAGTCGATTGCTTTCGCGAAATTGAATAACTGCCCTACTTCACCTAGAAAAATGCGCTTAGTAGCGGACTTGGTAAGAGGTCAGAAAGTGGAAAGAGCACTAAATATTTTAAGATTTAGTTCTAAAGAAGCTTCTAGAAAATTAGAGAAATTGGTTTTATCAGTAATAGCTAATTGGAGTGCAAAAAATCCAGATGCTAGTATGGAAGATGCTAATTTGTTTATTAAAGAAATCCGTGTAGACGGTGGAATGATGTTAAAAAGACTTCGTCCAGCGCCACAAGGAAGAGCACACAGAATAAGAAAGCGTTCTAACCACGTGACAATCGTGTTAGGACAAGTAGATAACACACAAAGCAATTCATAAGCAGCATGGGACAAAAGACAAATCCAATTGGAAATAGACTTGGTATCATCAGAGGATGGGATTCAAACTGGTACGGTGGAAATGATTATGGTGATAAAATCGCCGAAGATTACAAAATCAGAAAGTATATCCACGCCCGTTTATCAAAAGCTAGTGTATCAAAAGTAATTATTGAGAGAACTTTAAAACTTGTAACCGTTACTATCACTACTGCTAGACCTGGTATTATTATCGGAAAAGGTGGTCAAGAGGTAGACAAGTTGAAAGAAGAACTTAAGAAAGTTACTGACAAAGAGGTTCAAATCAACATTTTTGAGATTAAAAGACCTGAATTAGATGCTTATCTAGTTGCAACTAGCATCTGTCGTCAAATCGAAAGCCGTATTTCTTACAGACGTGCAATCAAAATGGCTATTGCTGCCACTATGCGTATGAACGCAGAAGGTATCAAAGTTTTGATTTCTGGTCGTTTGAATGGTGCAGAGATGGCGCGTTCAGAAGGTTTCAAAGAAGGTAGAATTCCTCTATCAACTTTCAGAGCCGATATTGACTATGCTTTGGCTGAAGCACATACTACCTATGGTAGAATGGGTATCAAAGTGTGGATCATGAAAGGCGAAGTGTATGGAAAAAGAGATCTTTCACCACTTTTAGGTATGGAGAAAAAACAACCTGGAATTGGCGGTGGTAAAGGCGGTGATGCTCCGAGAGGAGACAGAAAGCCTTTCAACAAAGACAGAAAACCAGACGCGCGTAAAAGAAAGTAAATTTTTAAATTAAAAGTAAAATGTTACAGCCTAAAAGAACAAAATACCGCAAGGTACAAAAAGGTAGAATGAAAGGAAACTCTCAAAGAGGGCATGAACTTTCAAATGGAATGTTTGGAATTAAATCTGTACATGAAGATGGTATGTTCTTAACCTCACGTCAAATCGAAGCTGCGCGTATTGCTGCAACTCGTTTTATGAAAAGAGAAGGACAATTATGGATTAAAATATTTCCAGACAAACCTATCACAAAGAAACCTTTAGAGGTACGTATGGGTAAAGGAAAAGGAGCCGTAGAATATTGGGCTGCTGTTGTTAAACCCGGAAAAATTATGTTTGAAGTTGGTGGAGTACCTTTGTCTGTTGCAAAAGAGGCATTGCGACTTGCAGCACAAAAACTTCCAGTAAAAACAAAATTTGTCATTGCTAGAGATTTCGAAGCATAATCTAAATTATTATGAAACAATCAGAAATAAAGAATCTTTCTGCAGCTGAGTTGCAAGAAAAACTTAGTCAAACTAAGAAAACCTATGCTGATCTAAAGATGGCGCACGCCATTTCACCAATCGAAAATCCACTTCAAATTAGAGGTGTTAGAAAATCGGTGGCAAGATTAGCGACAGAACTTACTAAAAGAGAGTTACTATAACTGTATTCTGCTGAAAGATGGAAGAAAAAAGAAATTTAAGAAAAGAAAGAATTGGTGTTGTTACTTCAAACAAAATGGATAAGTCTATTGTTGTTGCACAAGTAACTAAAGTTAAACACCCATTGTACGGTAAGTTCGTGTTGAAGACAAAAAAATATCATGCACACGACGAAACAAACGACTGTAATGTTGGCGATACTGTAAAGATTAGCGAAACGCGTCCTTTAAGTAAAACGAAATGTTGGAGATTAGTTGAAATTTTAGAAAGAGCTAAATAATTATGGTACAGCAAGAATCAAGACTAAAAGTAGCAGATAACACAGGAGCTAAAGAAGTTTTAACTATCCGTGTTTTAGGAGGTACCAAAAGAAGGTATGCCTCTGTTGGCGACAAGATTGTAGTTTCTATTAAAGACACATCTCCTAACGGTAGCGTTAAAAAAGGAGCTGTATCAACTGCAGTTGTTGTACGTACCAAAAAAGAAGTGAGAAGAGCTGATGGCTCTTATATCCGTTTCGATGACAATGCATGTGTTCTTTTGAATGCTGCAGGAGAAATGAGAGGAACTCGTGTTTTTGGTCCAGTAGCAAGAGAACTTCGTGAAAAACAATTCATGAAAATTGTATCATTAGCACCAGAAGTGCTTTAATTATCGAAATCATGATAAAATTAAAAATTAAAACAGGAGATACCGTTAGGGTTATTGCTGGAGACCATAAGGGTAGCGAAGGCAAGGTTGTAAAGGTTGATCGTGAAAAAAATAAAGCGATTGTTGAAGGCGTAAACATGGTTTCGAAACACACTAAACCAAGTGCAAAAAGTCCTCAAGGAGGAATCGTTAAGAAAGAAGCTCCAATTCAAATCTCAAATATTTCTCTTATTGATCCTAAAACAAAGGAAACAACTAGAGTTGGTGTAAGAGTGGATGGAGATAAGAAAGTAAGATTTTCAAAAAAATCTAATACAGTATTATAGTAATGGCTTATATCCCTAGACTAAAAGAAGAGTATAAGAACAGAGTTGTATCTGCTCTTACAGAAGAATTCGGTTACAAAAACGTAATGCAAGTTCCTAAATTGGAAAAAATCGTTTTAAGTAAAGGTGTTGGTGCCGCGGTATCTGATAAAAAGTTAATTGACTACGCAGTAGAAGAGTTAACGAAAATTACAGGTCAAAAAGCTGTTTCAACAATCTCAAAGAAAGACGTTGCGTCATTCAAATTGAGAAAAGGAATGCCGATTGGTGCTAAAGTGACATTACGTGGAGAAAGAATGTATGAATTTTTAGATAGATTCGTTACGTCATCATTACCACGTGTTAGAGATTTCAGTGGAATTAAAGCAACTGGTTTTGATGGTAGAGGTAACTATAACTTAGGTGTTTTAGAACAAATTATTTTTCCGGAAATCGACATCGATAAAGTGAACAAAATTTCTGGAATGGATATTTCATTTGTTACTTCAGCAAAAACAGACAAAGAAGCAAAATCGTTATTATCTGAACTAGGTTTACCTTTTAAAAAGAATTAAGTTATGGCTAAAGAATCAATGAAAGCCCGTGAGGTAAAAAGAGAAAAAACGGTTGCAAAATACGCTGAGAAAAGAAAAGCTTTGTTAGAAGCTGGAGATTTTGTAGGTTTGCAAAAATTACCAAAAAATGCTTCACCTGTACGTTTGCACAATCGTTGCAAATTAACTGGAAGACCTAGAGGTTATATGCGTCAATTTGGTATTTCTCGTGTTACATTTAGAGAAATGGCAAATAATGGATTAATTCCTGGAGTTAAAAAAGCTTCTTGGTAAGATTACTTAATTGAATTTGATTTTTTATTCAAATTTTATTAATGCTAGATAAGTATAAATTGGTTTCAGGTTCGTCTAAAAGTTAGTCGAAAACCGTTACCGCAAATCAATAAACATGTATACAGATCCTATTGCGGATTATTTAACAAGAGTTCGAAACGCTGTGGCTGCCAGTCACAAAGTTGTTGAAATTCCTGCATCTAATCTTAAAAAAGAGATAACAAAGATCCTTTTCGATCAAGGTTATATCTTAAGTTACAAATTTGAGGACAACGCTGTTCAGGGTTCAATCAAAATTGCTCTAAAGTACGACAAAGATACTAAAGAGCCTATTATCAAAGACATACAAAGAATTAGTAAACCAGGTTTACGTAAGTATGCAGGTGCTTCTAAAATACCAAGAATTCTTAATGGTTTAGGTATTGCTATTGTTTCTACATCAAAAGGTTTGATGACTGGAAAACAAGCCAGACAACTTAATGTTGGTGGTGAAGTAATTTGTTATGTTTACTAATCTTTAAATCATCAAGAAATGTCAAGAATAGGTAAAAATCCAATTACAATTCCTGCTGGGGTTACAGTTACTGTTGCTGATGGAATTGTTACAGTTAAAGGAAAAGGTGGTCAATTGACTCAAGAATTTTCAGACGTTGAAGTTTTAATCGATGGAGATTCAATTCAAGTAAACCGTTCTTCTGATCACAAAGACCAAAGAGCAAAACACGGTTTGTACAGATCTTTAATCAACAATATGATTGTTGGTGTAAATGAAGGTTTTACTAAATCTTTAGAATTAGTAGGTGTAGGTTACAGAGCTTCAAATCAAGGTCAAAAACTTGATTTAGCGCTAGGTTTTTCTCACAATATAGTTTTAGAGGTGGCAAATGAAGTTGTTGTAGAAACAATTTCTGAAAAAGGTAAAAATCCGATTGTAAAATTAACGTCATTTGACAAACAATTGTTAGGTCAAGTAGCTGCGAAAATCAGAGGATTCCGCAAACCAGAACCTTACAAAGGAAAAGGTGTTAAGTTCGTAGGTGAAGTATTAAGAAGAAAAGCAGGTAAATCAGCTTAAAAAATTATAAGATTATGTCATTAACAAAGTCTGATAGAAGACAGAGAATTAGATTCAGAATTAGAAAATCGATTAGCGGTACAGCCTCTAACCCTAGACTATCTGTTTTTAGAAGTAATAAAGAGATCTACGCACAACTTATTGATGATGTGAATGGAGTAACTTTATTAGCTGCATCTTCAAGAGAAAAAGGAGTAAATAAAGGTACAAATGTTGAAATAGCAAACGCAGTTGGAAAACTTGTTGCTGAAAAAGCATTAAACCTTGGTATAGATAAAGTTACTTTCGATAGAGGAGGTTATTTATACCACGGTCGTATTCAATCATTAGCTGAAGGCGCGAGAGCTGCTGGACTTAAATTCTAAATTATTATGTCTAAATACAAAAATATAGAGTTAGTAAAACCAAGCGGTCTTGAACTTAAAGATAGATTGGTAAGTGTAAATCGTGTTACAAAAGTTACGAAGGGTGGTAGAGCATTTGGTTTTTCTGCTATTGTAGTTGTTGGAGACGAAAATGGAGTAGTTGGTCACGGATTAGGAAAATCTAAAGACGTTTCTGAAGCAATTGCGAAAGCAGTAGAAGATGCTAAGAAGAATTTAGTTAAAATTCCTTTAAATGGTCAATCAGTTCCTCACGAACAAAAAGGTAAATTTGGTGGAGCACGTGTTTTCTTAATTCCTGCCTCTCATGGTACTGGAGTTATTGCTGGTGGAGCTGTTCGTTCAGTTCTTGAATCAGTTGGAATTCACGATGTATTATCAAAATCACAAGGGTCTTCAAATCCTCACAACGTAGTAAAAGCAACTTTTGATGCTTTATTACAAATGAGAAGTGCTCATACTGTTGCAAAACAAAGAGGTATTTCTTTAGATAAAGTTTTTAAAGGTTAATTCAAGGATATTATGGCTAAATTATTAGTAAAACAAGTAAGAAGTAAAATCAACTGTCCACTTACTCAAAAAAGAGGATTAGAAGCTTTAGGTCTTCGTAAAATGAATCAGGTTGTAGAACATGATGCTAACCCAACAATCCTTGGGATGATAAATAAAGTTAAACACTTAGTTTCTGTTACAGAAGCTTAAATTATAAATACGTTATGAATTTAAGTAACTTACAACCTGCTGAAGGGTCAACACACAATCAGAATAAGAGATTAGGTAGAGGAGAAGGTTCTGGAAAAGGTGGTACTTCTGCAAGAGGACACAAAGGAGCAAAATCTCGTTCTGGATATTCTAAAAAGATTGGTTTTGAAGGTGGTCAAATGCCATTACAAAGACGTGTGCCTAAGTTTGGTTTCACAAACATCAATCGTAAAGAATACGAAGGTGTAAATCTTGATACACTGCAATTATTAGTTGATAATGGAATGGTTACAGATACTGTTGATATGACAGTTTTTGTTTCAAACAGATTGGCTACCAAAAATGAAATCGTTAAGATTTTGGGACGTGGAGAATTGAAAGCAAAATTAAAGGTAACTGCTCACAAATTTACTGCAACTGCTAAAGCTGCTATTGAAGCTGCTGGTGGAGAAGCCGTAACTGTATAATTATTTAAGAAAGATGAAGAAATTTTTTGAATCAATAGCAAATGTTTGGAAGATAGAGGAACTAAAAAATAGAATCCTAGTTACTTTAGGTCTTTTATTAGTGTATCGCTTCGGTGCTCACGTTACTCTTCCAGGTATTGATGCTACTCAATTAAATAGTCTTGCTGGCCAAACCAAAGATGGAATTGGTTCAATCTTAGATATGTTTACTGGTGGTGCATTTTCAAAAGCTTCTATTTTTGCTTTAGGAATTATGCCTTACATTTCTGCATCAATCGTAGTACAATTAATGGGTATTGCAGTTCCTTATCTTCAAAAACTTCAAAGCGATGGAGAAAGTGGCAGAAAGAAAATCAATCAGATCACTCGTTGGTTAACCATTGTTATTACATTGGTTCAAGGACCAGGTTATATTTACAACTTGTATAGAACTTTACCTCAAAATGCTTTCCTATTAGGTTTTAATTCTTTTGAATTTTTATTTTCGTCAGTGGTCATTTTGGTTACAGGAACTATTTTTGCAATGTGGTTAGGAGAAAAAATTACCGACAAAGGAATTGGTAACGGAATATCGTTATTAATTATGGTTGGTATTTTAGCAAGACTTCCACAGGCTTTTATTCAGGAATTTGCTGCAAGAGTTACAAACAATAATGGTGGGCCAATGCTTTTGGTAATCGAAATCATTATTTGGTTGTTGGTTATTATAGCTTGTGTGCTTTTGGTAATGGCGGTGAGAAGAATACCGGTTCAATATGCAAGAAGAACAGTATCTGGAGATTTTGAACAAGACATGATGGAAGCAAATCGTCAATGGATTCCATTAAAATTAAATGCATCGGGTGTAATGCCAATCATTTTTGCGCAAGCGATAATGTTTATTCCAGCGGCGGTGGCAGGATTGTCTCAATCTGAAACTTCGCAGTCAATTGCTGGTGCATTTAGTAATATATTTGGTTTTTGGTATTGTTTTGTTTTCGGTTTATTAATAGTAATTTTTACTTATTTCTATACCGCAATCACGGTTCCAACAAACAAAATGGCTGATGATTTGAAAAGAAGCGGTGGTTTTATTCCTGGTATCAGACCTGGGGTTGAAACATCAGATTATTTGGATAAAATTATGTCTTTGATTACGTTTCCAGGATCATTATTTTTAGTATTAATTGCTGTATTTCCAGCGATTGTGGTAAATTTATTAGGAGTTCAACAGTCTTGGGCTATGTTTTTTGGAGGAACTTCTTTAATCATTATGGTTGGAGTTGCTATTGACACTATCCAGCAAATCAATTCATACCTTCTGAATAAGCATTATGATGGTTTAATGAAGACTGGAAAAAACAGAAAAGCAGTAGCATAATTTATGGCTAAACAATCAGCAATAGAACAAGACGGGTCAATTATCGAAGCATTATCAAATGCGATGTTCCGTGTAGAATTAGAAAATGGTCATGTTGTAATTGCTCATATCTCTGGAAAAATGCGAATGCATTACATAAAATTGTTACCTGGTGACAAAGTTAAACTAGAAATGAGTCCTTACGATTTATCAAAAGCAAGAATTACTTACAGATATTAAAGATATTCAAAATGAAAGTTAGAGCTTCAGTGAAAAAAAGAAGTGCCGAGTGCAAAATTGTGCGCAGAAAAGGCAGATTATATGTGATTAACAAAAAGAATCCTAGATTTAAACAAAGACAAGGATAGTTATGGCAAGAATAGCAGGGGTAGACATCCCAAAAAATAAGAGAGGTGTTATTGCACTTACCTACATTTTCGGATTAGGAAGAAGCAGAGCTAGTGAAATATTAGCTAAGGCACAAGTGAGTGAAGACAAAAAAGTTCAAGAATGGAATGATGACGAAATCGGAGCAATTCGAGATGCCGTATCGTCTTTCAAAATTGAAGGTGAGCTTCGAACAGAGATTTCTTTAAACATCAAACGTCTTATGGACATCGGATGTTATAGAGGTATTCGTCATAGGTCTGGACTTCCATTGAGAGGTCAAAGAACTAAAAACAACTCTAGAACAAGAAAAGGTAAGAGAAAAACTGTTGCCAACAAGAAAAAAGCAACTAAATAATAAATAGTATGGCTAAGGCAAGTGTAAAAAAACGTAAAGTTATTGTTGAATCTTCAGGAGAGGCGCATGTTAGTGCAACTTTTAATAACATCATTATCTCTTTGACTAACAAAAAGGGTGATGTTATCTCTTGGTCCTCAGCAGGTAAAATGGGTTTTAGAGGTTCTAAAAAGAATACACCTTATGCAGCTCAAATGGCTGCAGAAGATTGTAGTAAAGTAGCTCTAGAAGCTGGACTTAAAAAAGTTAAAGTTTATGTTAAAGGACCAGGAAACGGACGTGAGTCTGCTATTCGTTCTCTTCATAATTCTGGAATTGAAGTTACCGAAATTATCGACGTAACTCCAATGCCTCACAATGGATGTCGTCCTCCTAAAAGACGTAGAGTTTAATACTCAAAATTTAATAGTATAACAAAGATAGAACATAAGTTATCGAAGGATTCGACCTGAATTCATAACTTCTATCTTAAAAATTTTAAAATGGCAAGATATACTGGTCCTAGTACAAGAATCGCTCGTAAATTCGGCGAAGCAATTTTCGGAGACGACAAAGCTTTCGAAAAAAGAAATTATCCTCCTGGGCAACACGGGATGGCAAAAAAAAGAGGTAAAAAATCTGAATATGCTGTTCAATTAATGGAGAAGCAGAAAGCTAAATATTCTTATGGAATTTTAGAAAAACAGTTTAGAAATTTATTTGAAAAAGCTGCTGCAACAAAAGGCGTTACTGGTGAGGTGTTATTACAATTATGTGAAGCTCGTTTGGATAATGTCGTGTTCAGAATGGGTATAGCCCCAACTCGTCGCGGTGCTAGACAGATAGTATCACACAGACACGTTACTGTTAATGGTGAAAATGTAAATATTCCATCGTATCACTTGAAGCCAGGTGATGTAGTAGCAGTTCGTGAAAAATCTAAATCATTAGAAACAATAGAACGTTCTTTGTCTAATTCTAGTCATGTTTATGAGTGGATTACTTGGAATAATGACACAAAATCAGGTACTTTCGTTACTGTTCCTGCTAGACTTCAGATTCCTGAGAATATCAAGGAACAACTTATCGTCGAATTGTACAACAAATAATAATTGACTTAGTCGAAATTATGGCAATATTTAATTTTCAGAAGCCCGATAAAGTTATCATGATCGATTCAACCGATTTTGAAGGTAAATTTGAATTTAGACCTTTAGAACCTGGTTACGGATTGACAGTTGGTAACGCTCTTAGAAGAGTAATGCTTTCAGCCCTTGAGGGTTATGCAATTACATCTGTACGTATTGATGGCGTAGACCATGAGTTTTCTACTATTTCAGGAATTGTGGAAGATGTTACCGAAATTATTTTAAATCTTAAACAAGTACGTTTTAAACGTCAAATTGAAGATGTGGATAACGAAACTGTAACAATTGCTCTTTCAGGCAAAGACCAGATTACTGCTGGAGATTTTCAAAAATTCATTTCAGGTTTTCAAGTTTTGAATCCAGAAATTGTGATTTGTAACCTTGATTCAAAAGTTAATTTGAACATGGAAGTGACAATTGAAAAAGGTCGAGGATACGTACCTGCAGAAGATAACAAAAAGCAAAATGCTGCTTTAGGTACTATCTTTACAGATTCTATTTTTACTCCTATTAAAAATGTAAAGTACGCAATAGAAAATTTTCGTGTTGAACAAAAAACTGATTATGAAAAATTAGTGTTTGAAATTAAAACGGACGGATCTATTAATCCAAAAGATGCTTTAACAGAAGCTGCAAAAGTGCTAATTCATCACTTTATGTTGTTTTCTGACGAAAGAATTACACTTGAAGCAGACGAAATTGCGCAAACTGAATCTTATGATGAAGAATCGCTTCACATGCGTCAGTTGCTCAAAACTAAACTTGTTGATATGGATCTTTCTGTAAGAGCATTAAATTGCTTGAAAGCTGCAGAGGTAGATACACTTGGAGATTTAGTATCTTTCAACAAAAACGACTTAATGAAATTCCGTAATTTCGGTAAAAAATCTTTAACTGAGCTAGACGAACTAGTGGCGATAAAGAACCTTACCTTTGGGATGGATTTAGCAAAATACAAATTAGATAAAGAATAAATTACTTCATATTTTGCTCTCCAAAGTGGATTGAAGCAAGATGAAGTTAAAATAAACACGTCATGAGACACGGAAAAAAATTCAATCACCTTAGTAGACAAACTGGTCACAGAAAACTAATGTTGGCTAATATGGCTTGTTCTCTTATCGAGCACAAACGTATCAACACTACAGTTGCTAAAGCAAAAGCGCTAAAACAATTTGTTGAACCGCTTATTACAAAATCCAAAGACGATACTACGCACAATCGTCGTATTTGTTTTTCTTACTTAAGAAGCAAATATGCCGTTACTGATCTTTTTAGAGATGTTGCTGCTAAAGTGGGTGATCGTCCAGGAGGTTATACCCGTATTATTAAAGTCGGAAATCGTTTAGGAGATAATGCTGATATGGCAATGATCGAATTAGTAGATTTTAACGAACTTTACAACGGAGGTAAAAAAGAAGAGAAAAAAGCCAAAAGCCGTCGTGGTGGGAAAGCTAAAAAATCAGATACAGTAGAAGAAGCGCCTCAAGTTGAAGCTGTTGCAACAGAACAAGCTGCTGAAGAAACCACTGATGAAGTTGCTGAAGAATAATATTCATAATATTTGCATAAAACGAGGATAAACTTTTGCAAGTTTATCCTTTTTTTTTGTTTATTTGCCAAAAAAAAAGTCATGTCCAAATCATTCAATTATTTTATTTTATTTTTCGGTTTTTGTTTCAATTTAATTTCTGCTCAAGGTGCATCAAGCTATTTAGACACTAAATTTTCGCTCAGTTCTTTAAAAAGTTCAGGAACTAATTTGTCTTCCGGAGTATGGGTGCCTGCCAAAGTAGAAGATAAAACCATCACCGGAACAAATTATTTATTCAAAAATTTTGAAGGAATTTATTCTATAACCAATAAGGCGGGTAATTCTTTCAAGATGTTAAATCTAAACTACAACCTTTCTAGTGGAACTTTAGAAACTAAAATTTCTAAAGACTCCGTTTTTCAATATGATTTAAATGAAATCGATTATGTTGTTGCTGGAAATAAAAATTACAAAAATTTACGAGGAACCGAATTGAGCGGTTTAGTTTTAGAAATTTTTAAAGGCAAGAATTTTGATATTTATAAAAAAATTGAAATAAGTGTGCTTGAAGGAACAATAAGCCCATTGACACAAGAAAAAATTCAGCAAGATAAATATGTACAATCCTACACCTATTACACAAAAACAAATGGTAATATTGAAAAAATAAAATTTAACAAAAGTGCTATTCTCAAATTAACCAAAGACAAACAAACACAAGTCAAGGAATACGCAAAAGCAAATAATCTCGATTTTTCGAACGAAACGGATGTCAATATCATTCTCAAATATTACGAAGCCCTATAATTCAACAAGACAATCTATTTAGGTTGTCTTTTTTTTATTCGAAACACAAACTTATAAATCATATCACAATCTGTCCCGCCATCATCCCAATCTTTTTCATTGTTCCTTACGTCACATAAAAAAGGATTTTCCTTTCTGTCGGGGTTATGTCTGAACTTTATCTTTTCAAAACCAATTGTAAAATAGATATTAAAAAAAAATATAAAGTTTCAAGAAATAATATTTAAATTTGCGAAACATCAGCACAACATGAACTACAAAACACGACAACCAGCTTTACTTTTATTAGCCGACGGAACTATTTTTCACGGTAAATCTATTGGAATTTCAGGTACCACTTTTGGCGAAGTTTGCTTCAATACTGGAATGACTGGTTATCAAGAGATTTTTACAGACCCGTCTTATTTTGGACAAATCATGGTGGCGACCAATCCCCATATCGGGAATTATGGTGTGAATGAAAATGAAGTAGAATCTGGCGGTATCAAAATTGCTGGATTGGTTTGCAAAAATTTCAGTTTTAATTTCTCTCGACCCGACGCGACCGAAAGTCTTGAAGATTATTTTACGAAACAAAATCTTATTTGCATTGCTGACGTTGACACTCGGGCTTTGGTGAGTTATATCCGCGACAATGGTGCAATGAATGCCGTAATTTGTACCGATGGCACTTCAATTGAAGATTTGAAAAGTACACTTTCTAAAACGCCAGACATGAAAGGATTGGAATTGGCATCAAAAGTTTCTACAAAATCGCCATATTTTTACGGGAATGAAACAGCAAAATACAAAATTGCAGCTCTAGATTTAGGCATCAAAACTAATATTTTGCGCAATCTTGCCAAAAGAGATTGTTACATAAAAGTTTTCCCGTTTGATGCTACATTCCAAGATTTAGCGGCGTTTAATCCCGATGGCTATTTTCTATCCAATGGCCCCGGTGATCCAGATCCGCTTTTTGGAGCAATACAGGTTGCAAAAGAGATTTTAGCCAATAACAAACCTTTATTTGGCATTTGTCTCGGACACCAAGTGATTGCTTTAGCTAACGGAATATCAACTTATAAAATGTTCAATGGACACCGAGGAATAAATCATCCGGTGATGAACAATATTACTGGAAAAGGCGAAATTACCTCGCAAAACCACGGATTTGCAGTCAATAGACAGGAACTCGAAAAACATCCTGATTTTGAAATCACACACGAGCACATCAACGACCATACCGTCGCTGGGATGCGAATGAAAAACAAAAACTGTTTCTCTGTTCAATACCATCCCGAAGCAAGCCCAGGTCCACATGACTCTTCTTATTTATTTGATGAATTTATTGGTAGAATTAAGCAGTAAAAACTATTCACGGCCTTAAATTCTAATCCAAACCACTCGAATTCTAATTTGATGTTCATTTACCAAAAAGGAAATGCTATTTTTGTTTAACAATTTTAGCTTTTTGATAATGAAAAAATTTCAAATTATACTTCTGTCTTTTTTTTGCAGTCCGATGTTTATTGATTACAAAGCAAATTAAGGCAAATCAAAGCAAATCAAAAATTAGAATTAAGAAAGCGAATATCTTCAAAGTTAGTTTTAATTTTAGTGATTTTAAAACCAAATTCGAATCGAATCTAGCGCTCTAATAGGTAAGTGGAGTAACATAAAAATAACTAAAACGTTATCGTTAATAAGATTAACAACTTTACTCTTTTTGTAATTGAAGATATAATATATTTGTGGTATTCAAATTCACATATTAACATTTAAAACAAGCTTTATGAGTATTATTATCAAAATTCACGCAAGACAAATTTTTGATTCACGAGGAAATCCAACTATCGAAGTAGATGTAGTAACAGAAAATGGTGTTTTGGGTCGTGCTGCTGTTCCATCAGGAGCGTCAACAGGAGAACACGAAGCAGTAGAATTGCGTGATGGCGGAAAAGCATTTTTAGGAAAAGGTGTTTTGAAAGCAGTCGATAATGTAAATACAAAAATTGCCGAAGAATTGTTGGGAATTTCTGTTTTCGAACAAAACTTGATCGACCAAACCATGATTGATTTAGATGGAACACCAAACAAATCAAACTTGGGCGCAAATGCAATCTTAGGTGTTTCGTTAGCAGCGGCAAAAGCAGCAGCAAATGAACTTGGATTGCCATTGTACCGCTATATTGGTGGTGTTTCTGCCAATACTTTGCCAGTACCAATGATGAATATCATCAACGGAGGTTCTCATTCTGATGCGCCAATTGCGTTTCAAGAATTCATGATTATGCCTGTAAAAGCGACTTCTTTTACACAGGCTATGCAAATCGGAACAGAAATTTTTCATAATTTGAAAAAAGTACTACACGACCGTGGCTTATCAACAGCAGTTGGTGATGAAGGTGGTTTTGCTCCTAATTTGGCGGGTGGAACAGAAGATGCTTTGGATACAATTAAAAAAGCAGTTGAGAATGCAGGTTACAAATTCGGAGATGAAGTAATGGTAGCACTTGATTGTGCCGCTTCAGAATTTTATGTTGACGGAAAATACGACTATACAAAATTTGAAGGCCCAACCGGAAAAATAAGAACATCAGAAGAACAAGCAGATTATTTAGCTGAATTAGCTGCGAATTATCCAATTATTTCTATCGAAGACGGAATGTATGAAGACGATTGGAAAGGATGGAAATACCTAACCGACAAAATAGGAAACAAAACCCAATTGGTAGGAGACGATTTGTTCGTAACCAATGTAGAAAGACTTTCTCGTGGAATCAATGAAGGAATTGCCAATTCTATCTTGGTAAAAGTAAACCAAATTGGAACTTTGACCGAAACTATTGCTGCCGTAAACATGGCGCACAGAGCTGGTTATACATCAGTAATGTCGCACCGTTCGGGAGAAACAGAAGACAATACCATTGCTGATTTAGCCGTTGCATTAAATTGTGGGCAAATTAAAACGGGTTCTGCTTCTCGTTCAGACAGAATGGCAAAATACAACCAATTGCTTAGAATTGAGGAAGAATTAGGCGATACCGCTTATTTTCCAGGTGAAAAAGCATTCAAATAGTCAATAAAATTTTTACTAAAACCCTTTCAAAGTTTAATTTTGAAAGGGTTTTTTTATTGACGTACTCCAACTATTGAAATTTAAAAATCCTTCATTTCGAAGAATTCCGATTTTTATATAAAAATTAACGATTTGGTGACTGTATTCTTTTTTTATTTCATTTTTAATTTATTAGTTTTGTTAAATTATATATTTTATTCGATTAATCACCCATACACACCATGTCAAAAACAGCAATATTAGAATTTGATGGCAAAAAAATTGAGTTTCCACTTATCGTAGGAACCGAAAATGAAGTCGCCATAGACATTAACAAACTCAGAGATTTAACAGGAGCAATTACAATGGATCCAGGATATAAAAATTCTGGCGCTTGCAAAAGTGAAATTACATTCCTTGATGGAGAAGAAGGGATTTTACGCTATAGAGGTTATTCAATTGAAGATTTAGCTGAAAAAGCAGACTTTTTAGAAGTTTCCTACCTTGTGATTTTTGGAGAATTGCCAACCAAACAGCAATTGAATCAATTTGAAACAGACATAAGAAAATACACTTTGGTCAACGAAGAAATGAAAAACATCATCGATGGTTTTCCAAAAACGGCGCATCCAATGGGCGTTTTGTCTTCTTTGACTTCGGCATTGACTGCCTTTAATCCAAAAGTAGTCAATGTAGAAAATGATACAGAAATGTATGAAGCCATTTGCAAAACGATGGGTAAATTCATGGTTTTAGCAAGTTGGACTTTCAGAAAATCTTCTGGTTTCCCTTTGAATTATTATGATAACACAAAAGGATATGTAGAAAATTTCTTGCACTTGATGTTTCAATTACCAACTGGGCCTTATACGGCAAATCCAGCGGTGGTGAATGCTTTAGACAAATTGTTCATACTACATGCCGATCACGAGCAAAACTGTTCAACTTCAACCGTTAGAATGGTTGGTTCATCTCATGCAGGATTGTTTGCTTCAATTTCAGCTGGCGTTTCTGCACTTTGGGGACCACTTCATGGAGGTGCCAACCAAGCAGTGTTAGAAATGTTAGAAGAAATTCAGAAAAATGGGGGAGATGCTGATAAATATTTAGCAAAGGCAAAAGACAAAGAAGATCCATTCCGCTTAATGGGATTTGGTCACCGCGTTTATAAGAATTTTGATCCTAGGGCCAAAATCATTAAAAAAGCAGCCGATGAAGTGCTATCTACATTAGGAGTGAATGATCCAATTTTACAAATTGCTAAAAAATTAGAAGAATCTGCTTTGGTAGATGAGTATTTTATTTCTCGTAAACTTTATCCAAATGTCGATTTCTATTCAGGTATTATTTACCGTGCTTTAGGAATTCCAACAGATATGTTTACTGTACTTTTTGCAATCGGAAGACTACCAGGTTGGATTGCCCAATGGAAAGAAATGCGTGAAAATAAAGAACCAATTGGGCGACCAAGACAAATTTATACTGGGCATCCGTTGCGTGATTTTAAAACTTTTGAGGAGAGATAGTTTTAACTTGATTAATCCTAAATTCCACAATAATCGATACAGATTATTAGATAAAAATAGACAAATTAACAAGAAACGTCTCGAGCAATCGGGACGTTTTTTTTTGTGGGTTGGTTTTATTAATTGCAACAAATATAGCTAAGTTTGAAAAAGAACTAAACTTTTCATAAAATTGAATTAGGTAGACTGTTGGACATAAATATAATAATTTTACCCGAAAATCTTATCCGAATTATAACCCAAATAAGGCATTTCTTTTTCGTTAAAAACTACTCCGTAAGAGGCAAGCTCTTTCAGAATTGGCTCATAAACTTCTTTGTGTATGGGCAATTGAACACCAGGAGTTTTGATTTTTCCGTTTAAGATTTGCAAAGTTGCAATAGCAACAGGAAGTCCAACTGTTTTTGCCATCGCGGTATAAATTTGATCCTCGCCGATGCAAACCATTTTGGAGTCAATTTGCTTTTTTACGCCATCAATTTCGTAGCCTAATTTGTGGTACATCACAATCATATCTTTGTCATCTGGCTGCAAAGTCCAACTGTCGTTCAAGATTTTTTCTAAAATTTGTGCTGGTGTAGCATTACTTAATCCTACAATTTTCTTAGGATTAAAAAGATCAAGTTCCAATAATTTGTCCCACATGATATCGTCTTGCTCGATGCCCAAACTCAATCGTAACTTAATTTCTACTGAATCTGTAGGGTGATAGGGCAAGAATAAATTGATAAATTCACGATAACTGATGGTTTCAGAATTATCTATAACATAAGTGTCGTCCGTCATTCCGAGTTGCACAAACATGTTCCAAGCCTTTGAAAATCCTACGCGACGAATAGTTCCTCTGTACAAAGTTAAAACATCTTCAAGGCCATAAATACTGCGATATTTTAAAGAATCTCGGTTGGCGTAACCTTCAAATTTTCCAAAACCTTCCAACTCTAAAAATTCAGTTCTACGAAATAATTTGTTATAAGGAATGTACTTGTATGTACCTTCTTGAATAAATTTTGCAGCTCCACCTTGACCGGCCAAAACCACGTTGCGCGGTGCCCAAGTAAACTTGTAATTCCAAAGATTAGTGTCAGATTCTGGCGCTACCAAACCTCCACAGAAAGATTCAAATAAAATCATTTTCCCTCCTTTTGCTCGAATTTCATCGATAATTTTCATGGCACTCATATGATCAATACCAGGATCTAGACCAATTTCATTCATAAAAATCAAATTGTTTGCTTTTGCTTCGGCATCGAGTGCTTGCATAGCATCACTGATGTAAGAAGCCGTAACCAAGTGTTTTCTATAAGTGATACAATCTTTTGCCACTTCGATATGTAAATGTGCAGGCAACATAGAAATAACGATATCCGCTTTTTGAATCTCAGTTTTACGTTGATTTTCATCAAAAATATCAAGAGCAATTGCCGAAGCATTTTTGTGATTATTTGTTTTCTGCTTTGCCAAGGGCAGCGATAAATCTCCTATTGTAAGGTGAAGTTTTTCTTGATCTGATTTGTCTAAAAGGTATTTTATTAAAGAAGATGCCGAACGACCAGCACCAATAATTAGGATATTTCTCATTTTTTTAAATTGAAAAGATGGTGTAAAAGTAATGAAATGTTTAATTTTAAATTCTTTTTTTTAAGGTGTAATTATTTAGAATATAGAATTTTTCATTTTCTTATCTTTGTGAAAAATCGTAATGAATAAAAAAATTGTTTTAACAGGTCTGGCTTTCGGAATTTTGGCAATAATCTTAGGCGCATTTGGCGCTCACGGATTGAAGCAATTTTTATCTATTGAACAGCTTTCTTCGTTTGAGGTTGGTGTAAAATATTTACTGTTTCATGCTTTGTTTTTGTTGTTCTTTTCCCACACTAATTTTGTAGCGGAAAACGAAAAAAAAGTGGTTTTTTATTTAACACTTTTCGGGACTCTATTTTTTTCCGGTTCCATCTTTTTACTGACAACAAAAAACCTTACTGGAGTAGATTTTAAATTTCTAGGTCCAGTCACTCCAATTGGAGGATTGTTATTAATTATGGCTTGGTTTTGGTTATTTATCAAAATTTTGACGAAAAAATAATAATTTTTCAATTTACTACAACGTTGTAATTAAATTATTTTTACTTTTGCACTTTAAAATTGTATAATTTAATATTTATTTATGGATACTTATAGTCAATTCACGAAATCGATTTCGTTGGAAGAATTAGGAATAAAAAATGCAGCTGTTCATTATCAATTATTTCCGAATGAACTTCACGCAATGACAATCGAAGCTGGACAAGGAATTGAATCTTCAACTGGTGCTTTGGCGATTAATACTGGAGAATTTACAGGTCGATCTCCACAAGATCGTTTTATTGTTCAAGACGAAGTTACTAAAGATAAAGTTTGGTGGGGAAATGTAAACATTCCGTTTTCTTCTGAAAATTTTGATAAATTGTATGATAAAGTAAGCGACTATTTATCTAACAAACCTGTTTTTGTCCGTGACAGCTATGTTTGTGCTGACCCAAATTATAGGTTAAATGTTCGTGTTGTAACAGAAACTGCGTGGGCAAATTTATTTTGCTACAATATGTTTTTACGTCCAGAAGAATCAGAATTAGAAGATTTTGCAGCCGATTGGCATGTGATATGTGCGCCCGGTTTTATAGCAAATCCAATAGTTGACAAAACAAGACAAGGCAATTTTGCTATTTTAGATTTTACTAGAAAAACAGCATTAATTGGTGGAACTGGATATACAGGTGAAATGAAAAAAGGAATTTTCTCGGCTTTAAACTTTATTTTACCAGTTGACAAAAATACACTACCCATGCATTGTAGTGCTAATGTTGGTGATGATGGAGATACAGCAATTTTCTTCGGATTATCCGGCACTGGAAAAACAACTTTATCTGCCGATCCAAAAAGAAAATTGATTGGCGACGACGAACATGGTTGGACAAGCGAAAATACCGTTTTTAATTTTGAAGGCGGATGTTATGCAAAAGTGGTCAATTTGACCGAAGAAAATGAGCCCGATATTTTTCGAGCTATACAAAAAGGAGCTATTTTAGAAAACGTTGTTTTCAAAACTGGAACAAATGAAGTAGATTTTGCAGATATTTCGATAACGCAAAACACGCGAGTAAGCTATCCAATCTATCACATTGATAACATTCAACCAAAATCAATTGGGAACAATCCAAAGAATATTTTTTTCTTAACCGCAGATTCATTTGGAATTTTGCCTCCAATTTCAAAATTAACTCCGGGACAAGCTGCTTACCATTTTATTTCTGGTTACACCGCAAAAGTGGCGGGAACAGAAGCTGGCGTTACAGAACCACAGCCTAATTTTTCTGCTTGTTTTGGCGCACCATTTATGCCTTTGCATCCTACAAAATATGCAGAAATGTTGAGCAAAAAAATGAAAGATGCCAATGTGAAAGTTTGGTTAATCAATACCGGTTGGACAGGTGGTGCCTATGGAACAGGAAGCCGCATGAAATTGAAATATACAAGAGAAATGATAACCGCAGCATTGACTGGCGAACTGGAAAATGTAGCATACATTAATCATAATATTTTTGGAATTGCAATTCCGCAGACATGCCCAAATGTACCAACCGAAATTCTGAATCCAAGAAACACGTGGACTGATAAAGATTTATACGATAAGAAGGCGGTTGAACTTGGACAAAAATTCAAAGAAAACTTTGCGAAATTTGAAGAGTTTGCCAATGCTGAAATCATGGCTGGAGCTCCATTAGCATAATACATTATAAAAGTGAAATCCCGAAAACTGTTTATTTTTCGGGATTTTTCTTATTTTTAGTTAGCTTTCTAAAACACTTATAATTTCGACAATTTCATTTTGAGTAGAAATTCCTTTGTCTTTAAAATACCATCGCTGTAATTCAGTTTTTGCGACTTCATCAATAATCCCGAAGTTTTTTTTGTAAACTTCAATCATTTTTTTTGCTCCTTTTGGTCGCGGACCCCAATGGTCTGCAACTAATCCTGTTTGTTTGTCAAGGATAATTAAAATCGGAATTGATTTGGCTTTTTGAATTAAGAATAAATTCATTAAAGCTTCGTTTTCATCTCTTAAAACTATTTTCAAATCAATTTTTTTGTCAGATGCCAATTCCATTTTATAAAAAACAGGCAATATTTGCGCCGCATCGCCACACCAACCCTCAGAAATGACCAGCCAAATGTATTCTTTTTGTAGTGTTTTAAGTTTATTGGTATTTTCCTTGCTTAAAGACAGCGTTTTATCTAGTCTTTTCATTCTTCCTTCATTCAAAAAACTATAGTGAGTCAACTTCTCAGTTTGTTCAGCTGCGGTCGATTTTTTTTCGAGCAATAAATCACTTAACAATTTTCGATACTCTAAATATGTTTTTCCCTTAAATAAAGCTGTCGCTATAATTGGATTCATTTGCTTAATAATTTATTACAAACTTAGTGCACATTTAGTTAAAATAAATATCATTTATCACTTTAAACATTATATAATTTAAGTGTTCAAAACAATTTGATATTTTTTAGTAAGAATATTTCATAAAAAAAGAATATCATTATATTTGCACCATAAAATTTGAAAATGAAATACAAAAGGATTCTTCTAAAATTAAGTGGCGAGGCATTGATGGGTGATAGACAATATGGAATTGACCCTGTGCGATTAGCTGAATATGCTCAAGAAATTAAAATAATTCACGATAAAGGAATAGAAATCGCCATCGTAATTGGCGGTGGAAATATTTTTAGAGGAGTTGCTGGTGCTAGCAACGGTATGGATAGAGTGCAAGGCGATTATATGGGAATGCTTGCAACCGTAATCAATGGAATGGCTCTGCAAGGTGCACTTGAAGACAAAGGAATGTTGACACGTTTGCAAACTGCTTTGAAAATCGAGGCTATTGCAGAACCTTACATCAAAAGACGGGCGGTTCGTCACCTTGAAAAAGGCAGAATTGTTATTTTTGGCGCAGGGACAGGAAATCCTTATTTTACAACCGATACTGCTGCTGTTTTACGTGGCGTTGAAATTCATGCTGATGTAATTTTAAAAGGAACGAGAGTAGATGGAATTTATACTTCTGATCCTGAAAAAAATGCAGACGCCATTAAATTTGAAGAAATATCTTTTGAAGATGTTCTTAAAAAAGGATTGAACGTTATGGATACAACCGCTTTTACGTTAAGTCAGGAAAATAAATTGCCAATCGTTGTTTTTGATATGAATAAACAAGGTAATTTGTTGAAAATTTGTAATGGTGAAAATATTGGAACGCTGGTGAAATAGCATTTTCAAAATTAAAATTTAAAAAATGGAAGAAATTGATTTTATATTAGAAAGTACCGAAGAGGCAATGAACGGTTCAATTGCGCATTTGGAAAAGGAATTTTTAAATATTCGCGCTGGAAAAGCTTCTCCCGCTATGTTAGGAAGTGTTTTTGTAGATTATTATGGTGCTGCAACGCCACTTTCTCAAGTTTCAAAAATTAGTGTGCCCGATGCGAGAACAATTACTTTGCAACCTTTCGAAAAAAATATGTTGCAAACCATCGAAAAAGCAATTATGATTGCCAATATTGGTTTCAATCCAATGAATAATGGTGACGTAATAATCATTTCAGTCCCTCCGTTAACAGAAGAGCGTCGTCGAGATTTAGCAAAACAAGCCAAAGTTGAAGCCGAAGATGCTAAAATTGGAATTAGAAATGTTAGAAAAGATGCCAACTCGGACATAAAAAAACTTGAAAAAGAAGGAACTTCAGAAGATGTTTGTAAAGATGCGGAAGAGGAAGTTCAAAACTTAACAAATGCATTTATTAGAAAAGTAGACGAACTTTTGGCAACAAAAGAAGCAGAAATAATGAAAGTTTAATTTCGTTAAAACATTATTAAAGTCCGTTTGGTTTCTCAATCAAACGGATTTTTTATTGCTATTTTTGTCAGATTATAAAATTACTTTCTATACATGAAATTTACTTGGCTAATTTTGACTTTTTTGACCTTGTCAATTCAAGCGCAATTTACTATAGAAGGTGTTGTAAAAGAAGACTTTACCAATAAAACAATTCCATTTGCTTCAATTTTAATCAACAATAAATTTAAAACACTCAGTGATATCGACGGAAAATTTATTTTGGAAAACGAAACAAAATTTTCTAATTTTCAAGTTAAATATGTTGGTTTTGAGCAAATTAATTTTGAAGTAAAAGATAATAAGTTCTTTTCAGTTCAATTGAAACCAATTCATTTTGTTTTCGAAAAGGACAACCGAGTCATTGCAATTTTAAACAAAGTTATAGCAAATAGAAATCAAAATAATCCTCTAAAGAAGTTAAATAGTTTTGATTTCAAGACTTATAGCAAATTGATTGTTACAGCAAATCCTGATTCAATTGTCAAAAAAATTGATTCTATTTTTGTTATAAAACACCGCAAAAGAGTGTTTTCAAAAATCGATTCTTCTGCCTATAAGTTCAAAAAGATTATTGAAAGTCAACATTTGTTTCAAATTGAAAAAGTTTCGCAATTTCAATTCAATAAGCGCAGTTTAAAAGAAACAGTTGTGGGCTTGAAAATGTCAGGATTTACAAAACCAATTTACGAAATTGTAGGTTTAAATCTGCAATCATTTTCTATTTATGATGCGTATTATGAATTGTTTGAAACCAAATACAAAAGTCCAATTGCTAAAAATGCTCATCGTTTTTATGATTATGACTTACTTGATTCTGTAACGATTCAAAATAGAAAAGTCTATTTAATATATTTTAAACCAAAAATTAGGAAACCCAAAAACCTACGCGGTTTGCTGTATATTGATGCTGAGAATTTTGCAATTGCAAAGACAACTATGAGATTGACCTCACTTTTAGACATTACATCTACACATAATTTTGAATACCGAACTGATGAAAAGCTTTGGTTTCCAACAGATAAAATTTTTAAGATTGAGAAAGGCGTAAATGATGGCGATATTAATGTTTTAGGTGAAAATGTTACTTTTGATAATGACGCAGAAAATGCTATTTATCGCATGAAACAAAACTCAGATTTTACTTATTTAGAATCAACTACTAAGAATTTCGAAATTAGCTTCAATCAAAATGTAACCATAAAAAAGCCTGCTATTGCAATTGAAATTAAGGAAAATGCAATCAGAAAAGAGGATAAATTTTGGAGTTTATACAGAAAAGATAGTTTAGATATTCGAAGCAAAAACACCTACGCTACGTTAGACAGTATCAATAAAAAAATCAAAATAGACCAAAAAGTTTTCATTGGAAGAAAAATTTTAAATGGATATGTACCAATTGGTTCTTTTGATTTTGATTTAAGGCAGTTGGTAAGTTATAACAATTTTGAAGGATTCAGAATGGGTGCAGGCGGCATTACCAATGAAAAACTTTCAAAAATATTTAAAATGGATGGTTATGGTGCTTACGGAACCAAAGACGGAGAATGGAAATACCGTTTAGGAGCTGCAGTAAGAGTTGGGAAATTTACAAATACATGGATTGGGGGAAATTATACAGATGATATTCTTGAAATTGGGAGTACAAGTTTTTCAATCGATAAACGTATTTTCAAACTTTATGATCCACGACCAATTAACGTAAGTACTTTTTATCAATATAAATCGCAAAGGGCCTATATCGAAACGAAAATTATTCCTAAAACGGAAAGTATTTGGCAAATTAGCCAGACAGAAGTGGTGCCAATGTTTAATTATATTTTTACCTATGGTGGTAAATCTTATAATAAATTCAATATCACTTCCGCAATGTTGTCTTTACAATGGAATCCTTTTAGTAATTTCATGCAAACGCCAAACGGTCGTGTAGAGATTGACAAACAATATCCAAAATTCACCTTGCAGTTTACCAAGACGTTGTCTTCGTTAATGAAAAATGATTTTGATTTTGGTAAAATTGATTTTAAAACAGAATACCAAAGAAAGTTTTTGAATGGCCAAAAAATCAATTTTTTTGCACAGTTAGGATGTGCTTTTGGTGCTGTCCCGTTGACACATTTGTACAACACATCTCCGAATAATTTAAATAAAGAAACCATTGTTCAGCGAATAACGTTTGCTGGTAAAAACAGTTTTGAAACCATGTTTTTTAATGAATTTTTCTCAGATAGATATGCGATGTTGCAAATAAAACACGGATCGCAGCGGGTCGCTATTTTTAAAAAAATTAAACCTTCTTTGGTCTTTGTAACCCGAATGGCCTTCGGAACTTTAGAGCACAAAGACAGGCATTTCGGATTGAATTATAAAACGTTAGAAAAAGGATTTTTTGAATCTGGAATCGAATTAAACCAAATTTATAAAGGGTTTGGGCTTTCTGGATTTTATAGATACGGACCAAATCAATTGGTAAGAATGCAAAACAATATTTCTTTAAAGCTGAGTTTTGTTTTGGATTTGGGACTATAAAATTCCCTGCAAATAAGCAAGTGAATTTTTTAAAATTGAATTTGATTGAATTTTATGCTTTTAAAATAATTTCAAAAAGTGGTCAAGCAAATTCCTAAACTAACAGTATTAATTTGTGGATATTTATTAAACACCAATTGATGTTCTGCAATTTCTATAAAAATAGCAACGTCGTTGCTGTCTTGCAAACCTAGACTCAGTTTTCTATATGCACCAGATAAATTTCCTCTTCCGATTGCAAACGATTTTCCATACCCAATTTGTGCAAATAACCTAGTTTCATCTCCTACTTTTGGACTTAATTTGATATTTCCATAAATTGGAATTGCAACCAGTTGTTCTGTGGCTTTCCAATCAATTGATGAATGAATTCCGAGCGCAATCCATTTGTTTTGATGAATGCCAAATCCAAATTTTGAACTCAAACCATCAGGTAAAATCCAATTTTTGTTGCTACTTCCGTCAGGATAAACTTCATTGCTATTTGGATTTCCTTTTAAAGGGATTGTAATTTCAAATTGCGTATAAGTTCTTTTTTTAGATTGTCCGAAGCTAAAAATAGAAATTGATATTGAAAAAATTAAAACGCAAAATACTTTCATTTTTAGATTAATTTAATGCTTCCTCAAAAATACGAATATCCATGGCATTTTCAACATCATAATCGCCAATTTTTGTTCTTCGTAAAGCTGTTAAATGAGCACCTGATTGCAGTGCTTTTCCAAAATCAAAAGCGATTGAGCGGATGTAAGTTCCTTTGCTACAACTTATTCTAAAATCGATTTCAGGGAGCGCAATTCGGGTAATTTCAAATTCGTAAACAGTCGTTTTTCTTGAAGCTATTTCAACTTCAATTCCTGCACGAGCACTTTCGTACAAACGTTTTCCATCTTTTTTTATCGCTGAAAAGATAGGTGGCTTTTGGTCAATTTCACCTAAGAATTGTTTTACTGTTGCCAGTATCAAAACTTCATCAATATGTTTGATAGGAAAAATTTGATCTATTTCAGTTTCCAAATCATAGGATGGGGTAGTGGCTCCAATAAAAAAAGTGCCAGTATATTCTTTAATTTGTCCTTGTAATTCAGATATTCTTTTGGTGAATTTTCCTGTGCAAATCAACAAAAGTCCAGTTGCTAGCGGATCTAAAGTTCCTGCATGACCAATTTTAAATTTTTTCGGAAGTCCAACTTTGTTGATTAAAAGGTATTTTAATTTATTTACCGCCTGAAACGAGGTCCAATGCAGCGGTTTTTCAACCAAAATAATTTTCCCGTTTTGATAATCTTCTACAGTCGCTATCATTAAATAATAGTCAATTTTTGAATAAAAAAGTGAATCAGCAATAATGCAATTCCAGCAATAATTCTGTAATAGCCAAAAATTTTAAAGCCGTTTTTGGTCAAAAATCCAATGAATGTCTTTATTGCCAACAGCGCAACTACAAATGCAACAATGTTTCCTACGATTAGAAAATTAATTTCTTCGTGGCTCAACACAAAACCATCTTTATAATAATCATAACATTTTTTTGCAGTTGCTCCAAACATCGTTGGAACAGCTAAAAAAAATGAAAATTCGGCTGCCGTTTTTCGGGATAATTTCTGGGACATTCCACCAACAATGCTTGCGCCACTTCTAGAAACTCCGGGAACCATTGCCAAACACTGGAACATTCCGATTTTAAAAGCTTGTAAATAACTAATTTCTTGAGATGAAGAATCGTCAGAACTGTTGAACCAGTCATCGACTTTCAATAAAATAATTCCTCCAATTAAAAGCGAGACTGCAACTGTGACTGGGCTTTCTAACAATTCATCGATTTTTTCACTAAGCAATAATCCTAAAACTACAGCTGGAATAAAAGCAACCAAAAGTTTAAAATAAAAATCAACAGTTTGGAAAAATCTTTTAAAGTACAAAACTACCACCGATAAAATTGCACCAAGCTGAATTACTATAGTGAAGAGCTTGGTAAAATCATCGTGGGCAATCCCAAAAAATGAACTAGCAATAATTAAATGTCCTGTAGAAGAAACGGGTAAAAATTCAGTAATTCCTTCAATAATGGCAAGTATTATAGATTGAAAATAGTTCATCTATTATTTTTTTGGGTTTTTTATAATCGAATACACGGTAATCCCAAAACCAATTAAAACTACCGTTGGCGCTAATCGAATTCTTCTAAAATTGAATATTTCATCGCTAAAAACTTTTGGGTCATCACTTCCTCCATCTGCCATCAAAATAAATCCTACAGCAATAATTGCAATGCCAATCAGCAAAATTTTGTAATTTTCTTTTTCAAAAAGAAAATCATTTTTTTTATTTTCCATATTAATACTATTTTTTAATCAATCTAAAATCCTTAATCATCAATCAAAAATCAATAAAGATCATCAGTTCTTAGATTCAAGAAGCGTTGTGTTGCAAAAAATGTACTGATCCAAGTTATTAGAATTCCAGCGGTTAAAACGCCCAAAAGCACTAACCCAATCATCAATTGATTGTCTAAAATCCCTAAATTCGGATAACTATTGTTAAGATAAATTAGTGTTCCTATTAAAGATAAAACAGCTGAAATTGAACCAATTAATCCTAATTTGATGCTTCTCCAAATGAATGGTTTTCTAATAAAAGATTTTGTTGCACCCACCATTTGCATTGTTTTGATAATAAATCGATTAGAATAAATCGAAAGTCGCATTGAACTATTGATCAACAAAACCGCAACAACAGCTAAAAATGCACTAATTATTAATATCCACAAACTCACTTTTTTGATGTTATCGTTGACCAAATTAACCAATTGCTTATCGTAAATAACATCCGAAACCATCAAATTGTTTCGCAGTTTAGTTTCGATTTTACTGATGTTATTCAAATCGATATAATCAGCATTTAAATAAATATCAAATGAATTTTGCAATGGATTTGCACCCAAAAAAGTCATGAAATCTTCTCCAATAACATCGGTATGGGTTTTTGCAGCTTCTTCTTTTGTAACATAAACACTTGATTTTACATATTTTGCAGTTTTCAATTCTTCTTTAAAAGCACTTATTATGCTGTCGTTGGCCTCGTTTTTAAAGAAAACGGTCATGGCAATTTCTTCTTTGAAATCGTCGGATAATTTTTTAGAATTAATAACAAATAATCCTAAAACACCCAATAAAAAGAGTACTAAAAAAACACTCAATACTACTGAAAAATAAGACGAAAGCAGTCTTCGCTTTTGGAATTTATCGTAAGAAGAACTCATATTATGTATAAATTATTTGGTAAAAATAATAAAGAATTTGTTTAATCATAGTTTATAACGTTCAAAGTTTTGACTTTCGTACAATAAATGTAAATTTGTGCCTTTAATCAGATTTTTTTTATGTGATTAAATTTATCAATACTAAAAAAAAGCTAATCTGTTTTTAAAATCAATTCACTGTCTTTCCAATCAAATAGGGAAAAAATATAATGAAATACAATCCAAACGAAATAGAAGCCAAATGGCAAAAATATTGGCTAGAAAACAAAACCTTTGCGGCTGAGAACAATTCTGAAAAACCGAAATATTATGTTTTAGACATGTTCCCATATCCATCTGGTGCAGGTTTACATGTTGGTCATCCATTGGGATATATTGCTTCTGATATTTATGCGAGGTTCAAACGCCATAAAGGATTCAACGTCTTGCATCCACAAGGTTATGATAGTTTTGGACTTCCAGCGGAACAATACGCGATTCAAACTGGTCAGCATCCTGACAAAACAACGAAAGCAAATATTGCTCGATACCGCCAACAACTCGATAAAATTGGTTTTTCATTTGATTGGGACAGAGAGGTTCGTACTTCAAACTCCGATTATTACAAATGGACTCAATGGATTTTTATCCAGTTATTCAATTCATGGTATAGCAAAAATGAAGGAAAAGCAATTGAAATTTCAGCACTTGTAAAAGTTTTTGAAGCAGAAGGTAATGTAGCTGTTGACGCTGCTTGCGATGACGATGTTTTTGTTTTTTCCGCTTCAGAATGGAATTCCTATTCTTCGGAAGAGCAACAGAAAATGCTTTTAAAATACAGAATGACTTATTTGGCCGAAACAGAAGTGAATTGGTGTCCAGGTTTAGGAACAGTTTTAGCCAACGACGAAATCGTAAATGGCGTTTCAGAACGCGGCGGATTTCCTGTAGTTCGTAAAAAAATGACCCAATGGTCGATGCGGATTTCAGCTTATGCAGACCGTTTGCTTTCCGGCTTAGACCAAATTGACTGGACAGAAAGTTTAAAAGAAAGCCAAAGAAATTGGATTGGGAAAAGTGTTGGGGCTTTAGTAAGTTTTAAAATAAAAGAAAATGAAACGGAGGTCATAGATTTTGTATTATCAGGCGATGACACGACAGAAAATACAATTGAAGTTTTTACCACTCGTCCTGACACTATTTTCGGAGTAACCTTTCTAACACTTGCGCCAGAGCATGATTTGGTTTCTAAAATTACAACTTCTAAGCAAAAAAATGCAGTCGAAGCTTATATCGCTGCAACCACTAAACGTTCTGAAAGAGAAAGAATGGCGGATGTTAAAACAATATCTGGCGTTTTTACCGGAGCTTATGCCGAACATCCATTTACAAAAGAACCTATTCCGATTTGGATAGGGGATTACGTTTTGGCAGGTTACGGAACTGGTGCAGTTATGGCAGTGCCTTGTGGAGATGAAAGAGATTATGTATTTGCCAATTACTTCGCCAACCAAAATGGAATGCCTGCAATCAAAAATATCTTTGAAAATATTGATATTTCAAAAGCTGCTTACGGTTCAAAAGACAATATGATGATTGCAAACTCGATGTTCCTTGATGGAATGAACTACAAACAAGCTACAAAAACTGTTATCGAAGAATTAGAAAAACTTGGAAGTGGAAAAGGAAAAACCAATTACCGTTTGCGAGATGCCGTTTTTTCTCGTCAAAGATACTGGGGCGAACCGTTTCCAATTTATTATGTGAATGGATTGCCGCAAACCATTGATTTTAAATATTTACCAATCAAACTTCCTGAAGTAGAAAAATATTTACCAACAGAAGATGGTCAACCGCCTTTGGGAAATGCCACGACTTGGGCTTGGGACAGTGTTCAGTGTTCAGTTGTAAGTAATCAGTTGATTGATAACGTAAATATATTTCCTCTTGAATTGAACACTATGCCGGGTTGGGCAGGAAGTTCTTGGTATTGGTTGCGTTATATGGATGCAAATAATAATGAAGCATTTGTTTCTAAAAAAGCAGAAAACTATTGGCAAAATGTAGATTTATACATCGGCGGGAGCGAACATGCCACCGGACACTTATTGTATGCTCGTTTTTGGAATAAATTTTTGAAAGACAGAGGGTTTATAGCGCATGATGAGCCGTTTAAGAAGTTAATCAATCAAGGAATGATTTTGGGAAACTCTGCTTTTGTCTATAGGTTAGATTTCGAAATGGAACCAGAATCAGATTCACTTGGTTCACAAAACGATGGAGACTCAAATTTTTATACTCTTGAAAACATAGAATCAACTTTTTTTGATGTAAGTATTAGAAATGAATTTTTTCATTCTAAAATTACTAAAGAGCAATTACTTGATATTGCAAAAAAGAATAATTTGACAATATCAAAAGCAATGTCTAATTTTAAAGCACGAATTAATGCTAACTCAATTCAATTAAGCCCTTTACACGTCGATTTATCTGTTATTAATGATATTACAAATCAGTTAAATATTGATGATTTTAGAAAACATCCATTAAATCCATATTATAAGGGAGCTGTTTTTGTAAAAGTTGATGATAAATTTATCGTAGGTCGAGAAGTAGAAAAAATGTCAAAGTCAAAATACAATGTAGTAAGTCCAGATGACATTTGCGTAGATTATGGCGCCGATACATTACGCTTGTATGAAATGTTTTTAGGTCCACTTGAGCAATCTAAACCCTGGAATACAGCAGGGATTTCTGGTGTTTTTGGATTTTTAAAGAAATTATGGAAATTGTATTTTGATGAACAAGGACTTATTGTAACATCAAATCCGGCCAGTAAAGAAGCTTTAAAAAGTCTTCACAAAACCATCAAAAAAGTAAATGAAGACATTGAAGGATTTTCGTTCAATACTTCTGTTTCGCAATTTATGATCTGCGTTAACGAATTAACCGCAATGAATTGTCATGAGAGAAGCATTCTAGAACCATTAGTGATCTTGATTTCGCCTTATGCGCCGCATATTGCGGAAGAATTATGGGAAAAACTTGGTCATCAAAACAGTATTTCTGAAGTGGCATTTCCGCAATTTAATCCAGAACATTTGGTTGAAAGCAGCAAAGAATATCCAGTTTCGTTCAACGGGAAAATGCGTTTCACTATTGAATTACCTTTAGATTTAACTGTTGCTCAAATTCAGGAAATTATTATGGCCGATGAGCGAACTATGAAACAATTAGATGGAAAAACGCCAAATAAAGTGATTATCGTTCCAGGAAAAATTATCAATCTGGTTTCATAATTTGGTCAATGGTTCATTTAAAAATATTAAGATAAATTTATAAACCGTCAATTTGTCATTTTCAAAAATTGGTTTTAAATTTGATACCACATTTGATAAATAAACTTTAAAAAAATATAAAAAATGGGAATGTCTTATATGATTTTGGCTGGAGCCATAATGTTAGCGAGTTGGTTGGTGAGCAATAGATTGAAAAATAAATTTGAATTTTATTCAAAACTTCAACTTCAAAATGGTATGTCTGGCAAAGAAATTGCCGAAAAAATGTTGGCTGACAACGGAATTCGTGATGTAAAAGTCATTTCTGTCGAAGGTCAATTGACGGATCATTACAATCCTTTAGATAAAACGGTCAATTTAAGTGAGGCAGTGTATAACCAAACAAATGCTGCTGCGGCTGCCGTTGCTGCTCACGAATGTGGTCACGCCGTGCAACATGCGGTGGGTTACGAATGGTTAACAATGCGATCTAGGTTAGTGCCAATCGTAAATATAGCTTCTAGTTATATGCAATGGATTTTGTTAGGAGGAATTTTAATGATAAGGACTTTTCCACAACTTTTGTTGGTGGGAATCGTCATTTTTGCGGCAACAACTTTGTTTTCAATCATTACTTTACCAGTAGAATATGATGCAAGCAATCGCGCTTTGGCTTGGTTGGAAAACAAAAGAATGTTAAATCAGCAAGAACAAGCTGGCGCAAAAGATGCTTTAAAATGGGCAGCAAGAACGTATTTAGTTGCCGCTTTGGGATCTATAGCAACTTTAATGTATTATGTTTCTATTTACATGAACAGAAGGTAAAACCACATAGTTCGCTTTTTATTACAACCGAATCATTAAATTGATTCGGTTTTTTTTGTTCTTAAAACTACAAAATAAAAAAAAATCCGCAAAATGATTTAAACATTTTACGGATTTTAAACAAGTTGGTCTACTAGGACTCGAACCTAGAAAGACTGCACCAAAAACAGTTGTGTTACCATTACACCATAGACCAATAATCTTGCAGTTAAGCGAGTGCAAATTTAATACAAAAATCAATACTCGCAAATTTTTTTACAGAAAAAAAGGAAATTTTTTTATGTTGATTTTGGATTGAATTTATTGTTTTTTTTTGCAAATTTTTTTTCATCAAAAAAATGAAAACTTTATTTGAAAAAAATGTTAATCAATACTTCTGTAAGCAAAAAAACATTTTCTTTGTATACTGAAAATAATTATAAATTACGCAATATAAATATGACCACATTTAACTTTAACAAATGGAGTACAATCCTTGGTTGGTTCGCTTTTGCTGTTGCTTTAGTGACTTATACGCTCACAGTTGAGCCAACTATGAGTTTTTGGGATTGTGGCGAATACATCGCAACCGCCGCAAAATTAGAAGTTGGTCATCCGCCGGGAGCACCTCTATACCAGATGATAGGTGCATTTTTTGCCATGTTTGCAATCGATGAAAAACATATTGCATTGATGGTCAATATGATGTCTGTTTTTTCAAGTGCATTTACTATTTTATTTATGTTTTGGTCGTCGTCAATGATTTTGAAAAAAATTGTGGCTCAATTTTCTGAAATTGATAAAAATAGTTCAATCGCTATTCTCGGAAGTTCATTTGTTGGTGCTTTAGCATTTACTTTTTCAGATAGTTTTTGGTTCAATGCTGTTGAAGCTGAGGTTTATGCAATGGCATCACTTTTTATAGCACTCCTCTTTTGGTTAGGTTTACGCTGGGAACAAGAAATGAATACACCGCGCGGAAATCGCTGGGTTTTGTTGATTGCGTTGGTAACTGGACTTTCTTTTGGAGTACATTTTATGGCATTGTTAACGGTTCCTGCGATTGGAATGTTGTATTTTTTCAAGAACTACAAAGTTGTTACCGTCAAGAATTTTCTAATTGCGAATTTCATTGTAATTTTTATATTCCTATTTATATACAAATTGCTATTGCCTTTAACGATGGCTTTGTTCGGTAAAACCGAGATTTTTATGGTCAATAGTTTCGGCTTACCATTTAATTCTGGAACAATTTTCGTAGGTCTTCTGCTAATTGCTTTCTTTTATTTTGGAATAAAATACACGAAACAAAAAGGATATGTTCAAATTAACACCCTTATTTTAGCCATCCTTTTCATCTTGATTGGTTTTTCAACTTGGATGATGCTTCCTATTCGTGCCAATGCAAATACGGTAATCAATGAAAATAAACCTTCTGATGCAGCCGAAGTTTTGGCCTATTATAACAGAGAACAATACGGTGTAAATCCACTTTTTTATGGACCTCAATTCTCCGATGCGTATTCTGGCTTAGACAAAGACGAACCTTATTTAGATAAAGCGCCAAACTACGAAAGAGATTATAAAACAGGCAAATACGAAATCACCAACAACTATATCAAAGCCGAACAAAATAGCGATGATTCTCAAAAAACATTTCTTCCGAGAATGTGGGATACAGAACATGCCGAAAATTACATGACTTTTTCGCGGCCATTGTCGTTTCAAATTGATCCTAATTATGCTTACGAAGATGAACTTGCTCAATATGGAATTGATATAGAACAAGCAGACGAAGAACAAATTGCTGCTGCAGTTTCGCAATTGCGTGGTGAAGTTGAAAAAACAGTTTCAGAATTCAGAAAAGCGTATGCCGATGGTCAAATTGATTTAGAAGGTTATTCAAAATTTTTAAAAACTTATCATGAATATTTGATTATCGAAAAACCTTCGACTGCAGACAATTTTAAATTCATGTTTGAATATCAATTTGGCTATATGTATTGGAGGTATTTAATGTGGAATTTCACTGGAAGACAAAATGATATTCAAGGGAAATATGACAATTTAGATGGAAATTGGTTAAGCGGAATCAATTTTATCGACGAATTTCGATTGGGTTCTCAGAGCAATTTGCCATCAGATGTATTGAATAATAAAGGTAGAAATTTGTATTTTTTCTTGCCTTTTATTTTGGGAATTTTAGGAATGGTTTTCCATATCAATAAAGATTTGAAAAGTTTTTATGTGCTTTTGATTTTGTTTTTATTCACAGGAATTGCACTAAAAATATACCTAAACGAAAGACCATTTGAACCTCGCGAAAGAGATTATGCGCTAGTTGGCTCTTTTTATGTATTTGCCATTTGGGTCGGATTTGGTGTTTATGCCATTTATGATTTCTTAAAAAAATGGGTTCAACCGAAAATTATTGCGCCTTTGGCAATTGGTGTTTCGCTTTTAGCAGCGCCAGTTTTAATGGCATCTCAAAACTGGAACGACCACAACCGATCTGGAAAATATACTGCAATTGCAATGGCAAAAGCTTATTTGAATAGTTGCGAACCCAATGCGATTTTATTTACAATTGGCGACAACGATACCTTTCCACTATGGTATGCGCAAGAAGTGGAAAAAATTAGAACCGATGTTAGAATTGTTAATACAAGTTTATTTATGACCGATTGGTACATTGATCAGATGAAAGCAAAAGCCTATTCTTCTGAACCGATGCCGATTTCTTTCAATCACAACCAATATGTTGGAGATAAACTAGATTATTCTGTTCATACTGGTAAAACAGAAGCGCGTTGGGACATCAAAAACTTCATCAAATTTAT
>Ga0209551_1000027_pt1 | contig 43392 bp, 30 predicted proteins | sample LauGreSuBDMM15SD_2_FD_187568 | JGI IMG/M metagenome (GOLD analysis project Ga0209551, IMG submission 187568) | Freshwater lake microbial communities from Lake Michigan, USA - Su13.BD.MM15.SD (SPAdes) (version 3) | ecosystem: Environmental > Aquatic > Freshwater > Lake | place: Lake Michigan, USA... | reverse complement strand
TCCGCTCGATCAATCAAATCGAAAAGCACTTGATTCTTTTTGTTTAAAACTAAATTGGTTTTGCATTTCTTTTGTTTGATCCAACTAATTGCAATTTTAGAATCCGAATAAATAGGAACTGCACTATTTACATTTTTCAAAAATGCTAAACCGTGCACCAATGCTAAAAATTCTCCAATATTATTTGTTCCTTGTTCAAACGGTCCTTTTGCAAACAATTGTTTTTTTGATTGGGTTTCAACGCCGCGGTATTCCATAATTCCTGGATTTCCTGCGCAAGCTGCATCAACAGCAATTGAATTTAAAATTGGACTTCCTATTTTTAGCAATTCTGATTTTGATAACTTTATTTCGACAGTTTTTTTTCCCATGATATCAAAATAATTGCTGGAATATGCAGCTTTTGCCATTTCTAAACTCTCAAACGACTTGAATTTTGCTTGAGGATAGTTTTGCGTAACTGCTTTACATTTTTGCCATGAATCAAAAATACCGGTTTCACTTCCATCCCAGACCACATAAAATTTTTTCTTTGCCATTAGGGTTGGTTTTTAAGCATTTTTTCGATTGTGGTAGGAAAACATTCCATTTCCAATTCATTTATTTTTTTTGCAATTTCATCAGCAGAAACACAATCTTCAATCTTAATTGATTTTTGAAAAATAAACTCTCCTTCGTCATAATGTTCATTTACAAAATGAATGGTAATACCCGTTTCTGCTTCATTGTTTTCTAAAACAGATTGATGCACTTTCAATCCGTACATTCCTTTTCCACCATATTTTGGCAACAACGCAGGATGAATATTAATGATTTTGTTGGGAAATTCAGCAATAATTGCTGTTGGAAATTTAAGTAAAAATCCGGCTAAAACTATTAAATGGGGCCGATAATCTTTCAATTTTTCCAAAACCAACCCTTCATTCAGGTCGTTTTTTGAAAAAATTTCGGTGGCAACTGTTCGTTTTTTTGTTTTATCAATCACTTTTGCATTTTCATTGTTGCAAAACACAGCCACTACTTTTGCGAAAGCACTATTTTGGAAATGAATCATAATGTTTTCGGCATTTGTCCCAGATCCCGAGGCGAAAATCACAATATTTTTCATTTGTTTAGGTCTAATTTTTTAGCAAAAAAAAGAATAAATTTTCACAAAAAATTATTTTTAAGGGTCTTTGTTAAATTATTTTTTTAATTTCGTATTCATATTTATTAACAAAAAAGCGGTTTTAAAATAAAGTTTTTTATTTTTGCCAACAATTTAAATTTTAAAATTAAAGATTATGTCAGACATTGCATCAAGAGTAAAAGCGATTATCGTAGACAAATTAGGCGTTGACGAGAACGAAGTTGTATTAGAAGCGAGCTTCACAAATGATTTAGGAGCCGATTCATTAGACACTGTTGAGCTAATTATGGAGTTCGAAAAAGAATTTGATATCCAAATTCCAGACGACCAAGCAGAAAATATCGCAACTGTTGGTCAAGCGATTTCTTACATTGAAGAAGCTAAAAAATAATAAATCAGCACCCGTTTTTTTATAAAATTAACGGGTGTTATTATTTTTAATTTAGAATTACAGATTGATTTTCAATCACCATCATAATTTATTGTAATACCTGTGTCTTTTTATGATTATAGAATATCAGAAAGCAGAGGTATTATTTGTTTAAATTCAAAATTTTAAAATCCAATATATGGAATTAAGGCGAGTTGTTGTAACAGGTTTAGGTGCGCTTACTCCAATCGGAAACACGGTTCAAGACTATTGGAACGGATTAATAAATGGTGTTAGCGGTGCTGCACCAATTACTTATTTTGATACGACACATTTCAAAACGAAATTTGCTTGCGAATTGAAAAACTTTAATGCAGAAGACTATCTTGATCGCAAAGAAGCGCGAAAAATGGATCGTTATGCACAATATGCAATGGTTTCATCGGACGAGGCGGTAAAAGATGCTAACTTTGATTTTGAAAAACTAGACAAAGATAGAGTAGGTGTTATTTGGGGTTCTGGCATTGGTGGTTTAGAAACTTTTCAACAAGAAGTAACAGAATTTGTTAACGGAAATGGAGTTCCGAAATTCAATCCTTTTTTCATTCCAAAAATGATAGCCGATATTGCAGGTGGTCATATTTCGATAAAATATGGTTTTAGAGGACCTAATTTCACGACAGTTTCTGCTTGTGCTTCTTCTACAAATGCAATTATAGATTCTTTTAATTATATTCGCCTAGGTCACGCCGACGTGATGGTTACAGGAGGTTCTGAAGCTGCTGTTACAATTGCTGGAATGGGTGGATTTAATGCAATGCACGCACTATCAACTAGAAATGATGATCCAAAAACAGCTTCGAGACCAATGGACAAAGACCGTGATGGATTTGTTTTAGGTGAAGGAGCAGGAACGTTAATTTTAGAAGAATATGAACACGCAATTGCCCGAGGAGCAAACATTTATTGTGAAATTGGCGGTGGCGGAATGTCTGCTGACGCACATCATATTACCGCTCCGCATCCTGAAGGATTGGGTGCAAAAAACGTAATGATCAATTGCTTGCGCGATGCAGGTTTGAATCCAACGGATGTAGATGGTGTAAACATGCACGGTACTTCAACTCCACTTGGCGATATTGCTGAAAGCAAAGCTATTCTTCATGTTTTTGGAGAACATGCTTACACAATGAACTTAAATTCGACCAAATCGATGACAGGGCATTTGCTGGGAGCAGCCGGCGCAATAGAAACGATTTCTTCAATTTTGGCAATTAAAAACGGAATTATTCCTCCAACAATCAATCATTTTACGGATGATGAAAACATAGATTCAAAACTCAATTTTACTTTCAATAAAGCACAAAAAAGAGACGTGAAAGTTTTGATGAGCAATACTTTTGGGTTTGGCGGACACAATGCTTGCGTTTTAGTTAAAAAATTAGAATTATAATTTTGACAACATTTTTTAAAAAAATATTCTTCAAATCCCGTTCTCCAAAGGAAGACGGGATTTTTTTTATAGAAATTGAAAAAATTGTAGGGTTTAAACCTAAAAATATTGAGAATTTCCAAAAAGTTTTTACCCACCGTTCTATGAACAAATTAGATAGCAAAGGAAATCCCTTGAGCTATGAAAGGCTAGAATTTTTGGGCGATGCCATGTTGAGTTCTGTTATCGCCGCGCACCTTTTTAAAGAAGTTCCATCGGGAGATGAGGGATATTTGACCAAAATGCGTTCTAAAATCGTTAGTCGAGAACATTTGAACGAACTGGGCAAAGATTTAAATTTAATTCAATTTTTAGAAAGTAAAATTACTGCACAAAATTTCGGAGAAAATATCCATGGCAACATTTTTGAAGCCTTGGTTGGCGCCATTTATTTAGATGGTGGATTCCAAATGTGTGAAAAATTTATCCATCAGAAAGTTATAAAACTCTATGTAGATATTCCAAGATTAGAAGGAAAGGTAATCAGCTATAAAAGTCTTTTGATAGAATGGTGCCAAAAAGAAAAAAAGACATTTCACTACGATGTTTTTGAAGACAACGGAATCGGCGGAGAGCGTCTTTTTGGAGTAAAATTGAGCATTGACGACAAGATAATTGCTAAAGCAAGGGCTACATCAAAAAAGAAAGCCGAAGAAAAAGCTTCTCAAAGGGCCTATTTTGCGTTTCAAAAAAGTATTGATAATAAATAACCTCTGCTGTTTTAAACACCAAATTGTTGCAAATGGTGGTCTAAATGTTTGTAGAACAAAATTCCCCATTCGTTTGATGTCATTTTCCCAAAAAAAGGATGGATTTTTATTTTTATGGCACTTTCTCCTTTTTGACCTAGACTTTGAACCATTTTATTGAGCATTTCTTGCTCTTTTTTAAAATCAAAATCAGATTCTATTTTAAATTGTTTGGAGGTTGGTAAATTTTGTTTGAAATCTTCCCCATTATCAATTAGTTTTTTCTTCATCATTGCACCAAACAAATAGCTGAAAATATTTCGTTTGATAAACAATTGTTCATCCGCTACTTCTAATGGTTTTTGGCAATGAACTAGCATTTGTGATACATTCATTTTACCCCATTTTCGCTTGGAATCTTCTTTTAGATTTGAAATTCGCTCTACAAGTTCATTGTTATCTTCTTGGTTAAAAATTGTTTTCATGATTGTATTTTTTAAATTAAAAAAACCAAATTGCCACAAAAATAGCGGTTATTACACAAATTAAATCTACTAAAAGCATGGTGCCTAAGGTGTACCTCGTATTTTTAATTTTGATAGAGCCAAAATAGACCGCAATTACATAAAAGGTGGTTTCTGCACTGCATTGGAAAATACAACTCAATCTTCCCGTTAAAGAATCTGGACCAAATGACCGCATTGAATCAATCATAAATCCACGAGAACCACTAGAACTAAACGGACGAAGCATGGCAACAGGAAGCGAATCTGTAATTTCTTTAGCCACCCCAATGTTTGAAAAAACAAATGAAATTCCGTTGCTGATGATTTCAAATAAACCGCTGTTTCTAAAAAAGGAAATAGCAACCAACATTGTCAATACATAAGGAAAAATCGTTACTCCGGTTTTAACGCCATTGTTGGCGCCAACCACGAAAGCATCAAAAATTGTGGTTTCTTTTTCAGTAAATTTTTTCTCATTTATAAAAGAAAAAATCAAAGTAAAAGCGATAATTACCACCAACATCAAACCGGAAAGATTGGAAGTAAAAAAGTTTTTTCCGATTAAATCTAAACTACTTATGTAAAGCAATAGTCCAGCAATAGCGGCAATGATTGTCATTAAAGCCAAGACCAATGATGCACTTTTGAAATTAATTTTTTGACGAATTCCGACAATTAAAAATGCTGCAATTGTGCCAATAAAGGAAGTTAAAATACAAGGCAACATCACATCTGCTGGATTAGCCGCATTTTCTGCTGCGCGATAACCAATTATAGAAGTCGGAATCAATGTTAAGCCAGCAGCATGCAAGCACATGAACATGATTTGGGCATCGCTTGCTTTGTCTTTTTCGGGATTTAAGGTTTGTAAACTTTCCATTGCTTTGAGTCCAAAAGGTGTTGCGGCTGAATCTAAACCGAGGAAATTGGCTGCAAAATTCAAAGTCATGTACGAAATTGATTCATGGTTTTTCGGTAGTGATGGAAAAATCTTTACGAAAACTGGACTTAACATCTTAGCTAATTTTTCTGCTGCACCAGAATCGATTAGGAGTTGCATCAAACCACAAAAAAAGGTCAAATAGGCAATAAGTGGCAGAATTAAATCAAGCAAACTGCTTTTACAAGTTGGCAAAAGCCCATCGGCTTTTTGAATTCCACTGTAAATTTTGACTGTTTTATTCTTATAAACATAAGTAGTATCCGCATTTAAAGTGTCGCGATTTACCACCATTGTTTTTTCGGGAGCATTAACTATGCTGTCTTTTAGTAAAATTGGAAGTTGGTCGATGTATTTTTCGGATATTAGAATTGGATCATCTTTTTTGCCATTCAGCATGTTATCGATGGTGTAGTTTTGTCCAGAAAACAGTCCAAACACAATAAATGCAAGAGAAGCAATAAAAATAGTGAGCCAAAATCTGCTTAATACCATAATTCATAATTTTTGTAAATATAATATTTCTTCACTTTTAAAGAAAATTTAATTTATACTAAAAAGAAGTGTTAAATTTTAGAATAGAATATAAACAGATTTGCATAGTTTGCGTAATAAACTATACTTTTGTATTCTAATTTAAAAATCTTTTTTAATGAGAAAAAATTTACTATTTCTGTGTTTTATAATTTTGCTTTCAAACTTTTCTTTTTCTCAAACAAAAGATGATGTTTCAAAAATAACAAAGAATTACGATATTGAAAAAATACAAAGTAAAATTACAGCCCTTAAAAAATCGCAAGAAGCCCAAAAGCTAAAAGCATTAGATTTGGCTAAAAGTAATGGGTGGCCTATTTTTACTAAAGGAAAAAATGGATCAATTCAAGAATTAATGAGCGTATCTCCTGATGGTTTTCCTATTTATTATGCTACTACCAATGTAAATGCCGCAAAATCAACGCGAACCAATTTTTTAAATACCGGAGGAACATTAGGGTTAAACCTAGATGGACAAGGAATGGTAGCGAGAGTTTGGGATGGAGGAACAGCAAGGCGCTCGCACAATGGTTTTGGAGGAAGAGTAACAACTGTAGACGATCCTACAGGAACAACTTATTCTGACCACGGTACGCATGTTACAGGCACAATACTAGCGTTGCCTTGGAGCAATGGTTCGAGCGGGGTTAAAGGAATGGCAACATTAGCAACAGCAAGAACTTTTTATTGGGATAATGACGAATCTGAAGCTTTGTCTGAAGTTTTAAATGGAATGTTACTCTCTAATCATTCTTACGGTGTTCCGATTGTTTCTGCTTCAAGCACTTTGCCAGCTTGGTACATTGGTGCTTATACTTCTGCAGCGAGAGATTGGGACGAGATTGCTTATTTATCTCCCTATTATTTACCAGTAATGTCGGCTGGAAATGATGGTACAACAAATGCCAATACCAATCCAATCGCAACTGGTTATGACAAACTGACGAGTAATAAAACTTCAAAAAATAGTTTGATTGTTGCCAATGCAAACGATGCTACTGTTAATTTTCTTGGTGTTTTAACCAATGTAACTATCAATACAAGCAGTAGTCAAGGACCAACGGACGATAGGAGAATTAAACCAGACATTACTGGTAATGGCACCGACGTAACATCAACTATTGCAACTAGCAATTCGGCAACCAGTACATATACTGGTACTTCTATGTCTAGTCCGAATGTTACTGGCACCTTGTTATTACTTCAACAATATTATAAAAAATTAACGAATAATTTTATGAAATCTGCTACGTTAAAAGCTTTGGCTTGTCATACTGCAGATGATGCAGGAGCAGCAGGTCCAGATGCGAAATTTGGATGGGGTTTGTTGAATGCCAAAAAAGCGGCAGAAACGCTTACAAAAAATGGTTTAACGACTTGGGTTAGTGAGGAAAATTTGAGTCAAGGACAAACTTATACAATGACCGTGAAATCGACTGGGGGAACTTCAAATCCTTTGATAGCGTCAATCGCTTGGACAGATCTACCAGGAATTGCTAATCTCGGAAATCAACCTGTCAATGACCCAACGCCTGTTTTAGTAAATGATTTAGATATTAGAATAACCAAAGATGGTGTGGCATTTTACCCTTGGAGGTTGGAATCAAGTCCATCTGCATTAGCAACAAGAACAGGCGATAATAATGTTGATAATATAGAACAAATAAAAATTGACAATCCTGCTGCTGGAGAATATGTTATTACGGTTACCCACAAAGGTAGTTTGGTAATTGATAATCAAAACTTTTCTATGGTTGTTACAGGGATTTCTTCAGATTTTTCTTTAAGCTCAATATCTGATGATTTAATTCTTTGCTCCGATCAAAGTGCTGTATATACTTTCGATTATAAAGGGACAAGCGCTATGACAACTAGTTTTTCGGCCGTCGGATTGCCAAACGGTGCTGTTGCAAACTTTAGTCCAAGTTCCTTGAGCGCAAATGGTACTGTTACAATGACAATTTCTGGACTTTCAAATGTTCAAGCGGGAGCATATTATGTAGGGATTATTGGAAATAATGGAACAGAAACAGAAACGCGATTTAAGCAATTAAAAGTTTATTCAACAATTTTTCAACCTATCGTTTTAACTTCACCAACAAATGGGCAAGATACTGTTGCAACAACCGTTAATTTAACTTGGAATGCAGATGTGAGTACAGAAGTATATAAATTGCAAATTTCAACTATTGCTGATTTTTCCAACTTATTCTCAGAAGTAAACATTTCAAAAAATAGTTTTTTAATTTCTGGATTAAATGAAGATACAACTTACTATTGGAGGGTTATTCCTTCTAACAGATGCGGTAACTCAAATGTTGCTGATGCAATTATTTATAATTTTAAAACAGGTCATCTAACTTGTGGTTATACTTTTACCGCAACTGATTTTTCAAATGCAACTTTAGCAACAACGGCGAATAGCATTGCAACAGTCCCTGTAATAGTTACTGGCGGAATACTTGTTGGAGATTTAAATGTTTCATTTAATATGACACACACTTATATTCAAGATGCAACTTATTATTTACAAGGTCCTGCGGCAATAGGAAGTCCACAAATAATTTTATTTCAAGAACCTTGTGGCGATAATGATGACATAAATTGTACGGTTGATGACGCAGGAGTCGCATTTACTTGTGGAGCCACTTCTCCGTCTATATCTGGTGTAGTAAGACCATTTGAAAATCTAAGTTCTTTAAACAACAAAATTGCCGATGGCGAATGGATCCTAAGAATTGTTGACGCTTATGACGGTGATGGAGGGGTAATAAGTAGCTTTTCGCTTTCCGTTTGTAGTATCCAACAATCGCTAGGCACGCAAACCAATCTGTTGTCTTCTATCAAAGTATATCCAAATCCCGTGAAAAGTTATCTTAACATTAATTTACCCAACGAAATAGCAGGAGAAACATCGTTTGACTTAATTGATATTCAAGGAAGAAAAGTGTTGCATAAAATGTCATCTAATAAAATAGAAACATTGAGTATTGAACATTTAAGCAAAGGTGTTTATTTGCTTTCAATTGAAAATGATAATATCCAAAAAACAATAAAAGTTGTAAAAGAATAAAAAATAGATTTTACCAATTATGTAAAATGGCGTTCAATTTGAACGCCATTTTTTTTATACATGAATAATCTCTTCCTCAATCAAAATTGGCTCTCTGCGCAAACGCAAAAAGACCTGTGCAACTGCTATGGTATCTTTCTCGCAATAAGTCACAATTCTGTCGATGTCTTTTTCAACATAAAAAACATGACCAACCTGACTGCCATCAATATCACCTTTTGGAGAAGGAATTCCGAGAATTTTAGTTAATAATTTCAAAGATGTAAAATGTTTATAATCTCCAAATTTCCATAATTCCAAAGTGTCTAAATGCGGTATTTCCCATGGTTTTTTCCCAAATAAATTTAGTTTTTGAGGAATTATTATTTCATTGATAATCATTCTTCTAGCAATAAAAGGAATGTCGAATTCTTTGGCATTATGACCGCATAAAACATGTTGAGGTTGGCTAAAGTGTTTGTTCAATAAGTTAATAAAATCATGCAGTATTTTCTTTTCATCTCCAAAAAAGGAAGTCACTCTAAAGTTTCTCACATCTCCCTTTACAATAAAATAGCCCACCGAAATACAAACAATTTTACCGAATTCTGCCCAAATTCCTGCGCGATCATAAAATTCTTCTGATGTAAAATCTTCTTTTCTTTGGTATTGGGTTTTATGTTCCCAAAGGGATTTCATTTCATCGTCTAGCAAATTGAAATTTTCTTCTTGAGGCACTGTTTCAATGTCTAAGAACAATATGTTTTCTAGTTTAATTTTTTCTATCATGGCTCAACATTTTGTAAGTTTCTTCGATATATGTAAAAAAATCGTCATTATGAGGGCTTGTTTTTGTTGGGAGAATATTCCGATTTCCGAGTCGAACTATAATTAAATCATCTTCTGGTATAACGATTACATATTGTCCCAAATGCCCATGCATATAGAAAATTCTTTTATTTTTAAATTCGCACAACCACCATCCGTAACCATATTGTGGGGCATTTTTAAATCTTGGCGTGGTAGATTTTGCTACAAAACTACTGTCTAAGATGATTTGACCATTCCATTTTCCGTTTTGTTTATACAATTTTCCAAAACGGGCAAAATCTCGGGCATTACTAGCAAAACAGCAATATGCTTTTACGATTCCGTCTTTTTTATCGGTTTGCCAAAAAGCTTCGTTTTCAGTGCCAAGGGGTTGCCAAAAATTTTCCGACACAAAATCTGCGAGACTTTTATTGGTTGCTTTCTCAATAACCATAGCCAAAAGCTGTGTATTTCCGCTTAGATATTTGTATTCTTTTCCGGGAGTTGTAATTACTTTTAATCCCAGAATTACTTTGTTTAAATCATCATCAAAATAGGCGCGGGTTGTTATTGAAAAAGGATTATAGTACGCTTCGTCCCAATTCAAACCTGATGACATAGAAGCTAAATTTCCGGCCGTTAATTGAGACGCTAAACCAATTTTGAATTCTTTAAAAAAATCGCCAACGGGCTGGTCTAAACTCTTTATTTTATTTTGCATTATTGCTTTTCCGAGTGCAGCACAAACAATGCTTTTTGCCATCGAAAAAGAATTTGATTTCGAATCTTTATTAAAATTATCATAGTAGTTTTCACTCCATATACTGTCATTTTTAATGATTAAAAAAGCAGTGGTTCCGAGGTTTTGATTAATTTTTTCTAATGCTGGGGTGAGTTGTGTATTATTATAATTTTTTGAAATTCCCCAAGGTTGAGCAATTTTACTTTTGGATAAAACGCGATTGTCAAATGCTTTATAATCTTCTAAGTAGGCCGTTTTGTGCCCTTTGAGATAGATTGTTCTAATGGCTTTCAAAAGATAATCTACATCAAAAAGATACATTAAACTAGTTAAAATAGTTAACGATAAAATTACTTTAAAACTAATTTTTTTTAGAAATCGCATCGGTTTTTTGTGTTTGAAAAACCCCTGTTTTTTTAGGATTGTTTTCACGAATTTAAACAAATTCTGAATTACTTTTTCAAAACACTTGATTTTTTAGAATAAATCGTATTTCATATTTGGATTTTCAAGCTCTAATAGCCATTTTTTTCTCCATAAGCCGGCTGCATATCCAGACAGTTTTCCTTGCCCACTGATTACTCTATGACAGGGGACAATTATTAAAATTGGATTTTTACCTACGCCACTTGCGACTGCGCGAAAAGCTTTTTCGATTCCCAGTCTTTTGGCAAGTTCAATATAATTGATAGTCGTGCCGTATGGAATTTTCAATAATTCTTTCCAAATCGCTTGTTGAGTTGCAGTATATCCTGTTGGGTTTAATTTTAAATCAAAAACCTGTCTTTCACCCGCCATGTATTCTTTTAATTGCGCAACAGCTTCTGCAAGCACGGTGGGAATTTCTTTAGAAATTGCTACTTGTTGTGTTAATCGGAGCACTGAAATCCCCTTTTCATCGCCTGAAATTTCGATAATTCCTAAAATAGTTTGGAAGTAGTAGGTTTGCATTCTAACTTTTTAATGTAAAAATCGTAAAATTTTAGCAATAAGCAAGTTTAAATTTATTTTGCATAGAGGTATGCTTCAAGTGCTTGTAACTCATTGTCCGTCATTGCTTTTGTGATGCTAAAATTGGTTTGCATTACTTGGTATTGACTTGGGTCTACAATTGGTTCGGCATCGTATTTTAAAAAATCAATCAAGTTGCCGTTTTTTTGTTGATAAATTTTTGCAATTGTTTTGATACTTGGTCCAATCGTTTTTTCGTTCATTTGATGACAAGCAGCGCAATTTCCTTTTCCTTCAAATATTTCTTTTCCTAATGCTACTTTTGATTGTGCAATTTCGGGTTTTGAATCATTTGAATTTGTTGTTTCTTTTTTACAAGAAATTAAAAAACAAAAAGTTATAAGAAAAAAATAATTTTTCATTTGAAATGTATTTTAATATAGTTGGGCTAAACTTTCTGCCCAACTTTTTATTTGTAAGCCAAATGTGTCTATTATTTTAGATTTGTCCAAAACGCTATATTTTGGTCTTTTGGCTGGTGTGGGAAAATCAGTTGTAGGGATTGGTTTTAAATCAATCTGAATGTTGTTGAATTCAAATATTTTCTTTGCAAATTCATACCACGAACATTGTCCTTCGTTTGAGAAGTTGTAAATGCCAAAATCATCATTTGCTGTTTGCTGGTTGGTTTTAATAATTATTGCAACCAATGTTTCCGCTAAATCAACAGCATTTGTTGGTGTTCCGATTTGGTCGTTTACAACAGATAAAGTTGTTCTTTCGGAAGCCAATCGCAACATGGTTTTTAGAAAATTATTTCCGAATTGCGAGTAAACCCATGATGTTCGAACAATATAATGTTTGTGCCAAATCGCTTGAATAGCCAGTTCTCCATCAAGTTTAGTTTGTCCGTAAACGCCAGAAGGATTCGTGTTATCAACTTCTTTATAGGGTGTTTTTTTGTTTCCATCAAACACAAAATCAGTTGAAATATGGAGTAAAACCACTTCAAATTTCTTACAAACTTCTGCTAAATTTATCGCGCCAATTACGTTTATTAATTCTGATGTTTCATACTCAGATTCTGCCTTGTCAACAGCCGTATAGGCGGCAGCATTTATACAAAAATTAGGTTTTGTTTGATTAAAAACAGCTTCAACTGCTATTTTATTTGTGATATCTAACTTCGTTGAATCGCAAAACACAAAATCAATTTCTGAATGATTTTTTGCAATAAACTGAAGTGACTGTCCCAATTGTCCACCCGAACCTGTAACTAAAACTACCATGCTATTTTTGCGTTTTCTAAAATAGGTAATACTTTATCTTTTTCTGAAATAATCAATTCACTTTCGCCAAATTGCCAATCGATATTTAAGCTTTTATCATTATAAATAATTCCTCCTTCGCTTTCTTTGTTATAAAAATTATCACATTTATAGAAAAACGTAGCTGTTTCGCTCAAAACTAAAAAGCCATGTGCAAAACCACGAGGAACAAAAAATTGTTTTTGATTCACGGATGATAATAACACAGAAACCGATTGCCCATAAGTGGCAGAATTTGGTCTAATATCAACCGCAACATCCAGCACTTCTCCGTGTAAAACACGCACTAATTTGGCTTGAGCATGCTCAGCAGTTTGATAATGCAAACCACGCAAAACACCTTTAGAGGAAAATGATTGATTGTCTTGAACAAAGTGAACGTCCTGATTTATCCCTTTTTGAAAAGTTTTTTCATTGAAACTTTCCATGAAATAACCTCTTTCGTCTTCAATTATTTTTGGTTGAATTATAAAACAACCTTGTAGTTTTGTGGGATTAAATTCCATCAACCAATTAATTTTAATTTATTTATTCGTTTGCAATCGCCATTAAATGACTTCCGTAACCACTTTTTAATAATGGTTTTGCAATGTTTTCTAGTTGTTCACCATTTATAAATCCCATTCTGAAGGCCGCTTCTTCAATAGATCCTATTTTTAAACCTTGCCGTTCTTCAATCACTTGAACAAATTGAGAGGCTTGCATCAACGAGTTAAAAGTACCAGTATCAAACCAAGCAGTTCCTCTATCTAGAATGCTTACTTTTAGTTTTCCCCGATTAAGATATTCTTTGTTAACATCGGTAATTTCGATTTCGCCACGATGACTAGGTTTAGTGTTTAGCGCAATTTCAACCACATCATTATCATAAAAATAAATTCCAGGAACGGCATAGTTCGATTTTGGCTGGAGTGGTTTTTCTTCAATTGAAAGTACTTTTCCGTTGTTGTCAAAATCTACCACTCCATAACGCTCTGGATCATTTACGTGGTAAGCGTAAATAATTCCGCCATCTGGATTGTTGTTGGCTTGCAATAAATCAGATAATCCAGTTCCATAAAAAATATTATCTCCCAAAACCAGAGCAACTTTGTCTCTCCCGATAAATTCTTTTCCAATTATAAAAGCTTCTGCTAATCCATTTGGATGTTCTTGAACGGCATATTCAAATCTGCAACCCAATCTACTTCCATCACCCAATAATTGTCGAAAAAGCGGCAAATCGTGTGGTGTCGAAATGATTAAAATTTCATTAATTCCAGACCAAATTAAGGTTGAAAGCGGATAATAAATCATCGGTTTGTCATAAATTGGCATCATTTGTTTTGAAATTGCCAATGTCAGCGGATGCAATCTTGTACCTGAGCCGCCGGCTAAAATAATTCCCTTCATATCCTAAATTATTTATTTAACGCTTCTTGTTTTCGATAAAATGCTATGAAAATTTTCCAACCAATAAATCCAAAAATTAATAAAATTGGCAACACTAACTTCATTTTATTATCAAGCCCTTTTGTGTTTCTGATATTTATAACGCTACTTTTATCAAGTATTACTTTGTTTAAACCAATCATTTGCGTTCTTAAATAACCAATTTCTGCAACTAAATCTGTTTTGGTCTTGATGATATCATTAAGTTGTGTGTTTTCGTTGTAATAAACCAATTTGTCATTTTTTTGACCATCTGCGTTGGAAGAAAAATCTTTCAAAAGCACATCAATTTGTGCGATAACAATCGAATCTGCTTTTATTTTTGCTCTCGTGTTACTTAAATAAGTTTTTTTATAATCCGTATAAAAAGCATTATTATTCAAATAAGTCATTATTGGATCTAAAGTATTTTTCTTGGTCACAAAACCTTGCGTGGAGATATTAATTCTGTGTTGACTAAAGTTTTTGCTCGTTAATGAATCTTTTATCACTTTGTTTATATCTCCGTCTTCTGACAAAAGTTTCAACAATTCGAAATTTTGAGAATTTTGTGCATTATTTACGGTATTACTTTTATCGTTAACAAAATTGTAAATATCATTGATTGGACTAACCGAAATGCTTGAAATGTCTTTTGGGGTTTCAATTCCTATAGATTTTAGAAATAGAGTATCGTTTTGTCTGATTTTTGAATTGATTAAATTAATCTTGCTGTACAAATAATCCGTACTTGAAAAATTTGGACTCACAATAATTTGATGGTTGTATGATTTATTTGTTGAATCTAAAAGAAATCCCAGTCCGACACCAACTGTAAATAAAACTAAAAAAGTGAGTATGTTTTTTTTAAGAAATAGAATTCCTTTGAAAATCGAAGTGGCCAATTGATCAAAAACACCACTTATTTTTTTTGAAATTTGCGACAAATCTATTTCTTGATCGTCATTTTTTGAAGCGCTTGTGCTCATTTTTATACAATTAATTTACGTTAAAAATTTGTTCTAATATTTTGATTGTAATCAGATAAGTTGGCTTTACTCCAGTAGTTCCCAATCCGCCAGAAGCTAATGTGCTTCCTGTTTCTAGTGGATTATCCGAAGCATAATAAGCATACCTAACTTTTACATCTGGATTGATGCTTTTTCTAATTTTTGATGCTGATTGAATCGCTTTTTGGTAATAAGCACCTTCCATTTCCAAGCCAATCACTCCCCAGGTAGATTCATGAAAAAACTTCAACAAATCTTTGTTTTGGAGCGAAGTTCCTAAAACCGTAACCATTGGTCCGGCAAAAACTTCAATGTCATTTCCTTCAAGCATTTCGGCTGTCAGTTCATTTTCAAAAAAATAATTATCTGCCGTTCCTTCGTTGATGTGCGCGTTAGGAATCATAATATCTCCTTTTCCGCCTTGTAAAATTCCTGCTTTCCCCATTATGGAAACCGATTCTACATTCAAAAAAGTCTTTTTTGATTTGGTTTCTTGGTATGGTTTTAACAGTTCGTCGATCGTTTCATAAGCTTGTTCTCCAAACGCATAATCCATCACAATTATTACCGGATGTTGGTTATTTATTTTTGCAGTTGGAAAGCTAGATTTTTTCCAATCAATCTTTGATGTATCAAAAATTTGAACATCAATATTAGTTCCAGAGGTATCCGGAATGGCAATCATCCCGTTCAACTTAGCAAAATCTTCTACTTTATCTCTCACATCATGAGCGCCTTGACGGCTTAATTCTTCGTAAATAAAAAAGTCAGATTTGTCTTTGAATTTGGTTTTTAGCACATGCGTTGCAAAAATAGAATTCATCACCGAGTGCATGTTGGCACTAATAATATGAATAGGCCTATCTAATAAATCATTGTTTTTTAAAACTCCTTTAATGTTGTTGGCCCAAATTTCTCCGTGAATGTGATGTCCTAAACGCTCTCTCAAAATCGGACTGAAAGTGATGGTTCTTTTGTTGTTATCCAAAACCTCTTCTAAAGCCAATTTTCCTAACCAATAAATAATGTGAAGAAAACGATCTGGTTTTTCCGCTGTTCCAAAGTTATCATAAATGCCTAAAACTTCAGAAAATGTTCTTCCTAAAATGTTTGCAGTATGAGAAATGGCTTTTTCCTTTTCGACCAAAGTTAGTTTTTTGTTTGCTAGAATGGCTTGTTCTAATTTTTCCCAATCGCGAGAAAGTTTGCCATCATCGTCGATTAAAACGCGGTCTTTAATTTTATGTGATTCAATAAAAATAAAAGTCAAATGCGTCAAAATATCATAAATGTCTGAACGTCCACGAGTGATTTCTACATTCATTTGCTCTTCGTCGATTCGGTAGCAATTTCTTCGTCTTTTTGGAGGAATGATTGCTTTGAAATGCGATTTTGAATAGCCTTCATCTGAAGTTAAATTGATGAAACGACATTCTTCAATACCAACCGGAAGTCTTTCTATTACATATAAAAGTCCGGATAACTCTACTTTTTCTTCGGCAATTGTGCCATAAATTTCTGGTCGGAGCGATAAAAGTGCTTCTCGCAAAGTATCGCCAGAAACGCCCATTGGCTTATAAAATCCACGGTTAAATAAATGTCTAATTGTAATGTACAATCGTTCGATAGCCGCCGACGATTCTTGCGCCCGAGAACGCGAAATATTTGTGATTTCTTTCATCTTTTGTTTTTACGATGCAAATATAACGTTTTTGTTTTTAGTTAGAAACCAACACTATTTTAAGGGTTTGTGATTAAAAAGGGCTTTTTAACCCAACGCTCTTTTTAATATTACTTTTTTAAAAGAAATCGACAATCTTCCGATCATTACTTAATCTAGGAATTTTGTTTTGTCCACCTAATTTTCCAATTGAATTCATATAATTTTGAAAACCATTTTTTTCTACTTTATTGATTTGTAGTGTTTTCAACACATTTCCAATAATCAAATCGTCATAATAAATATTTTGCTTTCGCATAAAATCATCAATTTTTAACGCAAAATCGCCTAAATTTTCTGGTTCATTTTCAAATTCGATAAACCACTCGTGGTAAGGCAAGCCTTCGTTTGGCGTGATTTGTGGCGCAACGGTAAACTCACTTACACGAATGTTTGTGTTTTGCATCGCTTGTTTCAAAGCGGTTTCAACTTCTTTGCCAATCACATGTTCGCCAAAAGCAGAGATGTAGTGTTTTATCCTTCCAGAAACAATAATTCGATAGGGTTTTAAACATGTGAATTGAACAGTATCACCAATGTTGTAGGCCCAAAGCCCAGCATTTGTAGATATTATCAAAACGTAATTTGTATTCAATTCCACTTCACCAATGGTATATCTTTTGGGGTTTTCAGTATAAAAATCTTCCGATTTAATGAATTCATAAAAAATACCACCATTTAAAAGCAGTAACATTCCAACTTCTTTTTGTGCATCTTGGTAAGCAAAAAAACCTTCCGACGCCGGAAAAAGCTCAATCGCATCGACTTTTCTGCCAATTAAGTTTTCAAATTTGGCACGATAGGGTTCAAAATTTACACCGCCATAAATAAACAAATTAAAGTTTTTAAAAATTTGCCCAACTGGTTTTTGTGCTTTTTGTTGTAATCTCTCAAAGTACATTTGAACCCACGATGGAATTCCAGAAATCACAGTCATGTTTTCAGCAAAAGTTTCTTCGACGATGGCATCGACTTTTGTTTCCCAATCTTCAATACAATTGGTTTTCCAACTTGGCATTCTGTTTTTTTGAAGGTATTTTGGCACAAAGTGCGCAACAATTCCCGATAATCTGCCTAGTTTGATTCCGTTTTTTTCTTCAAGAGTAGGACTTCCTTGCAAGAAAATCATTTTTCCATTTACAAAATTAGTATTTCCAGTTTCGTGAATATAATTCAAAATGGCATTTCTTGCAGCAATTACATGAAACGGCATAGATTCTTTAGTCAGTGGAATGTATTTTGCACCAGACGTTGTTCCAGAAGTTTTAGCGAAATAAAGCGGCTTTCCTTTCCAGAGAATATTTTCTTTTCCTTGAACAACTTGATTGATATAAGGTTTTAAATCTTCATAATCTCGCACAGGTACTTTTTTCGCAAATGCTTGAAAAGTAGTAATGTTTTCAAAATCGTGGTCTTTCCCAAAAACAGTATTTTTTGCTGAATTCAATAAGTTTTCAAAAACCTTTTGTTGGGTTTCAATAGGGTTATTTGCCCATTTTTGGGTTTCTAAAAACACTTTTTTTGCAAAGATTTTTGCCGCTAAAGATTTTAATGACATTAATTTAAGAGTTTGGAAATTTTGTTTTCAATGCTTTTTCGGTAGTAAAAAACATATAAACGATGCCGATTGTGATAGATACAAATGCAATGCTATTTTGGGTGATGTGTTGAAACGTTATGAAAAATCCTAAACATGAAATTACTAACAAAAACAAACTAGTTTGAATCATTTTTATGCTTGAATATTTTTGCGCGAAAGTCCAATTTTCGTGATTTCGCATCGACTTTGAAGTGCGGTAACCATAAAAAGAATTGATTTTTTTTGGAGGAAATAAATACGTAATTATGCCAGCCATTAAAAAAATAACTCCAGTGATCAATGGCATTTCTATAAAATCTCCAGTTGCAAACATAATTTATTTTTTAGTTTTTTCTTTTTTAAAAACTTCTTTTCTCAACTCAATTTCTTCGGCTGACGCTTTTAAGTTTAGATTAGAAACGGTGTCTGCTTGCGAAGTTAAAATAGAATCTTTGTTGAATTTTTCAACTTCCAATTCTCCTAAAAGCACTTTTTTTACGCCTGCAATATAAGCTTCGTTTTTATTCAATTCTGAAGACAACGAATCTGATTTTAAGGCCAATTCTGTCGCTTCTTTTTTTAGTTTTGTAGAGGCATAACCCGGAATATATTCACGTAAAGGTGTAAAGGCTATAATATAGGTTGTTACAAATATGATGATTATTGCACCAGAAGTGGCCACGACAAAAACATTCATTAAAGTTAATCTTAAAGAAAATATTTCTTCAAAAGTATCTTCGTTTAAGATGACCAATCTGTTTTTTGTAAACAACTTTTTCTTTAAAAGCTCCCGTTTTTGTTTGTTATCAGACATAATTGTTGAATGAAATACAAATATACTAATTTACGAAGAAAATTAACGTTAACAATCTTTAACACAATTATTTTTAAGTATTCTAAAAGTAATGTTATTTATTATTTACATTTGTACTTTATTAAAATTTACAAGTTATGAATTTATTAACAATATTTATGGGAAGTTTAGGACCTACAGAAATAATTTTGATTATTGCAGTGATTTTGTTAATGTTTGGAGGCAAAAAAATTCCAGAATTAATGAAAGGTTTAGGCAGTGGAATTAAAGAATTCAAAAATGCAGCCAAAGACGATTCTTCTGCTACAAAAACTTCGGTTACAGACAAAGAGGAAAAATAATATTATCAATCAATCTATTCAAAATTCTAAATGCTATTTTTATTAGCGTTTAGAATTTTTTTATGAGTTTTACTTTAGCAAAGAAACAAATTGTTTCAATTTTCCTCTTTTCGTTCTTTCTAAGTATTTTTTCTTGGTAAAAATAAATATTAAATTGGGTTCTAAATACAAAGCAATTGCTGCTTCTATTTTTTGAATTTGTATTTCAGAAAGCACAAATTCACTCACGTATTCGATTTCAAAACTATTTATTTTTGTTTGTTTTATAATGAATTCTTTCACATTTCCATCATCTTCAATGATGCTTTTTGTAATGTAATAGAATGTTAATCCGGGCGATTTTTTTCCACTTGGCAAAATGGCAATATCGTTTGTTCTGCCAATTAATTTCTTGAGAATTGGTTTTTGCAAAGTGCTTTTTTCATCCAAAATCCCAATATCACCAATATCGTAACGAATAAAGGGATGTGCTTCATTGAACAACGACGTAATTACAATTCGACCTTCTTTGCCGTAGGGCAAAACTTGGTTTTCATCGTCAAGAATTTCTATAAACAGAGTTTCTGCATTTACTTGCCAGTCATTATTTGGATTTTGAAAAGCAATTAAATCTAATTCAGAAGCGCCGTATTCATTCACAATCGGAATGCCAAATTGTTTTTCGAGTAAGATTTTGTCTTCGTCAAAAAGCATTTCTGATGTCACCATACAAACTTTTAAAGTTGGGCATATGGTTTTCAAAACTATGTTTTTTTTGCGAAGAAATTTAGCAAACAAGACTATTGAAGAAGTGTAACCATTGATGTAATCGAATTTTTTTGATTTGAATTTTTCTAAAAATCCTTCTAAAACCTCGTCAGACAAGTTAAAAATGGTAAACCGATAACGATGACTCAAAAAATCTTTGAATCTTTCTTTTTTGTTGCCTATAAAATCCAATGGAATCCCATAAAAACGCGCTTGATAAGAAGTGTTAAAATCAACATTGTACCATCCAAACCGATAAATATTTGATGCCCATGTTAGTGCATGACAATATTTGTCTTTGGCAAAAACAAATGGATCTCCACTCGAACCAGAAGTTTTGTTAATGTATATTTTGTTTTCAGAAAAGCCGTTGGAAAGCCTTTCCTTTAATGCCTTTTGTAAATTTTGTTTGTTTAAAACAGGTAGTTTATCCCAGCTTTCAAAACCCTTTTCGCCCACTAAATTTTTATAAAAATTGTTGTTTTGAAGATGAAAATTTACAATGGCTTGTTTTTTATTTTCGATAAAAATCTTGTGTTCTTCTTTTGAAAAACCAACGATTTTAGCCAATTCTCCTTTTGCTTTCACCATCGGAAAGCCATTTATTTTTAGAGAAAAATCGAAAAGGTTGAACATTTTATTTTTTTTTCAAATTTATATAACAACATTTACTTTAAAGCTAAAAAGAAGAATTTTTTCAAAAAGATTAAATTTTTGACGGCAAAACCAACTATTTTTGCAAACTAATAAACAACAACACAATGACAATTTTATTACTTGGATCAGGAGGAAGAGAACATGCTTTGGCTTGGAAAATGCTTCAAAGTCCGCTTTGCACGAAACTTTTTGTTGCCCCAGGAAATGCAGGGACAGCATCGATTGCAACAAACGTAAACATTCAACCAACAGATTTTGCGGCTTTAAAAAAATTCTCCCTTGAAGAAAATGTTGAAATGGTTGTGGTGGGTCCAGAAGATCCGTTGGTTTTGGGAATTTATGATTTTTTTAAAAACGATGAATTATTGAAAAACATTCCGGTTATTGGACCTTCAAGAAAAGGTGCTCAATTAGAAGGAAGTAAGGAATTCGCCAAAGAATTTCTAGTGAAAAACAATATTCCTACTGCTGGTTATGCAAGTTTTACCAAAAAAACGGTTCAAGATGGGTTTTTGTTTTTAGAAACATTGAATCCACCTTACGTATTGAAAGCGGATGGTTTAGCTGCGGGAAAAGGCGTTTTGATACTTCATGATTTAGAAGAGGCAAAAGCCGAATTACGCCTAATGTTGGTTGATGAAAAATTTGGAAGTGCCAGTTCAAAAGTGGTGATTGAAGAATTTTTAGACGGAATAGAATTGAGTTGTTTTGTGTTGACCGATGGAAAGAATTATAAAATCTTGCCTACTGCAAAAGACTACAAACGCATTGGCGAAGGCGACACAGGTTTAAATACCGGTGGAATGGCAGCAGTATCTCCGGTGCCATTTGCAGATGAAATTTTATTAGAAAAAATAGAATCTAGAATTGTAAAACCAACTATTTTAGGTTTACAAAAAGACAATATTGAATACAAAGGATTTGTTTTTATTGGTTTAATTAATGTCGCTGGTGAACCAATTGTGATAGAATACAATGTCAGAATGGGTGATCCAGAAACAGAAGTTGTAATTCCAAGATTGAAATCTGATTTGGTTGAATTATTCGTGGCTGTTGGTCAAGGAAAATTAAACGAAATTGAATTGGAAATTGATGAAAGAAGCGCAACAACAATCATGTTGGTTTCTGGCGGATATCCTGAAGACTACGAAAAGGGAAAAATAATTTCAGGTATTGAAAACATTGAAGATGCTTTGGTTTTTCATGCAGGTACAAAAACAGAAAATGGTGGAATTGTTACCAACGGCGGAAGGGTTTTAGCAATTACTTCTTTTGGAAATGATTATGCTGAGGCCATAAAAAAATCTTATCAAAACATAGAAAAGCTACATTTTGATAAGATGTATTTTAGAAAAGATATAGGATTTGACCTTTAAAAACGGCTTATTTCAAAAAAGAATGTGCTGTTGTGTCTTGCGTTCCTTCTCCTTTTTCGTCGTGAATCTTTAATTGTTTTATCCAATAAATCATTGCAGCAGCGCAAATTCCCATAAAAATAGCATTTACAAAATTTGCTAAAAACCAATGACTTAACTCTAATTCTCTTAAAAAGTTGTGAGGAACAAATAATATATTTTCAAACAACCACTGAATTCCTTCAAAAAATGCTTTCATTTCTGTACTTATATTATATTTACAGCTACAAAAGTATAAAATATCCTTATGATTACAACAATTTTTAGCAAATCTCGTCCATTTAATTACATCATAGTGATTCTTGCCTTGATTTTATGCTTTTTTTTAGTTCAAATAAAGCATACAGAATGGTTGAGTTCATGGTTTTTGTTTGTTAAAAAAGCCGGACTTTTCGCCCTTTTGATTGCTTCATTGTTTATTATTAATTTCGTGACAAAACGCAATGGCTTAAGCAAAGACAACACTTTTCCGTTTCTTTTTTTCTTTCTATTTCTAATTTTATTTCCAGAAGTTTTAAATAATTTTACTTTGGTAGTTTCTAATTTTTGTGTTCTTTTGGCGATGCGAAGGTTAATATCGTTGCAATCATTACTAACCCCAAAAGAAAAAATTTTTGACGCATCAATGTGGATTTTTCTTGCGACATTATTTCATTTTTGGAGTATTTTATATATTGTGCTGGTTTTTGCTTCAATAATTCTACACGTTTCAAGAGATTATAGAAACTGGATTTTGCCTTACATGGCATTTTTTACAGTTTTAATATTATTTGTATTAACTGCTTTGATTTTTGATAGATCATTGATAAATCATTTGAAAGAAAGTGCAAGTATAAATTGTGATTTCAATTATTTTACCAATAGCTATCAAAATATGTCACTTTCTATATTTGTTGCCATTTCGGTATTATTTCTGTTTACATTGCTTTTTTCGCTTTCTAATAAGCCATTAATAGTGCTTCCTGCTTTCAAAAAAATAATCATTTCATTACTGATTGGAATTGCTATTTTTGTTATTTCACCATCAAAAAATAATGCAATCTTGATTTATACTTTTATGCCATTGTCAATCATGACAACAAGTTTTCTTGAAAACGCGACAGTAAAATGGATAAAAGAAACAACTAGTTTAATTATTGTTGTTTTGTGTATAATGTGTTTTGTTTTTCAGTTATAATTTATTGCCGTAAGCCAAATCACCTGCGTCGCCTAAACCAGGGACGATGTAATTTTTTTCGTTTAATTTTTCGTCTAAAGTGGCCACCCAAAGATGACAATTATCGGGCAAATGTTTTTCTAAAAAAGCGATGCCTTCAGGCGCAGCAATCACAACGGCAATGTGAAGCGCTGCAGGATTTCCTTTCTCTAACAATTTATTAAATACCGCAACCATCGATTGACCAGTTGCCAACATTGGGTCTATCAAAAGCAAATTTTTATTTTCAATAGACGGAACCGCCTGGTATTCTACTTTTATTTCAAAATTATCACCACCATTTTTGTGATAGCGATAAGCCGAAACAAAACCGTTTTCTGCATTGTCAAAATAATTTAAAAAACCCAAATGCAGTGGCAAGCCCGCTCGTAAGATGGAACACAAAACCAATTCGTCCTCAATTTCGGTGGTTTTTTTTATGCCAAGTGGCGTTTGAATTGCAATGTTTTTGTAGTTCAAATTTTTACTCAATTCATAAGCCATTATTTCGCCAATTCTTTCGATATTTCTGCGAAATCGCATGCTGTCTTTTTGAACATTTACGTTTCTGATTTGACCTAAAAAATGATTTAAAATACTGTTGGATTGAGATAAATAATGGATTTGCATAAATATTTTGAATTTAGATGGCTGAATTTAGATTTTTGAAGTTAAAGATATATCCTTTTTCAAATCTAAAAAGTATATTTGTGTTTTAAATACAAATATATGTTTTCAAAATTGGCTTTTTCCGTTTTCGAGCAAAGTATTCGAGATTATCATCAGTTTGATAATGTTGATCAACCAATCAACAATCCGTTTCCAAAAGATAAATTTGAACATTTATTGTACCATAAAAATTGGATAGATACTGTTCAATGGCATTTTGAAGACATCATTCGTGACCCAAATATTGATCCTGTTGCTGCATTAACTTTGAAAAGAAGAATTGACGCATCAAATCAAGAGCGAACAGACATGGTGGAATATACTGATAGTTATTTTCTTCAAAAATATAGTCAAGTAAAAGTGAAAGATGGAGCAAAAATCAACTCAGAAAGTCCAGCTTGGGCATTTGACAGGCTTTCAATATTAGCTTTAAAAATTTACCACATGGCTGAAGAAGCTAACCGTACTGAGGCTTCGCAAGACCATAGAGAAAAATGCCAAGCAAAATTAAATGTGCTTTTAGAACAAAGGAGCGATTTGTCAACTGCCATCGACGATTTGTTAAGTGATATTGAAAATGGTGATAAATTCATGAAAGTGTACAAACAAATGAAAATGTACAATGACGATGAATTGAATCCGATTTTGTATCAAAATAAGAAGTGATTTAAGATTGCTGATTTAGAATAAAAAACTTGCAAAAACCAATCCAACATATTGCTGTCATGCGACTTTCCTCAATGGGAGATGTGGCCATGACAGTACCTGTTTTAAGGCTTTTTGTAAATCAAAATCCGACAATTAAACTTACCGTAGTTTCTCGCCCTTTTTTTAAACCTTTTTTTGATGATGTTGAAAATGTAACTTTTTTTTCATTTGAAGAGAAAAAACGCCATAAAGGTTTTCTGGGATTATTAAGATTGTATTTAGATTTAAAGAAATCCAAAATTGATGCTTTTGCCGATTTACACAACGTTTTGCGGTCTAAAATTGTCAGAAATCTTTTCGCTGTAAACGGAAAAAAGGTCGCTTATATTGACAAAGCTAGGGCAGAAAAAAAAGCTTTAACCCGTGCAGAAAATAAAATTTTCAAGCAATTACCGACCGTTTTTGAACGACACAAAAAAGTTTTTGAAGATTTAGGATTTGATTTAAAATTGACTGATCCCACATTTCCTGAAAAGGCAATTTTAAGCCAGCCGATTTTAGATTTAATTGAAGAAAAAAAAGTGAAAAGCGAAAAAAAACTAATCGGAATTGCTCCTTTTGCGCAATATGATGGTAAAATATATCCTTTAGATTTGATGCAAAAAGTTGTTGATAATTTGGCATTGAATGAAAATCATAAAATCTTACTTTTTGGCGGTGGAAACAAAGAAGTCGCAATTTTAAATGCAATGGCGCAAAACAATGAAAATGTAATTGCTATTGCTGGTAAAATTAAATTTAAAGAAGAATTGCAACTCATTTCGAATCTTGACATCATGCTTTCAATGGATTCTGGAAATGCGCATATCGCAGCAATACTTGGCATAAAAGTCATTACACTTTGGGGCGCAACTCATCCTTTTGCCGGATTTTCGCCATTCAATCAGCCATTTGAAAACGCTTTAGTTTCGGATAGAAATTTATATCCGAAATTACCAACTTCAATTTATGGAAACAAAGTTATCGAAGGTTATGGCGATGCAATGCGCACCATTTCAGTAGATAAAATAGTTTTAAAAATTTATTCTCATTTGTTGATTTGATTTTTTTAGGGCTACAATTTTTTTAAAAGATATAAACCGGTCATAAAGTTGTGACCGTTTTTTTTAAAAATATTTATATGGTCACGCTAATGTGACCCAATTTTTAAATTTAATTTTTTTGGTCACATGCTCTATAAAAAAAATCTCCGAATTAAAATTAAGAAGCGGTTTTCAGCAGATAGTGATTATGTATTATTTACTACCAAATATAAAGGGCAGATCGGGGTGAATCAACACATTGATAAAAGTAGACTGCAAAACTTTTTCGATGTTGTCAATGCTATTATTGTAGCAATTAATCGATGCTTCGGCTAATTTACTTTGTTGGGTTTAGTACAACATTATTTAATTAATAAAAATGCGATTTTTTATGCATTTTTTTTGAAGCGCATCGCATAAAAAACACATATAATAAAAGACTAAAACTTTTTTAGTTGTAGGTAATGTTCTTTTACTTAATAATGTGAGTTACTTCAAGACAACCAGTTCAAACGCGATAGGATTTGCGAACGAGCGCAGGAGATTAACCTTTAATTTATGTTACCTCAATAACCAAAACTACTCTTTTTTAACTATACTGCAATTTACGAATTACAGTTCTGATTGTTTCATAGGCCGACCACCAATATTGTTAAGAGTCAATGAAATAAATGTGTTTTAATTATTAATAAATTGTTTTTTAAACGTTGCTAAAATTTACAGAGCTGGTTTTTTGTTTAATTATTTTTAACGTTTTGATGTTATTTACTTGTACTTGAATAAATAATATGTTTTTATTTTTACCAATCACTAAAATCAAAATTTATGAAAAAAACTTACATTAAAATAGCAATGTTGTTTGTGATGTTGTTGTTTTATTCCTTTTCTCAAGGACAGAGCTTATTGCATTATTGGAATTTCAATAGTAATGCATCGGTTAGCGCTATTACAGCACCGAGCCAATCAAATATTGCTGGTGGCGCGTTAACAGCAAACCTCTCGGGCATAACAGCCATTGATTTTGCTGGAGGAACTGGTCAAAATTTTAATGTTTTGAATTTGAATGCCCGAAACTCGGACGCATCTGGAACACATTTGAGATTTAACGATCCTATTGGTAGTTCATTAGTATTCGCATTGCCAACTACAGGTTATGAAAATGCAATAATTAAATTTGCTACTCGACGCTCTGGTTCAGGAGCTGGAACACAAGTTTGGTCGTATTCTACAGATGGAACGAATTATACTTTTTTTTCCAATATAACGCCAAATAATGGAGATCCAGGATTAGCAACTTTAGATTTTTCATCAATCAGTGCCACTGATAACAATCCTAACTTTAAGCTTAAAGTTGAATTTCAACAAGGAGCTGGAGGAACAGTAGGAAACAATCGTTTTGATAACTTTACTGCCGAAGGTACTCTTCTTTTAGGTTCAGACACTACTGCGCCAACCGTTACTTTTTCTCCTTTAAATTCAGCTACAAATGTAGTTCGAAATGTAAATCCAACTATTGCTTTTAACGAAAGTGTTAGATTGCTGAACAACGATGCGATTACAAATACAAATATAGATGCAGTTGTCGAACTAAGATTGAACAATGCGTCAGGAACTTTGGTACCATTTGATGCTACTTTTGCATCGAATACAATATCAATTGTACCTACAACAACATTAAATGTAAATCAAGTGTATTATGTTGCATTGCTTGCAAATACAATTGAAGATTTAAGTAATAATGCTATTACAACTTTACAATCTACTACTTTTACTACTGCAAAGTCTACTATTTCTCTTTCGGTGAGTGCTAATTCAGGTACTGAAGTTGGAACAACTCTAATAACCGTTACAGCTACGGCCGATGTTGCAGTAAATGGGGATCAAACTTTAAATTTAGCTGTAACTGGAGCAAACATTACTGCTGGAGATTATACTTTAAGCAATGCTATTATTACAATAGTAAGCGGTCAAACATCAGGAAGTGTTACTTTTACTGTGGTCAATGATCTTTTAGTTGAAGGTTCGGAGATTGCAACTTTAACAATAAGCAATCCGTCAAGTGGTATTTTAATTGGAACTACAAATTCGCAAACAGTAACAATTACAGATAACGATGCTGCTTTAAACATAGACCTTTCTAATTATGTTAGAGTAGGACGTTATGATTTACCAGAACCAACAAGAACAGCGCACCCAGCCAACAACTTGCTTTGTCAAGAGGCTTCGGCAGTAGCTTACAATTGGGATACAGATACACTTTTTATTACTGCCGATGGAAGTACTTCTATCACTCAAGTATCAAAAACTGGACAATTAATTGATACTATGACGATGGCTCAAGGGAGCAGTCCACAAGGAACTGATTTTTATGATACCGAAGGACTCACCTATATAGGTAATGGTCAGTTCGTAATGAGCGAAGAGCGCGACCGACAGTTGGTTAAGTTTACTTATGCTGCTGGAACTACTCTTTCTAGAGCCAATACACAAACCGTAAAAATTGGGACTTTCGTTCCTAATACCGGAACAGAAGGATTATCTTATGATCCATTGACTGGTGGTTATATCGTTTTAAAAGAAATAACACCTATCGGAATTTTCCAAACAGGAGTTGACTTTACTGCCGGAACAGCTACAAATGGGTCGGCTACAACAGAGAATTCTACCAATCTTTTTGATCCAGCTTTGCTAGGTTTTTCAGATGTAGCAGATGTTTTTGCATTATCTAATATACCAGCATTAAACGGACAATCTTTGTATAACAACTTATTGGTATTAGGACAAGAAAATGCCAAAGTAGTTAATGTTGACAGAAATGGGGTTATAGTTAATAGTTTAACCATAGTTTCTGATGCAGGAAATCCCTTGGATGTTGCTTCTCAACAACACGAAGGTCTTACTATGGATCGTGATGGAATATTATATATTGTAAGCGAAAACGGTGGCGGTACTATTGATTACCCACAACTTTGGGTTTATGCAGCTTCTACATTGCCAAATCAAGCACCATCTGCAATTGCTTTAACAAACACCACGACTGCTATTTTAGAAAATTCTAATACTACTGCCGCTGTTAAAGTAGCAGATATTACAGTGACTGATGACGGATTAGGAACAAATAACCTAACATTATCTGGGGCAGACGCAAGTGCTTTTCAAATAACGGGTGCAAGTTTGTATATCAAAGCAGGAACTGTAATTGATTTTGAAACTAAAACAAGTTATAATGTTACTGTTAATGTTGACGATACAACCATTGGAAGTACACCTGACGCTTCAGTTAATTTTGTCTTAGCTGTAACGGATGTTTTAGTCGAAACAACACCAATTGTTTCTGTAAGTGTAACCGAAGCGGCTTCTTGGTCAAGTAGTACTACTACTGTTGGCGCTGACTGGTTTGAAGTAACTAATAATGGTAATGCTCCTTTAGATATTACTGGTTGGAAAGTAGATGATAGTTCAAACACTTTTTCAGTTGCTTTGGCCTTAACGGGAATTACAAGTATTGCTGCAGGTGAATCTGTAATTTTCTTGGAAACAAGTGCTACAAATGCAGCCACTATTATTGCTAATTTTAAAACAACTTGGTTTGGGTCTAATGTACCTAGTGGTTTACAAGTAGGCTCTTATACCGGAAACGGAATAGGATTAAGCACTGGAGGAGATGCAGTTAATTTATTTGATTCAAGCGGAGTAGTTAAAGCTAGTATATCATTCGGAGCTGCAACCACAAATTTTACATTTAACAATGCTGCAAGTCTAAACAATAGTGTTGTAACAACATTAAGTCAAGTAGGAGTAAACGACGCTTTTGCAGCAGTAAATGATACAGTTCAAATTGGTTCACCAGGAACTGTTGGACGTTTGTTTATTTCTGAAGTGGCTCCATGGTCAAGTGGAAGCAGTTCAGTTGGTGCTGATTGGTTCGAGGTAACCAATTCTAAAGCCGTAGCTGTTGATATTACAGGTTGGAAAGTAGATGACAATTCACAATCACCTGCAGCAGCTGTAGCACTTAACGGAATTACTAGCATTAATCCAGGAGAATCTGTAATATTTATGGAAACTGCAGATTTGGCCGGAAAAACAACAGCGTTCTTAAACAATTGGTTCGGAACAAATCCATCATCAGGATTAAGAATCGGAAATTATACAGGAACCGGTATTGGTTTAAGTACTGGTGGTGATCAAGTGAATTTATACAATGGTGTAAGTAACACGCCGGTTTCTTCAGTTTTATTTGGAGCCTCTCCAGCTGCTGCGCCATTTACTACTTTTGATAATGCAATTGGACAAAACAGTTTGGTTACTCCAATTACACAATTTAGTGCAGTAGGAATTAAAGGTGCTTTCATCGCAGCAAATAGTGCTACAGAAATTGGTTCGCCAGGAACAATTGTTACTGCTCCTTGCCCAACCATTACTGCAATAGCCACTCCAGCATTATCGACAGTATGTTTTGGAGTAACGACTACAGTTACAGTTACAGCGACAGGAGGAACATTACCTTACACTGTAACGGGAAGTCCTTTAACAGTTGGAGGTGGAACTTTTAATTATACAATTACTGATGCGAAAGGTTGTACTGCAACAGCTACAACAACGGTAATCTCTTTACCAGCTGCTACAGTTGATCTTTCTGTAAGTACAAATACAGCTTCTGAAACAGCAGCTACTACAGTTACGATTACTGCTACAGCTTCTGCAGCTTTATGTTTCGACGAGACAATTGCTGTAGATGTAACCGGTACAGGTATTACAGCTGCCGATTATACTTTAAGTAATGCAACAATTACCATCCCAGCAGGTGCAACTACTGGTTCAGTTACTTTTACAGTAGTAAGTGACAATGTAGTTGAGGCGCTTGAAACAGCAGTATTGACTCTTAGTAATCCTTCATCAGGAATCGCTTTAGGAACGACAACTACACAAAATATCGCCATTAGCGATTTCGCATTTACTTTACAAGTATTGCACGCATCCGATTTTGAAGGTGCTGTTGAAGCAGTTCAAGATGCACCGCGTTTTGCTGCAATTGTAGACCAACTGGAAGAAAGCTATGTAAATACAATTAAACTTTCATCAGGAGACAACTACATTCCAGGACCATTCTTAAGTTCTGGTGAAGACTCAAGTCTTTCAACTGCTTTAAAAACTTCATACGAAAGTTATTATAATACAACTTTTAGCAGCAGTGCAGTTAACTTGTTGCCAAGTATCGGAAGAGCAGATATTTCTATTTTGAACTTTATTGGGATAGAAGCGTCAGCATTGGGTAATCATGAATTTGATTTAGGAACTAACGAAGTTAAAAATATCATTCGTGGTGCCAATTCATCTTCAACTGTTAGAACTTGGTTTGGTGCTCAATTTCCATACCTAAGTTCAAATCTAAATTTTAGTGGCGATTCAAATTTATCTGCCATTGCAACCACAGATCGTTTGAGGTTAAATACAAGCTTCATGTCTATTCCTACTGAAACAACTACTGCTATTACTAATAAATCAAAATTGGCCCCATCAACCATTATTATGAAAGGCGGTCAGAAGATTGGTATTGTGGGTGCTACAACACAAGTATTGGCAAGTATTTCATCACCAGGTTCAACTACAGTAGTTGGAGGTGGTGCCAATGACATGACGATATTGGCAGGGATTGTTCAGCCGGTAGTTAATTCATTAATTGCTGAGGGATGTAATAAAATTATTCTACTTTCTCACCTACAGCAAATCGCATTTGAAAAAGAACTTGCCGGAAAATTAACTGGTGTAGATATTATCATGGCCGGTGGTTCAAACACCTTGATGGCTGATGCCAATGATCGTTTACGTGCTGGCGATGTAGCTACTGAAAGTTATCCTTTCCTTACCACAGGTTTGGACGGAAAAGCATTAGCTTTAATCAATACAGATGGAAATTATAAATACGTGGGAAGATTAGTAGTTGATTTTGATGCTGATGGTACGTTAATCCCATCTTCAATTGACCCAGTAATATCGGGAGTTTATGCTGCCGATGAACAAGGATTGAATGACGTTTGGGGAGCTAATGTTGTTAATGCTTACGCAGCAGGTACACGTGGGTACCAAGTTCAGCTCTTGTGTAATGCAATCGGAAATGTAATTATTGCCAAAGATGGAAATATTTTTGGAAAAACATCCGTGTTCCTTGAAGGACGCAGAAACATTGTTCGTACAGAAGAAACCAATCTTGGTAATATTACAGCAGAGGCAAACCTTTGGATGGCCAAGTTTTATGATCCAACTACTGTAATCTCGATTAAAAATGGTGGTGGTATTCGTTCTGCCATAGGAAACGTTATTGCTGTTGGTGGTGATGTGACTTATGCACCGCCAATTGCAAATCCTTCTGCGAATAAACAAACTGGAGATATCTCTCAATTAGACATCGAAAACTCATTGCGATTTAACAACAAACTTTCATTGGTAACACTAACAGCAAGTGGCTTAAGATCAGTATTAGAACATGCAGTGAAAGCTTCAACAGCAACTGCAACACCAGGACAATTTGCACAAGTTGCAGGTGTAAGATATAGTTACGATTTTAGTCTTGCAGCAGGTTCAAGAATTCTTAATGCAGTGGTTACTGATGCCAATGGTAATATTATTGACACTTTAGTTGTAAATGGCGTTACTCAAGGAGATTTAACACGAACTTTTAGAGTAGTTACTCTTAGCTTCCTTGCAGGAGGTGGTGACAGCTACCCGTTCAATACTTTGGGAACAAGTAGATCTGATTTAGATACAGTTTCTGAGCTAGGTCCAGCTATGGCTTCATTTACAACAGCAGGTTCTGAACAAGATGTTTTTGCTGAGTACATGAAAAGTCAATACAGCACAACTCCTTATGGTATCGCTGAAACAGCATTAGTTAATGATTGTAGAATCCAAAGAATACCAGCAAGAACTGATAATGTATTGCCTCTAAGCGCAGGAACAAATGGTGCTTTATCGATTTGTAGTGGTTCCACGGTAACACAAACCCAGTTATTCGCTGCCCTTGGTGGTACGCCGGTATCAGGTGGTACATGGAGTCCAGCATTAGCGGGAGCAGGAGTTTATACTTATACCGTAACCTCACCATCTTGTGCAGGTACTGCTTCGGCTACAGTTACAGTTACTACTTTACCAGCTGCTACAGTTGATCTTTCTGTAAGTACAAATACAGCTTCTGAAACAGCAGCTACTACAGTTACGATTACTGCTACAGCTTCTGCAGCTTTATGTTTCGACGAGACAATTGCTGTAGATGTAACCGGTACAGGTATTACAGCTGCCGATTATACTTTAAGTAATGCAACAATTACCATCCCAGCAGGTGCAACTACTGGTTCAGTTACTTTTACAGTAGTAAGTGACAATGTAGTTGAGGCGCTTGAAACAGCAGTATTGACTCTTAGTAATCCTTCATCAGGAATCGCTTTAGGAACGACAACTACACAAAATATCGCCATTAGCGATTTCGCATTTACTTTACAAGTATTGCACGCATCCGATTTTGAAGGTGCTGTTGAAGCAGTTCAAGATGCACCGCGTTTTGCTGCAATTGTAGACCAACTGGAAGAAAGCTATGTAAATACAATTAAACTTTCATCAGGAGACAACTACATTCCAGGACCATTCTTAAGTTCTGGTGAAGACTCAAGTCTTTCAACTGCTTTAAAAACTTCATACGAAAGTTATTATAATACAACTTTTAGCAGCAGTGCAGTTAACTTGTTGCCAAGTATCGGAAGAGCAGATATTTCTATTTTGAACTTTATTGGGATAGAAGCGTCAGCATTGGGTAATCATGAATTTGATTTAGGAACTAACGAAGTTAAAAATATCATTCGTGGTGCCAATTCATCTTCAACTGTTAGAACTTGGTTTGGTGCTCAATTTCCATACCTAAGTTCAAATCTAAATTTTAGTGGCGATTCAAATTTATCTGCCATTGCAACCACAGATCGTTTGAGGTTAAATACAAGCTTCATGTCTATTCCTACTGAAACAACTACTGCTATTACTAATAAATCAAAATTGGCCCCATCAACCATTATTATGAAAGGCGGTCAGAAGATTGGTATTGTGGGTGCTACAACACAAGTATTGGCAAGTATTTCATCACCAGGTTCAACTACAGTAGTTGGAGGTGGTGCCAATGACATGACGATATTGGCAGGGATTGTTCAGCCGGTAGTTAATTCATTAATTGCTGAGGGATGTAATAAAATTATTCTACTTTCTCACCTACAGCAAATCGCATTTGAAAAAGAACTTGCCGGAAAATTAACTGGTGTAGATATTATCATGGCCGGTGGTTCAAACACCTTGATGGCTGATGCCAATGATCGTTTACGTGCTGGCGATGTAGCTACTGAAAGTTATCCTTTCCTTACCACAGGTTTGGACGGAAAAGCATTAGCTTTAATCAATACAGATGGAAATTATAAATACGTGGGAAGATTAGTAGTTGATTTTGATGCTGATGGTACGTTAATCCCATCTTCAATTGACCCAGTAATATCGGGAGTTTATGCTGCCGATGAACAAGGATTGAATGACGTTTGGGGAGCTAATGTTGTTAATGCTTACGCAGCAGGTACACGTGGGTACCAAGTTCAGCTCTTGTGTAATGCAATCGGAAATGTAATTATTGCCAAAGATGGAAATATTTTTGGAAAAACATCCGTGTTCCTTGAAGGACGCAGAAACATTGTTCGTACAGAAGAAACCAATCTTGGTAATATTACAGCAGAGGCAAACCTTTGGATGGCCAAGTTTTATGATCCAACTACTGTAATCTCGATTAAAAATGGTGGTGGTATTCGTTCTGCCATAGGAAACGTTATTGCTGTTGGTGGTGATGTGACTTATGCACCGCCAATTGCAAATCCTTCTGCGAATAAACAAACTGGAGATATCTCTCAATTAGACATCGAAAACTCATTGCGATTTAACAACAAACTTTCATTGGTAACACTAACAGCAAGTGGCTTAAGATCAGTATTAGAACATGCAGTGAAAGCTTCAACAGCAACTGCAACACCAGGACAATTTGCACAAGTTGCAGGTGTAAGATATAGTTACGATTTTAGTCTTGCAGCAGGTTCAAGAATTCTTAATGCAGTGGTTACTGATGCCAATGGTAATATTATTGACACTTTAGTTGTAAATGGCGTTACTCAAGGAGATTTAACACGAACTTTTAGAGTAGTTACTCTTAGCTTCCTTGCAGGAGGTGGTGACAGCTACCCGTTCAATACTTTGGGAACAAGTAGATCTGATTTAGATACAGTTTCTGAGCTAGGTCCAGCTATGGCTTCATTTACAACAGCAGGTTCTGAACAAGATGTTTTTGCTGAGTACATGAAAAGTCAATACAGCACAACTCCTTATGGTATCGCTGAAACAGCATTAGTTAATGATTGTAGAATCCAAAGAATACCAGCAAGAACTGATAATGTATTGCCTCTAAGCGCAGGAACAAATGGTGCTTTATCGATTTGTAGTGGTTCCACGGTAACACAAACCCAGTTATTCGCTGCCCTTGGTGGTACGCCGGTATCAGGTGGTACATGGAGTCCAGCATTAGCGGGAGCAGGAGTTTATACTTATACCGTAACCTCACCATCTTGTGCAGGTACTGCTTCGGCAACGGTAACAGCAACTTTTATAGAAAGTGGTATTATTACAATTCAGCCAACAAATCCGACTATTTGTAAAGCTATCAATGCAACCGCAACAGTTGCTGTAGTTGCTGCAACTACTGCTAACGCAACCTACCAATGGTTTACTCAAGCGGCTACAAGTTCTACTTGGACCGCATTGACCAATAATGCTAACTATGCAGGTGTAACAGGTGCAACATTAAGTATTACAAGAAGTACAACAACTTTGCCTGCAACAGGAACAAAATATAGGGTTGTAATTAGCGGTGGGCCATGTGGTGACGTCACTTCTGAAACAGTTACTTTAGAAGAATTATTGCCTTCAGTAGCTGGAACAATCACTACTAATGCAGCAGCTGTTTGTTTAGGAGGTTCAATTACTTACACTTTATCTGGTTATGAAGGTGCAATCGAATGGCAATCGTTATCAAGTGCTACCGCTACTACAGGAACAGTTGTAGGAACAGGAGCTAGTTATACCGCTTCAAATGTAAGTGGAACTGCTTTATATGTTAGAGCAGTTGTAACAAGTGGGACATGTTCTGCAGCAACTACAGCGGTTAAAACTATAAATGTGAATCCAATATCTGTTGGAGGAACTATTACAGGTGGAGGAACAGTATGCTCTGGAACATCAGGAATTGTAAAAGTGAGTGGATATGTGGGAAGTATCTTGTTGTGGGAATATTCTACAGATGGTGTTAATTATGTTGCAGCGCCTGCATTAGTTGGAACAGCAGCAGCTACTTTCACTTCTAATTCAATCAGCAATGCTTCTAAAAGTTATTTATTTACTAACATCACAGGAACTACTTATTTTAGATTTAAAAGCACAAATGGAATTTGTGATGCTGCCTACTCTAATGTAGTTCAATATACTATATCAACTGCAGTTGCAGGAACGGTAAGCGGCTTATCAACAGTATGTGCAGGAAATGGAACTACATTGACCTTAGCAAATGCTGTTGGAACAATAGCGTGGCAGAAATCTACTAACTGGAATGCTGCAACACCAACATGGACATCAGTGTCAGGAACAACGACAAGTTTTGCAACAGGGAATTTAACTGTTTCCACTGCTTTTAGAGCAATTGTAACTGCTGGTATTTGTACTGCAAATACTGCAACTACAGAGCTTTTTGTTGTTAGTGTTACCCCTACGGCTGTGGCAGGAACAATCTCTACCAATACAGCAGCTCTTTGTTTGGGAGGTTCAATTACTTACACGCTATCAGGTTACGTAGGTGATTCAATTGAATGGCAATCGCTATCAAGTGCTACCGCTACTACAGGAACAGTTGTAGGAACAGGAGCTAGTTATACCGCTTCAAATGTAAGTGGAACTGCTTTATATGTTAGAGCAGTTGTAACAAGTGGGACATGTTCTGCGGCAACTACAGCGGTTAAAACTAATACTGTGAGCCCATTAGCTTCTGGTGGAATTATGACAGGTGGTGGAACAGTATGTTTTGGAGCAGCTGGAATTGTAAAAGTGAGTGGATATGTGGGAAGTATCTTGTTGTGGGAATATTCTACAGATGGAATTAATTATGTTGCAGCGCCTGCATTAGTTGGAACAGCAGCAGCTACTTTCACTTCTAATTCAATCAGCAATGCTTCTAAGAGTTATTTATTTACAAACATCACAGGAACTACTTATTTTAGATTTAAAAGTTCAAACGGAATTTGTGCTGCTGCCTACTCCAATGTAGTTCAATATACGATTTCAACTGCAATTGCAGGAACGATAAGCGGCTTATCAACAGTATGTGCAGGAAATGGAACTACATTGACCTTAGCAAATGCTGTTGGAACAATAGCGTGGCAGAAATCTACTAACTGGAATGCTGCAACACCAACATGGACATCAGTGTCAGGAACAACGACAAGTTTTGCAACAGGGAATTTAACTGTTTCCACTGCTTTTAGAGCAATTGTAACTGCTGGTATTTGTACTGCAAATACTGCAACTACAGAGCTTTTTGTTGTTAGTGTTACCCCTACGGCTGTGGCAGGAACAATCTCTACCAATACAGCAGCTCTTTGTTTGGGAGGTTCAATTACTTACACGCTATCAGGTTACGTAGGTGATTCAATTGAATGGCAATCGCTATCAAGTGCTACCGCTACTACAGGAACAGTTGTAGGAACAGGAGCTAGTTATACCGCTTCAAATGTAAGTGGAACTGCTTTATATGTTAGAGCAGTTGTAACAAGTGGGACATGTTCTGCGGCAACTACAGCGGTTAAAACTAATACTGTGAGCCCATTAGCTTCTGGTGGAATTATGACAGGTGGTGGAACAGTATGTTTTGGAGCAGCTGGAATTGTAAAAGTGAGTGGATATGTGGGAAGTATCTTGTTGTGGGAATATTCTACAGATGGAATTAATTATGTTGCAGCGCCTGCATTAGTTGGAACAGCAGCAGCTACTTTCACTTCTAATTCAATCAGCAATGCTTCTAAGAGTTATTTATTTACAAACATCACAGGAACTACTTATTTTAGATTTAAAAGTTCAAACGGAATTTGTGCTGCTGCCTACTCCAATGTAGTTCAATATACCCTATCTACTGCAATTGCAGGAACGATAAGCGGCTTATCAACAGTATGCTCAGGAAATGGGACTACATTGACCTTAGCAAATGCTGTTGGAACAATTGCATGGCAAAAATCAACAAACTGGAATGCTGCAACACCAACATGGACATCAGTGTCAGGAACAACGACAAGTTTGGCAACAGGGAATTTAAGTGTTGCCACTGCTTTTAGAGCAAAAGTAACGTCTAGTTCTTGTGCTGCAAGTACTGCAACTACGCAAAGTTTTATTGTTGATGTTACTTCGTGCGAATCAAAAATAATTTTAAATGAAAATCCATTTAGAGTGATTGTTAGTCCGAACCCGTTTGCAGAGAACTTTAAACTAGATGTTACAAGTAGTAGTGAAGAAGCTTTACAAATTAAAGTTTATGATATGCTTGGTAAATTAGTTGAAAACAGAATCCTCACAACTACAGAAGTTGAAGGATTTGAAGTTGGTGCAAACTATCCAACTGGTGTTTACAACGTGATTGTAACCCAAGGAGATTCAATTAAAACACTTCGAATAATTAAAAAGTAAAGTGGGTCAATAATTTAGAGTTTTTGTTTAGTTGGAAAAATCCTCGCGATCTATTGCAGATTGGCGAGGATTTTTTTTGATTGATATAACTGCATAATGCTTTAGGCAAAAGTACTTATTGCAATTGATTGAAATTCAAAATCTTTATTATTATGAAATTCTAATTTTTGCTTAAAGCCATATTCATATTTTGGGTTTACAAAAACAAATCCGTAACATCATTTAGTTCTGGCTTGTGAAGGCAAATTTCGTTGACCATTTTTAAATTTCGCCGATTAATTGCTGCTGATATATAAATAAATGGCCATTTCAATTTGTAACAGTGCAAATTGTTTGTAATTTTTTTAAAGAACCTATTTTTTCAAAAATATAGATTTGCCTCAAAGGGGTGACCGATTTTTTTTTAAAATACTTTAATGGTCACATCGACGTGACCAAATTTTTATAATTAATTATGATGGTCACAATAAATCAATCGAATCGTTTAAAAATAGTTGTTAAGAGTGAAAAATTATAAGTTTTGTTCCCCATTTTTTTGTTCATAGTAGCGCTAAGGGGTCAAAAAATTGAAACATATCAGGCAAAAAGACAATTTTACTGCCTATTGAAATAAGTTGCAACGCTTTCGGTAATTAAAAAATCTAAGGCCAGCCAATTCCTAATTAAAAAGTTTGACAAAATAGCAATGGAAAAACCTGCTCCGCTATCTTTAGAAAATTCATGCATACCATTGCAGTAGATAAAATAGTTACAAAAATTAAATATCAATTGTTGATTTGATTTTTTTAGGGCTACAATTTTTTTAAATTTTTTTTAATAGCACTTTGTAAAAAAACAAATCTTAAATTTGTATTCTTTAATAATTTTAATTTGTTAATTGAAGAAGAAAATGGATAAAACTGCAAAAGTGATAAATTCTTCGTTTTTGCAATAAAGCAAAATATTGAAAAGACATAGACCTTAATATTTATAGATGATTTTTATAAAAAAAGCATTTTATTTTATTTCATTACTATCTATTGTTTCGGCTTTTTCTCAAAAAAGCACGATAAATGGAGTTGTTTTAGATAATACTAATGCTCAACCTATTGAGTATGCTAGTATAGCTTTATTAAATCAGGACGGCAATGCTGTTCTTGCAGGAGAATTAGCAAGTAAAAATGGAACTTTTACATTTAATTTAGTTCAAAAGGGTGAATACAAAATAAAAATTTACTTTGTTGGATATGCCATTCGCTATTTCGAAAATATTCTTGTCGAAGAAAACCAAATATTGAATTTAGATACTATTCAATTACAACGAAGCAGCCATTCACTTGAAGAAGTAGTTATTAAGAAGACAAAAGCCAATTCATACAATAAAATTGACAGGCAACAATACAAAGCAGACCAATTTGAAACATCAAAAGGTGGAACTGCAATTGATATCATAAAAAATCTACCCTCTGTTTCTGTTAATGGGCAAGGTGAAATTAGTCTTCGTGGTTCTAATGGGTTTATGGTCTTATTAAATGGAAAACCAGTTTTAACCGATGTTCAAACCGTATTGAGTCAATTGCCAGCGAATACGATAGAAAATATTGAATTAATTACTGCTCCTTCGGCAAAATATGATCCTGATGGTAAAGGTGGGATAATTAATATTGTTACTAAAAAAGGAACAGCCGATGGAACGGCTTTTTCTACAAATCTAACTGGTGGTTTGCCAAGTACTGACAATTACAACAATTTAGAAAAGACTAAACGTTTTGGTGGCGATATAACTTTTAATTATAAAATCAAGAAATTAGACGTCACAATTAGTGCAAACTACCTGCGAAACGATGTTAATGGTTCTCGCGAAGGAAATGTATTTACTAAAAACATTACAAACAACACTATAACGCGATTTCCGTCCAATGGGGAGCGCAGTTTTGACAAGTATAACTATGGAACTAAAACTGCTATTTCCTATACAGCAAATAAAAATAATGCATTTAACTTTGGGTTTTTGATAAGCAAAAAATTTCAAGCCCGTCGCGCAGATATTGTATATAATAATTCGACTTCCAATTTATCCACCGATGCCTTAATAAGTCAAAATGCCTATTTTAATTCGAATGTACAAACAAAAGAGGGAACTTTCACCTTAACTAATCTTGATTACACACACACTTTTGCAAATAAGTCGAATATTACCGCTTCATTATTGTACGAAAATGCTAATTTGTATGGCAACACAATCAATAAGAATTTAGATTTAATTACAGAATCAATTGTTTTGCAAGAAGTAAATAATCCCTACACCAATCCAATTGATGGCTTCCGATTTAAATTAGATTATGCAATTGAAATTGGTGCTGGAAAATTAGAAAGCGGTTATCAATATCGATCTGATCAACAAAATGGAAAATTCGATTATTTCGTAACACCAATAGCTGCTCAACCTGACGCTGCTAATTTTCGGGGGACTGCAAAATCCGTAAATCATAGTAATGGATTGTATTCACAATACAGTGGTAAATCCAATAAATTGAATTATGTAGCAGGATTGCGATATGAACATTCAGCCAGAGAAGTTATTTTGTCCACAGATACCAATCCTCATCTATTAAACTTGAGTAATTTATTTCCATCGGCAAATTTATTGTATACTTTCAATTCATCGTGGAATGCCAAATTAGGCTACAGCAAAAGGGTTCAACGTAATAATAATTTTGAGCTAAATCCAATACCAGAAAGAGAACATTCAGAAACTTTAGAACAAGGTGACCCCGATTTAAAGCCGCAATTTGTAGATTTACTAGAATTGGGTATGAACCATATTTTTAAAAAAGGAAATTTATTTACAACTTTATATTATCAGAATATCAAAAACCCTATTCAAAGGGTAAATAGTGTTTATGCAGATACAATTTTGAACAGGGTTTTTACAAATGCTGAGAAAGGAAGACTTGTTGGACTCGAATTTGGATCTAATTTTAAACCTGTGAAATGGTGCTCGATTTTTGTTGGTGGGAATTTTTATAATTATAAAATTACTGGCAAATTAAATATATTAGAAGCAACTTCAATTGTAGATAATTCCAATTGGGTTTATTCGTATAATGTTAACAGTACTTTCAATTTAGAAAAAAACTGGAATATTACAACTAATTTAAATTACACATCGGAAAAACCAACGGCTCAAGGTGAAGATTCTCGCTTTTTATCTCCTAATTTATCAATAAAAAAAGCGATTTTAAAAGGAAATGCAACGTTTGGCTTGCAATGGCAAAACATCAATTTTGGCAATATGGGTGCTAACCAACAAAGAATCACGACCTTTGGTGCTGATTTTTATACTACAACTAACTACATATACGAAACAAACGTTTTACTGTTGAATTTCAGTTATAATTTTAATAAATTATCTAACAAAAATAGAATACCTGTAAGTGAAATTGGTGAAAAAGAATTTTAGTAGATTAGTCTGCTCTATGAGAAGGGATTAGCTTGTAAGTTTGTGCCAATGACCAAACCGCGCATAATAAATCCTTTCGTAGTCACGCAAAAAAACTTCAAGAAAAATTTGAAGTTTTTTTTGAATTAAATGATTATGGCTAAATGCTACTTGGAGCGGGCTAATTATTTAAAGTTTTAAAATTAAATTACCATGGCAAAGGTAGGGATTTGCTGGGGAGCGATTAGCTATTTTGTTGTTGTTGCCGTAAAGTCTCTTGAATTTGCGGAGCGAAGAAATAAAATTATCAAAGATTATGGTACTGCGATGCATACCATTTCAGTAGATAAAATAGTTACAAAAATTAAATCTCAATTGTTGATTTGATTTTTTATTTTCTAGTCAAAACAAAAGTCCTTCCGCCTTGATTTAAAGTCATTTGGTTTTCAGAAGGTTTGAATGCTAACATTATTTTTGCAGCTTCAAATTCAAATTTGTCTTTTTCGGTTGCGGTTAACGGAAACGATGATTGACCGGTTGCTTGAGCAATCAAAGTGATGTTTTCCTTAGTAATCATAATTTTAAGAGGAAAACTATCGCTTGAATATTCACCTAAATATTGGTCTAAGTCTTCGGTTTTTAAAACCAATTCTTTAAAATCTGGAATAGTAAATGGTTTGTTAAAAAAATTACTCAAAGCCGCAATGGCAATGTTGTTATTGCTGTAAATGTTTCCGTTGGAAGTTAATGCAATCGCTAATTTTTCTTCAGGAATATAACTTAACATCGAAGTAAATCCATCAATTCCACCGGTGTGACCAAATCCTGTTTTATCATAAAAGGGTACTTTAAAAATGCCAAAACCAAATTTATCTTCAAAAGTGTTCATTAATTCCAAAGACTTTTGATTGATTATTTTTCCCTCAAAAAGGGATTTTATAAAAATCGTTAAATCTGTCGGATTAGCAACAATTGCGCCAGCTCCCATAGGAATAGACATGTCAGTTTCTGTTTGTTTAACCCATTTATCTTCAAAATCATACGAATAGGCTTCGTTGTTTTTAAGGTTGATTTTATCGCCAAAAAAAGTATTTTTTAATCCTAATGGTTTGATTATATTTTTTTCTAAAATGCTTTTGTATGGTTTTTTGTAGATTTTTTCTAAAATGTAACTCAACAAAACATAATTGGAATTGCTGTACTCATTTTTAGCATTTGGCGCAAAATCACTTTTGGCTTTTTCGATAATCGCCATCATTTCTGATTCCGATTTCGGTTGCGTATTGTATTTTAGGTATTCTTCGTCGCTAGTAAAATTGTGAATGCCACTTTTGTGGTTCAACAAA
>Ga0209551_1000023_pt1 | contig 44625 bp, 24 predicted proteins | sample LauGreSuBDMM15SD_2_FD_187568 | JGI IMG/M metagenome (GOLD analysis project Ga0209551, IMG submission 187568) | Freshwater lake microbial communities from Lake Michigan, USA - Su13.BD.MM15.SD (SPAdes) (version 3) | ecosystem: Environmental > Aquatic > Freshwater > Lake | place: Lake Michigan, USA... | reverse complement strand
TAATGAAGAACGTAAAAATCTACGATGTGCGTGGAAGGTTGGTTTATGAAAAATCAAACATCAATACAACCACAACAGTATTGAAAGATTTGAAAGCAGAACAAGAAGTATTGCTTGTGAAAATTACCTCAGATGACAACAAGGTTGTTACGAAGAAAGTAGTATTTTAAACAAAGCTTTAAATATTAAACAGAAACGACCTAGACATGGAAATAAAAAATGTCGTTTAAGTTAAGCGCCATTTTCATTATGACTTGAATGATTATTACATTGCAATTGAAACAAATTAGCAATATGAATGATACTTTTTCGCCAAGACTATTTTACGATTTTCGTTTAGTTTTACAAAATATAATTTTAAAAGAATATTATGAAAACGAAAATTACTTATTTATTTTTATTCCTTCCTTTATTGAACTTTGCACAAGGTCCATTCAATTTTGATACCTCAACAGAGGGATTTTCGTGCAACTCTTCTGCAGGAACTGCAGGAGCGCACACAGTAACACAGTTGGCTGGGGATTTGAAAATTGATTTTGTTGCAGGTACGGGCAATAATCCAATAATAAGAAAGGCAGACGCCGGTATTAATGCGGATACAAATGTCAACTTTATTGAAATACGATTGAAAAACTTAAGTGCTGTAAGCTATTTAAGATTTTGTCCGGCATCACTAGGTTCTAATTATGGAAGTATTCTAATTTCCACAAATGATACGCAGTACCAAACTTACGTTGTTGATGTTACTGGATGGACAGGTAACCCTATTGGTATTGATATAACTTGTAAAAAAAATACTACAGCTTCAGGTGGTGGTTCTGCTTATGCACCTGTAGATGGAGAGTCAATTTTGATTGATTACATTAAGCCATTGGCGTACCTTGTAACACCAGAAGTCAACGTTTTTAATTTTGATACAACAACCGAAAATTTTATTAATCTTACAAGAGCAACTGCTGTGCAAGCAACAGAATCGTTGAGAGCAACTTTAAAAATTAACTGTACAACTGCAGCCTCTACCAATGCTAAAGTAGCTTTGTCATCATTACTTACCCATGTTGAAGGTGCAAATAAGTACGCACATATTACTTTAAAAAATACTTCAACCAATACATTGTTTCAATTAAATGGAAAAGTAGCCACTGTAGGAACTGTTTTTAATCCAATTCAAACTTACACTACTTCTGATGCCGACTATAAAACCTATGATTTTGATTTAACTACTTGGGATGATGGGTATCAATTTCCGGAATTAAACTTTGGCACTAAGAATACTTGGTTAGCAACATCAATTTATGCGATAGGGGATATTGTAATTGCAGGAAATACCTATTGTAAAAATATATCTGGTGTAAACAGTGTCGCTCCATTAGCACCACATACAGATGCTATAAATTGGGTAATAGTGAATGCTGCAGGAACGATTGCTGATGCAACTCCTGCTACTAATGGTGCAATTATTGGCGGTGCGTTGGATATAAATGCTTTAACTAATTCTGTATATGTTGATTCAATTGTTTTTGACAATATTGTTCCTTCAGAGTTAGCTACTGCTGATTTTGGAGATGCAATTAATGCAATTTCATTATACCCAAATCCTGCCCAAGAGGTTTTGAATATAAGTTCCGCTCACAATATTACTAAAATTGAAGTGTATGATATGCTAGGTAAAAAAGTAGCTTCAAATAAAAATGCCAAAAGTGTAAATGTTGCAGCTTTAGGACAAGGGGCATATATTGTTAAAGTAGTACAAGAAAACGGTAGTGTTGCTGCAAAACAATTTATTAAAGAATAATTTATTTTTATTAGGAAATAGTACTATTAATTCTCAAAAAGAGCATCCTAATTTATTAACAATTGGGATGTTCTTTTTTAATGAGTACATAACTAGTTTGTGAGTTGTTTTTTTTGTTCTCGTGTCATCTGTTAAAATTATTTTTTTTTCTCGTGACTTTTACTCTGAGCTAAATTAGTAAATCAGGATACATAAGTAAGAGTTTAGACTTTTTCGCAATACTAATGGTAGTTGTTTGATAATCTAATGGTAAATAAAAATAAAAGCCCTCTGAAAAAGTAGTAATGAATCTTAAATGACTAACAGATATTTTATAAATGAAACAAAATTACATACTTATTGAGTTATATTGACACTTTATCAGTCTATATGAAGATTTAATTTTGTATTCATTATACAAATAACTCTGAAGATTTTTTAAATATTGATTTTAACAATATTTCAAAGCGAATTTAAAAAATGATTATGCCAACTATTTATAAATACATCACCTTACTAGGTTTTGTTCTGTTTTTTATTACAAAATCACAAGCACAAAAGATTGCAGTTCCCATAAGTTCCTATGGCGTATGGGATCGTGGAGGAGGAATTGATGATTATTCAGATCCAAAGGCCGACTTTGTTATGGGTATAGAAGTCTCGGCGGAATGGGCAGAAGTGCAATCAATTGGGCCTGGCAAATATGATTTTTCTATGTTTCAAGAGGTGCTAGATAAAGCAGCAAAACACCATAAAATTGTAAAAATGAGTATCGGCGTAGGGCCTAATTCTCCGTTATGGTTATATGATAATGGGGTTCCGTTAGTAAAAGTAACCAGCGATAAGCCTGAAAAGCACGATAAAAAATTTGCCAATTATCCGTATTACTTAAATAAATCACATAAGAAGTATTATTGTGAATTGATTGAACAATTCTCTCTTTTTTTAAGAAATCAACCCAAAAATAAATTTGATTGCATTGCCTTTGTACAAGTAAAAACGGGAGCTACTGGTGACGAAGCACCGTATAAAGGGGTTCCGAATAATAAAAATTATATAATTACTAAAAACGATTGGGAGAATTTTCGTTTGGAATGCTTTACGAAATATAAAAAATGTTTTAATGACGTTAGTGACCGTCAAATTGTTTTAACATTTAATAATGTTGATCCTATAAAACATCCCGTTGCTTACAATTGGGTTATGAATACAATCGATCCTAAAATTGGATTTGGTATAAAAGGAGGGGCCTATAATAGAGGGCATCATTTAACAGGTGAACAGTCTTTCTTAGAACAATGGAATCCTTATTTAATTAATCCGAAAGGAATGAAGCTGTTTTCTGCCTCCGAAATGGACGCCTCTTGGAATAAACCAATCTTTAATATTAATAAAGAGTTGGGATTTTATTGGTCTGCACTAAGTGGTATTAATACGGGATTATCTTCTTATAATTGCACAAAAAGTGCCATTAAATACGCACTAGAACACAAAGAAATTAGAGACATTTTTAAAATGTACAATAAATACGCTCAACAGGTCTATCCAGCTTCTGCTACAACAGTCTTTTCTGTTTTTCATGAAGGGCTAAACGCTGCTGATACGATAAAATTTCCTGAGAAAAAATTCGGAAAAGCAAAAGTGAAAAACTTGGACCGCTACGCCAACATTTGTAATGCCTATGCCTCAAGAGGGGCAAAAATGGATGATTTAGAATCAGCCGATATAGGTCAAGTGAACCAAAGAGAAAGACAAAAGGGCTACAATGATGCTGGATGGGATATTGCAGAAGGAAATTATGAACGTTTTTTGTATCAAATTAAACCCGACGAAACTTCCATAGGACTTTTCAGGATTAGAGGCGAGATAGACAAAAACTCTTCTAAATACGACCGTTTTGCGCGTTCCTTTGAAAATGCAACCGGCAAAAACGCCATGTATTTTAAGTTTGATGATGAAATGTTTGTTGCTTCAAAACCCAAAAGTTTAAAATTCACAATTACTTGGTTGGATAAAAATGCAGGTTCAAATTGGGCATTACAGTACAATAAAGGAAAAGAAATGAAAACGGCTATCGAGGTAAAAGGCAAAGGCGATAACCAGTGGAAAACCGTAACAGTTGAAATTACTGACATGCAGTTAAACCATAGCGGAACAATGGAGTCTGACTTTGCATTAGTAAATACAGATTCAATCGATGATATTTTTAATGGCATCGAAGTAAATATTCAACGAAAATAACTTAATCTACTACCATAAATCTAAAAAAAATGAAAAAAAGTTTTTATTTATTGGGCTCTTCTTTATTGTTAGCATTTAGTTTTTTCCATTCTATTGAAGGATTGGCTCAAAACAAGCGCCCAAATATTCTTGTTATTATGGGGGACGACATCTCACGAAATAGTATGGGAGTGTATGGGTCTAAATACATAAAAACACCCAATTTTGATCGAATTGCAAATGAGGGCGTGCTTTTTACCAACGCCTATGTTTGCAATCCAAAGTGTTCACCATCTAGAGCTTGTTTTTTAACAGGAAGGTATTCTTGGCAATTGGAAGAAGCGGCTAACCACATTCCTGTTATACCTCCAAAATGGAAATTTTACCCTAAATTGTTAGAAGAAAGTGGATATGCCATAGGATATACTGGCAAAGGTTGGGGACCCGGAGTGTACTACGGAGAACACAATCCTGCTGGCTGGGAATACAATGAGATAGCACTTATTCCGCCTTATAAAGGGATAAGTAAACAAGATTATGCGGCTAACTTCGATGCGTTTTTAACCAAAAGAGACACGGAAAAGCCATTCTGTTTTTGGTTTGGAACCCATGAGGCGCACCGTAAATATGAAAAAGATGCTTATAAAAAAGAGAATAAAGATCTGAGTAAAGTTACGGTTCAAGCCTTTTTTCCTGACAATGAATTAGTTCGTGGTGATTTGGCTGATTATGGCGTAGAAGTGGAATACCATGATCGTCAAATTGGGTTAGCATTAGCTGCTCTCGAAAAGCGAGGTTTGCTTGATAATACCATTATTATTGCCACGTCAGATCAAGGAATGCCTTTCCCATATGTAAAAGGACAAATTTATGATGAAGATTTTCATGAAGCTTTTGTAGTACGATGGGGCGACAAAATAATTCCGGGTAGAGTAGTAACCGATTTTGTCAACTTTCCTGATGTAGCTCCGACCCTAATGGAAGCAGCTGGACTAAAACCAGACAAGCAAATGACTGGAAAAAGTTTTCTGGATGCATTGGTATCTGAAAAATCAGGAAGAATCGATGCTAAGAGGTCCTATTCACTTATTGGAAAAGAACGTCACGATAATGGCACTACCGATGGGGATCAAATTGCTGTTAGTTATCCCGTTAGGGCAATTAGAACTGATAAATACTTATACTCCCACAATTACAAACCTGATAGATGGCCTGTCGGAGATCCAGCATTTAACTATAACAATTGCGATGATTCGCCAACAAAAAAGTATCTAACGGGTTTAAAAGAAGGCGATAAAGATTATAAGTATTTTAAGTTATCTTTCGACAAACGCCCTGCTGATGAACTCTTTGATTTAGAAAAAGATCCTGATTGCGTCAACAATATTGCATCCGACCCCCAATACGCTACCTTAATAAAGGAACTAAAATCTAAGATGGAATCCGATTTAAAAAAACAAAAAGACCCTCGAGTACTTGGTAAAGGAGACGTTTTTGATTACTATCCACAGATTCGTGATGAAAAAATCCAAAAACTATATAAAGACAAGTATTACAATATGTTTGACAGATTTTTCGAAAAATTCGGAAAAAAAACAGTTCCAATCCCTTCAGGTTTTGTTGAAAAAGACGGAGAAAATTAATTTATATATAAAACAACGATGACTACAAAAAACATACTTGCTTTTGCAATCCTACTCGCGACATTAGGGATGCAGGCCCAAGAAACAAAAAACAGTTCAAAAAATAATAAAAAACCCAATATAGTTTTCATTTTAGCCGATGATATGGGATATAACGAGCTGGGGAGTTATGGCGGTAAAATAATCGAAACCCCAAACATTGATCAATTGGCAAAAGAGGGAATGAAGTTTTCCAATCATTATTGCGGGTCTAATATTTGCGCTCCTTCAAGAGGGACTTTAATGACAGGAAAACATACTGGGCATGCTCATATTAGAGACAATAAACCACTTCCGTATGAAGGAAATGAGCCTATTCCCGCAGCCGAAATAACGGTTGCCGAAATTTTGAAAACTGCAGGATATACAACAGGTGCCTTCGGAAAATGGGGTCTTGGGTATCCAGCTTCAGAAGGATCGCCAAACAATCAAGGTTTTGACCAATTTTATGGTTATAATGGTCAGATTCATGCCCATAATTATTTCACTTCTTATTTGCGTAAAAATGACCTTGTGGAATTAAATACAAATATAGACACTCCCTATTCTGCTTACAGCGCAGACATTATTAAAGATAGAGCATTAGAGTTTGTTGCAGCCAACAAAGACAACCCTTTTTTCTTATATTTTTGTCCTACTTTACCTCATGAGCCTTATCATCAACCCGATGATAAAACATTAGAGTATTATGCTAAAAAAACAGGATTTCCAATAGGAGATGCTCATTCAGAAGATTTCAGTGTTCCTAAATATGCGGCATTGTCGTCAAGACTAGATCAAGAAGTAGGCGAAATTGTAGCCAAATTAAAAGAACTGAATCTATTGGATGATACCTTGATAATTTTCGCAAGTGATAATGGATCGGCACTTACTAAGGAAGAAGACAGTTACCTTCATACTGGTGGAGATTTAAGAGGAAGAAAATCCGAAGTTTATGAAGGTGGAATTAAAAGCCCATTGATTGCTTTTTGGAAAGGAAAAATTATTCCAGGAAGCAGTAGCAATCATATCTCCGCTTTTTGGGATTTCTTGCCTACTTGTGCTGAAATTGTAAAGGCGAAAACACCAGAGAACATTGATGGAATTTCTTATTTACCTACATTATTAGGAAAAACTGACAAGCAAAAACAACACGATTATCTGTATTGGGAACGCAGCCAAAGTCAGGCCATCAGAAAAGGGGACATGAAAGCAGATTTTGTATATGATAAGACAAGTCAAAAACAAAATATTGAAATTTACAATCTTGCCCAAGATCCTTTTGAAAAAAATAATTTAGCTGAAACAATGCCAGAGCTTAAAGCAGAGTTTGTAAAAATAGCTCAAACCGCTAGGGTAGAATCTGAAATTTTTCCATTAGTAAAAAAAGCAAAAAAAGCAAAGGTAAAAACACATTAACCAATGAAAATCAAATATATAGTTTTAAGCTTTTTAGCTTTTACCATAAGTTTTAATAGCAACAGTCAAACTAATGATAACACAGTAAAACCGAATATTGTTTTTATTTATTTAGATGATTTAGGATATGGAGATTTAAGCTGTTACGGAGCAACTGAAATAAAAACGACCAACATTGATGCCTTAGCCAATGCAGGAGTTCGCTTTACAAATGGTTATGCTACTTCGGCAACTTGCACACCAAGTCGATATGGTCTGCTTACCGGGGTTTATCCATGGAGAAATAAAGATGCTAAAATACTTCCGGGTTCAGCCCCTTTATTAATTGGGAAAGAGCAACTAACCATTCCTAAAATGTTAAAAGAAAAAGGATACCAAACTGCCGTTGTGGGCAAGTGGCACTTAGGTTTAGGAACAGGAATTGTAGATTGGAATAAACAATTAGATGCAGGACCTAATGATGTAGGTTTCGATTATTCTTATATTATGGCCGCCACACAAGACAGAGTCCCAACTATTTATATCGATAATGGTAAAGTAGTAAATCTAGACAGCAAGGATCCAATTGCTGTTAATTACGACAAAAATTTCTCAGGTCAACCTACAGGAAAAGAAAATCCAGAATTGCTCTCCATGAAATGGCATCATGGTCATAATAGTTCCATTATTAACGGTATTCCTAGAATTGGTTATGTTTCTGGTGGAGCCAGTGCCAATTGGAGTGATGTCGATTTAGCAGATCATTTCTTGACCAAAGCGCAAACGTATGTAAAAAGCCATAAAGAGAATCCGTTTTTTTTGTATTATGCTTTAAATCAGCCGCACGTACCTCGTACGCCTAATCCGAGATTTATAGGTAAATCAGGCATGGGACCTCGTGGTGATGTTATTTTAGAAGCTGATTATTGCGTGGGCGAAATTATAAAAACTTTAAAAGAAGAAGGGCTTTTAGACAATACCTTGATTGTATTTTCAAGCGATAATGGTCCGGTATTAAATGATGGCTATGAAGATGATGCTGTCGAAAAACTAGGCAATCATAAACCAAACGGTCCATTGCGAGGCGGTAAATACAGTCTGTTAGAAGCAGGTACACGAGTGCCGTTTTTCACGTATTGGAAAGGGCAAATTAAGCCTCTAGTTTCAGATGCATTAGTGTGTCAAATTGATTTATTGGAATCAATCGCGAAGTTGATCGATATTGATGTTAAAAGTACAGACAGTCAGGAACTTTTAGATGTTTTTACAGGTAAAAGCACTAAAGGAAGAACGAACTTGGTTATTGAAGCCAACACTAAAACCGCTTTTCGTCAAGGTGATTGGATGATGATTCCGCCTTACCCTGGCGATCCAATTCTACAAGAGGTCAATATTGAAATGGGAAATGACAAAGATTTTCAATTGTATAATTTAAAAAAGGATATTGGTCAAAAAAATAACCTTGCCAAAACCCAACCCAAAAAATTGAAAGCAATGATGAAAAATTTCGAATTGATTCGGGGAAACAATTATAATAACGTTGAAAAAATCGAATTAAAATAATAATGATCAAACAATCTATTTTTTTAGCAATAATTTCGCTTTTCATTTGTTCGAGCGCTATTAGTCAAAGCAACTTGAAGAATGGCGAATGCGTTCCACTTGATCCAGAAAATTTCAATAAAGTAATTAATGGAAAACAAGTGGGTTTGTATTTACTAAAAAATGGAAATTTAACTGCCGCCATAACCAATTATGGCAGCCGTATTGTTAGTTTATGTGCTCCAGACAAAAACGGTCAAAAGGGCGATGTAGTTTTGGGCTTCAAAAGTATTGACGATTACTTAAAAGCAACCGGTGTGTATCATGGAGCTATCATTGGCAGGGTAATCGGAAGAATTGCGAAAGGAAACTTTGAACTAGACGGAAAAACGCAATCTCTTCCTATAAATAATGGCGGCAATCACCAACACGGAGGATTAAAAGGATTTCATAATCAAGTTTGGGATGTCAAAACAGTTACAGATAGTTCTATTGTATTGTCTTATATTTCTGTTGATGGAGAAATGGGATATCCTGGGACTTTAAATGTAGAGGCAACTTATCAGCTGACTTCAAATAATGAATTGACCTTGAAATTGTTGGCTACATCCGATAAAACAACTGTAGTAAATTTGACCAATCACGCTTTTTTCAATCTTGCTGGCGAAGGGAATGGTCCTATTTTAGACCATATCCTAACCATTCCGGCTAATTATTTTTGTGCCGTGAACCCCGACAAAATAAAAACAGGAGCAATTCTAAAAGTTGCAGGAACCCCTTTCGATTTTAGAAAAGGAAAATCAATTGGTAAAGACATCATTTTAGAAAATACTAACGACCAGCTGAAAATAGCGGGAGGTTATGACCAAAGTTATGTTTTGAAGAAAAAAAAGTCTAATAAAATTGTATTAGCAGCTACGGTTGTCGATCCTAAAAGCGGTCGAAAATTAGAAGTTTTGACCAATAATCTGGGCGTACATTTTTTTAGTGCTAATTTTTTTAAAGGTACCGATGTAGGAAAAATGGGCAAACCATTTCAGTATAGAGAATCGTTTGCACTAGAAACCCAAGATTATAATTCTCCAAATCAAAAATTATTTCCAACAATCATACTCAAACCTGGTGAAAAATATGAGCGCTATACTATTTACCATTTTTCCTGCCTAAATTAGTAAAATAGGGCTAATTCTAATTTTCTTGCTGCAATCAATAAATTTAAAAAATCTTTCTTATGTTTTTCGCTTGCAGCATTTTATTACTGATGCTTTTCATTTCAATATTTTAAACACTGAAAGTAAAAGAAATGAAAAATTCCATGACAAAGCTATTTGAGGCAAATGGCGATAAATAAATGTAATGTCAACTTTTTAACTACATTAACTTTAATTCCCAAATGAGTGCAAACAAATAAAATTATCAACAAAACAGAAAAAACATTTATCTTTGAAATATTAAATTAATAAGCTCCCCGAAAAAGGAAAATTTAAATTAAAAACAAAAAACATTACCAAGAAAAACAGTAAATGCAAAGAATTTTAACATTAGTAATCACATTATTTTTTTGTGTATATTCATATGGTATACAGCCTTATGTAGTTAATTTTAAAAACATAGACAACAAACAAGGTTTGTCTCAAAACGGCATAACTGCCATATTTCAAGATAGAGATGGATACATGTGGTTTGGCACTCACTATGGACTGAACCGCTATGATGGTATTAATATTACATCGTTTTATGCAGGAAATTCATTCAACGAGCTTTCAGACAATACTATAAATTCAATTGCACAGGATGTTGCTGGTAATATTTGGATTGCGACAGAACAAGGACTTACTGTTTATAATCCCGTTACGCATAAATTATTCAATTTAAAAAAACATAATTCGAAAAATAGTGTTTTTGGTCAAAATATCCAGTCCATTAAATTGAATGATGGTAAAATTATGTTCACCAGCCAAAGTGGACTTTGGAGTATCAATTCAGGAAAGGAACTTTTTACGGAGGAAAACACAAAATCAATTTGCGAGAAGAGTATTCGATATAAAATCCCTTCTAGTTTAGACCTTGAATCTTTAAAAATTTATGAAAAAGATAAAAATGAAAATTATTGGTTGACTAATAAAAACCAAGTTATTCTTACCAAAATAAGTGGCAATAAATTAATCGTTTTAGCTAAAATTCGTATAAAACCGGCAGCGGATGTTACGATATCAGCTTTTTTTCAAGATAACTTTTCAAATATTTGGATAGGTACGCAAAACAACGGTTTATTTCATTTAAAAGAGGGTAAAGGAAACTATTTAGTAACAGAAATTTATCCCAAAAAGGAATCTGCTATCAATTTTTCCAGAATAGCAAACATCATTCAAGATCATCAAAACAATCTTATTGTGACATCTCGAGCCGACGGGGCAATTAAAATAAATAATGAAGCCCTTAGAAAAAATGATTTCACCTCTTCTACAATTAAAGAAATTGATTTACCTACAAAAAAAATCAAAAGTATTTTCATTTCTCGAGATAAAACCCTTTGGATTGGATCATTAGGTAAGGGTGTGTTTTTTCAAAATAATTCTGGCCAAAAGTTTAAAAACTATCAGATTAAAGACAATAAAACCAATTCAATAGTTAGTAATACGCGATCAATAATTAAAGACGACTTTGGTAATTTGTGGATAGGAACCTTATTTGAAGGGCTTTTTATATATGATCCTGTCAAAGAAAACACCATAAAGTCAATTCTTAATGGAAGATCTATTTTTGCATTATCAAAAATTGATAAAAAACACATTTTAGTTGGAACCTCTGACGGCTTATACCTTGTCACTTTTGAAAAAAATAATTATAGCACTAAAAAACTAAATACGAACTTAAAGAACAATACCATTGTTTTTTCAATTGCACATGTCAAAAATCACTATTGGCTAGGAACTGACAATAATCTCATGAGTTTTACGCTAAGCGATGATTTTGAATTATTGAATCGTGTGACCTATAAAAATTTGACCCCGTCCTCTTTAAATTCTATAAATTTCGTCCGAATCGTTAAATATGATTATGCACATAATTTTTTATGGGTTGGAACTCAAACAAAAGGACTAGTTGTAGCCAAATTAAATAACGATTTTACAATTAAAAATTTTTTCCATTATAATCAAAACCCAAATAGTCTAGATATTGATGACTATATATGCGACATACTTCTTGATAATAAAAACAATGGTTGGATAGGCACAAAAAAAGGGTTGTTTCAAATTAAATTATCGAAAGATGGAGCAGCTTCAAAAATAAAAAAATCTACAATTCGAGAGGGACTTCCTAGTAATTTAATTCAATCAATCGAAACCGACAGGCAAGGAAATATATGGATAGGAACAAATAAAGGTCTCGCTAAATTAAATGAAGCTTATAAAACAACCATTTATGATATAAATGACGGCATTCAAAATCACGAATTTTCAGAACATACCTCTTATTCCGATTCTAATGGAATATTATATTTTGGAGGTATCAGCGGTATTTCTTCATTTGAACCCAATAAAACAAAACAGGTCAATTACAATGAACCTGTAAATATTAGGGACATCATTATAAATGGTATCAATGTAAATGATAGAAGAATAAAAAATGATTCTTCCAGTCTCACACTTCGTCATTTCGAAAATAATTTAAAAATCAACTTTTTATCTCCCAATTTTTACAATCAAAAAAATTGTAAATACGCCTATATTTTAGAAGGATTTGATGAAAATTGGTTAATGGCTTCAGCGAATGTTTATGCAGCGGATTATAAAAATTTACCTACCGGGAATTACACATTCAAAATAAAAGTATCAAACGAAGATGGAACATGGGATTCAGACTATACATCATTAAATATTGAAATCAAACCTTCATTTTGGCTTACTTTTCCGGCATTTTGCCTTTATATGATCGTTCTTTATTGCTTAATAATTTTAATTTCATCTATTACAAAAAAACGACTTGAGAAAAAAAACAAGGAGCAATTAGAAAAGCAATATCATGAGCAGATGGAGAAAATTAACGAATCCAAGTTGGAATTCTTTATCAACATTTCACATGAAATCAGAACGCCTCTAACACTAATTTTATGTTCTATTGAAAAACTAATTGCTAATTTCGAGCTAAATCCCAAACAAGAAAAAGAAGTATTAACCATTGATAAAAATGTAAATAATCTTCTGGAATTGACTAATGAATTGTTAGCTATTCACAAAATGGAAACAGGTAATTACCAATTAAAAGTTCAGAAAAGCGATATGATTTTGTTTTTAAAAAACATTAAAATTGCTTTTCAAGGATTAGCAAAATCGAAAGAAATTAAAATTTCTATTGATGCCTATATGCCCGAATTATTGATGTGGTTTGATAAAAATGCCCTCGGAAAAATAATGTATAATTTAGTTTCCAACGGTATTAAGCATACCGATAAAGGAGGTAAAATTGTAATAAAAGCATTCCCGTCTGCAGATGAACGATTTTTAATAATAGAGGTTATTGATAATGGTGCAGGTATAGACGCCAATTTTTTATCTAAAATTTTCAATAGATTTTATCACCATGGAGGTAATATGGATCGCTATGTTAATGGATTTGGAATAGGATTGTCTTTGACAAAGTCAATGATTGAAATCCATAAAGGAACAATTTCAGTTAGCAGCGAATTGCATAAAGGAACTACTTTTTCGGTGCATCTGCCACTAGATGAAAACGCTTATTCTGATTTAGAAAAATCAGATAGAATCCTTTGGGACAATGACTTGCCTAAAGCGGTAAGCGCTAATGATTTTGATGAAAGCAATGAAGTTGTCACTGCTAAATTAGCTAGCAAAAATGTGGAATTCAATGCCGAGAAACCTATAATTTTATATGTAGATGACAATGTAGATTTGATTGAAAATATGGCCGATTACTTTACGGCCGATTACAATGTATATACTGCAGAAAATGGGGAAATCGGAATTGAAATGGCGAATAAATTGCAGCCAGATATAATTATTAGTGATGTGGTAATGCCTATAATGAATGGCCTTGAACTATGTAAGGCGCTTAAGAGCGACATAAAAACATCGCATATCCCGATAATTCTTTTAACGGCTCAGGGCGATATGAATACTCAATTTGAAGGAGTTAAATCTGGCGCAGATTACTTTGTTCCAAAACCTTTCAACATTAAAATTTTAAATCTAACCATCAAAAACCTCATAGATTCAAGAAATAAAGTTAAAAATTTATTTCTGACTAATAAATATGAAGGTGCTGTTGACATAACTACAAACAGTAAAGACAAAGAATTTATTGAAAAACTACTAAAATATGTTAACGATAATATAGAAGAAGATAATTTGAATATTATCAATATCGCGGATGAATTTTCAATGAGTCGTTCTACTTTTTTTAGGAAAGTTAAGATAATAACAGGTACTACTTGTAAAGAATTTACAGATTCTGTGCGATTAAAAAAAGCTACCACACTTTTACTAGAATCTGATTTAAATATATCTGAGATTGCTTATGCCGTAGGACATTCTAACCCACAATATTTTTCTAAGTGGTTCAAATCTCATTGTAAAATGTCGCCTTCAGAATATATCTTAAGAAACAAATTGAAGAACCAAGGAAGTTAGTATCTTCTTCCAAAATAAACATCAGTGGGTGGTAAGTTGTTTAATGATTGTTTGTTTTTTTGGTGTTTTTATAATAATCTAAATATAATAATTTTTGAAAACACTCTCATAGTTTTTTTGACTAAATCAGTATACGTTTTGCCGCCCATATAACCCCGATAAAATAGCATTTCCATGTCAGGAAAGATGATTTTTATAAAGAGTGCCGAATAATCAAGGTGCTTTTATTTTCTATTTGCTCCTTTTTTCCTTTCAAAATCATTTGGGCTAGAATTTTTCCCATCGCAACAAAATCAGTAGATATAGTAGTGATCCCGTTTTCCACCACTTTTTTCAAAGGAGTTTCATTATAAGATATGATGCCGAAATCTACACCAAGTAATAAATTTTGTAGCTTGGCTTTTTCAATAACTTTTACTAAGTCCCTATCGTCAGGGATGATATATACCTCCCCTTTTTTTATTTCCCTTTCTTTAAACTCAGGAATAACTGTATGGCTAAATTCGAAGTCTTTACAGAATTTTAAGAATCCAATTTTCATCCCAACGGGCTCCCTAAATCCTGGAAAAATCATGATCAGTTTTTCGTATTTATTTAATTTGTTTTTACCTTTTTTCAAGCCATTGTAAATGTCTTTCTGGTGATTTTGATATACCGCAGGAAATGATTTTAATTCAGCATTTGTTTGGTCTAAAATATAAATCTCATTAACTGGTAGGGTTTTTATGATTGCCGATGCTCCAACTAAATTTGTGGGCATGATGATATATTTGGTATAGTTTCCATTGCTGTCATTGATTATTTTTTGAAAAACTTGAAGGTTAAAATGATGAAAGAAAATATCAACTTGTATACCCTTTCCAATGTTTTCAATAAAGGAATTGTACAAGTCTTCCTTGAAAATATTCAATTCTTCAAAAAGCAAAAAAACGCGTTGTTTTATGTTGACGACAGTACTTTTAACATAGTAGCCTTTGCCGAGAATAGCGTAGATAATACCTCGTTTTTTTAACTCTTCATAGGCTTGTAAAACGGTGTCCCGAGATATAGAAAACTCCAGGCATACTTTGTTTATCGAAGGGAGTTTTTCATCTTTTTTTAAATGACCTTTCTCAATTGTTTTTTCAATTGAGTAAATGATTTGTTTGTACTTTGGTATTCCTTGATTATTTTGAATATTTATGGCACGCATAATTTTTTTTACAAAAATACATAAAAACTGGTAGGTACTAGTATGTAAAATAATCATAATTAAAGTAATTTTGAATTTCACTTTTGATAAAAAAAATATAAAAATAATAATGAATTCATTTTTAAATGAGTATTCTTCAATCAAATTCTTTGGAAATTTGCCTGAGGGAGGAGCTGTTGATTCTTGTGAATTGACCAATAAAAACGGAATGCAATTGAAGGTCATCACTTATGGAGCAACCATAACCTCATTAAAAATGCCCCTGATAAATGGTAATTTTATTGACGTGGTCTTGGGTTTCGATACTTTGGATGGGTATTTAAATTCTTTCCAATTAAAAAGCGCACCATATTTTGGTGCAACAGTAGGGCGTTACGCAGGCAGAATTAATAATAGTAGTTTTAGTTTGAATGGCCAATTGATTGATTTGAATTCCAATAATAATGGACATTCCTTACATGGCGGTAATATGGGCTTTAGTCAAAAACAATGGGAGATAAAAAACGTGAACGAAGGAGATAATCCGTCCGTTACTTTAAGTTATTTCAGTCCTGATGGGGAAGAAAATTATCCTGGAGATTTATCGATAGATTTAACATACACTTTATCAGATGAAAATGAATTAATTATTGAGTACATTGCCACCACTTCAGAGGATACAATAGTAAACTTAACCCATCACAGCTATTTTAATCTGGATGGGCATAATGCTACTATCCTAGAACAGGATTTGTCAGTTAATTCAGATAAAATATTGGAAACCAATGAACATAATATTCCAACTGGTCAATTTTTGAATTTAGAAAACAACCTTTTTGATTTTAACCAAGCCAAAAAATGTCCTCAAACAATAGATACCACTTTTGTTTTGCATGATGGAAACGAAATCTCGGCTTCCCTTTTCAGCCCCAAGAACAATTTGAAAATGTTGGTATTTACGAATCAACCAGCTGTACATATTTATGTAGGGGGAAATTGTTTTAATGCATTAAAAGGCAAAGAAAATGCAGATTACCACCATTTGAGTGGGATTTGTTTTGAAACTCAAAATTTTCCAGACGCACCTAATCACAATCATTTTCTTAATGCTGTGTTAAGAAAAGGCGAAATATATCGACACAAGACTATGTATAAATTTCAAAGTAGGCAAGGCCTATTTTAAAGAAATTTAAATATAAACAATCAAATTATAAATAATGAATGAGAATTTAATACAAAACACAACCGATTTTTTTAAAGAAAAATTTGGAAATGTACCCACTGAAATAGTGCTTTCCCCCGGGAGAATTAATATTATTGGCGAACACATCGATTATAATGATGGGTACGTATTGCCAGCTGCAATTGATAAAATTATTTGTTTTACTTTTAATAAAAACGATTCATATACCGCCAATATCCAAGCAATTGATTTGAAAGAGTCAGTAGTCATTGACGTAACAAAAGAAGAAATAGTAAGTGAAATCGTTTGGACGAATTATTTACGCGGTGTTTTGTTGCAATTAAAATTAAAAGGACACAAAATAGGGGGTTTTAACTGCGCCTTTAGTAGTAATATTCCAATTGGTTCTGGTTTGTCTTCTTCTGCGGCCTTGGAATGTGGATTTTTATTCGGAATTAACGAATTGTTTAATTTGGGAATAAAACCAATCGATATGGCTTTAATGGGACAAAGTGCAGAGCATTGGGTTGGAATTAATTGCGGTATAATGGATCAGTTTTCAAGTGTAATGGGATTAGAAAACAAAGTAATAAAAATTGATTGCCGTACTTTAGATTATACCTACCACGATGCCGATTTTGTTGATTATTCTTTAATTTTATTTGACAGCAATGTTTCACATTCCTTATATACATCCGAATACAATAACCGACGCATAGAATGTGATGAAGGATTAAGCATCATCAATGACAATTATCCTGAAATTAATAGCTTTAGAGACTGTAATGAAGAATTATTAATTGGTTTGAAATCTAAAATGACGGATAATGTCTTTAAAAGAAGTTTATATGCAGTGAAAGAAATAAAACGTGTCATTCAAGCTTGTGCAGCCCTCGACAAAGGAGATATTAAAACCTTAGGCGAATTAATGTTTGAAACCCATCAGGGATTGTCGAAAGATTATGAAGTAAGCTGCACCGAATTAGATTATCTAGTAGATTTGGCTAAAGCCGAAAAGGACGTAATTGGCTCTCGATTAATGGGGGGTGGTTTTGGAGGTTGTACCATCACTTTGGTAAAAAAGGGAAGCGAAAATGCCATCAAAGAAAAATTTACCAAATTATATACAGCACAGTTTAATATAGAATTAAAAATTTACGATGTAAAAATTTCAAACGGAACATCACTTTATAAAACTAATTAGTAATGAAAAAATTTGATATTCACGAAGATCCGCACAGAAGATACAATCCTTTAATCAACGAATGGATTTTAGTCTCGCCGCACCGCGCCAAAAGGCCATGGCAAGGTCAGAATGAAACCATTTCTTCTGTAAAAATGCCTGAGCACGACCCAGAATGTTACTTATGTCCGGGTAATGTTCGCGCCAATGGAGAAGTAAATCCGCAATACACTAGCTCATTTGTTTTTGATAATGATTTTGCAGCAATGAAGCAAGATGAAATTTCTTTTGTTGACAATCTCGAACCTACTTTTTTTAAAGTCAAACCAGAAAGGGGTATTTCGAGGGTAATATGTTTCTCTCCAAAACATAATGAAACATTACCCGAAATGGAAGTTAGCCAAATTGAGAATGTAGTTCGTGCTTGGCAAAAAGAATATACGTTTTTAGGAAACAAGGATTTTATAAATTATGTTCAGATTTTTGAAAATAAAGGAAGTGTGATGGGATGCAGTAATCCTCATCCTCACGGTCAAATTTGGGCACAATCATCACTGCCCACCCAAGTAGCTCGCACCCAAGCCAATTTGAAAGCATATTATGACCAACATAAAAGGAGTTTGTTGCAAGATTATTTAACCCAAGAACTGCAACAAAAAGAACGTATTGTTGTCGAAAACGAGTATTTTGTAGCTTTAGTGCCTTTTTGGGCGATTTGGCCTTTTGAAACACTAATTATAAGCAAACGCCACTTTGGTAGAATCACCAATATGACCGCCTCCGAAATCACTTCCTATGCAGCGATTTTGAAAATTTTGACCATAAAGTATGACAACTTATTCGAGACTTCTTTTCCTTATTCATCAGGAATTCATCAAGCGCCAACCGATGGGGAACTTCACCCAGAATGGCAATTCCACATGCACTTTTATCCACCCTTATTGCGTTCTGCTTCGGTCAAAAAATTTATGGTAGGATATGAGATGATGGGAGAATCACAACGTGATATTACCGCTGAAAAAAGCGCAAAAATGTTAAGAGATTTGTCAGATGTACATTATAAAAGTAAATAAGAAATGAAAGTATTAGTAACAGGCGGATTAGGATTTATAGGTTCGCACACGGTAGTAGAATTACAAAATAAAGGTTTTGAAGTAGTAATCATTGACAATCTTTCCAACTCTTCTGAAGCCGTTTTAAAAGGTATTAAAGCCATTACTGGTAAAAGTCCCCTATTTGAGAAATTAGATTTAAGGGAAAAAGTATCGGTGCAAGAATTTTTTAAAAAACACAATGATGTAAGTGGTGTAATTCACTTTGCGGCTTCAAAAGCAGTAGGCGAAAGCGTTAAAAATCCATTGTTGTACTATGAAAACAACATTGCATCATTGGTGTATTTATTGCAAGAACTACAGCAAAAAACTAAAGCTCAATTTATTTTCAGTTCTTCTTGCACGGTTTACGGTCAAGCCGATGTCATGCCAATTGATGAAAATGCACCTATCAAAGCCGCTATGTCTCCTTATGGAAATACCAAACAAATAGGGGAAGAAATTATAAATGACGTTGCAAAAGTGAGTAATATCAATGCGATTTTGTTGCGTTATTTTAATCCAATTGGTTCGCACCCATCTGCAGAAATAGGAGAATTACCAATTGGTGTTCCACAGAATTTGGTTCCTTTTATTACACAGACTGGTATTGGTTTACGAAAAGAATTAATGGTGTACGGCAATGATTATCCTACAGTTGATGGAACTTGTATTCGAGATTATATTCATGTAGTCGATTTGGCTATGGCGCACGTAGTGGCTTTAGAACGTCTTTTAGAAAATAAAAATGAAGATAAAGTTGAAATTTTCAACTTGGGGACTGGGGTTGGAAGTTCAGTTCTTGAAGTGATATCGAGCTTTGAAAAAGTAAGCGGAAAACCATTCCCATATAAAATTGTAGAAAGAAGAGAAGGCGATGTTACCATGGCTTATGCCAGTACAGACAAAGCCAATAATATTTTGGGATGGAAAACAGCATCGTCTTTGGATGAGGCAATGGAAAGCGCTTGGAAATGGGAACAGAAAGTCAGGGGAAACAACTTTCAATAGCAACTTAAATCAGCATAGATTAACAATTTTTTATACTATTAACCTCTATTAATTAACCATCAAAAATCAAAATTATGAATACATTACAGTTTGCAGACTACATGGTCTTTCTTGTTTACTTTCTTATAGTATCCGGATATGGATATTGGGTATACAAAAAAAAACAAACCGCGTCACACACCGCTTCCCATGATTACTTTTTAGCTGAAGGATCACTAACTTGGTGGGCTATTGGGACTTCCTTAATTGCTTCTAACATTTCGTCTGAGCAATTTATTGCCATGTCAGGCAATGGTTTTAAGATGGGATTGGCTATTGCAAGTTATGAATGGATGTCTGCATTGACACTAATTATTGTGGCCGTGTTTTTTATTCCTGTTTATCTAAAAAATAAGATATATACAATGCCGCAGTTCCTTAATCAAAGATACAACGGCGATATTGCAATGATTATGGCCGTTTTTTGGTTGTTGTTGTATGTAATTGTCAATTTAACTTCTATACTTTATCTCGGTGCTTTAGCTATTAATGGAATTTCTGGTATTAATCTTGATTTGTGTATGTATGGTCTGGCATTCTTTGCTATTATTATTTCACTTGGAGGCATGAAAGTTATTGGTTACACTGATGTTATACAAGTTGTATTTTTAATTTTTGGAGGTTTAGTAACTACTTATTTAGCATTAGAAAAAGTAGCCGAATTAAATGGACAACATGGAATGCTTAACGGATTCAGTTATATGATGGATCAATCTGGCGACCATTTCCACATGATATTTCAAAAAGACAGTCCAAATTTCCCAAGTTTACCCGGGCTTACGGTTTTATTAGGAGGTATGTGGATTGTAAACTTGAATTATTGGGGTTGCAATCAATACATTACCCAAAGGGCTTTGGGAGCTGATTTAAAAACAGCTAGAACCGGAATTCTATTCGCGTCTTTCTTAAAATTATTAATGCCTGTTATTGTAGTTTTACCTGGAATTGCAGCTTATGTAATTTATACAAAAGGGGGGTTGCAAACAGAATTATTAGGCCCTGATGGAGTTCTAAATCCAGATAGATCTTATCCGGTATTGTTAAACTTATTACCAGTTGGGTTAAAAGGCTTGTCTTTTGCCGCCTTAACCGCTGCAGTTGTTGCGTCATTAGCAGGTAAAGTAAATAGTATTTCAACCATTTTTACGTTGGACATTTACAAGAAAAAAATAGATGTAAATTGTAGCGAGCAGAAAATGGTTAAAGTAGGAAAATGGGCTGTGTTTGTAGCCATGATGCTAGCGGTATTTATTGCACCACACTTAGGAATTGATAAAAAAGGGGGATTCGAGTTTATTCAAGAATATACTGGTTTTGTTAGCCCTGGGATTTTTGCAATGTTTATTTTAGGATTCTTCTGGAAAAAAACCAGTTCAAATGCTGCCATGTTTGCCACCATTGGAGGTTTCATATTGTCAGTGATATTTAAATTTTTACCAAATTGGATGAATTTAGAATTTTTAAACGCAACAGGTTTCTCTGTATTAGTCCCTCAAGAGAACGGAACAAGTTTGTATGAAATTCCATTTATTGACCGTATGGGATTTGTATTTGCAATCTGTGTGGCTTTTATGGTTGTTATTAGTTTATTTGACCAAAAAAGAGGAATAAAATCTAAAGGATTAGAAATCGATTCATCTATGTTTAAAGTAAACAGCGGATTTTTAGCAGGTAGTTTATTAGTAACTGGTATATTAGTTGCATTCTATACTATTTTCTGGTAGAAACTGTCTGATTTTTATATTTAAAAGCCCATTATTTTATGTAATTGGGCTTTTTTATTTAGGAATGATGCTATAAAAAATTGTCACTTAGATTTGTTTCAAATGGTAAATATAAATTAGACCCGAGCAAAAGGCTAAGAGTTGAAGCTAAAACTAAAATGAGCGAATAAAAAAGGTTGTAAACCGAAGCCGTAAATGTTTGAAAAATCAAAAAAAGAATTGAAACGCTATTCTCCCAATTGTATGACCATTTTAAAATAAGGAACAATTATGTAAAATCTTTTGAAGGATTTAAAACAAGAATTTAGTGAAAATTAAGGCATTAACTTTGGTTCAATATATTCATGAATCTATCTTTGGCCGACCGAGAAATATAGTAAAAAATTAGATAATTTTATATTAACCAACGGGTTAATTATTAAATATATAAACGAAAAAGAGGAAGTTTTAATTACTAAAACTTCCTCTTTTTGTTTTTACAAATGCAATAGTTCAATGATTATTGGATTTGTATCTCTAAAGGTTAACATATTTTATCTATTCAATTTATAACAGTAATGCGAACAATTTAATGTTCTAAATCATTCGAAATGACTTTTGAAACGATATTGATTTTTTGCTTGAATAGAAATAGTATTTTTAATTAGAATTAAATTTAAATTTACAACAAGTTATTGTAATAGTTGAAACGCCAGAATATGCAGGGTCACAACTTCCGCTTGTTACAACTGCTCTTATGTAGGTGTTTACTGTTAATTCTCCAATGGTAGCGCCCGATAATGTCGGGTTTGTAGCACCATTAATATTTGAAAAAGTAACACCATTAGTTGATGATTGCCATTGAATAGCTCCAGTATAATTACCTAAAGTAATATTGGTTGGTATTGTACCGGTTATTATAGTTTGATTTCCAGATATAATTCCTGCAACTGAATTATTTAATGTAACAAAAACTGCTGCTCTGAGACTTTCAACTCCATCGATGGTTTGTGTTGCATAATACGTCCCTGTAGTTAAAGGTGTTGATGGATTTAAAACTGAGGTTGTATTTGCATTTGCATACCATTTAATACCTGTTCCAGAAGCAAATAATGCGGAGACTAAAGTACCAGTACAAAATGCTTGATCACTTACGGTTGGAGGTGGAGGTAAAGTAATTAATGATCCGCCAATTATTAACGCTCGCGTATTGTTTTGCACAAAATCAGAGAAAAATCCCCATGCTTTTTGGCCAGCCGTACTAGTAGTCACATTACTTTTTCCGCTTGCATAATAACGCAAAATAACTGTAGTTCCTGATGGTAAATTTTGTAATGCAGCGATTCCAGACAAATCTATATCAGAATAAAATCTAGTGCCAGAAACACCTGTAAAAGTAGTAGGAGACCCTATAGCAGTAAAAGTAGCACCATTATCTATGCTGTAAGCAAATTGCGATAGCAATTCACTAGAGATCGCTCCCCCTCTAAAAGAGGCATTGATAGAAGAAAGTGACATACTTTTCCCTGCATCGGCTGCAATCGCAACAGACATGTATTTACCAGTTTCAATATTAATAGGAGCCACTGCTCCCGAAGATATAGCATAAGGCCAATCAGAAGAAGTAAACCTGTATCTGTTACCAGCATTGGTAATAATATTCATGTTCCCCATCGAAAGCGAAGGAGTAACACTAATACCAGCAGCAACTTGCGATGCGGTTAAAGATGAAACTGATTGCTGAACTGAAGTAGGATTAAAATTATATAGATCCCAAGCTACAAGCGGCACAGGCAAAACTTTTAGTGTTTGAGAAACGGGTAATGACGCATTATAATTTATAGATCCAGCTTGCTGCCCAGTAATAATGGTTGTGCCTAAGCTTACAATATGTACTTTACCGCCAACAATAGTTGCTACCGATTCATTACTACTAGTGTAGGTAAAATTTGGATTCTCCACATCCACTGAGGCAACGCCTGTTACATTAGCATCAGTAACCAAAGGAATTGGATCGTAATCTGCATCGCCTAAGATTTTAAATGAGCTTGTACCTAAAGCTGCAAGTAATTGATCCGCTTTCGTGATAGTTGCAAATAATCCAGTAGGTTGTGTAAGACTGTATTTAGACGCATCTGCTCCTGTCAAGGTACTAGTTGAGGTAACTGGTTTGTTTTCACCGGTATTGGCATCAGCATAAGTAGCTGATAAAACTAAGGTTACCACATCAGCTCCTACAATTCCACCCGCAAGTGTCCCTGTAATTGTCGCGGTGTTCAATTTATTATATACTTTACCCATTGCCGTTGCGCCTGCAATCGTTAAGGGTTTTGCGTTAACAACTAACTCTTTAGTTATGTCTGTTGCAGGTGCATAATCAGGGTCTCCTGCTTGCATAGCTTTTACCGTAGTCGTACCTGGTCCTACAATAGTTAAAGTACCTCCGTTAATGGTAGCCACTGCCAAATTTGAACTAGTATAGCTTACTGCTAAAGGTGACGAAGTTGTTGCTGTCAAAGTAATAGCAGCATCTCCGTAAGTGTTAGTAGTAGGAAAATTTTGGTTCCATGTAATTGTTTGGGAATCTCTTGTTTTTACATTAAATGTAAAGTTTATAGTATTCGTTGTGCTAACTGAATTTGTTAGGGTAATCGGCACTACGAAGTTGGTCACCGCAACGGTGGGAGTTCCTTCTATTGCTCCGATAGTGGCGTTTAGAGTTAATCCTGCAGGCAACGGAGAGTTTACTGGATCAGCAAGAACAAAGTTTGTTGGTGAATTAGTAGCAGTAATACTGTAAGTAGAAGCAACGCCTACAGCCAAATACAGTGGGTTAGCCGAAGTTACAACAATGGCATCCCCGGGCACAAGTGTATTACTGTAATACAAATACCCTTGATCGCTTAATTTAAATGTTTTGCTAAGGTCGCCCATGTCTTTAATTAGCCCTAATTGGTTTAATGTCAGCGCTGTACTTGAATTACCAAATTTAATTTTACCCTCTACGAAACCAGTAATTTCTACTGTACCAGTACCCCAGTTTTGGACTGAAGCGGCGGTAAAAAATACGGCAGTAACAGCAGTGCTTACGTTTAGCTTCAATTTAGCTGATGTAGCTGCAGAGAATACAATTTGCTTCAAGTTCGCTTGATTAGCATTCACATTTAAGGTCAATTCTGAAGCGCCATTCATTTGTACATTAGCGTTCAAGTAATCTGCTGTGTCTAGTGTAATAGCATTGCTCTTATTAGCTATGATGCTATTACCTGTTGTAGCCGCCCCTAACGTAACACCTGCGGCGTTATCGAATGTAAGGTTATTCAAAGCGGCACTAGCAGCGGTAGGCAATTCAAAACCTGTGGTTTGGGCGGTAGTACCGTTATAAGTGACATTGTATGTTCCTGAATATAAAGGCGCTGCGTTAAGAGTTCCCAATGTTCTCACAATCGTAGCTCCATTTGCTAAAGTAATTTTATCAGCGTTAGCGGTTGTACTTGCAAAAGCGACACCTGCTAAACTGATGGTTAAGGTTCCGTTCACAGTAATACCAGTTGTAGGAATGACTTTAGAAGTAGCAGCAGTACAGCCAGTTTCCGAAAGGATAAGGTTCGCATAATTGACTCCTGAAGGTAATGCTGAGATAGTCTGAGCCGCATTAGGTCTGTAATAATCTATGGTGCTTGAAGCGTCTAGAGTCAAAATAGATGTAGCAGTTGCTAATAAGATACTTACTGTTGTAGTTGTAGCGCCTCCAGCGACAGTACCGGCAAATCCTCCTTGCTTACCCGCTTTAATCGTTCCGTAAATGGTAGCAGAAGCTCCGCCATTGATTGTGATAGAATGGGTGTTTGTTACTGGGAAGTCTAACGTTGAACCCGCTGCCACTATAAGTGCGTTTTTAACGGTAGCAGTGCTAATAGTTGCTCCTGCTGAAACACTCACTTTTCCTGCTCCATCGAAAAATAATTTACCATAAGCAGTACCATTACCCAATCCGTAAAAAGCTGCAGCAGCCGGTTGGAAATGTACTTCAGAGTCATTGTTTAATTCACCAAAAGTAGGAGAACTCAACAAGTGTTTCCAAACAACAACGCCCGTAGCAGTTGCATCGATTGTTCCTGTTATTGGGAAATTATCGGCTACAGTCAAAGTAACTGCTGAACCGTTTCCTACAATTACTTTAGAACCTGTACCCAAGGTCCAAGCAGCAGCAGTGGTTGCATTCCCATTGGCAATCACAAAATTTGTATAAGCTGCGTTCACGGCGGATGGATTTGCACCTAAACCACTTGTTTCGACTCCCCAACTTAACGCATCGGATAACGCACCTGAGCCATTGTAATAAAATATATTGGTGGCACTTCCTGAAAGATAAAGAGTAGGCAAAGTATTGGCTCCTGTTGAAGCTATGGTTACGGTTGCAGATTTGGAACCGCCTATCAAGTTCGCTTTCAATCGAACATAAAGCGTTGTACTGGCAACTGTAGGTGATGATAAACTAATGCTTGAAACACCCGCAGTAGCAAAATTATCTGTTGACAATTCAAAATCTGTTGATGTAGTACTCACCACTAAATTATTCGTTAAATTAGAACCTGAGACCAGAAACGATTGCGAAGTAGATGGTCCAACACCTGTATAGTTGAATCCGGTCAAAGTTTCTGTTGAAGATGTGATGGCTGGAGTAGAAGAAACCACTGCAGTTGCAACAATTTCAGTAGCATAATTGAATGCTTTATCTACGGTGTATATTTTATAATAATCACTGCCTGACACAGATCCAGTAACAGCATCGGTAAAAGAAGTACCGGAAGCGCCGGTTCCTATGTATACCACCGTTCCGGTTAACGGAACAACGCCACTGGTTATGGTATTCCCTACGGCATAAATACCGTTGGCATTCGGATCATTATCAGGTTGAGGCATTGTCGAATAACGAACGACCATATATCCTCCGCCATCAACATTTGATGATGCTATCCAACTCACATCAAGCCCGTTTACTGTACCCCCGCTGGCCGCAGCAGGTGCTTCACCATCGGCTGACGAACCCGCATAAATCACAACGTCGTCTACATCAAAACCTCCAGTAGTAAATCCGGTACTTAGTCTGGTACGAAAAGCTGTATATGAAGTTGCTGCTGTTGTCGACGTTGGGGTAACCACTTGGGTAACTTTAGCCCAAGTTGAAGTAGTATTTTTTCCATCACCCGCATAACCAGTCCCTGTTGGTCCTATACCCACTGGAATATCTCTCATATTAACAGCATTTCTTGTATAATACTGAACAACATGAGAACCTGATGGCACAGTTGCAGACATAGGAGATAAAAGCTGTCTACCTGCTGTAGTACTACTAACAGTTACAACAGCATATTTGCTACCCGTTCTGGGACCTGTAGTCCCTGAACCCGTATCACTAATAGCCGTAGTTCCAGCTGTTCCATAGGTCCAGGTAGAAAAAACTGTACCAGTAACGGTGGCTGGGAGAGTCCCTACTGTTTGAGCTTCAAACCCCCCATCCATAACTGGATAGGAGCCGATAACTTGCTGTCCCCAACTGGCGAAGGTGCTCACCAAAATCAAACATAGGCTTAGTGCAAATTGCATTAGTTTTTTTGGGTTGATTAATCGTTTTTTCATAATATTTATTTTGGTTAATTTTTCTATGTTAATATTTTGTAAAATTAAAGTAACCTCTAAACTAAACTTGTTGATAAAGTTCCATTTATGATGCTAAAAAGTTTCAAATAATTGATTAATAATATAGTAACACCTCTAAAAAGAAATTATTTGGTGTATGATGGGAATACTTTTTGCTGAGAAACAATGGGTTTAAAAAGAGATAAATAAAGGGTATGTAGTACTCAGTTGCAATTCAATCCAAAGTAAGAATTACAAAGCATTCCCTATGAAAATACTAAGATTAAATAAGATGCTGAAAAAATTATTTTACAATATCACAGCGGTCAATGCAGATAAAACGATCAAACTGAACTTTTTTATTTGAAACAAAAAGACCAAGTGTATGAGACTTTTTGAACAACCGAAAGCGGACTAAAATATTTTAATTTGTACTTTACAATTATTATTTATAAAAGCGAAATTGAAAAAGTATACTTTACTTATTCTTCTAACTGTTTTTTTCTATGTATCCTCTGGTTACAGTCAAAAATTGGTATATGAGAAAGAACCATTGGTGTTAAAAATCAATTCCTTAGAAGATGGGTTAGGACAATTTGTAACTGACGATTTACCAAATGTAAGCCCTAAGAATAATATTGCTTTAAAACCAAAGGCCACACCTCTAATTAAGAAGATGTGGAACATTGCGCTTCACGATGTAGAACTCAATTTAATTACCAACGATTATGGCACCTATTTTGCCGCAGGACGGCGGTACACCGACCGTGTTTATACCCGTGACATTTCTTTTGCAGGGATTTTGGGTCTTAATGCCGTTTATCCCAAAGAGATGATGACTTCACTTCGGGTCACGAGAACTGTAGTTTCTAAAATGGGATACAAAGTTTCTAAAGAGGAGATTATCAAAGAAATTGACGCTCCCTGGGAAGCAATTACAGACGATAGAAAACAAATTATGGCCCAATTCAAAAGCAACAGTATTACCCGTCGTACCGATGATGTAGTTTGGATTTGGGCGGCGGCTGATTTGTTTAAATCGCATCCTGAAGTTGCTGATTGGAACTGGCTCTACACCAATGGAAAAAACAATTTTGAGTTATTTTATGTTTCTTGGTATGACAAAACAGATGGTTTATTTAGAGGTCAAAACACTTTTCAAGATTTGCAATCCGATGGTTATCCAGAAGGTTATTCACAGGCTGATTGCGTATTAATAAAAAGTACTTCAACCAATTGCTTGTACTACAAAGCGATGCTGTCACTTGCTAATGCTGCTCAAAAATGCCATCTAACCGAAGAATCAAAAGTATGGACCAAAAAAGCCGATTCGCTCAAAAAGGCTATTCTCAAAGAATTACTATTGCCCGATGGAACTTTTACCTACTTTAAAGACAGATACGGAAAAGTATTGCCCAACCAGCACAATCTAGGAACTGCTTTTGCAATAATATTTGGAATTGTAAAAGGGGAAGCCGCCAGAAAAGCCATTAATAATTATCCATCAAATCAATACGGAACACCATTAATTCATCCGTTTTTAGGCAAAGGAACAGGAGATCACAATGCCGCCGCCTGGCCTTTTTGCGATACTTTTTTCTTGCAAGCCAAGGAAATTGCAGACGGCAAAGACTATACAGCATACAATGCAGCATTATTGGCACGGACAATGGGAACTAAATTTTCTGAAAAAAGAGATAAAGAATGGGGCGGATTTGGTTCTTTTCACGAAAAAGTAACATTACCTTCAGGTTTAATTTCGGGTTCGGGTTCGCAACTTTGGACTTCGGCTGCTTTTATGAACGTATGTTTGAGAGCCAATCTTGTTGATTTTAAATAATTTATATAAATTTTTTCTCGACAATGGGTATTCAAGTTGTTGTGTTAAATAATATCCTTGGTGCTATTGATATAAATACAATTAAAAAGAAGTAAAATACTATTAAAATAAAAAATAAGTAAGTAGTAAGTGTGATAAAGTGGCGTATTTTAAAAAATGAAAGTCATTGTAATGAATTGATTTTTAATAGTTTTTTACTATTTCTAGACTTTTTACTTTACGACATTAAAACTTCCCACTTAATTAACATCCTTGAAATCAAATAATAAAGTAATGAATAGATTAAAAATAGTTTTCAGTTTAGTTCTTTTGTTGGTATTACCAAAGCTTTTAGCACAACCCCTGATTAAATATTCCAATGATAATCCAGAATACAGTATTCAATGGAACAAGCAATTTGCACAAATTAATGCACTTGTACCTGAAATTGAAATAAACGATAAATGGGTTTCAGTTCGTGAATTTAAAAACATCCGTTGGGAGAAAAAAGCGGGCATTCGATTAAGTGAAGTCAACAATTATAATGGCAAAGTCGATTATTTATATCTTATATGCGAGAACCATCCCGTGATTTCTAATTTTACAATTGTATTTGAATTAGTAGAAGGACGTCCTTATTTAGTGATGAACTCTTCATTAAAAGCTTCGGAGAAATTCAAATTGGGCGGAATCAAGTTGTTTAATTCCGCTCAAGAAAATATTGTTTTGCCCGGCAATAGTAAAGATTGGATGGTATTTACCGAAAGTGCTTCTGCCCCACATACAGGCGGTCTTATGTACCCCTATCAATTGAATACAAAAAAGGCAAAAGAAGGAACGTACTCTAAAGCGCATACTGGAGTTTGGTTGAGCTTGTTGGTCAACGACAAAAAAAATTGTGCTTTTTCTTTTGCCAGCATAGCCAGTGAATTATGGCCCAATAATTTCAAATGGGAATTGCCTGTTAAAGATGATTTCAATAAACTAAAAGTTTCTTCACGAAGTGGTGCTATTTTCGAAAGAGAAAAAATTTGGGTTCCTGCTGGAAATACAATAACCACTGATGCTTTTTTGGTGGGCTATTGGGAAAACCAACGCCCTACAAAAACACTATTGGAAACTGGAAAAATTATGGGAGAAAATGTGCGTAAAGGAAAACCGATGCACTTTCCAGAGGCAGGTTGGAGTTCTTGGCATTCCTATGATCGAAAGATTACTGAAAAATCATTTTTGACTTCCGCTGATTTTATAAATAAGAATTTGAAAGAATACGGTTGGAAAACCATTCAAATTGATGGCGGCTGGTGGACAGAACCTGGTCTATATAGTGTAAATGATGTTACTTTTCCTAATGGAATTCGATATCTTTCAGATTATGTAAATAAGTTGGGGCTTGATTTTGGACTTCACGTAAGTCCTTTACGAACCAATCCCAAAGATCCAATTACTTCAAAACATCCTGATTGGATTTTGAAGCCATTAAATAATAAGAAAATTGCAAAGGGAGATGATGAAATGGCGACAACCGTTGGAACAGTTTATGTTGATGGAAGCCACCCTGAAGTACCCGCTTTTTCGGCAGCAAGATACCAACAAATCGTGGAAGGATATAAACCCTTGTTTATGAAATGGGACCACACTTATGGAGGTTTAGAGGAAGGTGTACGATTTGATTCCACCATGACTTTTATGCAAGCTCACAATAAAACTATTCGTGCAATTAGAAGTGCTTTGCCTGATGATTTAATCGTGACACGGAGTATGGGCTATGTATTTGGAGCTTTAGAATGTTATGATGCCATTCGAATTGGCAACGACATCAATCATCCTGGCTATAAATCAGAAGCAGAACCCTATACCAACATCACCTATGGCAAAACCCTGGGGACTATTGAAGAGGAAAGAGTGGAAAAAGGCTTAATTCGATTCGCTCGTGCCGTGTCACAAAACTATTATATTCACAAAAACATAGCCATTGTAGATCCAGATGCTTTTTTTGTTTCTCCGCAATATACCATTGATGAAGCAAAATGTCACATGACTTTGGAAGCCATAATGGGTGGACTTTTCTTTTTTGGGGATAAAGTCGAATCTTTACCGTTAGAACGTTTAGAGTTGTTAAAAAATAAGGATATTATCGCAGTGAACAAACTTGGCGTTCATGCCGTTCCTCTCGATTTATTTTCGGGAGTAGACATTCCAACAATTTGGAAATTAGAAACTAAAGACCGTCTTATCATTACCATATTTAACTGGATGGACAAGGATATTAGCAAAACATACAATCTAAAAACGGATTTCGAGTTAAATAATTCAAAATACAAATTGACGGAATTATGGACCCAAAAGAATTTTAAAATAGAGTCCAATAAGTTAACATTGGCTCAACCTGCTCATACTGTTAAAATAATTGAGTTTGTGAAAAAATAATTTATGGAAAGAAGAAAATTTGTTTTAGACACGTTAAAAACCATCCCACTGGTTTTGCTTGCGCCCAATTTATTGGCTTATTGTGTTAAAAAGGAAGACATTACAAATCCCAATGGGAAAACCGTCCTCATAATTGGGGCAGGAATATCAGGACTTGCCGCCGCAAAAAAATTAAAAGATAAAGGATTTACTGTAATTGTGTTGGAAGCGCAAGAAAAAATTGGAGGACGACTTCGTACGGACAGAAGTTTGGGAATTGCTTTTGACGAAGGAGCTAGTTGGATACATGGACCAAATGGAAACCCAATAACAAATTTAGCTTCGCAAGCAGGTGCAAATACCTACCTAACAGACGATGATAATCTTGCCGTTTTTGACAACAACGGAACGGCCTATTCCGATACTTTTCTTAATAGCCAATACACCCAATTTGAAAACGCACTAAATGCAGTTAGACGTGCAGGGACGCAAACAGACAGTTTTCAAACTATTTTTAACTCATTATATCCTACACAAGTCAATAATAGGCTTTGGAAATATATGCTTTCTGCTTATTTGGAATTTGATACGGGAGGCGATATTTCAAAATTATCTTCAAAATATTTTTTTGATGATGAAGCATTTTCGGGAAAAGATGTAATTGTTACCAATGGCTACGATAAAGTGGCAAATTTATTAGGGCAAGGTTTGGATATTAGATTGAACAGTAGGGTCACAGAAATAAATTACAACGCAACAAAATCATTGGTGAAAGTAAACGAAAATTCAATTGAAGCAGATTATGTAATTGTTAGTGTACCATTAGGAGTGTTGAAAAACACTAGCATTTCCTTTCAACCAAGTTTGCCAGCATCAAAATTATCAGCTATTCAAAACATCCAAATGGGTAATGTAAACAAGTTTTTATTTATTTGGGATACCCCTTTTTGGGATACCAATATACAATACATCGGCTATACGCCAGAAACAAAAGGCAAATTCAATTATTTAATGAATATGTCGAAGTTTTTGCCAACAACCAACGGCTTAATGACATTTGCTTTTGGTGATTACGCAACTGTTACCGAAACCATGACCGATGCCCAAATAAGTGGTGAAGTAATTGCTCAACTGAAAACCATTTATGGAAATAGCATACCTAATCCGACAAATATGTTACGAACGAAATGGGGGCAAAACATCAATACTTTCGGTGCTTATTCTTTTGCAACAAATGGAACTACAAGTGCCGATTTCGACACATTGTCTAATGAAATAAATAACAAAGTATTTTTTGCGGGCGAGCATACTGAAAGAGACTATCGAGGTACTGTACACGGAGCATATTTAAGCGGTATTAGAGAAGCGGATAAAATAATTGCATTATAAAAAATGACTGATAATAGTTAGGGTTTTTTATCAGACTGGCTGCAGTGCAAAATTCAACAATTGTAGATTTTAAAAACTTTTGTACATTAGCTAAGCATTGTATTTAAACCCTATTGAATGCAAGACCCAAAACGTTATAATAAAAGTATACAATATGAGTATTTTGACAAAAAAGTTGGCAGTTATGCTGGTATTATTTTCTTTACCAGCAGTAATAAATGCCCAGATTGAAAAAACAAAAATCACTAAACCTAACATCCTTATCATCTTGGCAGATGATTTGGGATATTCGGATATTGGCTGTTATGGAGGTGAGATTAAAACTCCAAATATAGACCGACTTGCCGCAAGAGGAGTAAAGTTTGCACAAATGTACAACACGGCGAAATGTTCGCCATCAAGAGCCTCTATGCTAACGGGTCTTTACTATCAGCGCACCAATGCTGATTATACTAATGCTGCAACTATAGGAGAGGTTTTAAGACCTGCAGGATACAATACTTTTTGGTCCGGAAAGCAACACGCAAAATTCAATCCCGTAACTCGTGGTTTTGACCGATATTATGGTATGATAGGTGGTTGCGAAAACCATTTTAATCCAGGATTCGCAGCGGCTGAAGGACAACCGATTCCTGCTTATAAAATTGCTGGAAATAAATGGTCTTTAGACGATAAAAACGTACCGGAAAATAGCAATTATATACCTCAAGATCCAAAATTTTATGATACCGATGCTTTCACGGATCGTGCTTTGATTTGGCTAGAGGAATACAAAAACGACAACAAACCCTTTTTTCTATATATGGCATATACGGCTCCGCATTGGCCATTACAAGCCTGGCCTGAAGATATCGCCAAATATCAAGGCGTTTATGATAATGGCTACGAAGCAGTTCGTCAAGAACGATACAAACGTCAAGTAAAACTTGGATTAATAGACCCAAAGATTGCTCTCTTACCTCCGATGGAAATTGGTGAAACCAAACCTAAATGGGAAAGTCTATCTCTTGAGGAACGAAAAAAAGAAGCCAAACTGATGGAAATTTATGCTGCTATGGTTGATCGATTGGATCAAAATATTGGCCGCCTACTAAAACAAATAGAAGCGCAAGGGCAACTAGAAAACACTTTGGTTTTCTTTCTCTCCGATAATGGCGGTTGTGCGGTTGATCCTAAGGTAGATTATGAAGATCCTAATGCCTCATTGGGTAGCGTAGCAAGTTATCCTAGTTATGGCCAAAATTGGGCAACGGTTAGCGATACTCCCCTCCGAAAATGGAAAACGACCAGTCACGAAGGTGGAATCAATACCCCGTTAATTGTAAATTGGCCAGCAGCTATAAAAGCAAGAAAAGACTGGAATCAAGAAACTGTTCATCTTATAGATATTATGCCTACGGTTTTAGCTGTTTCTGGAGGAAATTACCCGGGGGAATCTAAACACTCTACTATTCCCGTTTCAGATGGCATAAGTTTATTACCTGCTCTAAAAGGGGATAAACTTGTTCGAAAAAGCCCTATTTTTTTTCAATTTTCCAAAAGTGCTGCTGTCCGAGATGGAGATTGGAAACTGGTACGTTTAGGTCCTAATTGGGAATTATACAATATGAATAAGGATCGAACGGAAACCAACGATTTGATTGCGCAACATCCAGATATTGCTAAGAAAATGGAATCGCAATGGTTGGATTGGTGGAAAGATTGTACAAAAACAGAATGGACTGGAAAAGCCCCAAAAGAAGCCAAAGACGAATAATGAATATTACTTAAGCGATATCAATTAAATATAAAATGATGTTTTTATATTTTAAACCATTATTAAATTTAACAGTCTTAAATCCTAAATAATAAAATATTAATTATGAATAAATATAGTTTAGAAAGCTTTAGCAGTACAAGAAAAATTATCCTAATTGCAATCATTGCTTTCTCCAACATAGCTACAAGTCAGGTAGGTCCGCAACCTAGTTCTTTTGGTGTTTGGGATCGTGGAGAAGCTATGGATATCAAGCAGTATCCATTTTTAAAAGGAACATCCTGCGATTTTCCGTGGAACGAAGTGGAGAAAACATCGGGCGAATATGACTGGTCGATATTAGATAAGGCCATTGAAAGAGCTTATAAAGAAAAAATTTCGTTATATATTTCGTTTGAGGCAGGACCTAAAACACCAGAATGGGTTTATGAAAAAGGGGTGCCAAAAGTAATCACAAACGCTACTAAAAACCCAGGAGCATTTGATCACTATCCATATTATTTATCTCCAGAATATAAAAAGTACTATCACCGTTTTCTAGCCGAAGTAGCGAAACATATTAGTAGCTTTTCTAGAGAGAAAAAAAGAGTTATTTCATTTATTCAAGTTAAAACTGGATGCACAGGAGATGAGTGCGCTTATAAAGGAGAGCCTGTAGATACAATTTATTCTTTACCTACGAAAAGTGCAAAGTGGAGAGAATTCCGTCTTGAAACCTTTGCCTTGCATGATCAATTGTTTGGAAAAAAATCAGGATTAAATATTAGTATGCTTCTCAACAATCTAGAACCACAAAGTAATGAAGGTAAAAATAATTTTGTGCAAGAATGGGATTGGGCCATTAAAAACCTTAAAGATGGTTTTGGTATTAAAAATGGAGCACTTTCGAGAGGACATCATTTAAGTGGAGAAATTGATGCAGTGAATACATTTTTGCCTTACCTAGTTGACCCAAATGGGGTAACACTTTTTCGTCGTTCTGAGATGGATCAAACTTGGACGCGTCCCTGGTATCAACTAAATGTTCAACTCAACTTTTATTGGGGAGCAATTAATGCATTGAATGCAGGTCAGAGTGTTTGGGATGTCACAAGCGGTGCTTTGAAGGCTAGCAAGGAACAAGGATTTGATTATTCTTTCTATTTTTTCAATAAGTATGCAGGGCAAATACACCCCGAAACAGCGACCGATGCGTTCTGTGCTTTGCATAAAGGTTTGAATGCAGCCGATACAAAGGCTTATCCAGAGGATACATATGGTAAAGCCTCACACGGAAATATTGAGCGTATGGAAAAAATCACGGCCGAATATGCTAAGTATGGAGCGGCTAACCACGATAAAAATGCACTTAAAATGGGGCAAGTGAAACAACGTGGCGACCAAGTTGGTTTTAATGATGCAGGTTGGGAAATTTGGCCCGATAATTACTCAAGATTACTTCATCAAATTGAACCAGATACTACATCCATTCCTCTTTGGAGAGTGGGCGGACCTATCACGACTACGTCTTCTATTTATTCAAGGTTTGCGAGAGGATTCGAACATGCAACAGGAAAAGATGAAATGTACTTTAAACTTCAAGAAGGTTTTTCTCAAGATAATAAACCTAAAACAATGGCGATAACTGTGGTTTGGTATGACGCTATTGAGGGTTCAAAATGGAAACTTGATTATGACGCAGGATCTAAAACCATGAAAACAGCAATGATAGTAACTGGAAAAGGGGACAAAAAATGGCATCATGAAGTGATAACTATCAAAGATGCCGTTTTCAAAAATGGAGGAACAAAAGGGGCTGACTTTGTACTATTGAATGCTGATGATAAAGATGATATATTTAGCCTTGTAGAAGTTCACCGCGGAGAACAAGAACTCCCATTATTAAGACCTCAAGAAGAGAATCGTGCTTTTAAGGGTAGTGCTAAAGGAACCAAATATGGAAAAGGCGAAAACGCCGTTGAGGGCGATAAAGAGAAGAAAGGGAAAAGAGGAGATAAAGAGGAAAAAAGAGAAAAAAGGGAACAAGGAAAAAAAGATAAAAGAAATAAATAGCACTATGAAACTTCCAAGAATTAAAAAATGGGCTACTTTCTTATTGTTTATCTTAGGACTATCGCAACCGACATTTTCACAAAAAAAGGGAAATGAAAAAAAAGATTTCGTGCGCCCACAGTGGGCGGGATTCTTTACCAATTGCAAGAATGAAAAAATTGATGCAGAGCGGTTTCCTTTCATTAAAGGAGTTGCCGATAGAGTTAAGTGGGCTGATATAGAGACAAGCCCAGAAGTTTATGACTGGTCGAAAATGGATGCTCAAATCCATAATGCAGTAGAGGGGAAGTATTATTACTATTTCGTCTTATGGACTGGTCCTCACTCACCAGAATGGATTTATGAACAAGGAGTTCCTAAAGTGGATGTGAATGGAGGAAAGGGCAAAGAATACTTTCCGTATTACCTCGATCAAAACTACATCAATTACTTCCATCGTTTTATCTTCAAGCTGTCGGATCACATTGCCTCACTTCCTGAGAATGAGCGAAACGTCTTTGCGTTTATTCAGCCGGCTTTTGGCTCAACGGGGGACAGGCAGCTCTACAAGGGCATTCCAAAAGATCCGAAATACAAAATCAACGCTGAGGAGTATCTCGAGTTTTGCAGCGGAGCTACGAAACGGTTCTACGAAGCCTTCGATAAGCCAGAACTCAAGCATATTCGATTCCTTTTTAATGTGGACGATGAGAGCAATTCTGCAGTGCTAAATGGTGCTAAGGGTGCAAAAATGGGTGAACTACTTTACGCAAATTGGCTTCGCCAAAACTACCCGATTGAACTCCGAAAACAGCAATTTACCATAGCTATTGGATATCAGACCAATGGTGAAATAAAGCAAGACGCCGAGCTTCGCCCCACTTTTTACGGGCTAAACGGCAAAAAACCGGAGTTTGTGCGTGGAGAGTTTTCTAAATTCGCACAAGGTGGGATATTTCAGGAGAATCCGGTTTGGAATTATTATTGGACCGCTATTTCCACGGTGGATCGGGGACTTGATCTTTGGGAGGTTGATTATAACACAGTAAAAACGGGCAAATACGATGAAGGCTTTGCTTTTGCTAGTCGCTATTCCTATTACAAACAACCGCAGACCAGCCCGTATGCCTTTATTGCGCTTCGTGATGTACTTGATAGTGCCGATTCCGTTCGATTTCCTGAAGAAAAATACGGGAAGGTTGCGCAGAGCAACGCAGAGCGGGTGAATAAAATTGAAATTGAATTCAATAAATACGGAGCAAAAGTTGGTGATTTGAATGCTGCTACTTCCCTCTCAGGGTCTAATTATCTCTCTGAAGCCAAGGCTATGAACGATGTCGGTTTCGAGCTAATTGCCAGAAACTATAGCCGATTTATTACACAGATTGACGCGAATGAAACCAGTGTCGGATTATGGCGGGTTGGTCCTACAAATCAGCCTTATGGTCGTTATGCGCGCGGCTTTGAAAATTTAAAAGGACGTAACCGGATGTATTTTGATCTGGATGACAATTTTCTATCGACGAAAGCAAAGGAGCCAATCACTCTGAAAATCATTTATTTGGATAAGGGCATCGGAGATTTTTCTGTTCGTTATGATTCCACTTCTAATCCGGACAAAACCGCAATTACCATCACTAAAGCCAATAGTGGCAATTGGGTGGTTAAAAGCATCACCATTGCTGATGGAGCGTTTACCAATAAAGGTCCTCGAAACAGCGATTTCTCTTTGGTGAATGAGGATAATGAGGATGATGTTTTTCATCTGATTGAAATTATAAAGACCAATCTGAAAAATTAATTTTCACACATATGTTTTGTCTTGAAATAGAGTGACAAAAGTCCTTTGTTATATTGATTTTTTACGCTTAAATTAGAGTATTTTAAATATCTCAAAACACTACAGTAATCTAATCATAACAATACAAAAATTACATAAGAGGCTGCATCAATTTTATTTTGAACGGTCTCCTTTTTAGGTAGTAAAAATCAACTTGAAAATAATTTTTTTAACACCTATTTCATAATTTGTCTTTTAATAACCAAAAAACAGTTCGATTTTTTGTTTTATTTTATATGCTCTATCCATAAATGAAACAAATCTATACTACAAATGAGACTATTTGCATCTATATAAAAAAATGGTCTACAGTAAATTTGTAAACAAGATTAAGTAAGTTAGAAAATTTGAATTTATAAAAAAAAGTAAAATCAGATTAGAATTTTTAAGCAAGTCTTAATTTGTCAAATGAAACAAAACTGTTTTTCAATCAGATTTGTTAATAGCTAAAACTAAATTACATATTCATAAAATAAAATGTCAAAGAAAATTAAGAAAACAGTTACTACACTTTCGATAGTATTTTTAAACGTTTTAATGTCTTTTGCCGGAACAAATCAGCAATGGAAAGAGATTAAAGTTGATGTTAAGGCTACTGGTAAAGTATCGACTTCTAATAACTTAAAAGAAATTGAGAATGGCTTTCAGCAGTTGTCAGTAACATTATCTAACAAAGGAAATACAACAATTACAATTGAAAGAATTTCTGTTAAAATTTCTTTAGATGCCAGTTTATCTGACAACTTGGACATGGTTTTTGGAGGAAGTTGTATGGGGCGCACACCTTTGCTTAAACAGAAGCTAGGCAGTCAAACTAATCGCAGTTGGAGCAACATGTATGAGATGGTAAGATTGTCAGACGGTCAATATTTATTTGCAGGCTCAACTTCTTGGAGAATATTTATGCCAAATTTCACTTTAAAACAAGGAGTTTTCGAAATTTGGTCTGAGGGAGAAGGTAAACAATTAAAACCAGGCCAGAGCATCCAATACGAACAAATCGTTCTTAGACGTGCTAACAATTGGCTTGAATTACTTGATCAATACGGAACGGCGATTGCTGCCGAAAATAAAATTACAAAGCTCAAACACGCCGATTTTAAAGGTTGGGCAACTTGGGATTATTATGGCAGAGTATTTACTCCAAAAGATATTTATGGCAATATGGACCAATTGAATCAATTGGCTCCCGAGGTAAATATGATTCAAATTGATGGTGGATGGTGGACCGAACGAGGGGATTATAAAACATTGAACCCGGGTCTTTTACCTGGAGGTATGAAGGAGATTGTTAGCCGAATTACGGCCGAAGGAAAAACTCCAGGAATACATTTTGATGGGTTTCGTGGTGATGAAGCATCTGAAATTTATAAAACCCATCCAGAGTACTTTCTGCATGATCAGGATGGAAAGTTGGTTGTCGAAGAGAATGAAAAAGCAGACAAAGTGATGCGTTATATTTACTTCGATTACTCCCATCCAGGGGCAAGGGCACACATCTCAGATTGCATAAAAAACATGAAAGATAATTGGGGAATTCGTTATTTCAAGGTGGATTTTATGCGTTACGGCCTTGAGAATGATACCAAACTTAAAAATAAACATGTTAAAAGTTTTAAGGCGTACGACCCTACAATCACAGGGGTAGAAAGGTTTCGTTTAGGAATGAAAACCATGAGGGAAGCAATGGGAGATGATATTTATTTCTTAGGATGTTCTGCTGTTTTTGGACCGACTATTGGGTTTGTCGACGGCATGCGAACTGGTGGCGACATTAATCCTATCTACCAAGCTTTTCCTGAGCGTTGTTTGGGCAATCTAAGCAACTTTTACTTAAGTGGTAAAGTTTTCAATGGAGATGCTGATTACCTGGTTTTCCGCGAAGCCATAGACGAAGATTCAACAGTGTCTCAAGAAGATGTAAAACACGGACATAGTATGACGATGAATGAAGCTCAAATGTGGGCCGATTTTAATAAATTATACGGAACTGCTCGCTTGCAAAGTGATAATTTAATGACACTTCGCCCAGAACGTAAAGCATTAGCGAAAAAAGTTTTTGAGTTTCCAACAATGGAAGAAACCGTGCCGTTAGATTTTTGGGAGCATGGGGCTAACAAGCAGGATGGGTTTGAGTTAATAATTGCGCGAAAGGACAAAGATATTTATCTGGGGGTTTTCAATTGGGGTGATAAACCTAAAGAATATGAACTGCAAGCTTATGGAAAAACAAGCCCTTTGCTTTTAGAAGGTCGTCATTCTCAAATCATAAAATACGAAGGAAAAAAATCATTTGACGAACTTTGCGAGAATATGAAATCGTTATAAGATGTTTGGAATTAAATTTGGATAAAAGAAGATTAATGTTTTAAAAAAATGAAAATTAGTTACAAATTTATCTTAATCTTTTTATTGTTTTTAGTAGTATCTATTACCTGTTACGGTCAGTCAACTCAATCTTCACTAAACGAAGTTGCAAAATATAAAAGTAAAGGATACAATGTGTTATTTGTTGCCATTGACGATTTGAATGATTGGGTAGGTTGTCTAGGAGGTAACTCGCAGGTAATGACGCCCAACATTGACAAATTTGCAAAGGAAAATGGTATTGTTATGAATAAAGCATATAGTCCATCTACAGTATGCTGTCCTTCTCGTACTGCTTTGCTGACGGGAAAAAGAGTTGCTTCGACAGGAGTATATGGCAATGGTCAAAATCTCAAAGATGCTCCGAAAGCCAAAAATGTTGTTACTTTACCTGAATATTTTGGAAAACATGGCTATTACACCCTTTCTGCAGGGAAAGTATTTCATAAACACCCTACAGATAACGGATTAGATGAAGGTGGATGGGCTTTTAAAGAATTTGCAAGTCCAGGTGGCTCTAATCAAGGAATGCTTTGGGAGCAAACGCCGCCAAAGGTTGATGGAATCAAAGGTGGCGGATCAGATTTTGTTTGGGGAGCTAGCGAAGGGCCTGTCGAAAAAACCAAAGATTATGTTGCCTGCAAATGGGCGGCCGATCAGTTACAACGTGATTTTGACGGAAAACCATTTTTTCTTGCGCTTGGCATAGCCAAACCTCACTTACCTTGGATTGTACCACAGCAATTTTATGACCTGTATCCTTTGGATAAAGTGATACCTGTTGCCCTGAAAATGGATGATCTCAAGGATATTGTAGATCAAAATGGAAATCAATTATTTAAACCTGATGCACGTTTTGAGTTAACGGAAAAAGCTAACTTACACAAAGAAGCACAACGCGCTTATATGGCCAATATTAGTTATGTAGATTATTGTCTTGGAGTGTTGTTTGATGCATTAGAAAAAAGTAAATATGCCGATAATACCATCGTGATGATTTGGGGAGACCATGGTTGGCATCTTTCAGAAAAGATGAAATATGGCAAAACGGACCTTTGGGAGGAATCTGCACGTGTACCATTAATTGTTAGCGTGCCGGGGGTTACAACACCAAATGCAAAAACAGATGCAGTGGTTAATTTATTGGATATGTATCCTACACTTATAGAACTTTGTGGACTTCCTAAAAACGCAAACAACGAAGGAATCAGTTTTGCAAAATTACTAAAAAATCCGAAGATGAGGTGGAATACACCTACTTTAACAACTTATCAGTATAAAAATCATTCCCTTACTGACGGGCGCTATCGTTATACCTCTTACGGAGGAAGGGCTAATGGAGCCGAAGAACTCTATGACCACTCCATCGACTTCTTGGAACATAATAATCTGGCTTCAAATCATAAATATAAAGAAATCATAGAAGGTTTTCAAAAATACCTTCCAAATCACAATGAACCTAATTCGCCCAATAACAAACTTTCAGGTGAAGACAAAAAAAGGATGACCAAAGGCAACAAAAAGAATGAGGAAGAATAAGTTTAATTCAAAATCACAGTGAAACAGTTTAAAACTATATGAAAAGAGGTTTTTATGTCTTTTAATGTAATCTCATTGTTACCTGCAATTATAGCGTCTACATTGTCCTAAATAGTTTGACTAAAAATTATATCTAAATGAAAAAACAATTTAAAAACTATTTTTTAAATATAATTACATTTATAGTATGGCAGATTTCTGTGTATGCTCAAAGTACAATTTTGCCTGTTAATTCCTATGGCGTTTGGGACAGATCAAATGCATATGACATTTCAGTTAATACTGATTACAGCTATTTGAAAGGAATAAGTGCCGATGTAAACTGGGAAGATGTGCAAGCAAATAACTCAATTCAATACGACTGGTCTGAAATTCAAACGATATTACAAACTGCCTTCAACAATAATCAGATGGTTAACATAAGTGTAGGAGTTGGTCCAGATGCCCCAGCGTGGGTATACGCTAATGGAGTGCCTAGTGTAATTACTAATGATACGCAACATCCAAATTGGACAAAATATCCTTATTATTTAGATGCCGATTATAAAACGTATTATTTCAATATGATAGGAAAATTTGGCAATTTCTTACGATTACTACCAACAAATCTATTCAATCAAATTGCCTATGTTCAAGTAAAAACTGGATGCACAGGTGATGAAGTTGCTTATAAGGGAACACCACTAAATTCTTCTTATGCTATTTCCGATAATCAATGGCGGGCATTCCGTTTAACAGTATTCGAGAAATTTAGATTAGCATTCAACACAGGGAATACTAGTACCCAAATTGGGCTTCTGTTTAATAATATTGATCCTGTAGACGAACCTTCAGAATGGCAATGGGTTACAAATAATGTTACTTTTGGATTTGGAACAAAAGGAGGAGCATACGCAAGAGGACATCATCTTTCAGACGAGTTGGATTTTAAAACTACTTGGACACCTTTTCTTGTAAATCCCCAAGGATTACATTTGTTTTCTGCTGCCGAAATGGACCAAACTTGGACGAAACCATATTATCAAATTAATGTTCCGTTAGGTTTTTATTGGGGTGCATTGAGCGGGCTAAATACTGGTCTTTCTGTTTGGCTCGTTACACAAAGTGCTTTACAAGAAGCGCAATCAAGACCAGAATTGCATGATGTTTTTAAGATGTTTAATAAATATTCAAAACAAGTATATCCAAGTACTGCTGATGCTGCGTATTCCATTTTTCATGAAGGATTAAATTCTCAAAATACTAATAAATTTCCAGAAAATATTTATGGTCAAGCCAATAAGCAAAATCAGTCTCGATATATAGCCATTTGCAATGCCTATGCAAGCCGCGGTGCTCAAATGAATGATGTTTATGCAGCAACGCAAGGACAAGTTTATCAACGTGATAGTCAAACAGGTTATAATGATGCAGGGTGGAATATCGAAGAAGGAAATTACGAAAGATGGATAACTCAAATAAATCCAGATTTAACATCAATTGGTCTTTTCAGAGTGCGAGGCATTATCACTTCAAGTTCATCAAAATACGATCGATTTGCACGATCTTTTCAAAACAGTAGTGGTAAAAACACAATGTATTTTAAATTTCATTCCGATGTTTTTACCCTTTCAGCTCCGGCCAGTTTAACATTTAAAATTACATGGCTCGATAAAAATCAAAATTCAACTTGGGCACTAAAATATTATAATTCATTTGGGTTACAGACTGCCTTAAATGTAATAGGACTAGGCGATAATCAATGGAAAACAACTAGCGTAACAATACAAAATCCAATTATTAACCAAAATGGAGTTTTAGGTTCGGATTTTATGTTGGTAAATACAGATAATATTGATGATATCTTTCACGGTATCGAGGTGGATATTACGCGAGCAAATTCTTTAAATGCCATTAATTATAGTTCTGATGATTCTGAAACATTACTTTATCCAAACCCAACATCTTCTATTGTTAATTGGAATAAAAGTATTATATCTGATGAAATCATTATTTATAATTCAAAAGGACAAGTGGTTTTAAACGTCAATAAACCTGAAAACAATTCACTTAGTTTAATAAATTTAGAGAAAGGGATTTATTTTATTGTGTTTCTTAAAGAGAAGTTACGCGTATCAACCAAGAAAATAATAAAAGAATAACAGCTTCTACATTTAAAAATAACAGCCAGCAATTAAATGGCTATTAGCAAAAATGGAGTAAAAT
>Ga0209551_1000020_pt1 | contig 45371 bp, 41 predicted proteins | sample LauGreSuBDMM15SD_2_FD_187568 | JGI IMG/M metagenome (GOLD analysis project Ga0209551, IMG submission 187568) | Freshwater lake microbial communities from Lake Michigan, USA - Su13.BD.MM15.SD (SPAdes) (version 3) | ecosystem: Environmental > Aquatic > Freshwater > Lake | place: Lake Michigan, USA... | reverse complement strand
AGGAGATTACCGAAGAGATCAGAGAGACAAGGATAGTGATTGACCCGGTCACGCTGGAAGAACGTGAAGTAGAAACGGTTCGCTACGTGACCAGGATCATCGAACTACCCGCAGAAACACGTTCAGGATCTGTTCTCTCACCGGATCCTGCAACACGTAATGTTACCGGTTCCGTAGGGAACTAGACAAGCACGTAGGGTGCTAACCACGTTGGGAAAGCTGGGCCTGTCAAAGCAGGCCCAGCTTTCATTTCTGGCGCCAGTTTGGCGTTCTGCTCCGGTGCAGATGACCCCAACATAACGGCAAGGAGTCAGAAACGAATCAACACAAGGTGATAATCAACGCGGGTTTGATAGATAGAAACCGAATTTTGAGCGTGAAAAGAGGGCAGCCGAGCGTGCTGCGAAGACAAGGAAGGGCACTCTCTGGGTCATGAATATAAAGAAGTCAACACAGCTTTCAGATACTAACTTGGATGCAACCTGTCCTGATGAGACAGAAGCTCCAACCGCCCCTACAGCCCGTAAGGGGCTCGTAGCGACCGTTGCAGCTTCAGTCCTAAGTTTGGTACTTCTCGTTGCTGTTGCAAGCTCCATATGGGGTCCAGTTGACGAAACTGTGGAGCAGGCTTCCCCGGTTGCAGTGGGAGAGAACGATAATATCACCGAACGTGCAGGTGCGGTATCTGTGCAAAGCGCGGCTGCTGCGCCAGGGGTGATTATCAAGACACCGTCGAAACCTGTAACGAAGGTAACCACGAAGCCAAACTCAACCACGACCAAGAAGCCAACAACAGGGAAGGTTCAGAATGGTCCTGCTCCGACAGTCGTAGTCAGCGCAACAACACCGGCTCCTACTTCAACTCCAGTAAAAGGTGTAGATATCGAAGGCTCTAAAATCCCTAATGGAGCGACAGTTGGTAAGGATATCCCTGCTGGGCGATACTGGGCAAAAAATTGTTGGAGTTGGTCTCTGAGCAATACGGATGGAACAATTGCATCAAGCAGCTACCGTTTCGCTCAGTCAGTAGTAGATCTCCGAAACGGCGAATTCTTCCTCACCTCCACAAAATGCACATGGTATCCAGGCAACCCTCCTGCAGCGACCATACTTCCAACAGGAAAAGTTATAGTTGGTGAGCAGCTCACTGTCGGACGTTGGCGTGCAGTGAACCAAGAAGGATGCGTCACAGGTCCAACGTCAACGAGAGATCGAGCAGCAATCACAGATCCATCAAAAATGATCGTCTGGTGGTCTAATACCGCGGATCTTGTAGTGTCCGGAAACGAAGGATGGAGTGCTTACCTTGTAGGCCTCGAATGCGGTGGTCTCGTAAAGGTCGGCTAACGCCCAAAGTAGAGTGATGCAACACACCTCCAGTTACAGCTAACATCAGTCGGTGTACGATCACTGAGCGGGTACAGAAGATGAATAATATAAATATATTCATTTCGTCATATTAGGCCTCGCTTTACTGGTTGGCTGCGCGAAGGAGAAGAAGTCAGCTGTTTACTGTCGCTGCGCTCAGCAACGTTTCCAGTCACCGTTGAAATACTTTTCGAGCTCCGACAGCCGAGATGTAGCGTTCACATACTCAGGGCCATCAACACCGATCTGGCCACGTGAACCTGCTACAGCAAAAACTTCCCCGTTTGCGCCTATGAGAGCAACGTTCGCTTGTCGGGTTGAGAGAAGACCACCTACAAGCTCAGGAGATCCACTGTAACCTATAACGCTGGGATGACCTGTGCCAGTGAAAGAGAGAGGATCCTTTCCGTTCCATGCACCAAAAACATGTACCTGACCGACCAGTGTAGCTTCCCATTCATTAGTGTATGCAACAGCAACTGCGTGAAGGGTACCGTTACATACTTTTGCGGTCTCGCGTGCGATACTGCGTACTTTTACATCTAAGGAAGTAGGTACGCATAGGGCAGCTACTCCACAACCGGTAACAGGAGAACTAAAGTATGTTAGTTGCGAGGTATCCAATCCGTTTATTGCAGGTAGCGATGCTCGGTCTGCTAAACCATGAGCAAGAAAAGAGCCATCAAATGATGTTGCAATGTCGGTAGGGACAGGTGTTGTCGAACCGGAGCCACGGAAGGAAACAGTCGGTTCAGCGTCATCCCAACGGGCATCCGGGATAAAGAATCGCCCCCATGCAGCAGATACATCCCAGCTGCGTCGACCGTAGCCGTACAACGCACCATTAGCGGAAGGAAGTTCAGCCGTGGGTACCTTAGTTCCAAACTCTCCAACAACGTATGTTACATCTTCATCTAAGTTAGGGGCATCCTGGACGACTAGATCATCCCAGCTCTCCGCGCCGATAGATATGAGTGCTCCTTCTGGAGCACGAAACTCTGCAATGTACAGACCATGGTTTACCGACCATGCTTTGTACGATGACCCTAGTCCTGGAACGGAGGGTAAGTCAACTAACAGCTTCATGTCAACAGGGCCTGTGTCAGTGGTGCAGCCACTGGTTTCGCATCGTAATGAGGAGTCACCTGTGACAAGACGGGCAAAAGCATTCTGAACGATCTCCGGATCGCGCTGAACTGCCTCTTGAAGACCTTCGATGTCAAGAGGTGAAAAGGTAAGAGTTAGAGGTTTCTCCTCTGTTCCTGCGTAGATACTCGTACCATCAAGAGTTCTGTAGCTCCAGCCATCAAGGTATACGCGGTGCAAGACACCCTCGCCGGCGACTTCACCAAGATTCAATTCATTAGACGTACTGCCGTCGCGGGCCACATACAGGCCTGCGATGAGACCAAGGGATACAAAAGCAATAATTGCGGGCGCGGAACGCTGCCACCATTTCTTCGGCGCAACATAGTAAGGCGAAACCCTATTCTTCTTCATTGACCCTACTGTGCCTGTATAGGTTCGGTCCGCAAGCGGGTCTGGGCCGATGCTGGAAACATGGTTCCCCAGCAGAAAATATCTGACACGGACGCAGTGAAAGCATCTGCAACCGGAGACTCGCTTCCCCGTACGGGACGTAACACAGAACTGGCATTGTTGTCAGAAGAAGCGCGTTCAGAACTCAACAATTTGGCTAAGTCGGTACCATCATCAGTGACAATGTTGCAAAGTATGCAACGTGATCTGGGTCTCGTTGTGGCTGTAACGCTTGCAAAGTCATGGGTTCCAGATTTGACAGCTAGAGAAGTGGATGTGGTGGTTGCCATACCTGATGGTCGATGGGGTATAGATCAGTTACGAGAAGATGTCCTTGATGCGCTACGAACGCTACCTATCTCGCGTCGGGTAGTTGTAATTGATAGGGTTGACGAGATGGACAGAAACGCTGCAGATACGCTTTTGAAAGCTATAGAGGAACCAGGTGAGAGCACTGTTTTCATTCTCGTTGGGACTTCCGCGGATATGCTGAACCCGACAATCAGGGGCCGTATAGTAAAAACTTTGACACTCTTGCCTGCGACTTCGGAAGCAAGAGAGAAACTCTTCGTGGAAGCAGGATACAGCGATACTCTAGCTCACCAAGCTGTAGAGGTAGCAGGAGAACATGTAGTTCTTGCTAACCTACTTGTAGAAAACCCTGAGTTACTAGAAGCAGCTAAATCTCTTCGTGCTACAGTTCAAACCTCTTCTGTGAAACCTGTAACCGCAGCAGCTGAAGCTGCAGAAGAAATCGAGAGGCTAGCAGGGCCACTAGGTAAGCATCTCGGAGGCGGAGACCGTGGGACACGCGCCGCTAAAAGGGAGTTAGTTGAGCAACATATCAGCCTTCTTCGCCGTGAAGGACTTGACGCGCTAGCAAATGGAGTAGAACCAGACCGTGTAGGTGAACTTTTCGTTGCGTGTGACGAAGCAAAGGAAAGAATGCTGACTCACGCTCCACTTACAATAAACCTCGCAGCTTTGCATATAAGTCATGCAGCACTAAAACCAATTCGAGTTTGAGGAAACATATCATCAAAGCAAAACATATAGTAAACTAAACCTAGATAGAAGCAAAGTGGAAGTGAGGTTTCCCCGTAGAGGATGAGCGGCAACAGTGATGAAAAACCTCACAGAAAGGAGTAACTGTGGAAATCGCAGATTACATCTCTATAGCTTCGGTAGTTTTCATCGTCGTAATAATTATTTCAGTGATAAGATCAGAGATTCACGAGCGCCGATATCATCGACATTTCATGGAGTCTCTTCGTCGAAGTCAGATGAAAGCAGAACGCTCTGCAACTGATAACTGAACATAGTCAGCATGCAAACAAAGAAAAACATTTGACCTTACAAGGTAAAAAAAGAAACGACCGCCTTTTCAGGCGGTCGTTTTGTATTTAGGAATGTTGGGTATCTAAGATCCATTTCCGACAAGGCCGGCGAGATAGGGGTTACGGGCACGTATAGTATCTCCTACTGATGGGAAACGTTCCACAACCTTACCCATAGATGCTGGGGTGATGTGTTCAAGTCCACCTGCAAGACATCGTTCAAGAGAGCCCTTTTCACGACCTTGTGTAACCTTGGTGCAGAAATTGATAAATTTGTCTGTATCCATGTACCAAAATAGAGGCATGCGATTGAGCATGAGGTCAACACAGACAGTTGGATTACCTTTGTTTTTACCAGAGGCGACGTTTACTTCACAAGCCAAGAAACCTTCTTTTACTTGTTTGATAACTTCCGCATCCATGGCTGGGGTGGAGTCATATTCGTTAGAAGTCGTGGTGAGAGCAGCAAGATTGAAAAAAATGTTGTTACCGATGACCCAGCCTGCGCCGCCGTAGCAGCCGTCGTTTGTACCAAAATCCTCGTATGGAAGATCATCACAGAACATGAGAAGTTCCTTCCATGGTGGAATGACTGAAGCGCGGGTATACTTCAGCGCTGAAGATTGTGGGTAATATTTCTGCATAAAAGCGCCATTGGCGCAGCTGTTCTGAATCCAGCTCTCAGGCATAGAATCGCAAAGTCCAATAGATTTGGAGAGATCTTGACCTAAAGATTCGTATGCTGAGTGTCCAATGGCGTCACCACAAGTGCTGTAACGTAACTTGTTCTGATCAATGCAAGCTTGTCCGATTTCCAACCAGGATTCAGGGCTGTGCTGAGATTTACCCCAAACGTCGAATATGCCATGAACGATACCCCCGCCGCAGATGTCCCAACCTAAAGCCATGATTGCGCGGCGGAAGTCACCTCCGTAGTAGTCACTTAGCTCAGCGCCTAGATCATGTCCAGGAATATGGCAGACATACTCGAGTTTGATGTCTTCAGCCATAATAGGTTGCGCAGCAGCAACCCACTGATCAAAAGATTCATTATATACAGCATCACGGATACTGCTCTTCAGGCAGTCGTAGGAATGTTTGAGTACAGCGTCAGTGGTAGGGAGTGAAGTATCTTGGCAGGTGACGATACGTTTCGACCAGTAATCAGCATTAGCAGGCCCTACCAGTTTACCATCGCCAGCCGAGATAAATACAACAAGGGTTGCGATCAAACCAGATAAGGCAACACCTGTTACTGCAAGTAGAAGACGTCGTTTCTGCACAGCTACTACGGTGCTTTGAGAGACGATTCAGGCAATGTGCTAAGCATTACACGGGTGCTAAACGTGAGGTGTGAACAATTAGAACCTCTGGTAAAAGTATAAAACGGTATACAAAAGGATAAGGGGCTGAGAAAGTGTATCTCACAGCCCCTGATCTTGATAGTACTATTTACGCCAGGTGAGTCCTTTTGTTATAGGCTTGGAGATGGTACCTTCGGGGCCGATGACCTGGACACGAAGATTGAACGCCTTCCAAGGGAATACCGCGTTGAAGGTCAAATCCTCGAGGATCACAGTTTTAGCGAGAACTTTCTTTGTCTTCGTGTCAATGATAGTGAGAACAGTTCCTTCGCACGCTACACGAATGTTTTCTTCGAGACAAGCGAAGTTAGCACGCCCAGACACAGCAGCATGGCTTTTCCCTGCTGCGTATCCTTCAGCGTCAAGTGCGTACTGAGGCCAGATAAGAACTTTCATCTCATTCCCTCCGATCCAACCGTATAGCACAACAGGATTCTCGCGCCATGCGTCATCAGCAGAGAAATACAAAGTGTATTCAGAGCTCTTGATGTCACGTCGTATAGTAATAGCTTGTTGCGTTGTAGGGTCAACAACCGCAACGTTCCAAAGCACGTCAGAGGCAATATCGTTTCGTTCAACAGTGACAGATAGGCCACCAGACCCCCAAACTCCCGAGATTTTGGTAATTTTCGCGTCAACAGGTGGAACAGGAACATATACATTAGTACTTACCCATGCATCAGGGAACCCTTGACGCTCTCTCCCATCTACAACAGCATTGACTGCAACAAAGCTGTCTCCGCTCACATCAACGTTGAGAACAGTGCGAACAACGTCACCAGCTACGGGATATCGGACCTCTTTCCAACGTTGACCATCCCAAGTGGTCACTACTATCTGAAAGGCTGAAACACGTGCATTGGTTGGGGGTTCCCATGAGATAGATGTTTTACCTGAGCCGTCGCGCGTCAAATCAATAACGTTAGCTATTGAAGTAGAAGCTGCAGTATTTCGCAGATCAACTACATTCCGCGGAGATCTAGAACCTGTTGCTGCTGATACATCTACAAGTCCAGCGCCCGTTGCAGCGTCGGCACCAGCGGCATTGAGATCAACAGCTGTAGAGGTAAGCTTTGAGATCAGCTCTGCAGGGGTAAGAGGTCCGAGCTTCGATATGACAGCTGCTGCTGCTCCTGCGACCTGCGCAGCAGACCAGTCTGATGAGTCGTTCACACGGTACGGAAAGTAGCTCATATCGGCAAATAAAGAAGCTATGCGGGTTGCTGGGGCTGCAAGAGTAGGAATAACATCGTTGGTTTCATCGGCAAGTTCACCAAAGGTTGCAGAGACACCAGCAACGGTCACAACATCAGCGCATCGTGCGGGAATGTACGTCGTGGAAGTGAACCTGGAGCGACTTGAAGCGGATGTAACAGTAACAATTCCGAGCTCACGTGCTTTAGTTATTGCCTCACAGGTGAGTGACTCGACACCTTCGACACCAAAAAACATTTCGTTACCTAGTAAGAATATCACATCGGCTCCGTTATTCGCAGCCCAAAGGATTCCATCAGCGATTGTTGCGTCGGTAATTACCTTACCATCAGTGACAACGACAGGGAGAAGCTTTGATTGTGGGGCCACACCACGAATACCTGACCGGTCAGCGCTACCAGCAATAAGCCCAGCAGCAAAAGTTCCCATGAAAGAATCCTTTGCGTCAAACTCCCGGTCGGTAGTTACTGGAACAGTTTTACGGGTGACGGTGTCATAACCCGCGAGTACACGACCTTGAAGGTCAGGGGAGCCGGCCCAGATGGTATCACCAATGACAGCAACAGTTACACCAGCGCCAGTAGCGGAGATGTCCTCCCCAATTACAGGGAGATGCCATTGAGCGGATTCGAGATCACCGCGGTAAACTGTTGCTTCAAGTGGTTCATCTGGTAGAGGTGTTTGACTGCCACCGCCGTCATGCATAACAGAACCATTTCCGATAGGAGAAGCGTTGGCTGTTGTTGCCATAGGTAAGAGTAACGACAAAATAGCGAACATCACGGTTGACATCTTCAAGAGAGAGGAGATCTGCGAGCTCTCAGGTGAGAACGTGATTTCGGGCGTGTTACGCAGGGAAAAATTCATTAGTTTGCTCCTTCAGGTGCTGACGGGGTATTGACGGGTAGGGGAACCGGGGAAGTGTTTGGGGTAGGGGGTGTTGCACCTGAAGTCACTGGCTTCTTACTAGTCGCTTTCAAAGTAACAGTTTGAGATGTAAGCTTGGAAATGATGACTTTGACAGCTACTGGCTTTGCTGATACCCATCGGAATGTTGCGTTGTACGTCAGGTTCTCGAGGACTCGAGTAGTGGCGATGAGTTTGTTGGTCTTGACCTCACGCACTTCAACAATCTCTCCTTGGCAGGCAAGCTTCTTAGCGTTGAAACAGGCAGTCAAAGTTGTACCGACGACAGCGCGATGGTTCAAGCCTGCGTTCTTAGCGACAGCGGAAATCTGATATTGAGGGTCTAGAGAGAAAAGCTTCGACCCACCCTGGTCGGCATAAGCGATGACGCTGATGTTCCTGGCTCGGAACTCTGCATCCGATCGAATAGGGATGATTGTCTTCTTCTTCGATGCGAGAACTTCGATATCAGCGACAAGTGCATCCTCAGGACCTAATACAGTTATATCAATCAGCCCATCTGCGCCTTTGGTTGTGAACGTTACCTCAATACCTTTGCTGACCCAACGAGCGCTGACGCTGTTTATGATAATTTTAGGTGATGACGGTTCGAAACGAGGAGCGTAATCAATACTAGTGAACATGAAAGAGCGGCGTTGACCTTGAGGTGTGATTGCAGTCACAGAAACGGTTCCCGAGGGGAACGCAGAACGGTCCATGGTTACCGATAAACTCGAAGAAGGCAGCTCGATATCATAAGTGGTTCCGTCATCCTGATGAAGAGTTGCAACATAACGATCAACTTTGCTACCAACGGGTGCTTCCCAGTCGAATGTTGTTGTGTCATTGTCGGTGCTTGCACGGACAACACGTGGTACTGAAACGAATGCAACAGCTTCTCGTGCTGCGGTCAAATCTCTAGAAGGAGCACCTAAAGCTGCTGCTGCATCTACTAGCCCAGCACCGGTTTCGGTATCTGGACCAAGTGAACCTAGATCAGTCGCGGTGGCTAGGATACGGTCAACTACTTGCTGCGCAGTCCATTCAGGGTGCGCTGCTCGAAGTAGGGCTGCAACACCAGCAACATGAGGTGCTGCCATTGATGTGCCATCCCATTGTTCGTAAGGGAGGGTTGGGCCGGTAGGAATGGCTGAAACGATACGTCGACCCGGAGCGGAAACCCTCACAGTATTGTCATAAGAAGAGAAGTATGTGCGGTTCAAGGTTTCGTCAACAGCAGCTACAGAGAGTGCACCTTTGCATGAAGCTGGTTCGTTCTTAGGGTTACCATACCCTCCAGCGTTACCTGAGGAGACAACTACGACAACACCTGCAGAGAAAGCCGCTTCTACTGCAGCACAACTGACAGAACCACCATTTTGAAATGGTGAAACTTCTCCGCCAAGGGAGAGGTTGATGACATCGGCTCCGTTGCGAACAGCGTAGTCAATAGCATCTGCAACGGTACGATCATCACCTGAACCGCCACTACCGAGCGCTTGGATAGGTAAAATGGTTGCCTCGGGTGCAACTCCAACAACACCGTCATTATCATCATCGCCTGCAATAATGGCAGCGACATGGGTACCATGGCCGTACACGTCGTTCTGTTCACCTTCAGGGAGTTCTTGTTTGTAGACGGTCGAATAGCCGGCTAAAACCCGCCCTTCAAGGTCTGGGTGGGTTGCATCCACACCAGTGTCAATAACGGCAACTATTACACCTTGGCCTTTCGTTACTTTCCAGGCCTCGGCTGCCCGCGTTGCTGTAATACCCCACTGTGTCGCGGTGAGGTCACTGCCGAACACGTTCTGCGGTGGTGAAACAGCCCAGCTAGGTGTGGTCAGTGGAGCGAACAACATTGTAATGAGAGTCAAAGAGGTGAATGTCAGAGAGACCCTGAAGCCTGGTGTATTTAGTTTCATAGATGGGTATAGTTAGGCACCATTCGGCTCAGGCACACGCACAACGGGAAATCCCTCGAGCGTAACATCCATCATATTTGAGGGTAATCTAAGAAGAAGTAGAAGAAAAGTAGAAAGAAGGGGTAGTTGAGAGTATCAGGGTCATATCCCCCATTACAGTAAATTCATATTAGATGCTATGCCTAAAACATCAGGACGTAGCGAACAATCGAGCCAGCTGTAGCGAGGGCTCATGGAGAAGACCGTGTAGTAGGATACAAACTCAGAATAGTGGTTTATCAGATGATCTGGAAACCAAAAAGGTATGCTCCTGAGCCTAGAACCCAGCCTAGAGCTAGGTAAGGTCCGAAAGCAAAAGGTGTGTTACGAGTTATGCGCCATGGGGTAGGCCAGCGGACAAGCCAGACAGCTATTGCAGCAACCATGCCACTCATTGCACAGAGATACCAAAGGTTCGCGTTGCCGGCAAGTGCTGCTGGCACACCAGCCGTAGCAATGACCAACCAGGAATCGCCACCACCCATTCCATCAACCGCAACACCAGTAGTTGCCTGCTTGTAGCGACGATACGCAGAGTTGATTACTCGGAAGAACAAAGCTATACCTATAGATAGAAGGAAACCTGACAGTGCACGACGTGGCTCACCACCAGCTATATCAGCAGCAAGAGCTAAAGCCCACGCCAGGCCTGCTAGAGGGAAGAACGTCTCAAGATCAATGAGCATAGTGTCATGATCAACGAGTGCCCAGATAATAGAACCAACAGCCAGAACAGCAAGCGCTGCCACAGCAAGCCAGTAGGCCGCTCCTGTAGGCCAAAGTTGAGATGCAAGCAAAGGAGTGACCGCTCCAGAAGCTGCGCCAAGAACTGAAGCTACAAGGATACGACCTAAGCGGGGTGCGCGATACCGACGGACTAACGGAGCTTCGCCGAGGTTGCCAGCCTCAACAGGGGAGTAACCCGGGTAAGTTACACGGTCACGACCAGCATCAAAGACGTACTGTGCTGCAGCAATTGCTGTGTCGGCATCGACATGAAGAGCTTTCAATTTCAAAATGAGTTCAGGGTAGACATCTGTAAGAAGGGGGTAGAGTCCAGCTGGGACGTGTGTGGCTGCGTCAGATTGAGCTGCGTCATCTGCGTCAGGGTCGAGACGTGGTACGTGAACACATTCAGACTTGATGCGTGCCCAAAGCTCGCCCAAAGCAGGGTCAGCGAAATATTCAGATTCCAGCTCAAGAACTTTTACTATGTTTATAGGGTCTTGAAGCACCCATGCTAGAGCAAGATGTTCACGTTCGACATCAAAGTCCAAGGGTTGAGCAACAGTTCTTTGAGCTGCGAAGAATGCGAGTGGCACACCAACAGCAGCACCAAGCATTGCTCCTATCAAGGTTACCAAGGTGAGGTCAGGAATGAGCATGAGTAAGACGGTCCGCCTCTAAGTAATTTCCGCATACACCAGAGGTTAGGTTGTAAGCATGTCCGGGGGAGTACTTCGAAATAAGATATAATATAAGGTAGTTACGCAGGGAAAAGAAAAACCGGGTCCTGTTTCCAGGACCCGGTTCGAGTATATTCTTGACTGGTCAGCGTGTGATGACCTTACGTGGGGCCGGAGTTAGTCGGCGCTCACGGATGAGTTCCCAGAGGGATGAGCACACGTGGTCGTATGCTGCTGGTTCGAGCAGATCGGAATCCGGTTGCTCTTCGCGACTGCGTCTGCGACGCGGATAGGTACGGTCGACAAGTCGACGCGCCCATGCGGGGAAAGTGATCTCTCCGTCATCGTCCCAGGTGCCGAAGGCATCCCAGACAGCCAGAGCTGCGTCTTCAACTGAAAGCGGTTCATCGCTACCAGGTGCGTAGACGTAACCGTTTGCAAGGTTCCAGATCATCTCCGCGTTGGTAGCAATAAACTCTTCACCGAGACGGTTCAGGGCACCTTGCGGCATATGCTTACGATTTCGGAGACGTTCATAACGTGACGCTAAGTCATCAGCGGAACCGCGTAGCAGTACCGGTATCTTCTTTGCGTCTACTTCTGTAGATGATGACAACTCGTCGATGGTTGGACGTCGTCCCTTTTCGCGAGTGAGTCTCACTTGAGCAATCCTCAAACGAGCACGAGTTTCCGCTCGTCGAGTGATTTCTCGCCCTACTCCGATGTCGTCGCCAATTTCAAGCAGTGACCGTGAAGGGTCACCACCTAAAGCGTCGTATCGTTGTAGGAGAACCCAAAGTTCCAACTCGTTTAGTTCCTCGAGTAGAGCTTCGATGTCCGCGACATTGTCAAATGCTTCATCTGGGTCTCCGGTTTTCTCTGCGAGCAAGTCGCCGAGAGTTAGTCCGTCTTCGCCGATGACCTGGTTGATGCTAGTGTTACGCCCCGTAAGTATACGGTTCACGAGCTCAATAGTCAACTCAGTCGTTTTAGCGATCTCTTCAACAGAAGGTTCTCTTCCGAGTGTCTTCATCAAGTCCGCTTTTGCGACGAGAACGTCACGGCGTCGTGCGAAGTCATTCTGAGTAAGGTGACCGTACTCGTCAACACGGACCGCACGCTGAGTGCGACCTTTGATGTATTGGCGTGAGAAGGTTCCGAAAGTGGCTCCCTTTACAGGATCCCATTTGAGGAAAGCTTCCCAGAGTCCGAGAGATGCGGCTTGAAGGTAGTCCTGTCCACGGTCGTCTCCGGGAAGGAAGAACTGACGGGCGACAGACATCGCCAATCCGCGGTTCTGGTTATAGAAGTCGGTGCCTACGCGCTCTATGGCACGTCCAGCATCCGCAATTGCTTCGTCGTCACCTGAGGCGACGGCGGCAGCAAGGTTGGCCTGAGCTTGGACCCAGGTAGCGTGGAGTTCAGCGTTTGCGTCTTTCCAGTTGATAGTTGCGGCCTGTTGAGGACGCGCGTCGTCGATGATGTGTGAGGTCATGTGAACAACAGTCGGCGCAACGAGTGCAGCACCAATTCAGTTACATGTACACTTCAAGTACACAAGAAAGCCTGAAGAAAGGATACCGCAACGTCTAAGAGTGCTACCAAGAATCACACGCTTACCGAAAATGCACACTGATCTTGAATTAGTGGTTGACAGAAGGGTACACATAAACCATAATCGCAGTGTTGAAACAAGTACAATGTGGGTGTCAAAAGGAAAAGGCGCCACTGTGCGGACGGCGCTTTTTCGTAAAATATCAGTTCTGTGAGGGGGAAATGTCCGAAGATGGCTCTCTGGCAGGTAAGAAAAACTAGCAGCCTTCGGGTCATTGTCTTCCGTGGCGTACTAATTTCCTTCTTGTAACAGGGTGGAGCAGTTTCGAGAGAGCTTTAGCTTCTACCTGTCTAACAGCCTCGCGTGAAAGACCAAGAAGCGAGCCTATAGCTGAGAGGCGTTGCGGTGGTTCTCCATCAAGTCCGAATCGTCGCCCAATGACAAAAAGCTCACGTTCGTCAAGGCAAGAAAGTCCGAATTGTTCAAGGTCTTTGATCTCCTGACGTGCTAAAGCAGTGTCTTCTACACCTGCTGAGGGATCTTCGATCATGTCGGTGAGTGAAGTATCACCGTCTTCACCCATTGGTGCGGAGAGAGACTCAATAATCGGAGCGTTCAAGATACGTTTCACAGCATCAAGTGTTGCTCCGGCTTGTACAGCTACCTGCTCAAAAGTCGGAATGAACTCATCGTTACCATTCTGGAGTTCCTTCACGGCGCGAAGGATATCAGGCCGTTTCTCAAAGTCTCCAGGATTCAGTTGTTTGAAGTCCGCGTCACGAACAGCTTTGAGAATCTCACGCTGAATGGGCTTGTATGCCCATGTGGAGAACTTTGTACCACGTGTAGGATCGTAGCTGGAAACTGCCCGCATAAGACCGACAACACCTGCAGCTTCGAAGTCGGCAGAATCATCCCTACTGGTAGTAGAGGTGAATTTGCGGACATAATTGAGAACTAGCCCGTAGTTGAATTCAATGATAGAACGGGTCGCTTCATCGAGAAGAAAACGGCTGCGGCGAAGCTCTTCAGAGCCATCAAGTGAAAGTTTACGCTTACCTTCGAGAAGAGATATGCGAGCCAGTATCTCGTTGCGACGGCTGAACAACTCCTGGTTGCGTTCGCTGTAATCGTTAGAGGTAAGTGGGACATCAAGAGTGGAACGTATTGCAGAACGAGTTGGGGTGGATAGAGCTTCGAGAAGTTCGACGTCGCCCTCGTCATTGTCTTCGTCCTCATCCTCATCGTAATCTTCAGCGTCGTACTTGTCAGCAAAATCCGGGTCAATAATAGCAAGAAAGGAGGAACCGTCGACGAATTCGTCTTCGATATCTTTCACAGGCTTAGCATTACGTGGAATATGGGTATCCGGAATGGGAAGATCGCGAAGAGAAGAGACGACAAAGTCGACGTCGTCAGCTAGGTCAAGATCGCGTCTGGATGCTGTGCTGTTCGTCACGATGTCCTGTTCTTCAAAATAAATCGGGGCCTCTGAGATGGTGGTGGGGTCTGATACTGGGTAGCTATCTTGAGAAGACCCCTCGACTTTCGTGGTCGTTTCTCGTTTCAAAGCTGCTTTTACTGGTTGTTTATCCGCCTGAGCTCTAACAACCGGTTTTGAGACAGAAGGTCTTTTCGATGGTTCACCAGAAGCCACCTTTTTTGTCTTTGGTGTGGATACAGGTGGTTTCGTTGCAGAATGTTTCTCAAGTGCTCTTTTCGCTACAGCCTTCTTGGAGGAAGGCGTTGACAACTTCACATCTGTATTTGAAGCGGGTTTACGTGATGAGGGAGTTGACTTTGCTGAGGTATTGGCAGGCATTCTTTTAGGAGATCCGTTCGAAGATTTGGGTGAAGAAGTAGAACGTTTCGCACTTACTGGTGCATCTTTAGCTTTGTTCGAAGCTTTATCGCCGTCCGACAACGGATTACGTTTCCGCACTTCTTTCTCCCTCGGTGCGGGTTACGACACCAGGACATAGGAACGCATTCAGATCTCGCTGTCGAGGTTGACAGCGGTTGATCCAGGCGCGTAATCCAACGTCATCTGGTGGAGTCAAGCAATTACGCTTTTTATAACTCTCCGCAGGGACAACGGTGGGAGAGTTGTCCATAGGAGCACACCGCTGGGAGAGAACCCGGGGGTGTGCACCGACATGGCTTGTCACCAACGAGCATGTGGAACAGTGCTAGCTACGATCAGAAAAAGTAATGTACGCGGTGTAAACCGGATTATGAAAAATTATATGAAAGGTGAGAAGGCTGAGATACAGAGTAAGTTGGGAAGTTGAATCAGCGGAAGTTAGCGAGAGAGCCGAGAATGGATAGCGCCCCTGAACGTGCAGCAACTGGTGATGATCCGATTTCTACGGCAGCTGAAGCATCACGTTGCGCGCGATCGCCTGCGATCATTACTGAGTCATCACTGAGAAGAAGTCCTACCAACTCAGCATTGTTCATGAAAGCTGAACCTGCGAATGGATTTGAGCCATCGCCACGCCAAGTGAAATAGTGATGAAGGTGAATTCCTTCAGCGCCACCTGGCCAGGTGATAGGGACAGCAGTGGCGTTCACTGAACGGTTACGCACCCAAGCGGAAGCTGCCACGATTGCTTCGCCAACAGGAGTACCTTCAGCAGCTAAACGGGAAGCCTCTTGTGAAAGCCATGTGTTGCGAGTTAGCTCAGGGAGACGACCTAGAGGGCGCATCTCTACAGCAAAGCGATCACGGACATGTGAAGGGAGCTTTACTACCTGCCCGTCACGACCAGCGCCTACCATGTTCAACTCGAGAACATGGGTTGAGCAAAGACCTGGAACTGGCCCATCCAATCGCATGTTTACAGCAAAATAGACTTCATCGATATGTTCTGTTGGCATAATGCACTTTTGTCCAGTTCTCTCACTCATTGGCGAGTTAGATAGAACGGTGCAGTGATACGTGCAAACATGCCATAATCCACGGACGAAAAACAACAACCCTGGCGCGAACCGAACGAGCAACGGAATACGAGTAAGAAAGATACCTTTGGGACTTCAAAATACATAGTCAGGTAAAGGGGAAACGGTTCAAAGGCCGAAATGTCTTTGAATATGAGAAGCGGTCAGTCTTTTTTTGCCCAGCTTGCAATAGCTTCTTCGAATACACTGCGACCACCGCGGCCAGTTGTGTTACGCCGGGTTCCGCTTTCACCTAAAATAGCATCTGAAAGATCGGCTTTTTGCCCGACGAGAGCCAGGATGCCTTCCTCTACCGTACGTGCCATAGTAAAGTTTATGACTCGGTAACGTTTACTAGTGTCACCATCGATACGGTGGATACGATTCGCGCGTTGAATCATAACTGATGGTTTGAATGCAAGATCGAAGTTTACGAGCGTAGAGCACTGTTTGCCAAGGTTCAGACCTTCAGCGGCTGCGTCAGTGGCAACAAAGACCGTGGGTCCTGGATCTTGGTCCGTAGGTGGGGATGTGAAAGCTGAAACTGAGGCTTCTCGGTTCTTCAAGTTTGTTGCGCCGGTGAAAGTAACCAACCGAATTCCGTCCGCTGAAAGACGTTCGACAATAAGGTCAGACATAGTTCTGAATGAAGTGAAAACGATGAGACGTTCGCCTGCTTGCTGATGCTCTGCAGCCATGATGCGCAACTCGTCAAGTTTCGGTCCGTCTACTTCTGGTACGAGGCCAGCTTCGCACATGGCTTGTGCGGCTGGAGCTTTTGACGCCCAGACGAGGCGTGGAGATGAGCACATCAACCGGAGCATGCCTACAGCTGTCATAGCGGCACCTGTTTCAACTTGTTCAACAATCTCGCCGTCAAGTGCTCCGAAAGCACGTCGAGCTTTTGCCTCGTCAGCAATTTCTTCCTGTGCGTCTCGGTGTGCGCGTTTCAGCGCAGCAGCAAGTTTATCATCAGGGTCTAAGACGAGGTTCTGGACTTGCAACGGAGGAAGCTGCGTTGCGACCTCGCTCTTCAAATGTCGAATGTAGTGTGCTCGGGACCGATCGCGGAGCTCTCCAAGGTTTCGCGCACCTTCGAAACCCCCGAAGCGGCCCGGGTAGGCGTAGCGGTTGAAGAATTCCAGCGCAGAACCAAAAATCCCGGGGACAACAAAACCGCTCATGAGGGTGTACCACTCGGAAGGGTCGTTCTCAACAGGGGTACCGCTGAGCGCTAGCCGGCGGGTGGCCTTCTGGGCCAGTTGACGCATCGCAATACCTCGCTTAGATGAACGTCCTTTGATGCGGTGAGCTTCGTCTGCAACAAGAAGCTGAGCGTTTACCAAAGGGGTGATTGACTTGAGATCCAAGTGGAGTAAGTCGTAGTTGAGAACAACCCATCGGGCGTTCGCTGCTTCAGCGTAAAGCTTCTCTCGTCGTCTTTTATCACCATCGATGATAACAATGTCGGTATGTCCGGTGAAACGTGTGATCTCGCGGGCAAACTGAGTTTTTACAGCTCCTGGTGTAACAATTACGCATCGTTGGGCCTCGCCGGTATTCTCGATAAGGTGAAAAGCCCATGCGATAGCTTGCGCTGTCTTACCAAGACCTGGCTGATCCCATACTGCGAATCCACTACGTTTCACAGCAACAGCGACAGACTGTGCTTGGTAAGGGAAAAGCTTCTCGAGTAATCCTTCTGGGTGGAGTTCAACACTGCGGGCAATCTCCCCACGGTAAACCTCTTCAGCGAACTCGTCAGAGAAACCAACATCAAAACCTTTTTTACGCCACTCGGTAACAACATCACGATCAGGAAAGTATTGTTTGAAGGCCTGATTAGCTCGGGCGTCGCCTGCGACTGCGAACGTGCCTGTACGGGCGTCAAACTGAATGGTTATATCTGCTGGGGTGAGAAGCCTGTCAGGGTCGATAAGAACACCACGTCCGACAAGTTCGGTGAGAGCTGCCGCCGCAGTGGGAGGGTAACTCATAGCTCCTGCTTTGGACTCCCATTGAGCGCCTGGTAGTGCACGCAGGCGAGAAAACATAGAATCGGAACGCTGTGCCATGACGACAAGGTAGGGACGTTTGTGGCTTCCCCGCCTAAGTGTTGCAATTCCGGCATCATGAAGGGGTTCGTCTGCTGAAACAAGTTCATCTACACAGATATCAGTGAGGCCGGAAGTAACAAACCATGTGCGTAGCTCTTCAACCGATTCTCGGCAAACTTCTGCAGTCCATGAACGACTCTCAGGATCGAAACGTGCAAAGGGGAGGTTTTTTACCTTCTCGACGATTGCTTGATTGAAGGGGAAAGCAAGTCTAAACACACGACCCTCTCGGGTAAGAGAAATTGGTCGTGAAGTAATCGTAGTCTGGTCCACGTCTTTCACTGTGCCTCAGAATCAGCACGTGGCATCGTGCTACGACCGCCTAGGACATAATCACTAGTGAGCACACCCCCGGCCTGCTATACAGGTAATAGTTCAAAACAAATGGTAACAGCTGATGAGTTAGGCTGCATTTTCCCGTGAAGCGTAGAGCGAGAGAGAGTATGGGTCCGACACTGGAAACATGACCAAAGACCCTCTAGATCGTGATGAAATGGGTGTTGAAGCGAACGAAGCGGAGTATGTGACCGCTTTCGGATCGTTACGTCATAATCCAACAGCTGCGGCAGCGTTGCTGCGCGCCCGTGCTGCTGCTGCAGGGGCAACACTGAGACCTGCAGTGAAAATAGATCTTGTAGCGTCAACGATCGGGGCAGAATGTTGGATGTTCACGGTGAACGCTTCATCGTTGAACCAACCTGTCCGACATGGTTCATCAGCAGTTGCTGCTCTCGCAGCAATTTTAGCTCGCGCCGCAGGTTCCGCTGAGGTACAGGAGTGCCCACCTCTGGAAGCAGCTGAACTGGACACAGAAAAAATTCAACAAGTTGAACAACTAGTCATTTGGGTAAACAGTATGGTACCGGGTTCAGTGCATGAAGTTTTCCGTAGAGCAGCAGCTGATCTTTCAGCTGGGACACCGGATTCACGTTTCGAAGCGATGGCTGGGCTGCTCAACATCATTGCCGATACATGCGACGATCGTTGATAAAAATAATCATCTCAGACGGCAGATTGTACCTTTACTGAAACCAGTCTACCTATCGGTAAGCAAATTGCGAAAAAAGCAGCCAGCAAAAAGTGATAGAAAATGTTGCGCTTGTTACAGTTTGGCCGGGGGCTTGTTGCAGTACGGTTCGTAGACACTTCTCGTTACGCTGGGACGGTTCAGTTTATGACATATTCTGTAAATCCCCCTGGGCGTGAACATACAGTTGAATGGACTTTCGAAACAGAATTGTGCATGTACGGACAAGTTTCAGATGGTGTGGTATTCATCTATGATGAGCGCCGTGATCCGTTGACCGTACTTGATGAGTCAGAATTGCATATCGAAGTTGGTGAGCAAGTAATGTTACGAGTAAACGGGGAATGGCAGGCTTGCGAGTGGGGTCAGGTAGCGAACACGGTAAGATTCCGTCGAGCCTGAAATTTCGAGAAGTGAACTCCGATACAAAAACAAGTTTCTTTCAGGTTCAGTAAGCTGTTGAGATAATCACCAACTAGTAGCGTCAGATTCAAAATGTACGATTTAGATATAAGATGTGGCGTTTGCGTTTGAGTGTCTAGGTTCAATCAACTGTCGAGGTTCGTTCTCTCTTGCCAGTTGGAAAGCTGCTCACGGAGCGCTTCGAGCGCACGTTCACGACGGACACGAAGACGACGTGGTGCTTCCCCGGTGATCTCCTGCGCTTCTTGAGGGCGTAGACCCTCCATGACAAGTAATCTAACTGCTACCGCATCCTCCGGGTGGAGAGTTGCAAGGGCAGCATCTACAGCATCACGGCGTAGGATGGACATGGCAATGTCGGCAGGATCGGAGTCATCCACAAGCCAAGATGGTGATGTTCCACGTTCACCAGCAACAGAGTCCATCTCGTCAATAGATGCCGCATGTTGTAGTCTAGGGAGAATCTTCAGCTCTTCTAGCTCAACGCCGAGATGCTCGGCTACCTCTGCAAGAGTAGGGGCGCGACCTAAACCGTGAGCTAGAAGTTCTTCAGCGGCAGCAACTTTCCGAGAGAAAGTACCGAGGCGTTTCGGTACAGGATTCTCAGCGCGTACCCCATCTCGTATGGAACCTGTAATACGTGTACAGGCATAAGTTGAGAAAGAGAAGCCTAGCGCTGGGTTATACAATCGTAGAGCTGTTCGTAAACCCATCCAACCGAGAGCAAGCAGCTCTGCTGAATCACGATCCGGGAAGGCACGTTCAAGTTTATTAGCCTGATGCCAGACGAGGTTGATATGTCGTTGACTTTCAAATCCGATAATTGCCCAGGAGAGAGCGCTACCATCAACAGAGCGATTCGCCTCGGTAATAACAGCATCAAAACCTCGGTGCTTCAACTGCGCAGACCATGACGCTTCCAGCTGTTCAGTGAGTGAAGATGGGGTAATGGTGTCAAACGCGTCAAGAACAGCAACAGCTGCAGCTACTGCCTTAGTGCGACGAGTTACAGGAAGCTTTGCTACGTTTTCGGCTGTAACATCTTCAATGTTCAGGCGCCCAGCTTTGAGAACTGCTCGAAGACCTTCACGTGTAGCAAGCAGCTCAGCTGGAAGTTCTGTAAGATCTTTGAGATCATCGACAACGACAGCGAATCTCTGATGGAAACGATCGGAGAACAAATCAATAAGGGCATGAATGGTGACGGTTGAGACGTCAACAGTACGAGAAGGTGTAGATTTACCAAATGCGATGATGACCGCTTCGACGGCTTCTACAACAGAGAAAGGGGAAGGAGTTGATGAACTCAAAGTGGAGGCACGCTGGCAACACCGAATAGTTCTTGCGGTCATAGCCGCTACATCGGGGCGCGTAGCCGATACCGGTAATTGAGACATGTATGAGACCGTTCAAGCTGGGAGGCACCTTGCAAGCAGCCCAGATGAAATCACAACAACACCGCAACAGATCAGCTACAAAGGTTATAGTAAATGCAATCTAAAAAAAGTATCTCACGGTGATTAGCGTGAGACAGTACGACGCTCAGATAATAATGGGGCTAAGCGGCCGATAACGATACGTAAACCGTCGATGCCGTGCTGTTTCGCGAGAAGATCACCCTCTGCTATTATAAGTATGATCTTTTCGAGGCGTTTTCGACCAACGCGACGCGAAAGCACTAAGAGGCGTTCAGCTGTGTAGACCGATTTGCTACCAAGCGTCCTTGCAGCTTCTTCAGGGTTGCTAGCTCCGGATTCGAAGATTCGCATAGCATGCTGGTAACGATTTCCGAGGTATGCGAGAGTGGCGAGCGGGACCGCAGCCGAACAAACCTCAAGAGCGGCCTGTAACTCTCCACGTTCGAGGTGCTCGCTGAGGCCCCAGGGAACTCCAGCAGAGCTAGTTGTGCCGCAGAGGATAATGATTTGAGCGGCAGAAGGGTTTTTGATCCCACCGATGCGGCATTGTTCGATCACGGACTGTAACCGTGCTGGTTCGTGACCTGCTCGTTCAATGAGCAACTGTCGAACTTGACGGGAGAGTGAAATATCTGCAGAAGCTGCGATAATGTCCACGGTCTCATGGGCACGTTTTCCATCAAGAGCGGGGTACTCACGGACATTGAGCATTTCACCAAGACCATTTGTAAGCATTTTACGTTGCGTTGGGGTAAGAGACTTCGCTATAGCGTATAAATGGTTCATAGAGTCCGATACAGCTGAGATGAAAAGGTCAAGGTTCGCTCCTGTGAGTTTATCGAGCTGATCAATAACTACAACATGTGCAGGACTGAATAAAGAATGAGAAAGCACGCCAGCTACTATATCTATTACAGTGTTTTCCGCAGCATCGAGCCGTTCAACAGTTACTCCATCGTGCAGTCGGAGCATGTGTTGAAGTTGACGCGCACAGATGTCATCATCGCCTAGAAGCACGGTCAAGGTCATGTAAGCTACGGTGCTTACTCACAGAGAGTGCGCCAACACGTAGTCAAAACATGTTAGCAGACGCTTAGTTATACATTTTGAGTCGGAGTTCAGACCCTGCTATCTAGCGCTTCTCTGATAGCTATCATGGTAAGTCTTCGAACGTACTCTTCGTCTTCCCCGCTCTTATGAGCAATATCAGTGATAGCGTCATTAGGGTCGGTGCCTGTGAGCATAAGTTCAACTGCTGTGAGAACGAGTGCGTAGTTATGCGCTCTGAGATCAGAGGTGGCGTCCTCTACAGCATCTCGGATATTGTCAATCGGATCCAGTGCCATGTTCAGCTGACTCGACGTTCTCTGATGATGAGATTCTCTGGGTAGTTCACATCACGTCCATCATCAGTACGAACGAGAACTTTACCATTCTCTGAAGATACAAATGTACCAAGAATGCGACCAGATCGAGCGCGTACAATTTCGTTGCCGTCAAGAACGACAATTCCGACAGGCCTGACATCAACTCTGGTCTGTAACTTCCCTGAAGTTGAAGGTGCTGTTCGAAGAGATTTAGATGTTGTTTTTTCTGGAGTGTGTACTGAGGTAGGCTTTTCTGTTTGTGAACTGGAACGTGAGACCGTTCTCTTCACAGCCATAGTAGGATCGATCAAATATTTGCGTACTTGTGCTTGCGGAAAGGTTGGGTGTTGCGAGAGAGGACCTAGGATGCGTACCCTGATGCCAAGACGATCAACGCCGAAAACTTCAACGATCTCTCCAGCCCAAGGGCCGCCTGTGAGACGAGCGGCAAGGGCACGAGGGAGATAACCAAGCTGTTCGCCGTCAATTTCAATGAGGACAGCAAGAGGGTCGACCGGGTTGTCGGGTTCAGGACGAGCGATGATAGGAGAACCTGGCTTTGTTGTCATCGCGGTTGCGGGGCGGAATGAGGTACCTACAACAGCGCTGAGGAAAGGAAACTTCATGTACCAGAAGGTGCTTCGATACTCGTGGAAGGCATGCCCCGCCTGCCGAAACCATGTATCAAGTTAGAGTAAAGATCGGATGATGGTACATAATCAAGAGTGTGGGTGGTATGTCTTGCAAAAGAAAATGGCCGCCACGCGAGGTGACGGCCATTGTTCGTTTCCGCTTAGCGGGTATGTACGATGCTGATATACATCAGTTCATCGACGGGTGTTTCGCGCGGCAAGCGCGACATGGGCAAGTTGTTGGATCCCAATGGTGGGTGTTCCGCCAATCTTTACATGTTGGGCAATTACACCCTGAGTGGGCGTGTAACTCAACCAATACGTCAGCTATGTCCATCCCTGAGCGCAGATCGTCTTTGCGTTCGGCTTTCACATTATTACTAGTGAAGTGTGCCATCAACGTATCGCGACCTCGAGCTCCTGCCTCATCTCCATCAAGAGTGACCACAAGTGTGTCACCTCGAGAAGAGAAGAATTGGCAGACTTTTGCTGGTGGCATTCCGGCAACACCTGGTATGGCATATGCCTCGACACCAAGAGTTCGAGCTGCGAGAAGATCTTTGAAACCTTCAACAACGTAGATACGTTGTCCTGGTTCGAGAGTTGAGATGCGTCGAAGCCCACAGCCGAGAAGACTGTCAGGACCTGCACCTTTCACAGACATGAACGGAGGCACATACTTGTGCTCCGGTCCGGCAGATTCGGCATCTAACGCTTTCGCCTGCTCGTATGCATCAGATGCATCCAGTTCAACTCCGTCAGGTCCAAATTGGCCTGACCATCGTTTTTTCCAAGCTTTGTGCGCTTGAACTTTTCGAAGTTGTTTTTCGCTAGGACGGAACTGCATTCCAGTGATGTTCGCGTTGATCCAAGCGTGCGCCTCGATAACAGGGTAGTCGTCGTTGAACATCCAGTAGTCATTGCCGTTGCGGTCGGTGGTAAGTATTCCTGCGTCTCGAAGGCGTTCATCTCCGAAACGGGCAAGAAGTTCTGCGTGAGCTTTTGCTGGTTCGATAATTCGAGAGGAACCAGCCTCTGCAACAGATTCCGGACTGATGTGCCAACGTGCATAGTAAGCTTGTGCAGCTTCGATGCTACCGAGACGACGTACGGTGTTATACACTTCGACGTCAACTACTGCGTTGAATGGTTTTGCAACGTTTACTTCTGGAAGTACCGCAAGAGGTCCTGTGACCGTGGAACGACCAAGAAGCTCGTTGACCGCTTGTGGAAGCTTACGTCCGTTTTCACGGAGAAGTTTCGTAGCAGAACCATAAGCTCCGCAGCGGTGACAAGTCCAGTAGTGACGACCCGAAGAGGAAATCTTTGCTTCAACCTTCTTCGGTTTAGATGTCGCGCAGGATGGGCAGATAAGTGCGCCGTTAGCAACCAAGCCGAGAATTTGAAACGCACGAACAACCTGTTGGTCAGCGGCGTCGATATCCTCGTCAGTGATGCGTGGGAAAAGCTTACGATTCGCAGGGGGAGACATGTCGCCACGTCCGCCACTGCGACCCGAACGGGGTGTTTTAGCAGATGGGGCAGACATGGTAATTTTCTCCTTTGTGGGATCGTGAATGAGAGTTATTCGAAACTATTGGGGCGCACACCGGGCCTTGAAGGGGAACTTCGTTGACAGATATAGGTACTGATCTGTGGTAGTTCGGACACCTGATGCAAAGAGATTCCTCCTGTATAAATAAGAAAGCCCGCCACATGATGTGACGGGCTTTTCGTTCTTACTTTTATTCAACGATGCCGCTGACTGAGGGTTTAGCATTTATACGCTCACGTTCGTCATGAACGCGTGCACCTTGGGAAACTAGAGCAGCTTCGTTTTTGCGATAGTGATGACCGCAAAAGAGCAGTTCCAATCCAGTAGTCATGATCGCAGCGACGAATGCTTGAGCAGCACAACTGTCGCAACGATCTGAGAGAGTTAGGGGTTCACGGGCCAGATCAGGCTCGATGACCTCTAGAGTCGATGTATTCATTGAAGCACCTCTTTCGGGGCTGATATATGTACGTACTGTTCCAACAGTGGGCGCGTCCGCCAGCAGAGAAGTGCCAAATTGTTGTGTGTAACAACAGCTAATGCTGGACATGACATAGAAGCATAAAAAGACCCTCCAACATCCGCTGGAGGGTCTTCTTCTTCGGTCTTTGACTGCTGGGGTTTTCAGAAACCCCAATGTTCGTTCAGATGCTTAGCGTAAGCTGAGCTCTCTGAGAGTGATTCTCGGTTCGATATATCAAGGTATGCGGCTGGAAGCGTGAACGGTGGGAGGTCCTCATCGTCTGCGTCTTCGTTACCGTCACTTACGGTTGCCTGCTGTGCTGCAATAGCTTTTACTGCTTCAGCTACCTTACTAGCGTTCTCTTCTGTAACGATTATGATTTCACCGTTATCATCTCGGAGTTCAACACCTATGAGTTTCAACTGGTCTAGCCAATTGTTTACGGTGTCGACGTCAATGATGTCAGCTGGTGAAGAAACGTTTGCTTCGTCACCAGAAGGGATAGAAATAGAAGTCATGGTGCTCCTTCGATGTATGGGACTGATAAATATCACCATCGACGCTACAAACATGGGTGCAAAGCAGCAAATGAAAAATATAGAAGTGTTTGTATAGATAGGGGATCAATCAGCGTAAGACAAACCGCCAGAAAGTTTCTAAACAAGACTGAATTGCGGTGCGTGACTATAGCCTACAGCAGGATACTGCAGGCTATAGATGAAATATTCACGAGGTTTGACCGGTAACAGGTGAAATACAGGTCACATTTTTAGGTTACGACGTCGGTGGGGTACTGGTCTGTCAGCATAGACGTTGTCGCAATGGTATAGGTCATGCTTTTCACCTAGGTGACTGATGTCAAAGAGAGTGCGCCATCGCTGTCTAGGAACGTACTTGACTCGAGCAGAAGAGATATTTGTGATATTTGTGTGAGGGTAAGTGAATTCACCGTTAGCACCGAAGTTGTTCTGTACACGCTCCTTTGCTACGACCGCTAGATATGGGTCAAGAAATTCCACCCAAGCTTGGAATAGGATGAGGTCTGCGTTCTCTTCAACCATTACGTAATGGTAGTCAGCCATCTCGTTGAAATCGTCGTAAGGTTTACCCAACATGATCTCTGATGCATTGTAGAGCCGCTCGAAGCAGTTAGCAACGCGCTCTAAACTGCCGGATAAATACATATACGTGCGGGCTAGCGAGACAAGGTTCAGATGTATCAATACTGATGAAATCGGTGCGACATTTAGTGGTAACAATAGATTCGATATCGTCTTATGTGTCAATACCAAGGAGTTCGCAGAGGGATGTTAGAACGGCCTATCCAATACCTGAAAATGACATATTGTCATCGTCAGTAGTGTGAGTTTCTGCGTTTAGAGAAGGTCGCCCAGCGGCGGATTTACCAGCCGATAAGTTCTCGCCTGACCTGGGAGTAGTAGACCCAGAGAAGTTACCTTCCTCGATTTCCATAGTATTTTCACAGATAATGGTAGAACTCTTCGAATCTAGATCATCTCTGACCGGATCAGATTCGCGACAGGTATCAGGGTCTGGGTTCAACTTGTTGTGTCGAAAGCTGTTACGAGTAATAATGTTACTCCTTGAAGCAGTGCCGTTGTGGCTATCTGTACCGTGTGGTGTGTCCCCATCTGCGCAAGCTCTTCTCCAAAAATAACCAATTCAGATGCCTTGGAGTGGGTACTTTCGCATCGTTGGGAAATTTTGACAAAGATCAACTTAGGGCTACTTGAGCTAAAGAATTACCATTATGAGATCGTGAATCATGGTAGTTCGCTTTGCACAGTAAATACTTGTTCAGAGTGTTTCGAGCTAAAGGCTAAAGCCACATGAAAGTGAAGACGGAGACATGTGGGCAATATTGACATGTTTTTATATCAGCAGATGTTCTGTTGATTGTCAGAGTGCCGCTAGCACCGAAGGTCGTATACATAACTCACACGCACGGACCGCCGGTCCGTCTTTTATAAATGTCAGGAGAAACCATGACCACTACCCCAAGGGATCCTTCAAAGGTCCCGGTCACTTTCATAAACCGCGCTGACGGCCTAGGTGAACTCGCCAAAGCTGTTGATGTCGCGGTTCGCACCTCTGTCGATACAGAAACCCATGCTGGCATTCTGCTAGATGATGGGATTTGGGCGGCGCTGCGGGTGATATCTGTGGCATGCCGCTTCTCTGATGGAACCTACCAGTCGTTCGTCATTGACGTACGTGATATTCCTGTTGATGCTCTTGCCCCGGTAATGAACCGTATCAAGGTTGCAGACGCATGGAACGCGAACTTCGATGATCAAATCCTCGAGCTGCATGGTTGTAACATCCAATCCTGGAAGGATGCGATGTTCACTGACGGTCTGCTGACAGCAGGCGTCACCGGCTTCGAGTTCTGGCATGGGCTAGCGTTCGCTGCATCCAAGTATCTTGGTGTGGAACTCGCAGGTAAGGGAACTGTACAGGTTTCTTACGACGGGATAACGGACCTAACCGAGGAACAAATCATTTACCCGGCTTATGATGCAGTGGTTACACTGTGGATAGCCGAAAAGCTTGATGAACTAGTTGAAGCTCAAGGACTCACCCGTCCAGTAGAACTCGAGCAATCTGCCCGACCTTTCATCCGGCAGATGATGGCTCACGGCATTCCGTTCGACTCAGAAGGATGGGAACGTGACGTTCTCAGCGGCCACACGTTAGGTAAAGCAGAAGCACTCGCTGATCTCGCACGTCTAACCGGCGGCGGGGACACCACCTTGTTTGAAGTCACACTTGTTCCTTCTTGGAACCCTGACTCTGATAAGCCTACTCGCGAGGCGTTCAACACCTACGCGAAAGAAGCTGTTATCGAGTTCAAAGGTTCATTGCTAACCGCAACGGACAAGTTGGACAAGACGACATTGAAGCAGATCAAACATCCGCTTGCGAAAGCGCTGATAAAGTACCGTGAACACTCCAAGACACTATCCACCTACGGCGAGAACTTGAACAAGTACATCGCATCAGATGGTAGAATCCGTTCACGTTACCGTCAAGGTGGCATTGTTGCTACAGGCCGTCTCGCTTCGGAACGTCCGAACGCGCAGAACTTCGATCCAGAGATGAAATCATTCATCCGTCCCGGCACTCGTGTCGACGATCATGGAAACATCATCCCCAGGGCGTTTGTTTATGCTGACCTTTCTCAGGCAGAGTTGCGCGTTCTAGCGCAAGTCTCAGAAGAGGAACGCATGCGTGAACTTTTCCGTCTCGGCGGTGATTTCCACGCTCGTACCGCAGCTGACATGTTCCGAGTGGACATGGAAAGCTTGAGAGAATCAGATCAGAACGCTTACTCGAACAACCGTAAAAAGGCTAAAGGTGTCAACTTCGGCATCCCTTATGGTCTTGGCGCGGCCGCGCTAGCAACGAACTTGACGACGAACTCCGGGTTGAAAACAACGACGGAGGAAGCGCAAGCAATGTTGAAGGCGTACGGTCAGGCATATCCTGCGGTAAACGCATGGTTGACTGTTCGCGATCGTTTCGTGAAGGACATGGCTACCAAGCCTGGTTCTATAGATTGGTCGGCTTCGTTCCTGCTCCACGAGTTATGGATTGCTGCTGACCCGGTTCGAAAGACATTGAAGCGTCGTCTTGGTCGTGCCGCAACGTTTGCAGAGATCGCCGATGTGGCGTTCCCTGAGAACATTTTGCGAACCGATCTGAAAGCGAAGAACGGATCGGAACCATCCGACACGGACATAGCTGCAGCAAGAGAAGAAAAGATCACACAGCTCCGCTGGGCGTTCTCCTTCGATGCTCCTGTTGTACTTCGCCCAGACGGTACCGTATGGTCGTTCGAGTCAAGAACCCTAACTGGTCGACGTCGTCTTTTCACTATACCAATGGATTCCTCTTCAACAAGAGGCTTCAAAGGAAAATTCGAAGGTGTACTTACACAGGCGATGCTCATCATCTGCACCTCTGACAACGCTATTGTTGCAGGGTTGAGAGCCGAGTTCGCTGCGAAGCACAACCTATCACTCCCTGTTGGAATCAAGCGATTTGACAGTCGTGACCGTAACGCTGGATGGAAAGCTCGTCTTGACGAACGTAACATCTGCGTAAAGGAGTTCGAAGGGTCAAACAAAGCACTCAAATACGAGTTGCTAAAGTTCTTCATCGAGCGCTACGGCGAAAAGAATGTCTACGAATTCCTGCTACCGATGGCAGTCAATGAGCAAATACGTGCTCTTGGTAACCGCTATCGTAATCATCCGATTCAGTCACTTGTGGCAGATGTCGGACTGCAGTACTACGCTGACCTTCACACGAAGCTTGCTCGTTTCGAACAGACCTTCCCGGTCCAAGCAGTGCATGACAGCATCGCGATCGAATGCGACCTCGCAGACGCCCCTGAGATCTGTGCAATTGTACAGGCATCTCTAGAAATGGCTCTCGCCTCATGGTGTCCGGACGTACCTGCAAAAGCAGACGCCGACATCAGACTCTCACTCGATGATGACGACGTCATCAAGATTGAGGAAGTTCCCGCGCTAGTCGCTGAACTATCCAAATCGAAGGTTTCAGTCTAACTGAACCATTCGGTCAACAGCCCCTCCGTCTCCGGAGGGGCTGTTCTCTTTCCCGTAACAAATGTAACAGAGGATCTGTAAGAGGACCTAAGGGAATGCATTTCGAGAAGGTAAGCGCACGATGAAAAGAGCAGCGAAGGACAAAAAAAGAGGGGGTTGCTTGTATGGCACAGCATGCAAAAGTCATGAAAGCTCCCATCAACAGGACTTGTTTGTCAAGAGAAGAAAGATGAACAACTTCCCACATATCTCCGAGATACTGGACGAAGTATTACTCGAAGAAATGCTAAAAGCAAGATATGTCAAACAACATCAGCATCCGTCGCTTCCACTGAAAATATTGAACTACACTCAGTCGGCTCAGTTTGAAAGTCTTTGGAACGACGTCACCCGCACATGCCGTGGTCTAATAGTTGATGATGAAGGGTTTGTAGTTGCCCGACCGTTCAGTAAATTCTTCAACTATGGAGAACATGATGAGGGCACGCTTCCTTCGGGTCCAGTGCATGTAACTGACAAAGTAGATGGCAGCCTCGGAATTCTATACCCAACTGGAGCAGGTTATGCGATCGCTACACGTGGAAGCTTCACCTCAGAACAAGCAATTCACGCAACTGGCCTATACGAGGAGAGATACGCGAAAATCTTCGACCCGAAGAAAACGTGGACATACCTATTTGAAATAATCTACCCCGAAAATCGGATCGTGGTTGATTATAATGGTTTGGACGACCTTGTTCTTCTCGGGGCTGTGGACAATATGACAGGAAATACGGTTCCTCTTTCTGAAGTAGCATTGACCTGGCCAGGTCCTGTTGTGGAAGAACTCCCGTACGAAACTCTACAGGAAGCGTTGAGAGCCCCGGCTCGAACAGGGAAAGAAGGATCGGTAGTCCACTTCAAGGATAACGATCAGCGTGTCAAAATAAAACACGAAGAGTACATACGCTTACATCGAATTGTGACAGGAGTATCCGAGCGTAGAATATGGGAAGCTCTGAGCAATGGGCAAGATATCAGCCTTTGGCTCGAAGCGGTACCTGACGAATTCTATTCCTTCATTATAGAAACCAGATCACGTCTCCTAGCGGAATATTCTGAACTGGATACTGAGATCCAGAACCGGTTCAAAACACTCCTGGTGAATTTGCCTAACAACTGGACCCGGAAGGAGTTTGCATCTGCGGTGAAGTGTTCAGATTGGCCTTTGTCACGAGCTCTCTACAACCTGTTGGACGGCAGAGAATACAGCCAACTGATCTGGATGCATCTTCGCCCAGTTGAACATGTCCCGTTTTTTGCACGGAGCGAGGATAACAGCTGATAAGGTCAGCCTTGCTATCAAGTTGCTACCTGGTGGGGAACGTGAGATAGATGGTAGCACTAGTGCAGAAAACACAGGAGTCTAAAAACCCTCTCGTAAACGCAGGGGTTGTTTGTTTCTAGCTTTGCGCACATTGACCGACTGAACATCATTGATTAGCAACGGAGTGTGGCGTGATAGGGTTTGAGCTAGTAGAGAGCCAAAAGAGTATGATTGAAGGTGGGGCGGTGTTGGTCAGATGCGAAGACCTCTCTGATGGGCACCGTTAGCAAAATGTTGATGCTTATGGCCGTCGGGTTCGGGTTGCTATTCTATGGTAGACGTGTCACAACTCAGAACCTGTACCCTAAAGGGCGGCCTGAAGGTGAACGATGGCCCGTCCGTCAGATATTGGCTTCAATGCCAATGTGGGAACAAGATAGAGTAGCAATAGTGATAGGTGGTCTTGCTTTACAATTCGCAGGTATCATTATCGTAATTGGATCTTTTTCACTCTAACGAAAAAATGTGACCCAGGTAACAGCTAAAATGCAGGCCTGAAATAGAATCAGGATCGCAAACGGATCCCATTCCCCAAAGTATCTATACATCAGACACGCTGCTGCCATTCAAAATAGATATACCTTGTTAGCTAAACTGAGAGATTCTAACGCAAAAAAGCAAAGAAATTGATGTAAACCTTTGGATATAGATGTAAGTTAGAGTCAAATATATACTGTTTCATAGGGTATATATCGGTACCGAACGCATGCAGATGTAGTAAACCAGGCCACTATATGGGAAATGAATGGCAGTAACTCTACGCTCGAAGGAGCGATCGAAGCTGCCCGCGAGGATCTATCAGCCGCTGCGGGTGATGGCCCTTGGTCGAACTCTCCGTATAAATGGCTGCGTGATTTACAGAGTCGTACACGAGGAAAAGCCGGAGAACAGATCATATCAGGATGGTTGAAGTCAGAAGGTTTCACTGTAGGTAAGGCTTCCTCGTCAAACTCTGACCGTTCAATAGAGTTGACTCAGGTTGAGATCAAGTTATCAACACAATGGGATAGCGGCGAGTTCCGTTTTCAGCAGATCCGTGATCAGGATTACAAGTTTATAATACTTCTTGGTGTTTTACCCCAGGAGGTGAAAGTATGGATACTTCCTAAGAAAGTGGCTTTGAAACATTCAACGCCTCAACACACTGGTAAGACTGGTGCTGAGACTCGCTGGTTAGCTTTTGATGCGGAGAATCCACCAAAGTGGTTATCTAGGTATGGTGGGGATGTTAGCCGGGCAGTAAGCGCGGTGCGACGTTATCTGCCTCCAGTAGTAAAAAACTCGAACGAAAGCGAGTCAATGGTCACCAATGGGGAAGTTTCTGCCCTTCCCGTGTTCGAGCAAACGTTGTCGGACGACAAAGTAAGTGGAATCTAGTAAACACGTCCAGTCTAGTAGAACAAAACTTGTATATTGTAAGAATGAAGTTTAGCGGAAGGAGAAGATGGTGAACCGAAAGAAAAGTATTGATGCTGTTGGTGCAACGGAACGCGCACGTACAATCTTCAGCCGTTCCGTAAAAGGTAGTCTTCAGATCGAGCTACTTGAGCGCGCGATCGGATTGTTAGATCTGACGTCGTTAGAAGGTACTGATACTCCAGACCGTATCCGCGCTCTGGCAAACAGAGGTCTTCGTCCTGACATTGATGTTGGATCAGTTGCTGCTGTTTGCGTTTACCCAGCTCGAGCTATAGACGCGCTGGAGGTATTAGCAGGTTCTGGGGTGAAAGTTGCAGCGGTAGCTGGAGCGTTCCCTTCGGGATTATCAGTTCCGGAAATAGTTATAGCAGATGTGGCTCACACGGCAGCGTTAGGTGTAGATGAGATCGATATAGTTATGGACAGATCTTTGTTCTTTGCCGGAAAGTATGATGAAGCAACAATGATGATGGCAAAACAAATAGAGGTAGCCGGTGTGCCAGTGAAAGTAATCTTGGAAACCGGTGAATTGGGCACGCTAGAAAACATTTCACTAGCGGCCCAGCTAGCTATAGATGCCGGAGCATCGTTTGTGAAAACATCTACGGGTAAGATCTCTGTTGGCGCAACCCCAGAAGCCGTTTACGTCATCGCTTCAACCATCGCTGACCATGTGAACAAGGGTGGAAGGCCTGTAGGAATAAAAGTTTCAGGAGGAGTCAAAACCACCAGAGAAGCACTGGGATATATAACATTGATAGCGGAGAAGTTAGGTACCGAGTGGATTCAACCGGATCTGCTACGAATCGGTGCATCAACACTTCTAGACGATATATGTATGCAGTTACGTTTTCATCGTGATGGGCGTTACCCTTCAGCGAACCATATTCCTCGTTCCTAAAGGGTAGAAGATAAACCTGAGTTGTTGAACTGAAAAAGATTCCCGCGATCAAACTTCATCAGAGCTGAATGTCATTTTTCTTACAAGTTTTCAGGGTATACGAGGTACAGTTCTAGAGATAGATGTAGGTCTCACTGAGGTGTCATTAGGTGACAGTAACGCTGGGGTGTAGCGGGGTTGTTCTAAAAGAACGACAGTGAGCGTACGTTTCGCAGAAGTCATCCATGTGCGAATCTCGGAAACAACTTCATCAAGATGACCTTCTGGGCATACAACCACAACTTCCGTCACTTTCCGACCATCGGCTCTTGATAATGGACCATCATGTGCAGCTAACCGGCCTTTCCTAGGTAAAACAATGACGGGGACCCAAGACCCGTTGACATGGATTTCCAGAAAAGTAAGAGGTCTGGGAGATCCAATAGGGTGGGTGCGCACTGACCATCCGCCTGTTTCCAAACCTCTTATGATTTTCCACAACATGGACGCATAATCAGGATCTCCTACGTAACGTAGCAATTCCCATAAGTTAGCGGGAATTGAAGCTACGTTTTCAGGTTGGGGTCTACCAAGAGGTGCCGTATGAAGGAAAAGTTCAGCACCAACAGACTCCAACTCAATACTATGATCATCTAAGTAAGGTTCTAGTTGAGAAAGAACTTCCATGATGTCCATTTCAGACTTTCTTGCATATTCCGTAAGTGTAGCGAGCTGCGCTCCAGATATGAACAACCTTTGAAGACGCATGTCAGCAATATCTACAGTTCGGCGGGGTTGTTCCATATGGTTGCGGCCCTCACTCATACTGTAACCGAAATCATTGCTGTTCCTCGCCTTCCTCAGCTGAACGTCTAGCGTAGTCAAGAGCTTTCAATACCTGTTCTCTAGCTGAGTGAGGAACAGCTGGATCTGCACCAATATTCAATGCGAGGTGCTCAAGAGCGTCCAGCGCCGCTCTTTGACGTAAAGATGTTGCCTCAGCTCGATCGGTTGCACCACGCAAAAGCTCGAGCTGTTGCTGTTTGAAACGATCAAAAAGAGGTTCAAGTTGTTCCTGGGTCAGGTAACGCACTGCTTGCTCAGGGGAAAGAGAACCTTGTGTTTGAGAAGGCATCATGGCAGTGCGCCTGTTGATCTCGTGATCGATGTTTGAACGTATTTCTCGAGCAGCTTTCAGCGATGCAAGGACTCTGAGGATAAAATGTTCAACAGCGCTTTCATCTCGAAGAAAAGCCTTATCAAAGTTGTCCAGAAGATCTTCAACCTCGTCAAGAGTGAGCGGAACGTCAACAATGGAGGCTGCGGCGTTGTAACGCCATCGACGGTGTCCTCGGGTCATGTTCTCAGTATCGGGACCAGGGTTACCCGCACCGCATAAATACGTAAACCTGTTCGCAGAAACCCTAATTCGTTGGTCAGTTAGATCGTGCGCAAACGGTGGATAGCATGACATCGACGCGTAAAGCTTGGAACAGTATCCGTGATCTAGCTCTCGGTGATATGGTAACCACTCCTGACGGTAGAACAGCAAGCGTTCGGCTTCTTGCCTTGTTCCCGGAAGGTGTTTCCCGTCCATGGCGCACAGGAGGTTTCGTAATTCTAGGAGACTTTGACGCTGTGCTGGTAACCAGCCGCAATACCTGCGCAATAGCTGCGTATGTACCAATAGAGTCGGTGCCTACACATGTTGCTGGTAGCGATCTGCTTGCAGAGGGGACAGCAGGTTTCCTGGCATCTCACCTCCCCACAGACGCTTCTGCGCTCGAACCCATATCATGGCGCGCTTATAGTATGGTTGGTCAAATTGAACCGCTTCTTGTCGTCTATCGCGGGCCGCAAATACTAGTTTTCCTACCAGCTACCAGTTTTGACAGCTCAGATGTAACTGTTATTCATCTTCCGAGATCTGGTTCAAATGTGAAATCCGTTGCCCGTCATGCGGTACTTGTTGATCTCCCTGCAGCACCAGTGGAGTCGATACCATCAATTCTTACTCGTTCAGGGTCACGTCTCGCACGATCAAAGCGTTGAAACAGTTCCCCTCTCGTGCGTAAAACGATATAAGCACGCACCATAAGTAGAGAAATACCGCCCACGAACTGCGGATGAGAGGACATAAAGTGATCACATTGACTGATGCGGCTGCATCTAAAGCTGCCTCGCTTCGTATACAAGAGCAGCCTTCAAGCTCAACCAACCCTCTAGTACTTCGAATCGCTGTACAACCCGGAGGTTGTGCAGGGTTACGTTACGAACTCTATTTTGACACAAACCTTCACGAAACTGACCTATCTACTACATATACCACAGAGGGTGGTGATCTTGTTGTAGTTGTAGACAGCGCTTCTGCACCGTATCTCGAAGAAGCTACAGTAGACTATGTAGAGAGAATAGATAAAATCGGTTTCGTGGTTGACAACCCTTCCGCATCCACAGGTTGCGCCTGTGGGGATAGTTTCTGCTGATCAGCTAAAGAAGGCTGTCAACAGACGAATAAGAATGTAAACAAGTTTACTTTTGAAATAGACCCTGTGCCTCACCCAAGGCTCTTTTCATTTGCGAGTATCCGGTGTACCTACTTGCAGTAGAAGCTCTCGCTATCACGGTATCAATTATACTCATAGATTTCCGCACCGCGGGACCCACGAGTCTTGATCGTAGCAACAACACGGTCGGGATTCACCTGGCCGTTCACACCCTTGAGGGAGGGCTAGGAAATGATCGAAAACGAAAGTTCCAGCCTTGTGTTGGACGTAAACGTATGGCTCGACACCATCGGACCTCTCGCTGCGCTCTCCCGTTGGGAAGATCTTGCAGATATCGAGACGACCGGGGTACGAGCTAACGCAGCTCGCTCCGTTCGTGGTCTGGTTCGTGCACACACCAACCCAAACGGATCTAAGGTCATTGTTTGTGCTTCAACTCACATCCTTGACCTTGTGTTCGAGAAGCTCCAGTCATCATACGGCTGGACTCGAACAGATGCAGCACACGCAGTTTCTCAGATCGCCTTGTTTTGCAAAGCGACCGGTGGAAGCTACGACGTTGACGCTCGTTCCGCTCTATCCACAGTGAACGCCTCCGTATCCATGAAGCACCAGGTTTCAAACCGACGCAACATGGAAGCGGATATCGACTTCGAGGACATGATGGTCCTTGCCACTGCAGCCGCAGTGAACGCAAAGTTTCTTGTCACCAATGATGGTGGCTTGCAACAAATGCACACGACCATGTACCGTCGTTTCAACCTTGCAGTGATCTACCCAAAACAGCTTGTAGCTGCAATGGGTCGAGCCGCTTGATTGAACCGATAACGGATGGACGAGCACCGTAAGGTGCCTCAATTTACCAAAACCCCGGGTTTCATACCCGGGGTTTTGTTCTTTTCAACGGAAAGTTTTATACAGAAGATGCATATGTCAGGCTGTCACGGTAGACGACATTAGAGAAAAAACGACCCAGGTTACCTAAGGTAGTTTTCTATCTAAGAATTTGATTGACAGGGTGATGGTTTAGGAACTCTACGGTTTTACTTTTTTCGGTTCAAATGTTGCAATAACATCTCTGCCAAGACGAGAAATCGAACCGCGTAGAGTTGCCACGTCAGCAAGGTCAACAACTAAACGTTCAAAGATTCGCTCAGCCATCTCAGGTCTGCCTTGCTCACGACCGCGAAGCATAACGGTAATCTTCACGCTGTGACCTTGGGCAATAAACTTCTTCGCCCAGTTAGTCTTTGTGTCGTAGTCGTGTATATCGATAGTAGGGCGGAACTTTAGTTCCTTGAGAGCGATTTTAGTTGAGCCACGGCGAGCTTCTTTAGCTTTGATTGATGCTTCGTAGCGGAGTTTGCCAGCGTCAGCGATACGGCAAACCGGCGGATTTGTCTCGGGTGAAACCTCAACAAGGTCGAGATTAGCCTCTTGTGCTAGCGCCAGTGCGGAAGTGATAGAAACAATCCCATGATTAGTTCCATCGTTTCCGATGACTCGAACCTTAGGTGCGGTAATACGGTCGTTTATACGAGGAGACTTCAGCAAACTCACAGTGAATACAGTTCTGATGGAGATACGATTTTATTCATTACATACTACGGTGTAGCATCATGGGTGGTACGGCACGAAATTGCTACCTCTTAGAAGACAACAAAGACAACACCCATAATATGCTAGAGAACATAATCCGGATCAGAGATATTTACTGTCCAGTGACCGTCAGAGGCCAGGGCATAAAGTGTGGTTGACCCAAAGCGGAGACCTATCCAAGGTCCATGGGAGAGCAGGCCAACAGTTTCAACCCTGTCTGGTAGGTCAAGAAGATCAGATACGATGAGAAGAACTGCAGGAACTATCAAAATTCCTTCAGGTCGGTTGATACCCATCGCTGCCATAGACGCAACCTCCTTTATGAATTTTTCGTCATAAAGGGAGATGTTGGCTGGGTTGGTCGGGAGTCGAGCGATAACGGTACGTTTCACTTCCTCAATAGTGCCAATAACGTATCCGCTGCTAAGTTCGGATTCCCACCAACCTGATTCGGGAAGGTTAGGAAAATCTGGTGTACGAGGATGAGATTCTATCTTTTCAATTTCGCTATTGTCAATAAAGCAATTCGCGAGATCAGCAAGAGCGACAACTTTGTCCAAGCGGTTCTGTGACCAGCGCATACCTGTGCTAACCATGAGAACATTGAAAGGAAGAGGTATCTGCAAGTCAAGCCAACCGTTACCTCCGACAAGTCGAACGCAGGTGTCGCTAGGAAATTCGAGAGTAGACACGATAAGTTGTATCGTTTCCACAGGGTCCGGTTCGGAATAAAGTATCGCTTCAGGCCGGGTCATAGGTTTTACAGTGGGCCAGCAGGCGGTAGGGTCAGGACGCCATCTGTTGGGTTTCTGGTGACGCCCACCTTGACGGTTCGAACAAGAGCCTGAGATGTAGTTGCCAAAAGTTTTAGCGTAACAAAGTGAGAAGGATGTTAGATTGAGTAGCAACTGGAACCTTGAAATCTCATAGCGTTTACAAGCTGTACAGTGTTTGGGAATGTGACTTGATAGAGTCAATCATTTCGACTCACGACCGCTTCGATACGTTTACACGCGGAATTATCGTGAACTGTTTCGGCTCGAGTTGCGGAGTACTGACGATAAGAGAGTGTTTGTTTATGAGCTTTGCTGTCTTTGCGTTAGCGCTTGTGCAGCTTCTACTCGAGAGGGATGAAACCCCCCTTGAGGGCGGGTACGGGGTTTACCGGCCACAGTGCAATGTTCGCCAGGTGACGAGTGGCAGGTTGAAAAGGGGCAGTTCACCGACAAAGGGTGGACATCTTTGCTTGTCATAGAGGATTTCTCATCTCAGTAGGTGATAAGCCAAATTGTGCTTGAACGGTTATAGCTACGCTTGAGTCGAAAGTCAACGAAGCTTAGCTGCTGCTTGTAAGGCTGCGGGCCAACGACTGTAAGTGCTCGTTGTGTTCGGTTCCCATAAGACCAAAGCGGTCTCGGTAACTTTAGGGTCATGATCTGTGTTCACGTCTGCTTCGACGAAGCCACCACCGTTACGGTACAAGGCGACAAACTGGACGATACCACGAGGGGCGCGGACTGCGACTCTGTCACCTGTGCGCGCTGTTGTGAAAGCAGCTGTCGCAAAGTCTGCAAGGTCACCATCTACTGACGATGTCTCTTCTGGATGCGGTAAGTAAGCATCGAAAGCTGCTGTTACAAGTGTTCGGTCACCTGTCGAATGGGTTAGCGCATCAATAACAACTTGTCTGCGAATCAATGAATCAATTGAAAGACGTATCGATGTGCTTCTAACTACAAGATCTTCAGAAACAGAACGTCTCGCTCGACATAGGACAGATGTACCTCCTTGTTCAGCGTCGCTGATAAGTGTGTCAAGCTTTACGAGAAAACGTCTCGTTTGCATTACACGAGAAGCTACTGAAGTTATGTTGGTCTCGGTAACACCGTCGATAGTTGGAAGATTCGGGAATTGTTGGCTTGCACGTAAAATATTGCGGGCAATGAGAATTTCTTCTGGAATAGGTACACAGAAGCAAAGATCCTGCTCTAACCCCAACCATTGTCCCACCGTAGGGATGTTTGCTACGGGAGCTGATCCAGAAGAACATGATTTATCAGAATGAAGCAATCCATCTCTATCTTTGAAAAAGCTAAATGCGATATTGTCATCTCGTTTCGGGAGATATTCAACGTGACTAATGTTTAGGAATGCTTCAGGGATTGGACCTACTGCTGGTCTAGGTAGCCGCTGCATGATTCCTCCTTCGTTAGTCCTCGACGACTGTAACAGTGTTGTGACCGCTGAAACGGGCACGCGACGCCGCCCAAAAGCCTGCTACAGCATATCAGCGCACAACACACCTCAAAGCTTGTTTGATAATCTGTTGTGGGCTGGAAGGGGTGGCGCAGTCTCAGCTCGCGACCACAGTGGTCAGTACGAAGGTCTCGGGGCTCCCGAAAGACTTGATCAAAAGGGGATAGGCCATGATGACAGAGAATACCGCGCTACAGTTAGCTAAGAGCTGGTACCGGGCTGCAACAACTCCAGGAACAGAACTACAGGTGTCTGTGCTCTCTGCAAGCGAAAACGGTTGGATGGCACGCGCTGTAGCCATTCCGCGTCCGGCACAACCACTACCTATGTTGCAGATCAGCCCGAAAGGAGCCGTTTCTGTTATCGGGGGGCCTTTCAATACAATGTTACGCTGAAAGATAACAACGTATTCAATAGATACATCGAAGCAGAAAGTATAGGTATAGTCTTGCTTAGGGTTGTGCTTGTGCGCTCGCAGGTTGAAATGTAACCGTATACTGGTATGGAGAATCAGATAAGTATTGGCTGGTGGGAATGGGTGCGCCTACCTGGCGTCGCGTTCTCAGTGATACGTGCAAAAGCTGATACCGGCGCTGCCGCTTCATCTCTACATGCCGAGGAGCTTGAGCTATTCAAACGCGGCGACGTAGATTTTGTGCGGTTCAGGATAGCGCAAAATGAAGACCCTGTTGAACTACGGGTTGTAGAGATGCGACAAGTGAAGTCTTCCAATGGCGAAACGCAGCAGCGGCCCGCTGTACTCATACCCGTAGAGGTCGCAGGGGTAACTTTCGCGATCGATTGCACCCTAACTGACCGTACACCTATGGCTTATCCAATGTTACTCGGACGTACGGCGCTCGCTGGCCGGTTCATAGTGGACTCTGGTCGAGAAAAGCTTCATCCGCGCCCACGTTCGAAACGGAGACCGTAATGACCGACACACTCGCCATTCTATCTGGACGACCAGATTTGTACTCGACTAGGCGACTTCTAGAGGAAGCTAACCTAGCAGGGTGGCAAGCTGAAGTTGTCGATTACCGACGATGCGCGTTAGGTATAGGCTCCGCTTCTCAGGTAATTTACCATGGCCGCTCACTCACACCTGATGTAGTAATACCTCGCATAGGTTCTCGTTCAACAAGATATGGTGCAGCCGTCGTCAGACAATTCGTAGGTATTGGCGTTCCTAGCACTGTAAGCCCTGGTGGGATACTTCGTGCTCGTGACAAGCTTGCAACGTTACAAGCTCTTGCAGAACGTGGCGTGCCTGTACCGCTAACCTCAGCAGCTCGAACACCTACAGGTCTGGCAGAAGTTCTCGAACTTGTAGGCGGAACTCCAGTTGTGGTGAAGCTCGTTGAAGGAACGCATGGTTCAGGAGTGGTCTTAGCGGAGACCCGTAAAGCTGCAGAGTCACTTCTAGCTGCATTCCATCAACTCGACGCTGACTTCTGCGTTCAAGCTTTTGTAAAAGAAGCGCAAGGAGAGGATCTTCGCGCATTAGTTGTGGACGGGCGAGTAGTTGCAGCGATGCGCCGCAAGGCAGCAGCAGGTGAGTTCCGAGCAAATCTACATCAGGGAGGGGAAGCTTTCCCAGTAATTCTCGACCCTGTCGAAGAGGAGACCGCGATAGCTGCAGCTCGATGCGTTGGAGTAGACGTCGCTGGTGTTGACCTTCTCCGAACTTCAGCTGGCCCACTTGTACTCGAAGTGAATGTGTCTCCAGGGCTTCAAGGTATCGAAACAGCTTCCGGTGTAAATGTCGCGGCGCATATCATAGAATTCGCACGTCGGCGAGCGCTTGATGCGCCTGCTGCCTTCTAATCGTGCATCCATTGGTTCAAACGGGACGATAGGTGAAGTGACAGAGGGTCGGGACCGTGCTTCTGCGTAAAACAAGATCAAAGAGTCCGAATATAACGAGATGAGAAGCAAAGAGGATAGAAAAAATGAAGAATGGCAGCGTAATAGGGGAGAGGCGACTACGTAGTTTTGTGATCAGTTCCGCTGCCGTTGTTCTGCTCGCACTTTCAGTCACAGGATGTTCTCAAAGTCCTGTTGTAGAGGCTAACGAGGAGAATGTGCTTGAAGACTCAACACGGGGAACTTCGACACCAACAGCAGATTCCACAGGGGAAACGCCTACATCTACACAGAGCTCTGATGACGCCAGCAAGGTTGCGTTGATGAAGTTCATTGCAACAGTCGATTATATAATCGGTGCAGCAAGACAAACTGCTGAAGAACGTGGATCAAAGATTCTGACAGTAGCGGACTTGCAAAGCGGTGTCAAAGATTATGGTATTACGGAAGAACCAGATATCTGGTCGGTGGTTGAAACATCAAATGGTTTCGGTGTAGGAGCCCCAGTCTTCGGATTGGGTGTCTGCGGGGTAACGGTAGACCCGAAATGGAAAGATCGTCCAGGTGCGGAGATCCTACTCACACGTACGGAATGCACTGGTGTGAAAACAGAAACCCCGTCCGCCCCACCAGCACCAAGAAAATAAAAGAACAAAGAAGGGTAGAGATAAAGTTTACGCTGGATCAACATAAGCTAATAGTAATATTGTTTCAGTTTAGCGGAGAGAAAAAAACGACCCGGGTTTTTGACCCGGGTCGTCCTTGTATATTGATTATGTCAGCTCGTTAGAGAGTTGACTGTGTTGAGTAGCTCAGGAAGTGTTCCCTGATAGTCGGCGACGAGCGTTTCAAACGTCTCCCAGTTCTTCTGGTTGTCACCGAGTTGCTCTTCGAGCAACACCATGGCTACGGAGGCTAACGCCGCAGACGACATCAACTGCGTAGCAGGAACTATAGCGATAAACTCATCTTGCATTGTTGCAATGGTTTCCGGATCGATAACCGAATTGAACCAGTGTTCAAGTGCACGACTCATCTCAAGTTCTCGCCCTACATAGGCTCGTTCCAACATGTGATGAACTACCTCTGATCGGAAACCGATCATACCAATTAGGTGTTCAAGACTTGTCTGGGCTGCGATAGCAGCTAGAAGCTCGAACCGGCCCTCTGAGCAGAGTTTCCTGGAAAAATCTCCCCAGGTTTTGTAATCTGTAGTACGGAAATACTGACCCATAAGATCGATGGTTACGAGTGGATGCGTGACAACAGCGGTCGCTAAGATGCTGTTATCGAGCCGCATCTGTTTCGTAGCGTTCTCGTATTCCTGTACTGCAGTTATAAGAGTTGCTTCGTCAGATGCAGTCCTTACAGCTTCCAACATCTGCCCAAGCCCGCCTTCAGGGCGTGATTTCAGCTGATTGATAGTTTCTAGTACGCGTCGTGACTCATAGGAGTACGAATTGTCCTTGATCAACTGATAGTAGCCTTCGAGCGCTATCAGAAGTCTTGCTACATGATCTGATTCGAGTTCGGCCCGTCGGGATAAACTCTGCGCAAGTTCGGTCACTGTATGGTTTGTAACTCGATTAGACGCCTTCATCTCGATATAGCTGACAATTCGGTCCATGATAGGCTTGTCGACGATATCAAGAGCCATTGCTGTAGATACAACAATGTTAGTGGTGATGTTATCGAGGAAGATTCTCCAGAGACTTAGCTCTGTACCAAGAGAGTCTATCAGTTGACGACGACCACCAAAGTTATCTTTACGAAACTCAGGTGCTAAAGTTTTTGCAACTTTTTCACGAAGTTCGAGTTTGACGTTGGTGTTCGCTAGAAGAGCCCATCTGACGTTCACAGACTTGTTCCCCGACAGATGCTCATAGATCTCTTCGGTGAGGTCTTTGCGTCCCGCGAGACCAACGAGCAGTGACGCACGCTTCTCTTTGAGTAAACGTTCTGCAAGATCGCCGCTACTACGTCCTGGGCGATTAGACCAGGCTAGAAGGACATCAAGGTGAGAAGATTGCGAAAGCTCTGTTTCAATGTCAGGGTCAAGCCCTTCAATCAAAACTAGACGAGATAAAACAGTAGCATCTTGATGGGTTGTACCCCATTGAAGGATGCGTCGTTGAACCGGAACTGGTACTGGTGTTCCTGACAACAGGTCAAGGTAGACCTTTGAAGCAGAAGACGACATGTCGCCTCCTTCCATGGATGAGGTTGGGGGCGTTGCCCCATGTGATGTAGACCGTCGCCGCTGAAGACTCGTCAGCAACGCTTCGGACTAGAGGTTGGTTTTCCAATCTGTGCGTTAGCTTCGAATTAGGATGTCCAAAAGGTGAGATTTCACCTGATTCAGAGACTCTTGATTGTGCTTCGAATAGGTGTTTGAGCACTGTTGAAAGAGTTGGGAAGCCTCTCTCACGCCGCAACGGTGTCTTACATCTCAACCCACCCACCCTCGGAAGGACTAACCATGGAAAAGAAGCCACGCGCTCGCGCCGGCGAAGCCACCGTCCTGAAGATGGTGCCTTCGACTGCAGAGAAAGCAAAATCTAGAACGCTGAAGTCGGACACGACTAAGCAACCTGGGATAAGCAAAAAAGAAACCGACGCAGCAAAGACATCGTCGAAGACAGGCCGAAAAAACGAGGATCAGATTGCAGCTCTTCACAGAGCACAGTCGATCGCTATCGGATGGACAACTGCGCGAAAGCGTGCTGTTGTCACTCAACTACAACTTCTCCAACCAATGCTCAGACTGAGCGATTGGACAATCAAAGTTGTCTGGGATAAGGCATCTGATGAATCAGAAGACGAGTACGCTACAAACACACCTATGGGTGATTCACGTCACTGTGAAGTGCGTTTCTCGAAGAGATTCCTCGAGTTGGACAACAAAGAAATGAATCAGGTCATCATCCATGAGTTGATGCACTGCCATCTCTTCCAATTAGAAGACTACACTGTTGACTCAGTCGAGGAGATAGCACCTAAGCGAATCTCGGCCTTGTTCAACATTGGTCACACTAAACTTGTAGAGACATCGATTGATGCTATAGCGGATGCGTTCACGGAACTTGTCCCTTCATTTGATTTCCCATTCAAGTAAATTTTAGGTAACAACCTAAAGCAGAAGGCCCCATCGTTATGACGGGGCCTTCTTTACTTTTTGTGGATCACTTACTGCATTTTGTGCAGTTTACTGCGAAAGGGCGAATTTCGAGGCGTTCAGCTGGTATTCCGTCACCGCAAGAGGTGCAGATACCGTATGTGCCATCATCGATCTTAGCTAGAGCATCTTCAATCATTTCGAGTTGCACAGCTGCGTTCTCTTCAAGTTTTGCGAGTTGGGCATATTCTATCTCAGCACTAGCTCCGTCTGCGAGTCGCGCAACTCGTACAGCAGGATCTGACATCTCTTGCGCAATAATTGCTTCTTGAGCTTTGACGTTAGCAATATCTTGTCTGAGTTGTACAGCACTGGATTCTAGAACACTACGGGCCTTCTTTAGTTCAGTCGCTGACTTCTTCCGTGCTGGGATGTTTTTCGCTGGAGCCGGTGGAGCCATATTTGATAATGCAGGCGCTGTTCGATTCACAATCGGACGCTGCGGAGGGGGCATGAACAATGTAACGGGTTTTGCAGCTCTACCCGTGCGTGCAGCACGAGCGGCTTCAGCGTCTGCTACCTCTGCTTCGCGTTTAGCTCGCTTAGCTTCAGCAACAGCAGTTTTAGCATCAATTTTAGCTTGGACTTTTTCTTCTTTGATCCTGATCTTCTCAGCTGCCGCTTCTTCACGAGCGAGTTCCTTCTCAATACGGGCAGCTATTTTCGCTGCGTCCGCTGCTTGACGTGCTTCAAGACGAGTACGCTCCAAAGCCTTCTTCTCGGTTTCACGCTGCTTGATTTGGGCAAGTTTAGCTTTTTCAGCAGCCTTCTTGGCTGCTTCCCGTAATTTCAACTCTGTAGCTTTGGTCTTCGCTAGAAGCTTCTTCTCCGCTTCGCGAACTTTTGCAGCATCGGCTTTAGCTTTTGCGGCAGACTTCTTCTCCGCTTCGCGTTGCTTGAGCAGTGTTGCTTTTGCTGCTGCTGCAGCTTTCTGCTTTGCTAATTTCTCTGCAATTACAGCTTTCTGTTTTGCAATGATAGCTTTCTGCTTCGCAGCCTTGTCAACTGTGACATTCTTAGCAGCCTTGACTGGCTTAGCTGTCTTTGCTGGAGCCTTGACTAGCTTAGCTGCCTTAGCTGGAGCCTTGACTGGCCTAGCTGCCTTAGCAGCC
>Ga0209551_1000018_pt1 | contig 48582 bp, 30 predicted proteins | sample LauGreSuBDMM15SD_2_FD_187568 | JGI IMG/M metagenome (GOLD analysis project Ga0209551, IMG submission 187568) | Freshwater lake microbial communities from Lake Michigan, USA - Su13.BD.MM15.SD (SPAdes) (version 3) | ecosystem: Environmental > Aquatic > Freshwater > Lake | place: Lake Michigan, USA... | reverse complement strand
TACCTATATTTATAAATAAAACAGCAATAACCATGTACAATTCTAAAATTTCAGGTCTAGGATATTACGTTCCAAATAATATTGTTACCAATGACGATTTATCTAAAATTATTGATACCAGCGACGAATGGATTCAAGAAAGGACAGGTATCAAAGAGCGAAGACACATCATTCGTGGAGAAGATACGACCACGTCAATGGGTGTAAAGGCAGCAAAAATTGCCATCGAAAGAGCAGGAATTGCTAATGATGAAGTTGATTTTGTGATTTTCGCCACTTTGAGTCCGGATTTTTATTTTCCTGGGCCAGGCGTTTTGGTTCAAAAAGAATTGGGCTTAAAGACAGTTGGCGCATTGGATATACGCAACCAATGTTCTGGATTTGTGTATGCCATTTCAATTGCCGATCAATACATCAAAACAGGAATGTATAAAAATGTTCTGGTTATTGGTTCAGAAGTTCATTCTGTTGGTTTAGATATGACCAATCGTGGAAGAGGCGTTTCTGTAATATTTGGCGATGGAGCAGGCGCAGCAGTTTTATCGCGAGAAGAGGACAATGCGAAAGGAATTTTATCCACACATTTGCATTCTGAAGGGCAATTTGCAGAAGAACTTATTGTGAAAGCACCAGGAATGGGGGGTAGATGGATAACCGATATTTTAGCCGATAAAGATCCTGAAAATGACGAAAGCTATTTGCCTTATATGAATGGACAATTTGTTTTTAAAAATGCTGTGGTTCGTTTTGCAGAGGTAATTAACGAAGGATTATTGGCAAACAATTTGACTGTTGCGGACATTGACATGCTGATTCCGCATCAAGCGAATTTGAGAATTTCTCAATTTATTCAACAAAAATTTAAGTTGACAGACGACCAAGTTTTTAATAATATCCAAAAATACGGTAATACAACAGCCGCATCTATTCCAATTGCGCTGACAGAAGCTTGGGAACAAGGTAAAATAAAATCTGGCGATACTGTTGTTTTAGCTGCTTTCGGAAGTGGATTTACTTGGGGAAGCGCAATTATTAAGTGGTAATTATTGAGTTAAAACTTTTCGCTGCTCTCTTGCTAATAAGGTGTTTTTTAGAAGCATCGCAATCGTCATCGGTCCAACTCCGCCAGGAACTGGAGTAATGTGCGATGCTTTTTTAGAAACATTTTCGAAATCTACATCACCAGTAATTACATAACCTTTAGGATTATTTTCATCGTTTACACGTGTAATTCCGACGTCGATAATGACAGCACCATCTTTTACCATCTCTGCTTTTAGATAATTCGGAACTCCTAAAGCCGTAATGATTATATCTGCTTGGATAGTAATTTGAGCAATATTTTTGGTATAACTGTGCGTTAGTGTAACGGTCGAGTTACCAGGAAATCCTTTGCGTCCCATCAAAATACTCATCGGACGACCAACGATGTGACTGCGACCAATTACAACCGTGTGTTTCCCTTTCGTTTCTACGTTATAGCGTTCTAACAATTCAAGAATGCCAAAAGGTGTAGCTGGAATAAAAGTAGTCATGTCCAAAGCCATTTTACCAAAATTTTCGGGATGAAAACCATCAACGTCTTTGCTTGGATCAATTGCCATCAACACTTTTTGAGTATCAATTTGCTCGGGAAGCGGAAGTTGCACGATAAATCCATCTATGTTATCGTCTTGGTTGAGTTGCTTTATTTTTTTTAATAACTCATTTTCAGAAGTTGTACTTGGCATTTTTACCAATGTAGATTCAAAACCCACCCTTTCGCAAGCTTTGACTTTACTTCCAACATAAGTTAAACTCGCACCATCATTTCCTACAATAATTGCAGCTAGATGAGGTACTTTTTCGTTGTTTTTCTTCATCAAATCTACCTCTTTTGTGATTTCGATTTTGATGTCTTCTGCCGTTTTTTTTCCGTCTAGTAAAATCATAATAATTATCCCTCCTTACCTCTCCAAAGGGAAGGAATTTAAGGGTGTTAAAAGGTTACAAATATTTTAAGCTTTATTCTCTTCCCCTTCGGGGAGGATGGTTGGGGCTTATCTCATTGGCATTCCGCCTTTCATATTGCCCATCATTTTCATCATGTTTTTTCCGCCAGGACCTTGCATCATCTTCATCATTTTGCTCATTTGGTCAAATTGCTTCATCAACTGATTCACTTGTTCGATTTTGGTGCCAGAGCCTTTTGCAATTCTGTTTTTTCTTTTTACATCAATCAACGAAGGTTTTTTTCTTTCAATTGGTGTCATCGAATAAATGATGGCTTCAATATGTTTGAAAGCGTCATCTTCAATTTCGACATCTTTCATTGCTTTGGATGCGCCCGGAATCATTCCGACCAAATCCTTCATATTACCCATTTTTTTAACTTGTTGAATTTGAGTCAAAAAGTCGTCAAATCCAAATTCATTTTTGGCAATTTTCTTTTGTAATTTTCTGGCTTCTTCTTCGTTGAATTGCTCTTGTGCTCTTTCTACCAACGACACAACGTCTCCCATTCCAAGGATTCTTTCGGCCATTCTATTTGGATAGAAAATGTCGATGGCTTCCATTTTTTCGCCAGTTCCAACAAATTTAATAGGTTTATTTACTACTGATTTTATTGAAATGGCTGCTCCGCCGCGTGTATCACCGTCTAATTTTGTTAAGATTACACCATCAAAATTCAAAATGTCGTTGAAAGCTTTTGCTGTATTTACGGCATCTTGTCCGGTCATGGCATCTACAACAAAAAGCGTTTCTTGTGGTTGAATGGCTTTGTGAACGCGTTCAATCTCGTCCATCATTTCTTTGTCGACTGCCAAACGACCAGCGGTATCGACAATTACAACATTGTAGCCTTTTTCTTTGGCATATTTAATGGCGTTTTGTGCAATTTCAACCGGATTGTTGTTTCCAATTTCAGAATAAACTTCAACACCAATTTGGTCTCCAACAATGTGCAATTGATTGATTGCCGCAGGACGATAAACGTCACAAGCCACCAACATTGGTTTTTTATTCTTTTTAGTTTTAAGAAAATTAGCTAATTTTCCTGAGAAAGTAGTTTTTCCAGAACCTTGAAGTCCTGACATTAAAATAACCGTTGGATTGCCAGAAAGATTGATTCCAGCCACATCGCCACCCATCAATTCTGTCAATTCATCTTTGACTAATTTGACCAAAAGTTGCCCTGGTTGCAAAGTAGTCAATACATTTTGACCAATGGCTTTGTCTTTTACTTTGGTGGTAAAATCTTTGGCAATTTTAAAATTCACATCGGCATCAAGTAATGCTCGACGCACTTCTTTTAAGGTTTCTGCAACATTTATTTCGGTGATTTTTCCGTGTCCTTTTAGAATATGGAAAGCTTTGTCTAATTTCTCGCTTAAATTATCAAACATGATCGTAAATTTTTTGAAATGCAAATATAAGTTAAAGTTGCCTAGCTGTATAATACGAAGGTTAGAAAATTTCTGAGAAATTGTTTTTTAAAACAAAAGCTTTACAGAGATAAAAGCGTTTTTGAAGTAGCAGTAGGTTTTTTTTATATATTTGGATGAAATATAACGAACAAAAACATGCGTATAACATGTCAATTTGGAATAAAAAGTAGCAATTTTATGCGTATATAAGCTAGTTATCGTTCAGTTCATCAGAACGTACTCGGAAAAAAGAATGTTTCGTAATATTAAATTTTATAAAATGATTAAGAAGACAACGTTATTATTTGCATTACTTGTGTGTATTTATTCTTGTGGCAAAAAAGAGCCAAGTAATATAACTCCAGAACCAACTTACGAATACGTCACAAATTCGGAACAAGTTTCTGACCCAACTATTGAACAAACAGAAGTAACAGAAATAGCAGATAATGAAACTATAACAACCGCACAAAAATTAGCTACATTAGATTCCGATTCTCCTGAAACAATCCAATTTGACGATTATCGAGTTCTTGAAATTCAAAAACACTTATATCGGCTTTCAAAAGCATTTAATGAAACCGAAGAAAATATCGGAAATGTTACACATAATACAAGCATACTACTTAAAAAAGAAAAAGGACTGAACTATTCTAATCTCGAATTATTAAGAGTTGCAGATAAAGATTTGGACGACATTAAAGATAGCGGAGTGAAATATGCAGAATTTATGGCTCTGCTAGCAATGATGACCGAGGAATAGCTTTAAAAAATTGAACCCCAGCTCCGCAAAAAGTTCCTCTGAAGTGCTCCGCAATTGTCTCCCGACATTGCGGAATTTTTATTTAATACTACTCTGGTCAAGCCCATAGCCGTACCGTTGGACCCAACAGCGGTACCGTTGGACCCAACAGCGGTACCGTTGGACCCAACAGCCGTAACGTTGGATTCAACAGCCACACCGTTGGAGCTAACAGCCACCCCGTTGGACCCAACAGCCACTCCGTTGGAGCTAACAGCCCACTACCGCATAATCCTTTAGCATGAAAAAGTTGCTGCTCTAAAGTTCGGTGACTATATTGTAAATGACTTTGTTTAAGATGAGGTACTTTACTAAATGCTACCTCGACAAACTAAAATGAGACCGAAATGTTTTTGCAGTGTTGTTTTCTTCAAATTGAATCACAAACCAATAATCAGCTGCGGGTAGTGCATTTCCGTCGAAAGTGCCATCCCATCCAATACCATAAGGGACAATCTGTTTTATCAATTTGCCGTACCGGTCAAATATAGAAATTTCCATATTTTTCAATATATTCAGTCCTTTTATCGTCCAAACATCGTTTATTCCGTCGCCATTGGGAGTGAAAAAAGTAGGGTAATTGACCACAAGAATAGACTCAGATAGGGAAGGAGAACAATTTGTTTCATCCATCACAGTGATTTTGTGCGTTCCAGAAGTAACATTCGAAAATACATTGCCTGTTTGAAAACCACCATTGTTCAATTGATACAAATAGTTCCCAGCGTCTGTTGCGGAAACAGTGATGATTTGATTGTCTGAAAAATATAAACTTGTCGTCAAGTCAATATTGGTTAGTGTTGGTTTTAAAACCGTAACATTGATTGTCTGCGGATTAGCACATTGGTTGGGATTGGGAGTAAACAAATAACTTCCATCAACTTGATTGTCAATCACCGCTGGATTCCATGTTCCTGTTATGCCAACAGGAGAAGTGGTATTCAAAATCGGTGGAGTTTTGCCAATACAAAATGAAATAGGATCATCAAAATCGGGCTTAAAACCACTTATAATAGTAATCGTAAGAGAATAAGGAGCGTAAATTATACACCCATTTACTTGAGGAATAAACGTGTAAGTTGCAGTTCCGATTGTTGAAGTGTCAATTATTGGCGGATTCCACGTACCAATCGCTGGGGTTGCATTAGTAGAAGAATTTGGTAAAACTGGTGGTATTTCATTTAAACAAAAATTGGTTGGAATTATTCCAAAGGTCGGCGTTATATTGCTTTGTGGGTTGACAGTTACCGTTACAGTTTGAATTATCCCATCGCAATTATTTAACGTTGGTTTTATATTATAAATAACGGTGCCAACCGTATTACCTATCGTCGAAAGGGTTTGTTGAATTGAATTTCCTGTTCCGTTTGAAAAACCAGTAACATCAGTTGAGGTTGCTGTCCAGCTAATGTTTGCATTTAAATCAGAAGGAGTTAAAGTGATTGCTGTTGTTTCTGAAGAACAAACAGAAGTCACTCCTGAAGTGGTAAATGTAGTAGTGGACGAATTGACTACCACATTAATATTCTGTGCCACCGCACATTGGTTTGGATTGGGTGTAAACAAGTAACTTGCTGGAATTTGATTATTGATAATTGGCGGGCTCCAAGTTCCACTAATTCCGTTTGGGGAGATACTATTTAAAGCAGGTGGATTTGCGCCAGAACAAATAATTATTGGACTAGTGAAATTTGGAATGAAATTGTTAACGACAGTTATTGTAACTGAATAAGGTGTGAAATTACTACATGAACTTGCTTGGGGTATAAATGTATAAGTTGCATTTCCGGTTGTTGAAGTGTTTATTGTTGGCGGACTCCATGTTCCGATAATTGGAGGACTATTGGTGGATGAATTGGGTAAAATAGGAGGGGTTGCATTCAAGCAATAAGTAAATGGGATAGTATTAAATGTTGGCGTAATCGTCGCTTGCGTATTTACAAATACGGTGATTGATTGCGCCATTCCTGCACAACTACTTACTACTGGAGTTACATTGTAAATTACTGTCCCTGCACTATTTCCAACATTGGTTAATGTTTGCTGAATTTGATTCCCATTTCCGTTGGAAAATCCTGTTACATTTGTTGAGGTTGCCGTCCAACCGATTGTAGCGTTTAAATCTGACGGTGTAAGTGTGAGTGAGAGTATTTCCGTTGAACAAATTGTTGTAATACCTGAATAGGAGACCGTTGTCATTGGTAAAAGCTGCACCGCTGTTCGATTAGAATTTTTACAACCTGTTAGTAAGTTATAAGTCTCCGCATAATAAGTTCCGGCAACAGTTGGCGTAATCGATGTCGAATTCGATTGGATTAAATTTCCGTTCACAGCTGCATTATACCAATTGACACTTTCGTTAGTAGCTACCGTAACCGTTAGCGCAGTTGGCTGGTTGCTGCACAATGTTTTATCACCATTGGAAACAGGCGGATTAGGAAATGGATTGACATTTACTGTAAAAATCTCAGACAAAGTAGAACAAAACGGATTGCCTAAATTAGAAATGTCATTGGCTACTTTCACCCTATAATAAGTAGTTGCAGCAACGGACGGAATGGAATAAGTTGTGTTCGTTTCGCCTGCAATATCAACATAATTAATGGCGTCTGAACTTTGTTGCCATTGATAAACATTCGATGCGGTGCCTGATGTTGTAATGGTTAAAACATTATTAGTAATTGTTTCGTTTTGGCAAATAGAAATGCTGTTTTGCGTGTTGCCACCATTAGAAATTTGGCTAAATTCGCCACAAGCCCGAAACATAATATCGTCAATTGCCAAGTCGTTTCCGCAACCACCGGCACCGTTATTTCTAATTTTTAATATGACAGAGGTTTGACCAGCACCCATCGTAAAAACTAAACCAAATTGATTCCAAATCGGGTTAGAAGTGCCGTCAATGTTTCCTGTATTGCCAGATTGTAGTAAAATTGTATCAGTTGAATTCCAGATTTCAAAGGTAATATTGATAGGGATTCCAGTTCCTGGGCATGCTCCAGCAGCGGCATTGTATATATTAATTAACCATGCCGAAAACTCAAAAGTGGTGTTGCTGCATAAATTGGTTACTGTTTTTTTATAAAATTGTCCCGGCGTATTACTAGCATTTACAATCAAGCACTTTCCGTCTAAACCATTGGGTTGGTTATCTGGCGTGTGGTCTAACGAATAAAGCCAGTTATTTGGAATTAAATTGGTTCTGTTGTACAAAGTATATTGACCATCTTGAGGGAAACCACTGTTTACGTAGGAATAATTGGTCACGCCAGCAATTAGAGCAGGTCCGTAATTAAAGCCAGTGCCAAAATCTTCAAAAAAGATGGGTTCACCTTTACTTCCTGAGCAAAAACTTAGTTGACTGAACGCAAATGTGCAATTAAAAAGAAAGAAAAATAGAATATAATGCTTATTCATTATGGGTGAAAATTGCTATGTTTTGACAAATGTAAATCTAATTCAAAATAAATAACTCCTCGTTAAAAGAAATAAAAAAAAACTATACAGGTTTGCTGAAGGTTAAGTTACATGTAGTAAAGTATTTTAAGTTTTTTATGTGCTTATTTGTTTTTTCTGTATAGGCAATGTAAAGCGTATGATAACGATTTCGTAAAGGAAAAATATTATTACCAAACATTTTACTTACAGTAAATTAAAATTTCTCAATTGAAAATACCTTGTATTAATTAAAATGGTTTTCTGTTCAATTTCTTCTTTGTATCTTATAAGCTGTATCACTATTTCAGGACAAGATACACAATCAAAAAAAACGCCTTCAAATTGTTTTGAAGGCGTTTTCATTTATGATAAATTAAAAATTATCTTATCAGAGAGAAGTGAGATTTGTATTCTCTAGTAGCTCCACTACTATCAACGTAATTTACAGAGAACCAATAATCATCAGCTGGTAAAGTTTGACTATTTATTGTGCCATCCCAACCACCGCTGTTTTGATTAAGTTGTTTAAGCAATCTACCAAAACGGTCAAATATAGATAAGGTTGAATAACTAATATTGCCTTTAATATCCCAACGGTCGTTAATACCGTCGCCATTTGGTGTAAATGCTGCTGGACTAGTCACCAATTCTACAGGAATTGGCAATGAACGTGTACCACAACCATTTTTATCAATTACAGTGATTTCATGGGGACCAGGACCTACATTGTAGAATACATTGTCATCTTGTGGTGTTTGTCCATCTAAAGAATAGGCAAAATTACTGCCATCGCCTACATAAGGTGTAGCATTTACAGTGATGGTTTGACTATTTGTAAACCAACCTGTAATATCAAATGTAATTGGAGGTGTAACCGCTGGTTTAGCCGATTCAATTACTGTAAACGGAACTGGAGCCGAAGCACAAGTTGTAACCGCATTTGAAGCAACATTCAAAATATAATCTCCAGGAACATCTGTCGAGAACGTTTGGCTATTGCTTACTACAGTACCATCTGCTTTTGTCCAAACAATGCTGTATTGTACAGAATTATATCCACTTTCGATAACAGAATTCGTAACAATACCAGTTTCGCTATCGATACAAATTGGTGGAACATCTAATTTCGGATCTGGCAATGGAATAACGCTGATTGTCACAATTGCCGGTGATGGACATGTTGTCGACAAATTATTCGTTACAAAAACATACACGTTTGGTAATGTACATGTTGTCGGGTCAATTATTTGAACTGTTCTATTGAAATCAGCATAGAAAGTTACAGTGAAATCTGTTGGTAATTGACTTGCTCCCAAAATACTTGGAATTAAAGTAGTCAAATCATAAGGTGTAATTCCATCGAAAGGACTTGAATCATTATCACAAACTGTATCTGATGCATCATTAGCAATCGGTTGACCATTAATAGTTACAACAAAATCACTTTCGTCTGCACAACCGCTAGGACCTATTCCACGGACAAAAACTGTTTGCGACGTGGTTAAAGTTGTACCTGCAGCAATTTGCCCAGCTCCACCAGAAAAAGCATAATAATTTGCATTTGCATCGGCAAGGTTTGGTAGTGTATAACCACCGCAAATTGTTACATCAGGCAATTCAATTACGTTGTAAATAGAAATTACAATGTCTTCGCTTTTAGCACAATCTGGTGTTGTTCCCGTATTAGCATAAGCATAAATCAAGGCATCGCTTGTATAAGTTTTTGGTAAGACGATTTCATTTCCAGTACCATTTGGACCTTCAAAGTATTTTGCACCAGGAATTGACAATGTCGGTAAAGTGTAAGAATTACATTTTGATACATTTGCAACTTCAGCTATAGTAAACTGCGGTGTATTATTAATTGTTACCAAGAAACTAGCACTGTCTGAACAAACATTCGGCATAATACCATTTTCTGCGTAAACATAAACTGTTTGACTCGTCGTTAAAGTTAAACTACTAATTGGATTTGTGTGCGATGCATTTGAAAAATAATTTCCAATAGTTAAGTTTGGCAAAGTATATGAATCGCATTTTGTTATCGCAACAACTTCTGAAGGCACAATAACTGGCGATTTATTAATAGTAACTACTAATGGTGCGTTTGCAAAACAAGGAACACTTCCTACCTGAGTATAAGCATAAATAGTAACAACAAGTGGCGTAGTAGTTGTATTTTGAATTATTTGTCCAACTGTATATTCATCACTAGGTAAAGGATTAGCTGTTGGCCCCCCTGCATTTTTATAAAACTTCGTTATTGGACTTGTTGAAGTAAACATTGGATTACTGTACGAAGGAACAATATAAGTATCACAAGAAGCTATTGGCGCTATAGGATTTACAGTTGGTGTTGGAACGATTGTTACCGCAAAACTATCACTATCTGTACAATTTGGATTTGTTGCTGTTTCTGCATAGACATAAATAGTTTGCGTTCCAGTTAATAAAAAGTCAGTTATTGGCGTAGTATGCAACGCATCTGAAAAATAACTACCAACAGTTAGAGCAGGTAAAGTATAGCTATCACATCTACTTATTGGCAAAACCTCTGCCGCAACAATAACAGGCGATTTGTTGATAGTTACCACAAAAGGTTCATCATCAAAACAAGGAACTGAACCAACTGCAGAATAAGCATATATCGTAACAATTGTTGGATTAGGACCTGCAGTAATGATAGCACCCTCAGCATATTCATCACTTGGTAATGGATTATTCACTGGTCCACCTGCATTTTTGTAAAATTTAGTAATTGGCTTTGTACTGGTAAACATCGCATCTGCATATTGCGGCATAGTGTAAGTATCGCATGACGATACTGGCGCTATTGCACTCACTATTGGAGTAGCAACAATTGTAACTTCAAAATCTTCAACTGGAGCAAAACAATTTGGTGTTGTACCCGTTTCTGCATAAACATAAACTGTTGTTGGAGCAGTAGTATTTGTTATTGTATAGCCAACAAGTAATTCCTCTCCTGGAAGATGTGTAGCTGCTGAATAGTACTTTCCTATTGTTAAAGCTGGTAGCGAATAGGTATCACAGGCAGTTCTATCATTAACTTCTGTTGGAACAATTACTGGTGTTCTATTAATTGTAACCTCGAACAGTTCGTCATCATAGCAAGTTACTCCTGTGCCTAATGCTTCGGTATAAGGGTAAATCGATATAACCAAAGGACTAAAATCTGCATTGGTATTTGTAATGACTTGACCAGGCGTATAAACATCTGTAGCCAACGGATTGGCGAAAGCCCCACCTGCATTTCTATAAAACTTAGTAACAACGCCAGGGTGTGTTGCAGTAAACGTAAACATTGGATCATTATACTGCGGTACAGTATAACTACCACATACTGATTTAGCAGCTAAAGCATTTAAATCTGGTGTATTAACGATGTTAACCGTAAACGGTTCTTCATCAGAACAAGGTAACCTGTTATTGTTTTCTGCATAGACATATAAAGTAGTCGTGGTGGTTATATTTTTTGGTAAAATAATTTTTTGATTTCCAGGAACTAACGGACCACCAGACATAGTGTAATAATCTCCAATGGCAGGAGTTGGAAGTGGATAAGTATCGCAAGCTGTAAAAGGACCACTTGGGTCTACATTAGTATTTACAAAATAAATTTTGATGCTATATTCTTGAAAACAAGCATTACCTGCTTGAGTAGAACCAGCATAAGCAAAAATTTCATTGTATTCCTGTCCAGGATCATTGATCGTTAAACTGGTTAATGCAGGTAAAACTGGATTGGAAGCAGAAAGTCCGCCAGGATTTTTGTAAAACTCACCAAAAGCCAAATCATCTAACACATAAGCTTGATTACAACGTTGAACAACAGGTGGTCGTTGAGAAATTGCTGGTTTTGAATAAATAGTTAGCAAAAACGGCTCTTCAACATAACACCCTCCTGTTCCAGCTTCTTTAAAATAATAAGTTTGCGCACCTACCGTATAAATGGTTTCGCCTTGCGTTCTGAAAGGCCCACTTGGTGCACCCGATGTTGTATAATATTTACCGTTTGGATGTCCAGCTACTACAGGAAATGTAAATGAATCACAAACGGTCAAATCCGCTATTGGATCTAGTGGAAGCAAAGAAACATTTACTTTAAAAGATAAATTGGCACTACAAGGCTGACCAGGAATGAAATAATATACAGTCGTTTCTCCTATAGCCGATATAACAGCATTTGCAGGATAAGGACTTGCACCATTTGGTCCCATACAATATTGACCAAATGACAAAGTAGGTAGCGGATAAGAAGCACAAGAGATTACATCAGATTTAGGATCTGTGTTATCTGCAATACCAATAACAACATCAAATGAAGTTTCCGTAAAACAATTAGGAGTTGTACCTGTTTCTTTATAAACCCAAATCGTTTTAGTTGAAGCAATTGATGCTCCAGTTGCTATGGATCCTCCCGATTTACCTGGACCATTATAATATGTTGCACCATTTCCTGCTGCTGGCAAAATATAACTTGAACAAGAAAATTCGTTATCGTAAGGAGGTAAGTCTGCTATAGTAATAATCGTTATTATAAAAGGTTTTTCTTGCGTACAACTTTCAGTTGGGCTTTCAAACCAAACATAATAATCATTTGGTCCCGTCGTACTTACAATAGTACCAGCCGGTGTTGTCCCACCCGGGTTGGCACTTGGTCCACCTGGATTTTTATAATAAACGCCGTAGGCCAATCCAGGTAAAGAATATTGTCCACAAAAACTTGCGCTAGGTGGCGCTATACTTGTTGCTCCAGTTACGCTAGCTTTTGTAATCTTGAAAGAATCATTAGTAAAGCAAGTTCCATTACTGTTAAAGACATAAATAGTAGTTGGCGTCGCACCAGGCGTTATGGGGTCCCCCACAGAATATTGAATACCTGTTCCATTGATAAGTGACCAATATTGTGCTCCAACCTGCGTCAAAGCAGGTAACACAAAACTATTACAAACAATTACATCAGGCAATATGTCAACATAATTCAAAGGAGTAACAGTTACCATAAAGCTGGTTATTACATAACAATCTGGGTCTAATTTGTTTTGCAGTCTAATAAAGATTTCGTCGCTTGTTGTGTTTTTAATATTAGTTATTGGCACAAAAATAGTACCGAGTGTACCTCCTGCATCTGCATTAGCAAAACTGTCGTAAAAGCTAAAAGAATAAATTGTAGGATCTTGCGTACCTAAAATTAATGCTAGATTTGCGTTAAAATCAAAATTTGCTCTTGGTGCAGGCGATGGCGCATCTCCACAAGCAGTCATATCTAATGGTGGAGCAACAATTGTTGGTGGTGGGACTAACGTTAATTGAAATTGTCTAATTTCATAACATCCTGAATTATTATTTTTAATTTTTGCCCACATGTTAAAACCGGCCTGAGCCTGTGCTGGTGTAATAGTAATTGAATTACCAACAGCAATACCATCTACTGCATTTTGATTGGAAGTGTGATAAGTTATCGATACACCTGATAAGTTATCAAATGGATTTTGTGGTGTATTATTTTGTATAATAATATCGGTTGTTTTTGTTAAATCATATGTGTATCCGATAGCAGTAGGATTCGAACATTTAGATAATGGCGGAACGACTGCTAACGAGTTTATCGCTGGGTATAAAAAAACATCTATTTGATCTTCTATAACAGCACAACCAATAATTTTGTACTTTAATCTATAAGAATTGAGACCAGGCGCAAGATTTAGATAGGATAAATTAGTTGGTAACACCGGCCATACAGTATTTAAATCATAAGAAGAAGTAGTGACACCAATCAAACTAGCCCATCCACTATTCGTCAACTTTTCCCATGCATAGGTAGTTCCTGCTTCTAAAGGCACAGTTGGTTGTAAAGTTGGATAGGTAGAACCAATACAAAGAGCAGATCTACCTGCACTAGCATTTGTAGCAATATAATCTAAACCCAGTACTTGACCGCCAATATTCACACTTTTAGCTTGCAAGAATATAGCAGAATCACTACCAACATTGTTATTACCATCTGCTACAACTAACTTTACATGATAGGTATGATTGAAAATCAATTGTGCAGAAGCTATCATTGGAACAGTTTGACCATTAAAATTAATTGCTGGCCCAAAACCGCTTCCATTATAAGCGCCAAAAAATTGTGGGTTAACTGAAGAACAATTTGGATTATAAGTAGCATCTCTAATTGTTGCAACAGTAATTGGCGTATTTGGAGGGGCATTAGCGGGTACTGTTGCTAAATTTTGGTATGCACCGCCTGCGGTAACATCTTTTATTAAAAAAGCGAAAGCGTCAGAAAAATTACATTGAAACTCTCCGTATTCCTCTGAAGCAAAAATAAACGACAAGTCAAAAGTTGTTTGTTTAGCAATAAAATCAAACTCAAGTTTAGTGGCATTGACAGAATTCATCGTTACCCCTTGTCCAGCTAGTGCTACTTGCAAATCGTTGTCTCCGGGCCAAGCGGTAGAACCATCACTCAGCAAGGTGCTGTTTGGACTTGGTACTTTAGTTACATCTCCAGATGTAATTACAACCCCGCTTGTAAATGGGAAATTTGCATTAAAAGGAACAGGAGGAGTCATCGGATTGCTTGGGTCTATATTTTCAAAGTAGCCAATACCGTTTGTAGAAGTTAATGGAAAGGTTGAACCTGTACCTGCCGTTACGTTAAAGGCTTGAAAACAAGGTGCACTAATCAAAACCTCGTTAACCAATTGAATTGGGGTTTTACTAGTCGAAATAGTTACTGCTTGAGCCGCTCCCGCAAACGAGATAACTAATACTATAAAAGTAATAATCTTTTTCATTTTTTCAATTTTAATTTAGGTAACAAACATAATAATTTTTTTATAAAAAAATCTTAAAAAATATAAAATCATATCAATTTTAAAAAAAAAATATGTTTTTAAACTGTTTTAAACATTTAGACGGTCTTTTTTGCATTTTACGGTAGTGAAATTTGAAGTTTTATCAACAATTTGAAGAATTAAAATTATCTTTGCACACTTTTAAAAAATAAAAAATGTCCTTACACACGATTCTTCAACCAAATATTCAAAAAGCAATTTCGATTATTTATGGAATTAACGTCGAAAATGTAGAATTTCAATCGACTCGAAAAGATTTTGAAGGAGATGTTACTGTTGTTATTTTTCCGTTTCTTAAACTTATAAAAGGAAATCCTTTATCAATCGGTAACGAAATAGGAGCATATTTATTAGACAATGTTCCAGAGGTGCAAAAATTCAATGTGGTTGCAGGTTTTTTAAACATTGTGATTGCAGACCAATATTATATCAATTTTTTTAACAAGATAAAAAATAAAGAAAGTTTCGGTTTTGTACTTCCAAATGAGGATGAAAAAGAAGTGATGGTCGAATTTGCATCACCAAACACCAACAAACCTTTGCATCTAGGACATTTACGAAACATACTCTTAGGTTCGGCTGTTGCTAACATTATAGCAGCTGCTGGTAAAAAAGTAAATAAAACCCAAATCATCAACGATCGAGGGATTCACATTTGTAAATCGATGGTGGCTTGGCAAAAATCTAACATCAACGAAACACCCGATTCAAGTGGGTTGAAGGGTGATAAATTGGTTGGAAAATATTACGTTGCATTCAATGATGTATATAAGGTAGAGGTTGATCATTTAATTTCAGTTGGAAAATCAGAAGAAGATGCCAAAAAACAAGCGCCAATTTTCCAAGAAGCGCAACAAATGCTTTTGGATTGGGAAGCTGGAAAGCCCGAAGTCTTGGCGCTTTGGAAAACCATGAACCAATGGGTTTATGATGGTTTTGAAACCACTTATAAAAACTTGGGCGTAACATTTGATTCTTATTATTACGAAAGTGATACCTATTTATTAGGCAAGAATGTTGTTCAAATCGGACTAGAAAAAGGCATTTTCGAAAAAGAAGCCGACGGTTCAGTTTGGATAGATTTAACCGAAGACGGTTTAGACCGAAAAATAGTTTTACGCTCTGATGGAACTGCTGTTTACATGACGCAAGACATTGGAACAGCCATTCAGCGTGTGAAAGATTTTCCAAAAGTGGGCGGAATGGTTTACACGGTCGGCAACGAACAAGACTATCATTTTAAAGTTTTGTTTTTGATATTGAAAAAATTAGGTTTCGATTGGGCACAAAACTTGTATCATTTGTCTTACGGAATGGTTGATTTGCCTTCTGGAAAAATGAAATCTCGCGAAGGAACTGTGGTTGACGCAGACGATTTAATTTCAGAAATGGCAGCAACAGCGCAAAAAATAGCGGAAGAATTAGGTAAATTAGATGGATATTCTGCAACTGAAAAAGCTGATTTATACCAAACAATCGGATTAGGCGCTTTAAAGTATTATATATTAAAGGTAGATCCAAAAAAACGAATTCTCTTTAATCCTGAGGAATCTGTAGATTTTGCTGGAAATACCGGCCCATTCATTCAATATACTTATGCTCGAATCCAGTCGATTTTGCGCAAAGCAGATTTTGATTATTCACACACCATCGAAAATTTAGATTTACACGAAAAAGAAAAAGAATTAATCAAACAATTGCAACTTTATCCGGAAGTGATTCAAAATGCAGCACAAAATTTCAGTCCAGCTTTGATTGCCAATTACACTTACGATTTGGTGAAAGAATACAATTCATTTTATCAAAGTGTATTTATTTTGGGCGAACCTAATTCGAATAATAAAATATTTCGCGTACAATTATCCGAAAAAGTAGCAGCAACAATAGCATCAGCATTTAAATTATTAGGAATCGATGTCCCACAAAGAATGTAATTTATAAAAATCAATCCATCATCGCAAAGTCTATCATCTATTAGTCTATCTTCTTTAAGTCCAACAAACCTTGAATTCAAAATCATATTTTTTTCAATCCTTTTTGATAATTGTTTTATCAGCGGTATTCTTTTTGGGAATAAAAGAAGTCTTGCCTAAAAAAATATTTTCTGAAAAGGCAGGAACAACCAAAAATGTTTTAATTGACAGCATGTTGATTGATGCTTTTGATGCCGAAAAGGGAATCGATAAAAGTGAAACTGCTACTATTGGTGATTCTTTGTCGAATCAACCCATTACTTTTTATGAAACAAATGGTGTTACCTTTCCAGAAGAAACATACGATAACTATAAAGGTTCTCAATATTTAATTCCATTTTACGAAAAGCTATTTCAACTCGAAACCAATCAAAAAGGAAATGTTAGAATTGCCTATTTTGGCGATTCAATGACCGATGGCGATATGATTGTTCAGGATTTACGCAACAATTATCAAGCAAGATTTGGTGGAAAAGGCGTTGGTTTTGTTGCCATCACATCAGAATCTGCTGCATCAAGAAGTTCTATTGCACATGAATTTTCAGCAAATTGGAAAATGCAATCCTACTTGAATGTAAAAAATCCAATTCGTGCTTTTGGGGTGAATGGGCATGTTTTTTTTGATAACGATACCATCAATAAAAGTTGGGTTAAATTCAAAGCCAGCAAAGCAAAATTTACGGCACAATTGGACAATCCCACCTTGTTTTACGGAAGTTCAGACAATCAAAACGGCCAAATTAATTATATTGTAGGAAAAGATACTTTGCGGAAAAAGCTAATTGCTAACAATTTACTTAATACCATAAAATTATCGGAAACAAGTTTAAAAACCTTGAAAGTAGATTTTATAAAAGCAAAATCAGTTCCTATTTACGGCTTTAATTTTGATGATGGCAAAGGCGTTCACGTTGATAATTTTTCACAAAGAGGCAATTCTGGTATTCCAATTTCTAAATTTAATGTGGATTTGATGCTCGCTTTTCAGCAAAAATTAAATTACGATTTGATTGTGTTGCACTACGGAACTAACGTTTTAAATTATGGTACAAAAGATTATAGTTGGTATGATAAAAGTATGACGCGAACTGTCAACCGATTGAAAGCATGTTTTCCTGGTGTTGCAATTTTAATTATTTCGAGTGCTGATAAAGCTTCCAAATACGATTTAGAAATGAAAACAGATTCAGCGGTTGTTCCCTTAACTTTAGCTCAAAAAAGGTATGCTTTGAAAACGCAATCTGGCTTTATCAACCTTTACACTTTGATGGGTGGCGATGGTTCGATGACAAAATGGGTAGAAGAAGAACCAGCGTTGGCCAACAAAGATTATACGCATTTTAACTTTCGAGGGGCAAAAAAAGTAGCTGGAATATTGTATGATCAAATCAGTAAAGGTTATGAAGAATACAAAATCCTAAGAAAGCAACGCAAAGCAGCAATTGAACCCGAAAAAACACCAATAGATTCTATCACTCCAAAACTATCCGAATCTGATGAAGAATAATTATTGGTTTTTACTGCTAACGCTATTCATCGGATTGAAGATGAAAGCGCAAGTGGCGGATTCCACTTTCGTGGAAGTGGATTCTGTCGAAGTGGATACAGTTCCGATTTTTATTCCAGAAAATGGTATCCAAAATCCAAAAGAAATTGCTCAATTTTTAGAAACGGAAGTTGGGATATTCGATTTTCTTCCAATGGAAACTGGAGCAACCACAAAATTGTTTCTACAGTTGATGGAAGTCCGATGGGTATTTCTGGTATAGGATTATGGACAAATGCTCATGATTTTACTATAGAATTGAACGCAAAAGAAGCAGATAATTTTTTCAATACCGTTAAAATCATTACACCAAAAAACAGCAATAGTTTTGCCTTTTCTTTAGATAAAAGAATCATTGCTTCTGAAAAGAAAGTCCCAAAACGCATTGTACACAAAATTAAAAACGGAGAGGCCATTTCGATAATTGCAGAAAAATACAATGTTTCAATCGCACAAATCAAAAAAGCCAATGCTTTGAAAAACGATAAAATTCGTGCTGGGAAAACGTTAAAAATTCCTTCTAATGAAATGCAAACAAAGGTTGCTGAACGCTCCGAATTTATTCCATTAAAAATGTTGTCTGACGAAAACACCCATTATTTCAATTCGGACAAAACACTAGAAAAAATATACATCATTCCAAATAAAAGCGAACGGTATTTTGAACTCAACGGATTGGTTTTAGAAAATAACAACTCAGGGATTTTGTATCACAACATTGGCGTAAACGGTGCAAAATTGTCTGATTACAATAAATACCCGCTATTTTTTGAACAACTAAAAGCTTTAAGTCCCGATTTGATTATCATCGGTTTGGGCACAAATGAGTCGTTCGACAAAATGAATTCGGTTGATTACATGGCGCAATTGGGTTTGTTCATTCAAAATACAAAAGCGCAAAACCCTAATGTAGCCATTTTGGTAACTACTCCTCCACCTTCTTTGTTTAAAAGAAAATTTCCCAATATTTTTGTTGCCGATTATGCACAGAAAATCATTAACGTTGCTGTCGAAAACAATTATGCAGTTTGGGATATGTATGCACAATTGGGCGGATTATATGGTGTGCGCAGGAATTTTAATAAGGGAATAATTGGTAAAGACAGGGTACATTATTCTAAAGCAGGTTACGAATTACAAGGAGATTCGTTGTCGGATGCTATTTTGAAAGCATTTGAAAACTATATAAAGACAAATAATTAATAAAGCGGAATGACTATTTTAGATTTACAAAATTGGTTTTTTAAAACTTTTGGACAAATCACTTTCGAGCAAATCGAAAACTGGTTTACGTTCAATCCAAAAGAGCCAATTCTTTTCAATACCGCTTTGTTTTTAGGCATGTTTTTGGTGTTTTATCCACTCTATATTCTTACCACAAAAGCTAAAACTCATACTTTTCGGAACATTTACGTTTTCGCTTTTTCATTGTTTTTTTATTACAAATCGAGTGGGATTTATTTCTGCTTATTGTTGTTTTCTGGTATTGTGGATTATAATTTGGCTAAACTTTTATATGAAGAAGTTTTAGAAAGTTTTAGAAAATTCTACTTGATTTTAAGCGTCATTTTGAACCTTTGTTTTTTAGGTTACTTTAAATACACCAATTTTTTAACTGAAAATTACAATGCTATTTTCGATGGTTCGCTTCCTTTTCACAAAATCATTTTACCAGTAGGAATTTCTTTTTATACTTTTCAATCAATGAGTTACATCATTGATATTTACCGACGTGAACTCAAACCAACCAAAAACATTTTAGATTATATGTTTTTTGTTTCGTTTTTTCCACAATTAGTCGCTGGTCCGATTGTGCGCGCTTCAGAATTTATTCCGCAAATTTATGCCAAACTCAACTTGTCGCGAGAAGATGTCAATCGCGCGCTATTTTTGATTATTGGGGGTTTGATTAAAAAGACTTTTATTTCAGATTACATTTCTTTGAACTTTGTAGATCGGGTTTTTGACGCTCCAAACAGCTATACATCTTTTGAGAATTTGATGGCGACTTATGGCTATACCATTCAAATCTATTGCGATTTTTCGGGTTATTCAGACATGGCGATCGGAATTGCACTTTTAATGGGTTTCAAGCTTTCGGTCAATTTTAGAACACCTTATAAATCAGCTTCAATAACAGAATTTTGGCGAAGATGGCACATTTCGCTTTCTACTTGGTTACGCGATTATTTATACATTTCGTTGGGCGGTAACCGCAAAGGAAAAATCAGAATGTATTTTAACTTGTTTATGACGATGCTTTTGGGTGGTTTGTGGCATGGCGCTTCTTGGAAATTTGTAATTTGGGGAACTTTGCACGGTTTTCAATTGGTGGTTGAACGCATTTTTAAAGATTATTTCAGATTACCGAAAAATAAAATTACCTGGTTTTTTAGTGTATTGCTTACTTTTCATTTTGTGGCCTTTTGTTGGATATTTTTCAGGGCAAAGGACTTTACCACTGCCTTTGAAGTCATCAATAATATTAGTAAAGTACAATTAAAACCAGAGGAATGGGAAACCATTGTTTTAGGTTATCAAAACGTGTTTTTGGTCATGTTGATTGGTTACGTGTGGCACTTTATGCCTTCAAAAATCATGGATTTTCTGAAAACCATTTTTGATAAAATGCCGATTGTACTCAAAGCATTTATTTTGGCACTGACTTTTTGGGTAGTTTATGCTACTTCTACTTCTGGTCCACAGCCATTTATTTATTTTCAGTTTTAATGGAGTAAAACAAATAGCACCAGACAACTAGTTCTTAAAACGCTTTAGATATTCTTGCACTGTTACTCCCGTAATGTTTTTAAAAGCGATACTAAAGGTGTTATAAGAAGTAAACCCTACCGTAACAGAAAGTGATTCCACTTTATGCTCCTTGAGGTAGCCCTGTTCGAGCAATTTGGTAGCATCGTGAATGCGTACAATCTTTTTATAATCGGTAAAACTCTCGTTGCAATGGAATTTTAAAATAAAGTTAACATGGCTAATAGGAATTTTCAACGCAATCGCAATGTCTTCTAAACCCAAATCAGAATTGCGAAAAGCATGTGTGTGAAAAGAAAACTCTTCCATTTGATGCAAGTATTCCATTAGCAATGGTTTTATTTTGTTCTCTAGTTTGATATCCTTCTCACTGGTAACTGGTAATAAAGTGCCTTCAAAATGCCAAACACTTTTAAGCGCTAACCTTTCTGCAGCGGCATCAATGGTTTTGTTCAATAAGTTGTAGCCGTAAAGGATTTCTGGGGTAAGGATTATTTTTGCAAAAATACCAATCCATACCAATGCTGAAATCCAAAGATAATGCTGGCTGAAGATCGCTGTTTTATTGATGATTATACCGACAGTTACTCGAATCAATACAAGTAAAATAAACGAAACATAAAGAATGATACTCCAATTTTTCATCAACTCATTTTGTTTCTGTATTGCCTTTATCAACGTCATCCTCCGCCACATGTGTTTATAGAGCAGCAAAAATCCAAAAATCGCATAAACCACGTAAAACAAAACGACCGTAAAGAAAAAAAGTTTTTTTACCAGATTTGATTGGCCAGGATTAACAAACGAGGCTGTAATAAATAGGCTACCTAGCAATAAAGGAACCGTAAAATGCAACAAATTAGACAGCTCGAACTTGCTTTCGTAAATAATATTGGTAAAGTATAGGTAAAAACACGGCATCAGCATGATTATGCTAACGTCAAGCACGGTGGCCATCCTCGAAAAATCTGTTGCAGGATAAGCTTGTGCAATGCCATAAACCAAAAATCGAATAGCATTTGTTGCAGTGATGATTATAAGGTATTTATTGATCAGCGAATGTTCTTGGTATTTATTTTTTCCAAAAATCAATGCTGTAGATAAAAATCCTAGTACGGCGGTAACAAATAAAATAATAGTACTGAACATAAAGGAAAATAAACTAAAAATTGGCTTCCAAAAATGGAACTAAAATTACTTTGCAAATTACTACAATAATTAAAAACTTTTTCGAAAATAATTATCTCAAAAAATAGAAATCATCTCTCAAAAATTAGAAAAAAATGCTGTAATTAGCTAAAACGGGCAATTTAGTTGTAAGGACCCGAAGCAAATTAAATAAAATGCAAACGCTACGGCGTCATCTAAAAAAAAAGATATTTTTTAGTATCTCATTTTTGATGAATGGTCTGTTTTTTCCTCTTTCTACTTAGTTTGCAAAAGCGGTAATCAAATCAATTGTATCTCAAAAACGGGAAATCGTATCTTGAAACGTGAGAAAGAAAAAAACATGATTGTGTTAATAATTTCAATTATTTTTCTTTGTAAACTAATTTAAAATAAAAATCAAAATGAAAAACTCGTACACTTTATTTAAAAAGAAAACAAAGCTACTATTAAAAATTTTTCTTTTAACACTTCTGATCTCTGTTAGCGCTTCATGGGCTCAAACACCAATTTTTAATTCTTCAATGGCAATATCAATCTTTGGAGATGTTAATTCACCCGGGAACGAACAATATGGAAATATTATTGATGGAAACATTAACTCCAAGTTTTTAGATTTTTTAGCAAATGATGGGATGGGCTTTACAGTTAATTTAGGAGGAGCTTCGCAAGCAGCAAGCTCTATTGCTATAACTACTGCAAATGATAGTCCCTCCAGAGATCCCCAAAATTACGAAGTGCTTGGTTCTAATGATGGATCAAATTTCATTTCAGTAGGAAGTGGAGTAATTCAATGTATTTCTACAAGATTTTTTACAAGAACATTTGCTTTTGCAAATAGCACCGCCTATAAATATTACAGAGTTAATTTTACAAATACCTGCGGTGATAGTATGTTTCAGCTTGCAGAAGTACAACTTTATACTTGTGGGACTGCTATCGGAGGTGTTGTTTCTGCAAACCAATCTATTGCGGGGTTAGTATCATCAACTCCTAGTGGGGAAGCAAATTTAAATTCAGGAACTTTTGCACAAATTACTCCTGAAACATTTAACTATGAATGTGTAGGCGGTTATTTTCAAAATTGTATTTGGGATGGTGAGCAAGAAATCTGCTATGAAGAATACAATCCTTGCTATGATATGTATCAAATTTTTACACCTGGCCATAATGCTTCTCAATCGTTTAAAACCTCCAACAATGTAACTTTAAATGCAATCAAGATTAATGTTGCTGATGTGCTTAATGGTGGCTCATATAATTTAAGAATTTTCCAAGGTGAAGGTGACTATGGTACAGAATTAATGAATCAAGCGGTTTCTATTTCAAATTCAGGAACGAATACATTTGTTCTTAACAATGCTTTATCCTTAATTGGAAATCAATCGTACACATTTAGGATAGAGTCTAATGACGGTTATGCAAGCTTTAACTGGACAAGTTCAAGTGATTCTGATTATTCAAGAGGTAAAGGATATACGGATGGAAATAATAACAATGCCGATTTTAATTTTCAATTGGTTTACCTAAACAATGTTAATTGGCAAAATGTTACACTGTCTGGATTTACAGGAGGAATTCAAAAATGGCAAAAATCTACAGATATTAATTTTTCTAATCCAATTGATATTGCAAGTACATCGACTACCTTGGACGCATCTTTAGTTGGTGATGTTTTTCAAACAACCTATTTTAGAGCTGTTGTAGTTGGATGTTCAACAGTTTATTCTGATTACGTAACAATAACAGTTAATAGTTTAACCACTTCAATAAAAGCTTCACAGTGTGGAACTACATTAGCAGCAATGAATAGTCAAATCGCAGCCGATGTTATTCCTGGGGCTCAGATGTATCGTTTTGAAGTAACAAATGGAGCAAATGTAAGAACTTTTGAAACAACAAAACGCAACTTCGATTTAACCAAAATTGCTGACAGTGCTTACGGTACAACTTATGCTATTAAAGTTGCTGTAAAAGTCAACAACACATGGGGTGTTTATGGAACGTCTTGTAACATTTCTACACCTGCATTAACTGCAAGTATAATTCCAGTAACTAAACTAAGAGCAAGCCAATGCGGGACTACTTTAGCAACAATTGGTTCTCCAATCCATTCTGAGTTGGTTTACGGCGCAGAAGCTTATCGTTTCCAACTGACAAATGGAGCAACGGTAACCGAAGTTGAATCACCAATCTATTATTTCTTTTTAACCAATACAACTATTGGGACTTACGGAACTACTTTTTCTATTAAAACAAGAGCTAAAATTGATGGTGTTTGGGGTAATTATGGAACAGCATGTGCAATTTCAACACCAGCTTTATCAGCAAATATTGTACCTACAACACAAATTAAACCTTCTTTTTGTGGCACAACTTTAGCAGCATTGAACACTAAAATTCCGGCTTTAACGGTTTATAATGCAGAAGGATACCGTTTTGAGATTACATCAAATGGTACTACAGTAGAATATAACTCTCCAGTGTATAACTTTAAATTGTCACAAACAGGAATTACAGTTGCATCAGGAACAGCTTATTCAATCAGAGTGGCTGCTAAAGTAAATGGAGTTTACGGAAACTATGGAATTGCTTGCACCGTTACAACGCCAGGAGGTTCAGATAGTTCAAGACAAATCATGGAAGGTAATACCGATTTCAGTCTTATCGCTTATCCAAACCCATCATACAGCGATTTCAAACTTCAAGTTAATGGAGCAAGTGATGAAGCTGTTTCAATTCTAGTATTCGACATGACAGGAAGACAAATTGAAAACAAAGAGGTGAATGCTTCAGCAATTGAGAATATTACAATTGGTCAAAACTACTCAGCTGGAATTTACAACGTAATCGTTTCGCAAGGAGAGAATACGAAAACAGTTCGTTTGGTGAAAAACTAGAGCCCCCTAACCCCCGAAGGGGGAAGTGTTAGGTGTTATGTGTTGGGTTGGAATTTGGTAGATCGAAGTTTCAAGTTTCAAGTTTGGAACTGAACACTAAAAACTGCGACTGAACACTGAACACTGCGACTCCGACCCACAACCCAAAAAAATCCCTTCAATTCTTAAATGAGTTGAAGGGATTTTTAGTTTTTGACTTTTTGGTTTTAAGTTTGGAATTCGTCATTTAGAATTCGCAATTCATGTTTGGAAATTCAGAACAAGAAGTATTAGTTTTAAAAAAACTAAATCCGACAGCAACAAAGCGGATGCCAAAAAACTGGTTTGTTGCACAAATCTTAGACATTAAATAATTAACAGCTCAGGCAATTGGGTCGTTTTTTTTGTAATAATTAGAGAGATTTCATGGCTACACCTTTTTCTATAAATTTTTGTGTCAAAAAACATTGAAATAATATCTTGACACAAAGTCGTGTCAAAAAACTTAAAAAATATAAATTTGACACAAAGTTGTGTCAAATTTATATTTTAAAAAAAAAACGACACACGCTGAAAATTTATACTATTATTAGGATAAAATTGCCCCTAATTAAAAGCTAAATCGCCAATGACGTAAAAATTCTTGTAGCGTATTTGTTTTTGGAACTGCAATTAAAGGGCATCTTAAAGATTGTGCAGTATCTAAAACCATACTGACCTGAATTCTGACTTTGCAGATATAGCCTACGCAAATCCATCTAGCAGTAATTCCAAGTGTCAAGTTGGTTATTCCTAAATCCTAAATCCTAAATCGTAATTCACAATTCCCAACTTACCATTCAAAAAAAAATCCCTTCAATTCTTAAATGAGTTGAAGGGATTTTTGTTTTTGTCAACTTAATTAAAAAGCAAAAGGCTTTAAGCATTAAGCATCAGGCATTAGGCAATAAGGTAAAATAAATTAGTTTTAAATAAAATAATTAATTAATTTTGGACTCCCCTATATTGTAAAACATTATTCGCAGCATAATAATTAATCAATTACTTAAACAACTATTGTAACAATTTCCAGCTTTCTATGAATGTCCCAATAGTTTTTTTGTGTGCTTTTAGTATTTTTTTGTCGTTGACCCTTTTGTTTTATAATAGAGGTTACAAAGGTGCCAACCGATTTTTAGCGGGGTATTTGTTTTGTTCTTCCTTGTTTTTGTTAACGCAATATTTTTTTATTTACAGCAAGTCTGTTGTTATAACAGCCGTTTTTACAACAGTATTTCCATCACTTTTTTACTTAATTGGTCCATTTGCTTATTTTTATGTGCTGAGTATATTACGTGACAATGTGAGATTAACTAAAATAGATTATTTTCACTTTCTGCCTTTTGTTATTGTTTTTATTGGAGCAATCCCTTTCCTTTTTTCCTCTTGGGAGTACAAGTGTTTTATGAGTCAAAAAATAATAGACCATACTTACATGGGTTCTGACTATAATATTAATTCTTTGGTTCCCAAATCAATCAATCAACTGATACGACCGCTATATGCTTTGCTGTATTTGCTATTGGTTGCTAGAACGTTTATTAAAAATAGAACTGTATTTAAATCTTTTGCTTATACAAAAATGATCAAAATCTGGTTAGGACTGTTTTTTCTGCTGTTTAGTTTAGCGTTTGTTTTCTTTATCGTTGCGCAATTGGCATTTTATTTAAATATTAAGTTTTTCTTTGAAAATTTATGGTTTTATTATTTAACAAATAGTATTGGCTTTGTCTATTTAGTATTTAACTTATCATTGATTATTTTTCCTCAAATTTTATATGGATTATCAATTTCTAAATTAGGAATAGCGCACCAAAGTGAATATCCTGAGGTGCAACCTATTCAAGACAGTTTGGAAGAGATAAAACCTACTAATGAAAACAAAACTACCTCTGATAATGCCATTTTTTCTGCTGAATATGAATTAGAAATTGAATCGGTAATAGATAATTGGATTGCAGAAAAGAAATACCTAGCACTCATTTCGTCATTGATTGCTTTTTCAAATTATACCAATATACCGGTGCATCATTTAAGTTATTATTTCAATGCCGTATTAAAGATGAAATACTCCGATTGGCGCAATACCTTGCGGATTGAATACGCCAAAGCACAAATAGATGCTGGTCTAAATAAATCAATTACTTTAGAAGCGATCTCTATCGAAAGCGGTTTTGCCACGCAATCTACTTTTATCAAGTGTTTTAAAAATGCTTTTGGATGCACACCTAGTGAGTATATAAAAATGAAAAAGGTCTAATTGCATTTCCTTCATTGTGGTTTTTAAATGTTGGTTCAGCAATCGCCCGTGTCCTACTTTAATTTCAAATTATCCTTCTTTTTTTTGGTTAAAAAACCCATTTCTCACTTAAAATTGTCTCAAAAAACTATGCCTCTTATAGTTTTTTTTGTGTCAAACAGATTCTAGTCCACTAAAACTATTATTTTCTCTTTTTAATTAATCCACTTGTTTACAGCTTTTTACAATTTCATCAACCAACAACTTCTTTTAATTTTGCAAAATTAAAAGAAGTTGGGGTGCTTTAATTTGTCACTGCCCCCACTGTTATCGATTTTTACCACAATACTATTGAAATAGACATGTACAATTGCATGTTACATAAAAACAAACAAAGGCAAGATCTACGAAGCCGAAAGAGTAGAAAATAAAAACAATAAAACAAAATGAAAAAAATTATTTTATTATTATTTTTGGTTACTATTCAGGCGAACAGCCAAACGAATTTTACAGGATCTTTTGCTGCTGCGAATTGGTCGTTTTCTAACACAAATGCGGATGGATTTGTTGAAACAGCTAATGCACCAAATTTTATTCAGTTAACTGGTGGAAATAACCAATCAGAGGGAAGTGGTGGTACTGATTTTACAATTGTGTGTCCTACCGCAACAACAATTAGTTTTGATTGGGCGTACGCTTCTACCGACGGAGCAAATTATGATTATCCAAATGTAACCATCAACGGAGTTAAATCGGTATTTACGGGTTATGATTTTGGTCCTGATCCTTCAAATCAATCAGGATCAATGACTGTAAATGTAACTGCAGGTGAAATATTTGGTTTTAATGTTTTCACTACGGATAATTTGTTTAATGCAGCCACCATTACGATTAGTAATTTTAATTTTGGTGGGGGTACTCCAACATCAAAAATTAGAGCCAATCAATGTGGTTCAACTTTAGCTACCGTATCTTCAAACATCGCGGCAGATTATGTGCCTGGTTATCAAGCTTATCGTTTTGAAGTTACAAGGGGATCAACCGTTAATACTGTTGATGTTAATAAATACAACTTTAGCTTAACAAAAACGCCTGGTATCATTTATGGAGCAACTTATGGTGTTCGTGTAGCTGTAAAAATGAATGGTGTGTGGGGTCCTTATGGCACATCTTGCGATATTTCTACTCCTGTAGCAGCTATTAATACCATTCCAACTACAAAAATAAAATCTACAATTTGCGGATCTACATTAGGAACAATCTCCTCTAAAATAGCTGCCAATCCAGTTTATGCAGCAGAAGGATATCGTTTTGAAATCATCACTGCTGGCGTACCTACTGTTTATGATTCAAATTTTTATAATTTTAAATTATCACAAACAGGAGCAGCAGTAGCATTTAATACTGTTTATTCTATCCGTGTAGCTGCAAAAGTAAACGGAGTTTATGGTGAGTATGGTGCTTCTTGTGATGTAACAACACCAAGTAATGCTGGTTTTGCAAGAACTTCTATTGCAAGCACAGCGTTCAATATTGCGGCTTATCCAAACCCATCAAACAGCGACTTTAAATTACAATTTACTGGTGCAAATGAAGATGCGGTTTCGATTCTTGTTTTCGACATGACAGGAAGACAAATTGAAAACAAAGAGGTGAATGCTTCAGCAATTGAGAATATTACAATTGGTCAAAACTACTCAGCTGGAATTTACAACGTAATCGTTTCGCAAGGAAAGAATACGAAAACAGTTCGTTTGGCGAAAAACTAGAGCCCCCTAACCCCCGAAGGGGGAAGTGTTAGGTGTTATGTGTTGGGTTGGAATTTGGTAGATCGAAGTTTCAAGTTTCAAGTTTGGAACTGAACACTAAAAACTGCGACTGAATACTGAACACTACGATTCACAACCCACAACTCAAAAAAATCCCTTCAATTCTTAAATGAGTTGGAGGGATTTTTGTTTTCTGATATTTATTTGTAACCTTTCTTATGTACTGGTTTTAACATATTTAATTTAATCATCTGTAAATAGAAGAAAAGAAGAAACGGGACTTAAAAATTACAATTCATATTCATCGTCCTATGCAAAAAAAATCAGAGCACTTAGGTTTGTTTTAAAATTTCACCTTACATTTTGCTATTTTTTATAGAACGATGTGGTAAAACCTCTAAAGCATTTTTTTGACACCTCTGTAAAATATTTTACAACCAAAAGATTCTGTTTTCGGATTGGGAACACGTTTATGGAGCAAAAGGGCGTCCACAGCTTCTCTCAAATAAGGTTTTGCATTTAATGCATCTCCTGCATTATCGTCAATAGAACCCTCATATTTAATAGTGTATTGTCCATTGCTATTTTTCCAAATCAAAAAAGCCTGTGGCGTATGTGTAGCAGAAAATTGCTTTGCTACAATTTGTAATTTGTCTTGTAAATAGGGAAAATTAAGATCTTCTTTTTTAGCTTTCTTTTTCATTAAGACAAATGATTCTTCCGCATAAGCCAATGTATCCATTGCGTTAATTGCTAGAAGATAGACTCCTTTTGCTTTATATTGCTCATTTATTCTGTTTAATCTATTGGTGTACATTTTAGCCATCGGACATTGGTTACACAAAAAAACAACCATAAAACCTTTTGCATTTTTAAAACTAGAAAGAGCAACTACTTTATTATCAACATTCTTTAAGCTAAAATTTTTGATCTGCCTTTCGCGCGCACTGAAATTTAAAAACGTAAAACAAATTGACGATACAACCAATGTCTTTAAAATTGTATTATATCTCGGCTTTTTCATGATTTATTTTTTGATAAACTTTTTAGTTGTTATCGATTTTGTTTTCATGTCCATTATTTTTATCAAATAAATACCTGATGACAAATAAGAAATATCAATGCCATTTTTCCACTGCGGCTGAGGAAGCAACATTGCAACCCTTCCTTCAAGTGTAGTGATGGTGATATAATAAATTTCAGCATCTATATCTTTCAAATTGATGTATAATTTTTCAATAGCTGGATTTGGAAACAAACTAAAATCGGTATTTACCGTATTTTGATTATTGCTCAAGGGAGCAGTTACGATAAATTGTCCCATCATTCCTTCATCTTCATGATTAGCAAAGTGACAATGGTACATGTATGGGTGGCTCACATCTGAATCGGCAAAGTCATCAAACTTGGCTACAAAAGTAACAGATTCGTTTTTACTAATAAAGAAGGTGTCTTTCCATCCTGATTCATAAGCACCAACCGCGCCAGTGCTTCTGGATACAATTTTAAATTCGACATCATGCAAATGAAAGGAATGCCCAAAAACACCATTTGTATTGGTGACTGTCCATTTTTCAATGGCATTCAGGTTGACCGTTTTGTTAATGGTATTTAGAGCAAAAACGGTATTGTCAAATGAAAATGGAATAGCACCTCCGTTTTGTCCACCTGTTATAGCCAATGTCCTGTTTACGGTAGCGTCGGCAGCAGTCCAATAACTGTTGGTAGCCAAAGCACTTGGCACCGCAGTTACAGGGGTTGATGCTGTAGTTGTTGAGGCTACATTGATGCGTAAAATATTAAAATCAATATTATTTAATAAGCTTCCGAACGGTCCACCTTGTTGAGGTTCACCTCCGGGAAAACTATTTGATTGTCCAGAATTATATGCTGTTAAATCAAAACTTGAACCCACTGCATCGGCACCTAAATTTACCATGATTTCAACTCGCTCACCTACCATTAATTTTATTCTTGTTGCCGCAACAGGAGCATTTAATAAACCACCATCATTTCCGATGATATAAAAAGTCCTGTTGTCGCTAAAGCCAAGGTTGTACCCTCGTTCAATTTCTGCATTTAGGATTCGCAATCTCACATATTGTTTTGGTAAACTTATTTGCGGACTTGCGGTTCCATTTACCAGCATATAATCTCCATAGGCCCTTGTAGATGCGGGCGGAGCGTTAAATTGATTGGCAGTGGTGTAACCTCTGCTTGTTAAAGCTAAAACAATGTCATCAACGCCATAAGTTCTCGGTAAATTAAGAGCCGACTCCTGAGGGTCTTTAACGATAATAAAACCTCCAACTCCCTTTGTAATTTGCGTTTGTGTCATTTCATGCAAATGGGGGTGATACCACAATGTGGCCGCTTGATTTAAAACGGTCCAATAAGGTTGCCAAACAGTCCCTGCTGGTATCACTTGATGTGGCCCGCCATCCATTACAGCTGGCAAATGCATTCCATGCCAATGTATAGTAGTTTCTTCATTCAAATGGTTAGTAACATTTAAATGAACAACATCATTTTTATTCATTATCAAAGTGGGTCCCCAGAAATTTGTTTTCAAATTGGGACTAGATATTGCCCCCGTAACCGTTGTATTTCCTGTTGGACGTAATTGCTTTACAGTATCTTTTATGGCGAGATTAAACGTTACGCCATCTGCACCAGAGGTGCCATAATAAGCTTCAGGAATTGTTAAAGTGTTATATTGTGCTTGTAATAAAGTAGAACTAGCTAATAAAAATAGACTAAAATATAACTTTTTCATAATGGATTGTTTTCGTTTAGTTGTTAGACGACAGCAATTTTAAATTCTTGTGCTAATTTCATCTATTTTTTTAATTAAAAAAAATCGAGCAAGGTCTTACTTCGACGCTATTGAAATTGAAAAGTTGTTATCGCAAAGCACAAAACCGTTTTTATAAGATAATCTTAGTAAGTACAAATAGAATAAATAGCAAAGCGAGAGCTTAATTTTTACCAATAATTTGAAGTGAATTAATGTTTTTAAAATTGATAATAATGTATGCCAAAATTTCTAAAACCATAAAATTTGTTAAATTTAGCCATTTTGCTATTGCGTTCAACTATATTTGTCTAAGATGAAAAAGAAATTTTCCATAATAAGTTTGTCGTTTTCGCTCCTCATAATGGGAGCGATAATTTTGCAATCGCTGCACGCTTTTCATCATTTAGAACAATTTGTTACAGCCCAACATTGCAATCATCAATACGCACCAAATAAAGCGGAGATTAGTCATGCCCACAAAGGATTTGAGCATTGTTTTATTTGCGAATTTGCCTTTAGTTCTTCGGTTCAAATCGAAAATGTAGATTTCAATTTATATAACAATTCCTTTTTATATAAATCTGCTTATTTAAGTACTTCCAAATGCATTTCGTTTTTCAGTGGCAGTTCTTTTTCTCTTCGAGGACCGCCAACGGTTTAAATTTTCAATACTTTTTCGGTTACAAAATTTAAAAATTTATAAAATGCAAAAAACACACTTGCTTTTTTGCCTATTGTTTTTGGGTACTATCTATAGCCAAAATACAATTGGTGGAAAAATAACAGACGAAAACAACAAGGCATTAGAGAAATGCCATGTGCACATTTCTTCACAATCCACCAACAGTAGAAAGGATGGTTCCTTCTCTTTTAGTAATTTTCCGAGTGGAACTGCAAAAGTTTATATTTCTTATATTGGCTACAAACCCATCGATACGATTATTGAGGTGAAAGGTAATCTGATAATTAATTTTAAAATGAAACAAAAAACAGAACAATTGGAAGAAGTTGTCCTGAAGCACAAAGACAATTATTTCAATCATTCCGTTTTAGAAGATAAAATTATAGAGAAAACCATTGAAAAATACAGTAGTCAATCTTTAGGAAACGTACTAAAAGAAGTAGCAGGAGTTGCACTTTTAAAAAGCGGTAGCACAATAGTGAAACCAATAATCAATGGTTTGCACAGCAGTAGGGTGCCTGTTTTCAATAACAACGTAAAACTAGAAGACCAACAATGGGGCATCGAACACTCGCCAAATTTTGATGTGAATGCAGCAGGAAAGATTACGGTTTTGAAAGGTGCTTCTGGTTTACAATACAGTGGTGATGCCATTGGCGGAATCGTAATCATTGAACCATTTAGTGTCAAAAAAGATACGATTTTCGGAAAAACAATCATGACCACTGAATCAAATGGTCGCGGTGGAACGATTTCTTCTAGCTTGCACAAAGGTAATTTTTGCGATTGGAGTTGGAATGCCCAAGGGAGTAGTAAATATTATGGCGACCGAACCTCTCCAAGTTATGTGTTATCAAACACCGGAAATCGAGAAGCCAATTTTTCTGGAGATTTGAAATACGCGGGTAAGAAATTTGATGTTGCTGCTTTTTACAGTTTGTACAATGCTACTATTGCCATTTTGAGTGCTTCACATATTGGAAATGTGAATGATTTGTACAATGCTATCAACAATCAAACGCCATGGGTAGTCAAAGATTTTACTCATACTATTAAAAATCCGAAACAAAAAATCCAACATCATTTGGCGAAACTCAATTACAATTATTATGTCAAAGACGGAGAATCCATAAGTTTGCAGTATGCTTTTCAATTCAACAACAGAAAAGAATTTGATTTGCGAACTGTAATTCCAGATACAAAACCAGCTTTAGATTTAGATTTGATGACGCACACTTTGAATGCAGATTACAAATTGAGTAAGGAAAATTGGGATTTCAAAACGGGTGTTTCTGGCTCGTATCAAAACAATGCTGCCAATCCTAACACCGGTATTCGTCCTTTGATACCAAGTTATGATAAATTGGATGCTGGGATTTATGCCATTTTTGGTCAACACTTCACACCAGATTTTTCTTTAGACGCGGGAGTTCGATACGATTTTTCTACCATCCAATCAACTAAGTTTTATCTCAAATCGCGTTGGAACGAAAGAAATTATAGTCCATCATTTGATTCATTCATTACAAAAGATTTTGGTACGCAATGGCTGACAAAACCTACTTTTACTTTTCAGAATTTTTCTGCAAGTGCAGGATTGCAATACGCTTTCGGAACAGATTATGAATGGTATTTCAATGTAAGTCATGCGGTGAGAAATCCCAATCCTTCCGAGTTTTTTAGCGATGGATTGCACCACTCAAGTGGAATGATAGAATTGGGTGATTTGCGTTTAAAACAAGAAAAGTCTAACAAAATCGGGAGTTCATTGCAAAAAAAATGGAATACTTTAAAAGTCACAATCACTCCGTTTTTAAATTATATTGAAGGTTATATGTTTATGAAACCAACCGGATTTGAAACCACCATTCGTGGTGCTTTTCCTGTTTGGGAATATGAGCAAACCAATGCTTTGTTGACAGGAATAGATTTTAATTCAGAATGGGCTATTTCAAAAAATTGGCAACATCGCTTGATTGTAGCTTATGTGAACGGAAAAGACAAAACAAATGGAGGTGCTTTAATCGACATGCCGCCATTGAACATCAACAATCGCATTCAGTTTAGCAAAAAAGAATGGCGAAATCTCACCTTTGAATTACAAAATGAAATAGTTTTTAGACAAACGCACTTTCCAAATAACAATTTTGAAACCAACATCATTGTGGATGGAAATTTATCACCAGTTACAGTTGACATTAGCACGCCGCCTTCAGCTTATAATCTATTGCATTTTTCATCCTATTTTCAGTTCAAAATGTCCAAAAATTCAGAGGCAACATTGGGTTTTTCTGTATTCAACCTTTTGGATACCAAATACAGAGATTATTTAAACCGTCAGCGTTATTTTGTTGACGAGATGGGAAGGAATTTACAATTACAATTAAAAATTAATTATTAAAAAATAAAAATTAACAAGATGAAAAATTTAAGCATTTTAGCAATCGCAGTAGTTGCAATAGTTTCATTAATCGCATGTAGTAAAAATGATCCACAACCAATTAATGAAGACGAATTAATTACAACCATTACAACAACTTTAAAAAACGGAAGTGAAACCACCACACTTGAATATAAAGATTTAGACGGTGATGGACCTTATGAACCAAGTGTGAATGTTTCTGGCAATTTAAAAGCAGCAACAAGTTATATAGTAACTGTTACTTTTTTAAATGAAACAACAAATCCAATAGGGAATATTACGGAAGAAATTTTGGCAGAAGGAGTAGACCACCAGTTGTTTTTTCAAGCGCCAAGCGCTATTGGCACCTTTGCTTATGCAGACCAAGATGCCAATGGAAAACCAATTGGTTTATCATTTACCTTGACTACTGGCGCAGCAACAACAGGAAATTTGACTGTTACACTTAGACATCAACCAAACAAATCAGCTGATGGAGTTGCAACTGGTGACATTACTAATGCAGGCGGAGCGACTGATGCTGTGGTAAATTATCCGATAGTTGTTGAATAAATTTTCAATTCTCAATAAAACCAAAACCTCGTTTAAAAACTTTCAAACAAGGTTTTTTTTTAGATTTTATTTGTCATAAATATCTATAAATAGAATTTATATAATCACTTCAATAAGTTGCCAGGATTTTTAAGTTTAGTATGTTTACTATAGCAGAAAAATAAAAAAAAACTTACTTTAAGACATAAACCCGTCTTAACAAAATAGCATTAGTAAGTATAAAAGGAATAAACATCAAAAAGTGCACTTCGTTAACCAATAACAAAACATAAATCAGTAGTATTCCCAATATTACAAGAACTGTTTTCCTAACAAGTTGCAAATTATTTTTGATAACAAAATAAACCAAAAACAAATACAAAGGATTAAACAAAAGGATGTTGCTATTGAGCGATAGCTCGTTGTGCAACGAAATAAATCCCACCGTAAAAAGGAAAATGCCTAAAATCCCATTTAAAATCAAATAAGTCAAATAAACTGGTTTTTTATTAATTAAAGCAACACAAGCCAAAACCAAAACATAAAGCATCCAACTGTTGGTGGCAGAAAATGGCGATTCGGGAGCACTTTTTATGTTGACAATGTCAGTTTTGTTACATAAAACTTCGTTGTTATTTTTGGATTTTTTTATGCCTTCCATTAATTGCAGAGGTAAAAAAATATGGTCGAAATAGCTGTCGGTTTTTGAACCAAACATAATATTAATGCCCAAATTTTCATAAAAATGACTGTTCAAATAACCGTATAAAATAGTGCGGTTTGTTTTTTCGGCATCGCTAATTTTGATATTGATGGGCGAAGGAAGATTCTTATTTAAAACATCAACAATCATTGTGGTGCAATTCCTATCGATGAATTTGTACGTATAAAACTTTTTATTGGAAGCTAATACTGCATTTAACTCATCAAAAATCTTTTGTTTTTGAAGGTCAGATAAATTTAGTTTTTGCTCATAAACACCTCTTTGAAAATAGATGTATTCTGCCAAAAAATCTTCGTATTTGTCTACTGCAACAAAATATTTTAAATCTCCTTTAACGAATTTCAGGTAGAAATTAGGTGTAGCAAAATCAAAATAGCCATAATTAAAAACAGCATCGATGCGATTTTCAGGATCAGAAAAACGCAAAGCAGTATGCCCAAAAAGCGAGTACAATTCGTTCCCCGAATCGCAAGTCAAAACACTTACAGTTGCGTTTGGCGACAATGTTTGACTAAAATTTTTGTGGGTAGAAAAAAATAGCAAAATTAAAATCAATGCTGTTTTAATTGTGCTAAAAACGCGTAATTGGTTTGAAACTAAAAACATAAAAACTAATTTTTGATTTTTGTAATTGCCATCGAAATCACCTCCTAAATATCCCTAAATCCAATTTCACAGAAAAAATATTAGAATACAATGCCGCACTTTGGTTGCCCAAATCGGTCAATGCATAATCTATTTGAATCCCTCGATATTTGAATCCAAGTCCGATATTAGGTTGGAAACCAATCCGCTTTGTGTTGTCAATCTGTGTAATGTTTTGAAAGTTGCCAACGCCTGTTCTTAAAAAAGCCAAATCGTTGTAGCCAAATTCAAATCCTAAAGCAGGATCAATACTAATGCCTTTTGTAGAAATTATATCGTTTGTTTGTTCAAACCTCATGTTCAAATTAGAAGCGGCTAGAAGACTTGTGTCGTTGTGAAATTCAAACTTTTTGCTCATTCCAAATTGCAGTTTTGGCAAAGTAATTTCGGTGCTTTCTGGCAACGTTTGGTTTTGCCCCGGAATGGCATCGGCAATTTTTTTATATTCTTTTTCATCAATACTCCAAACGTTATAGGTGGTAGAAATGTCACGTACCATCAACCCGATTTGCCAATCGTTGCGTTCAAATTGAAGTCCAAAATCAAAGCCAAATCCCCAAGAATTAGCAAATTTACCGATAATACGGCGAATAATTTTTGCATTTACGCCATACTGAAATCCCTGCAATTTAAGTTTTCTGGCATAAGAAAACGTAAATCCGTAATCTGCAGTAGAAAATAAACTAATTCTATTGTAATCGATATTGCCTTGGCTGTCGATAAGTTGTGTTGTATTCAAAATATTATCTACTCCAAATCGTATCATCGAAATGCCAAAAGCACTATTTTCATCAATGTTTTTAGCATAAGCTGCATAGTCATATTGTGCTATGTTGGCAAAATAACTGGCGTGCATCAAAGCCACTTGATCGCCTTCAATGCGCATCAAACCTGCTGGATTCCAATAGACAGCATTTACATCATTTGTGCTTGAAACGATAGCATTCGACATTCCTAATGCAGCCGCGTCGACACCAATATTCATAAATTCATTGGAATACTTTCTGATGGATTGCCCGAAAGTAGAGACAGAAATAAAGAAGAAAGCGATGAATAAATTTTTTTTCAATTCAAAATTATTTTTACAAACTAAAGTTTGTTTGTGGGTCAAAAATATAAATTATATACGAGCAAATGGGATTACAAAGATAAATAAATGACAAACAATTTACGGCTCATAAAAATCTCTTTAAAAAACGCAGTTGTCTTTGACTTATTGTATTAAATTTGTTTTTTTTAATTAATACAAGTTTCATGAATTATAAAAAGCACATTCCCAATTTAATTACACTTTTAAACCTTTTTTGCGGATGTATTGCAGTTGTTTATGCTTTTCAAAAAGATTTTGAAATGGCTTTTTTCTTTGTGTGTTTAGGTATTTTTTTAGATTTTTTTGACGGATTTTTTGCGCGACTTTTTAAGGTTTCAAGTCCTTTGGGTTTGCAATTGGATTCTTTGGCAGACATGGTTACAAGCGGAGTTGTACCAGGAACTATCATGTTTTTTATGTTGAAATCCAGTTCGGGAATGACTGAAACCAATTTAATGCCGTTTTTGGGATTTATAATAACGTTGGGTTCTTGTTTTCGATTGGCCAATTTCAATATTGACGAACGCCAAACCGATTCTTTTATTGGATTACCAACGCCAGCCAATGCGCTTTTTATATTAAGTTTACCTCTGATTTTAAAGTATTCTGATAGCATAATTGCTTTAGAATTATTGACCAACCATGCGTTTTTATTGCTAATTACTTTGTTAAGCGCTTATATTTTGAATGCAGAAATTCCGTTGTTTTCGTTAAAAATTAAAAAAATGAATTTTGCTGACAACAAACTTCAAATCTTTTTTCTTTTATTTTCCGTTTTATTGATTGTCCTTTTTCAATATTTAGGAATGGCACTTTCCATTTTATTTTACGTTCTGCTGTCTGTTTTGATTAATAAATTCCAGAAAAAATAGGTGAGTGGCTAGAAAAATCATTAGAAAAAAAGTAAATACCACTGCTAGAAAAAAGAAAAAAGACAGTTTTTTAGTGAGAAAACTAAAAATATTTGGGCTAGTTCTTGGAATTGTTTTATTGTTTTTTTCAGTTGCTTATCATTACCGAGAAGGATTGGCCTACTACTTTAGTTATAAAACGGACAAAGTTTTAAAACAAGAACAAAAAGCTAGAAAACTGGCGATCATCAGGAATTTTCAAATTCTTTCTAAACATAAAAACAAAGCCATCGGAATTGATGTTTCTGAATACCAAGGCAACATATATTGGCAGAAAGTAAAATGCATCGATGAGGTCTATGAAATTAATTTTGTTTTGATTCGTGCAACAGCGGGAAAAGATAGAGTAGATGCACAATTTGAGAGGAATTGGGAAAATGTAAAAAGCAAAAAAATGATTCGTGGGGCTTATCATTATTATCGTCCGAACGAAAATTCTTTACAGCAAGCCAATTTTTTTATCAAAAATGTAAAACTTAAAAAAGGAGATTTACCACCGGTTTTAGACATTGAAAAATTGCCTAAAAATCAACCTTTAGACAGTTTGAAAGTCGGTTTGAAACGTTGGCTTTTGAGGGTAGAAAATTATTATAGCGTAAAACCTATTATCTATTCTGGCGATAAATATTTCACTACTTTTTTAGAAAAACAATTTTCAGATTACACTTTTTGGATTGCCAATTATAGTGTTTTCGATGAGAAAATAGATAAAAGCTGGCAATTTTGGCAATTTACCGAAAATGCAAATGTTGATGGAATAAAGGGAAATGTAGATTTGAATATTTTTAATGGAACAAAAACTCAATTAAAAGACTTAACCATTGGGAATTAAATTATTTCATAATTAGTGTTTTAGCTATTTTTTCTGAAACCTGTCTTCTTCCACTTTCGTTGATATGAATAGAATCGTAAAACATTTTAGAATCAACTATTTCACTTGTAAAATTAATTATTTCATATTTTTTATTTTGATTTTCGACTTCTGTTTTATATTTCGGAGCCAAATAAATTATCAATTTTGTTTTATTTTTTAAACATAAATTTTTAATTTTTTCAACATACGGATTGTTCCAATTGATAATTATTTTTTTTGTTTTCTTGTCTTCTAAAACTGTATTTCCTACATAAGCATAATTGCCATTATCATCAAACCGATTATGAGTTTTTGGATGTATGGCAACCAGAAGCGATGGATAAAAAAGTTCAGAATTATAAAGGCTAACACCTAAAAATGGGAAATATTTTGAATTCGATAAAATTTTAAAATTATCATTTTCCATTTTATTATAGTATTCAAAAACATAATCTTCATTGATAAATGGTAAAAATCTGTAATCGTTTAAGTTTAATTTAGGTTTAGAATTTACAATGTCATTTGGGTTGACAGCCAAAATGCAATAGTTGGTTTTTTTGTTTAAGGCAAAAAAATGTTGCAACATCAAGTGGTTAGAATTTAAAAAGGTGCCATCCATCGACAAATTTATTCCTTTTGTTTTCTGAATTGAATCGATCAATTTAGTATCTAAACCTGTTAAACCCACACTTGAGCCAATTACAATATAATCGAAATTTTCTTCTTTAATTTCATATTTTAAATACGATGGTTTGTAAAATGATGAGTTTTGTAATGAACTCAAACTAAGCCATGCAATTAAATTTATAGCAACAAACACCAGAAATCCGTAGATAAATATTTTTTTTAGAAAGTGTTTCATATTAAAATTGAAAGTATATAAAAGGCAATTCCTTCTGGAAACTTCCCATAAAGAAAATAATTATAATTATGGCAAATGTTAAATGAACGCTAAGTTTCACAACCCCATTTTCTTCAATTCCATTTTTATACTCTAAAAACAGCATCAATAAAATTGAAAATACTGATATAAAGGAAAGTAAAATAAATTTTGAATTCTTATAAAAGAAATGCAAAGAAGTAAAGCTAAAATCAAAAAGATGAACAAAATAGTCAAAACCAATCGTTAAAGTTTCGGCTCTAAAGAAGATCCTACTGATAGTTACCAAAAGAAAAGTTTTTAAAATTTTTATAAATCTATAGCAAGTATTTTCAGTTTTATGGTTGTTATAATTTTCAAGTTCATATAAAACAAAGTGAATTATTCCATAAATTAAAAAAGTAAATTTTGCACCATGCCAAAATCCGCTGATTAAAAATACTAAAAAAACGTTGCGAATGCTATTCCAACTTGAGCCAAAACTACCACCAAGAGGACGGTATAAATAATCTCTAAACCAAGAAGTTAGAGAAACGTGCCAACGTTGCCAAAACGTTTTTAGACTATCTGCAAAGTAAGGAAATTTGAAATTGGTAATTAAATCAATGCCAAATAATTTTGAAACTCCGATTGCAATATCAGAATATCCTGAAAAATCGCCATAAATTTGAAAAGAAAACAAAATAGCACCCAACCACAATTCTGCTGCAGAAAACGATTGGTGGTTGTCGAAAATTTGATTTACAAAAAAAGCGCAATTGTCTGCAACAACCACTTTTTTGAAAAATCCCCAAACTATTTGTTTGATTCCTTCAGCTGCTTTTTGAGAACAAAAAATTCTCTTTGCCTTAATTTGTGGCAAAAGATGCGTGGCTCTTTCAATTGGACCAGCCACCAAAAGCGGAAAGTAACTAACAAAAAGTGCATAGTTAATTAAGTTTTTTTCTGGTTTAATTTTATTTTTATAAACATCAATCACATATGATAATCCATGAAAAGTATAAAATGAAATACCAATGGGAAGAATTATTTTTAAAATAGAAAAATTACTTTCTACACCAAATTTAGAAAGTGTTTCTGTAAAAGAGGTAATAAAAAAATTGTAGTATTTAAATAAGGCTAAAAATCCTAGATTAAAAAAAATACTCAACGATAGCCATACTTTTTTTACCTTTTTATCATTTATTTGTGCAATTTTTAATCCCGAAAAGTAATCTAAAAGTATCGAAATGGTTAATAAACCTAGAAATCGATAATCCCATGAAGCATAAAAAACTAAACTAGAAAAAAGAAGAATGCCATTCTGAAATATTACTTTTTTTGTGCCAAATACCCAATAAATTACAAAAACGGTAGGCAGAAATAGAAGAAAAGTAATAGAATTGAACAGCATTTTAAAGATATAAGTTCTTCAAATATCGATAAAAATGTTTAAAATTCTAATTTTTTCTTTCTCAATTCAAAATTCTGACCTAAATAAACGCGTCTAACCATTTCATCTTGCACTAATTCTTCAGGAATTCCTGCTTTTAGAATGCCGCCTTCAAACATCAAATAGGTTTTATCGGTAATTGCCAATGTTTCTTGCACGTTGTGATCGGTAATTAAGATGCCAATATTTTTGTTCTTGAGCTGTGCCACAATCCGTTGAATATCTTCCACCGCAACAGGATCAACGCCGGCGAAAGGTTCGTCTAATAAAATGAATTTTGGATCAGTAGCTAAGCAACGGGCAATTTCTGTTCTTCGGCGTTCTCCACCCGAAAGTAAATCGCCACGGTTGGTGCGAATGTGCTCTAAACTAAATTCGTCTATCAACAATTCCATTTTTGCAATTTGCTCTTCTTTAGAGAGTTTGGTCAGCTGCAAAACACTCAAAATATTGTCTTCAATACTTAATTTTCTAAAAACAGAAGCTTCTTGCGCAAGATAACCGATGCCTTTTTGCGCACGTTTGTACATCGGATAATCCGTAATATTCAAATCGTCTAGGTAGATATTTCCGGCATTTGGTTTTACTAAACCCACAATCATGTAAAACGAAGTGGTTTTTCCTGCTCCATTCGGCCCAAGTAGACCTACAATTTCTCCTTGGTTTACTTCAACAGAAATGCCTTTTACAACGCTTCTTCCCTTATATGTTTTTACTAAATTTTCGGCTCTTAAGATCATTTAATTTGATAATTAGGTGATGAGATAATTAGGTGATGAGATAATGAGATAAAGGGCGAATATAATAATCGGAAAGTTATGACTTCTAATTTTCAAATTAAATAATTTTCAAATTTTCACATTATATAATTTTCCAATTCTCTAATTGGCCTCCAAAGCTTCCCAAAATTCATAAGCTTTTCGCAAATGCGGAATCACAATTGTGCCACCAACTAAGGTCGCAACACTCATGGTTTCCATCATTTCCTCTTTAGTAACGCCCAATTTGTAGGCGGTTTCTAAATGGTATTTAACACAATCATCGCAACGCAAAACAGCCGAAGCAACTAACCCTAATAGTTCTTTGGTCTTGGTGTCTAATGCGCCATCGGTATAAGTATTGGTGTCCAAATTGAAAATCCTTTTGATTACTTTGTTGTTGTCTTCCAACAATTTAGTATTCATTTTTTGGCGATAGTCGTTGAAATCTTTAACTAAGTTGCTCATTTTTTTTCTGATTTTTTACTACGATGGCAGATATTATTACACTGGCTTCGAAAATTAATAACATTGGAATTGTAACAATAATTTGGCTCACCACATCAGGCGGAGTTACAATAGCAGCGACGATTAAAACTATAATAATAGCAATTTTTCTTGATTTTCTTAAAAAATCGGGTGTTACCAAACCTATTTTTGTCAAGAAATAAATTACGATTGGAAGTTCGAAAAACAACCCGCTTGCTAAAACGGAAGTTTTTATAAGTCCCATATAAGAATCTAATGTAAATTGATTTTTAACAAGATCACTAACTTTAAAAGTAGCAAAAAAGTTGACCGACATCGGAACAATTAAAAAATACCCAAACAAAACACCAAGAAAAAATAAAATAGAAGAAAAGAAGACAAACACTTTCGCATTTTTCTTTTCCTTTTCATATAATGCTGGGCTTATGAATTTCCAAAATTCCCACAGTATATAGGGAAATCCCATAATAAAACCAACAGTAATGCAAATCCAAACTAACGAGTTTACTTGCCCTTCCATATCTGTATTTTGAATAATGAATGGCATTTCGGTTACGCAAATACTGTCTGCAAACCCTAAAAAGTGGGATAAATCGCAAAAAGTAGTGTAAGTTATAAAACTAGGTCGAATTGGTCCGAAAATAATGGTGTCATAAATATAATCACTAAAAAAGAAAGTAACCGTGCCGAAGATTACAATTGCAATCGTACTTCTAATTAGTAACCAACGTAAAACTTCGAGATGTTCTAAAAATGACATCTCTTTCATGGTTTTTTCTGCCATTATAATATTCCTTCTTTTAAAATATCATGTAAATGTAAAATCCCTTTGTACACTTCTTCCTCAACAACAACCAATTGTGTAATCGAAAAATCTTCCATTATATTAAAAGCATCCACGACCATATCGGTTATTTTTATTTTTTTAGGATTTTTTGTCATGATATCCAACGCTTTTAAATGAGAAAAATTATCATATTGCTCTAACATTCGACGAATATCACCATCGGTTATAATGCCAATAATGGTATCATTTTTTATTACAGCCGTAACGCCAAGTCTTTTCTGTGAAATTTCAAAAATCACTTCTTTAACAGAAGCATTCGCATCTACCATTGGTTTTAAAGAATGTTCTACCATGTCTTTCACGCGAAGCAGTAGTTTTTTTCCAAGGGCTCCACCGGGATGGTATTTTGCAAAATCTTCCGCTGTGAAATTTCTTAATTCCATCAAACAAACTGCTAATGCATCTCCCATGACCAATTGAGCAGTGGTGCTATCGGTTGGGGCAAGATTCAACGGGCAAGACTCTGAAGCGACGGTTGTGTTTAAAACATATTTTGCATTTTTCGCTAAAAAAGAAGTCGTATTTCCGGTAATTGCAATCAAATCGTTGCCGAAATGTTTTAGAATGGGCATCAAAACTTTAATTTCGGGACTGTTGCCACTTTTTGAAATACAAATCACAACGTCTTCTCTTTGAACCATTCCTAAATCGCCATGAATGGCCTCAGAAGCATGCAAAAAAGCAGATGGAGTACCGGTGGAATTGAAAGTAGCCACAATTTTTTGTGCAATAATGGCACTTTTTCCAATTCCTGTAACAATAATTCTGCCCTTAGCATTAAAAATAATTTCTGTCGCATTTATAAAGTTATCATCAAGTAAATCAACGAGTTTTGCTATTGAATCACTTTCTGAAAGGAAGGTTTTTTTAGCCGTTTTTAAAATTTTTTCTTTAGAAATCAAAACAGAATATATATAAAGTTTGTAAATGTAAAAGAAAGTTATATCTTTATGTTTTGCAAATTTATGTAAAATACCATTAAAAAAGAATGAATTCAAGCGAAATCGACATTTACAAAGAGTTAAAAAAATATTTTGGATTTAATCAATTCAAAGGTTTACAAGAACAAGTCATAAAAAGTATTTTAGACGAAAACAATACCTTTGTGATTATGCCTACCGGTGGTGGAAAATCACTTTGTTACCAACTTCCCGCGTTGATTAAGAACGGCACTGCAATAGTTGTATCACCGTTAATAGCATTGATGAAAAATCAAGTGGATGCCATAAGAAGTTTGTCTTCGGAAACGGGCATTGCCCATGTTTTAAATTCCTCTCTAACCAAAACAGAAATTGCACAAGTAAAAGCAGACATCACCTCGGGTTTAACCAAACTCTTGTATGTGGCACCAGAATCTTTGACGAAAGATGAATATGTCAAATTTTTAAAAAACGTGCCTATTTCCTTTGTTGCCATCGACGAAGCACATTGTATTTCGGAATGGGGACACGACTTTCGACCAGAATACCGCAATTTAAAGCACATCATCAGGCAACTTGGGGATGTTTCAATTATTGGATTAACAGCCACAGCCACACCTAAGGTACAAGAAGATATCTTGAAAAACTTAGATATGACCAATGCAAATACTTTCAAAGCTTCTTTTAATAGACCGAATCTTTATTATGAAGTGCGTACAAAAACTAAAAATATTGAATCTGATATAATACGTTTTATAAAACAACATAAAGGAAAGTCTGGCATTATTTATTGTTTGAGTAGAAAAAAGGTAGAAGCAATATCCCAAGTATTGCAAGTAAATGGAATTAGTGCAGTGCCCTATCACGCTGGACTTGATGCAAAAACCAGGGCGCGTCATCAGGATATGTTTTTGATGGAGGATGTTGAAGTCGTTGTGGCAACAATTGCTTTCGGTATGGGAATTGACAAGCCAGATGTTCGTTTTGTAATTCACCATGATATCCCAAAATCTTTAGAAAGTTACTACCAAGAAACTGGTCGTGGAGGCAGAGATGGAGGCGAAGGCCACTGTTTGGCTTATTACTCTTATAAAGATGTAGAAAAGTTAGAAAAATTCATGTCAGGCAAACCAGTTGCAGAGCAAGAAATTGGTTTTGCGCTTTTGCAAGAAGTGGTGGCTTATGCAGAAACCTCAATGTCTAGAAGAAAGTTCTTATTGCATTATTTTGGAGAAGAATTTGATTCAGAAACGGGTGAAGGTGCAGATATGGATGACAATGTCCGCAATCCTAAAACGAAAGTGGAGGCACAAAGACAAATGGTGCAATTGCTTGAAGTAGTTAGAGACACGAAACATTTGTACAAGTCTAAGGAAATTGTTTATACCTTAACAGGAAAAATAAACGCAATGATCAAAGCGCACCGCACCGACATGCAAAGTTTTTTTGGATGTGGTGCAGGTTTTGAAGAAAAATATTGGATGGCGCTTTTGCGTCAAGTTTTGGTTTCTGGCTATTTGTCAAAAGACATTGAAACTTATGGCATTTTAAAAATTACCCAAAAAGGATTGGATTATATTAAAAGTCCGCATTCATTTATGATGTCTGAAGACCACGAATACAATGAATCCGAAGACGAAGCAATTGTTACCGCTGCAAAATCTACAGGTACAGCAGACGAAGTTTTAATGGGAATGTTGCGTGATTTAAGAAAAAAAGTAGCCAAAAAATTAAGTCTTCCGCCATTTGTTGTTTTTCAAGATCCATCGTTAGAAGATATGGCATTGAAATATCCAATTTCTTTAGACGAAATGAGCAATATTCACGGAGTTGGGGAAGGGAAAGCCAAAAAATATGGTAAAGAATTTATCGAATTGATCCACCAATATGTAGAAGACAACGATATCATTCGCCCGGATGATTTGGTGGTGAAATCTACCGGAGCCAACTCGGTCAATAAACTTTACATCATTCAAAATATCGACAGAAAATTGTCTTTGTCGGACATTGCCGCTGGAAAAGGAATGAACATGGACACACTTTTGAAAGAAATGGAACAAATTGTTTATTCTGGCACAAAGTTGAACATAAAATATTGGATTGACGAAATGCTCGACGATGATCAACAAGAAGAAATTCACGATTATTTTATGGAATCAGAGTCCGATGATATTGAAACCGCTCTCAAAGAATTTGATGGCGATTATGATATTGAAGAATTGCGACTGATGAGAATAAAATTCATTAGTGAAATAGCAAATTAATAAGAAGGATTTCTGAAATGGGAGCCTTATTATTAATTCATAAACAATTATTCTATCTTCTTAATCACTTTTCTGGCGACCTCAATTTTAAACTTTTTGCCTTTCATTTTCTCGTCACGGATGTTTTTCAATAAATCACTTACTTTACTGAATTTAATAGCTGCAAACGAAATAAAATCTTTTACTTCTATCAAGCCTAAATCTCCTTTTTCAAGTTTTCCTTTTTGAGAAAAGAAACCGACAATGTCTATTTTGTTTAATTTATTTTTCTTCCCACCACTGATGTAAACGGTCTGGAATTCTGGTGGCTTGGGTAAATTAATAGCATTTTCTAAGTTTAAAACGGGCATTTCGTAATTAATATAATCTAACTTTTTTTCACTTTCATTAAAAATGATGTACGCAGTTCCTGTAGATAACATTCTTGCTGTACGACCGTTTCTATGCGTAAATTCTTCTTCTTTTGCGGGCAAATGATAATGCACAACGTGCTTCATTTCTGGAATATCCAATCCACGTGCGGCTAAATCGGTGGTAATTAAATAACTTACGCTTCCATTTCTAAACTGAATCAACGCCCGTTCTCGTTCCTCTTGGTCCATTCCACCATGGTAATAGGTGGCATAAATTCCTTTTTCGCACAAACTATCACTTATTCGTTCTGCAGCATCTCGGTGGTTACAAAAAACAATTGCCGATTGCGATTTCAAACTACAAATTAATTTAAATAGACTTCCGATTTTGTCCTTTTCTTTAGAAATAACCAATTTCGTAGTCAAATTTTCCTTTTGATTGTCTTCGATTACGATATAATCTAAAACCGTAGGATTAACAACATTCGTATATTTCGGTATGGCTATTGATGAGGTTGCCGAAACCAATACGCGTTTGTTCAATTTAGATAATTTTCCAATAATGAAAGACATTTGCTCATGAAAACCAAGTTGTAGCGATTTATCAAATTCATCTAAAACCAAAGTTTGAATTTTATCAACACGAAAAGTTTTTCTGTCAATGTGGTCAGCAATTCTTCCTGGCGTTCCGATCAAAATGGCGGGAGGATTACTTAAATTTTTTGTTTCCGTTTCTATCGAATGCCCACCATAGCAGGTATTTACTTTAAAATCTGTTCCCATTTTCTTCCAAACTTGTTCAATTTGCAAGCCTAATTCCCGTGAAGGAACCAAAATTAAACATTGCACCGATTGGAATTCTGGTTGTAAAATTGCTAAAATAGGCAACAAAAACGCGAGTGTTTTCCCAGAGCCTGTAGGTGAAAGTAACAAAATATTATTGTCCTTCAAAATAGCTTCTTGAGCAGCAATTTGCATTTCGTTGAGGTTTTTTACGCCTAAATTCAATAATATTTTATCAGAAATGGAAGGATTTATCATGTTGCAAAAGTAATTAAAAATTGTAGCAATT
>Ga0209551_1000017_pt1 | contig 49882 bp, 33 predicted proteins | sample LauGreSuBDMM15SD_2_FD_187568 | JGI IMG/M metagenome (GOLD analysis project Ga0209551, IMG submission 187568) | Freshwater lake microbial communities from Lake Michigan, USA - Su13.BD.MM15.SD (SPAdes) (version 3) | ecosystem: Environmental > Aquatic > Freshwater > Lake | place: Lake Michigan, USA... | reverse complement strand
ATCATGTATTGTTATCAGAGTCGCTAGTGCCAAGCTGTACGGCCTGTGTCATTGACAAGGGACCACGCGCCCTTGAACAACCCTCAGATCACACACCCGTGATCGCGACTCTCACCTTTGGGTAAGCGTACATGACCACAAAAAATCCCCGTTTGCCGCGTGCTGCGACTCAGTCACGTACTAACCAAGCTTTGCCGCTCGATCACCTAGTGATCAACACGCATTTTGAAATGAATGCGGCCTATTCAATCTTTGAGCAACTCGGCTTTACTTTAACGCCCCAAGGGCGGCACAGCCTGGGGTCCATCAATCACCTCATGGTGTTTGATGACGATTACATCGAACTACTTGGTCTGCCAAGTGACGGTGGCCCGTTACGCGAAGAGGTGCTTTCAAGCCCAGTGGGCATTGACGGGCTTGTTTTTACGACCACTGATGCGGCACAGACACACCATTCTTTACAAGCTGCGGGCTTGGCTGTGCGGCCTGTACAGGCGTTTTCGCGGCCAGTTGAACTTGCTGGCGTGGTGTCTGACGCTCGCTTCGAAACGGTACGTTTTGAGCCAGGTCAATTTAGCGCGGGACGCCTGTATTACTGCAAACACTTCACGCCAGAGTTAGTCTGGCGCGCAGAGTGGCAAGCGCACTCGAATGGCGTCAGCAAGGTGGCGGGCCTACTCATTGTGTGCGAGTCGCCAAAGCAAGAAGCAAAACACTATGTCGCCGCGGCCGGCGGCGTTGCTAAGCTTGGTGCAAACGGCGAATATCGCGTGTCTGGCGAACGCTATGCGTTAGTTTTTGTCACACCCGCGCAGTACACCGAATGCTTTGGTGGCCTAACGTGCGTCAGCGGTCAGCGCGCAAGCTTTTTTGGAGCGATCGCTCTTCAAACGTCATCATTGACACCGTTACGCAAAGCGCTCGAGCGCATGCAAACGAATGGTTTACACACGGTGACTTGGCGCGAGCAACCCGGACGTATCGCTGTGCACATTCCGGGATTTAATACCTTGCTTGAGTTTATTGAGGCGGGTATCGCCTAATTTTTAGTACGTAGTCATTTGAGTTTTGAGTGCGCTCATCGCTTTTAGTTAACGATTTTTTTATTTTCAGGATATTTTCATGTTCAAGATTTGGGGTCGTATCACTTCTATTAACGTCCGCAAGGCTGTGTACGTAGCGCAAGAGCTTGGACTTGATTTTGAGCGTATCGATGCAGGCGGAGCCTTTGGCGTCGTGAAAACGCCTGAATACATTGCGCTGAACCCAAACTCTGTCGTCCCCACGCTAGTCGAGGGCGGCTTTGTGCTGTGGGAATCAAATGTCATTGTGCGCTACCTGTGCGCCAAACACTCGCAAGGCAAACTCTACCCAACCGATCTGCAAGAGCGTTTTAACGCCGAGCGCTGGATGGACTGGCAGCAAACCACCTTTGGTCCCTCAGGGCGCGACGCGTTCTGGCAACTGATTCGTATCGCTGAGCCCGAGCGCGACATGAAAAAGGTCGAAGCCTCGATCGCCTCAACCGAGATCCTACTTGATCGCCTTGAACAGCAACTGAGCAAAAATGTGTTTGTCGCAGGTGCCAACATGACAATGGCTGATATCCCACTGACCTGTGAAGTGCACCGCTGGTATGGCTTGCCGATCCCACACAAGCCTCGTCCTTACATCGAAGCCTGGTACGCAAAAATGCTGGCACGCCCAGGCGCTAAAAATGTACTGACCTTGCCTTTGACGTGAAGGCATATAACACCCAACGTACTGACCTTGCAGATGTCGTAAAGGCGTCTGCTACCCGAAAATAATCGGGTAGATGCTTCCAAGTACCTAGACGCAGTCTTACTTTGAATTATTCTGCGCCAAGCGCTTGGGCGTCAAGCTAGCAAAATCTTGTGCATAGACGACGAGTTTCTTTTTTAGGTAAATTCGTTGCTCTGGCGTCAGACTGTTCAACACGTCTGCGGTCACTTGTGCCCAGTCTTGTCTAATTTGCGACTGTTGAGCAGCGAGAGTCGGTTCGCGATACTTCTTAAGGCTAAATAGATACTCACGCAAAGCAGCTTCAGCTTGGGGGGCGTCTTTACCTCTTTGCTGCTCAAGCAGATCTAACAAGGCCTTTTGTCTAAGCATACGCTCGTCGCCCCAGCCCGCAAATGTCGTTGACCGTTTATCAGCTAATTCAGTAATCAGTTTTTCTTGACTCTTGGTGAGTGCCCCCAGCCAGTCTTCATAGCGTTTGAGCGCGCGCTTGTAGTGATTTTTGCGGGTCGCCTCACTAGTAGGATTTTTGAGAAATTCATTGAAGTAATCTTTGTTCTCGCTTTCGAACTCTGCTTTAAGCCGTAATTGTTGCTTCGGGGTCAAAGTCACCAGCGTGCCGGCCAGTTGTGAAGCAGCGCGCTGACCCAACACTTCGAGTGCTTGCTCAACCTGTTGTTGAATCGCCAACACCTCTGTTGGGGTAAACGGTGCCGCGTCTTCTACCCTTACCTGCCAGGCCGCTAGGGTTCGCGTGTAGTCAGGCAACGCCGTCTCGGCATGCCACGCGATAAAGGTCGCAAGCTCTTGATCAAGCGCCACCTTTTGCGCGTCATCTAAACTGAAATACCCGTTCAGACGATACGCTAAATAATTAGGGGCGTAGTTGTAAGCAATCTGCAGCGAACTGCAGCCAGACAACACAAGCACGACACAGAGCGCTTGTAAGACCCTGAGCAGAGGTGTTTCTAATACAAGCCGTTTGAGCGTTAATAAACCTTGCATAAGTCAGTGCCAAATCAAAAATTTGATTTTGACATATTCATATGACCAAATAAAGCAACCCCACACAGTTGGCACACTTTTAGTACCCAACAACGCCCATTACTTGCCTTCCATGCGCCAGACCCCATCCCAGACGCCCTCACCCACCAGTTCTGCTCAAGTCTTGGTCAGGTCGCTTAAAGTGTCTTTACTTGTCTTCCATGCGCCAGACGCCATCCCACACACCTTCAGGCGGGTGCTGTTGCAGCACGAGACAGCGCTCGACGTAAATCTGAGAAAGCTTATCTTCAGGATTAAAGCCAAGCGCCTGTTCAAAGGCCTTAATCGCCAAGTCAAACTCGCCACGTCGATACTTCGCGATACCGTCCCTGAAATGACTCACCACATCCATTAAATTAGGAAATGTCTGCTCGGTGTGGTAATCCAAAACTTCAAACACTGCGACGGGTTGCGTTTTACCCTTCACAACAACCAGATCAATCTCGCGCATACGATAGGTACCGCGCAATTTCTTTTGCGTGAACTCACTGATCAAAATCTTGGCGGCGTACTGCTTACAAGCCGACTCAAGACGTGCGGCTAGGTTCACCCCGTCACCGATAATGGTGTAGTCCATCCGCTTTTTGGCGCCGATATTGCCCGACACCACCACATCCGTATTTAAGCCAATCCCAATATTGATTGGCTTCTTGCCTTCGCTCAAACGGATCACATTCCAGTCGGCTAAGCGGGTGATCATCGAGATCGACGTGCGTACCGCGCGATCTTCATCGTCGTTGTGCGCCATCGGAATCCCAAAAGCCGCCATGACGGCATCACCGATAAACTTATCCAACATGCCGTCTTCTTGACGCAAACAGTCGACCATGATTTCAAAATACTCGTTGAGCATGCTGACCGTAGCTTGCGGGCCAAGCTCTTCGGTGATGGTCGTAAAGCCTCTGATATCCGAAAATAAAACGGTGGCGGGTACGCTCACGCCACCCATTGAATCCGCACCGCTTGCAAGCAACTGATCAGCGATCGACGCATCCATGTAACGCGACATGGTCGATTTCATACGCTTTTCGCTTGAAATGTCTTCAAGCATCACCATTGAACCCAGCCGCTTATGATCAGCGCCCGTCAACGGAACAATCGTCAGGTTGACGGATAACGTCTGCGCGGCCACCTCAATTTCTGCATCAACGGTGATATCGGCCTCACCGGTGTCCATCACACGTTTCACTTTTTCAAGCACCCAAGCATTAGTATTGTAAAAAAATTGAGAAAAAGGCTTTTGTACGATTTCAGCAGGTGTGGTTTGTAAGATTCGCAAGCCAGCCGCATTGCAGGTCACAATTTGCTCGATCTCATCAAGGGTCAGCACACCACTCGACATTGATTCAAGCATGCTTTCGTTATAGTTTTTCATACTTTGCACATCGGCAAACAATTTTGCGTTCTGTAAAGCAATCGAAATCTCAGAGCTAAACGCTTTCAGACGTGATTCGTCTTCGGCGTTAAACGGGCCGCCATGCTTGTTGAGCACCTGTGTCACACCGATCACTTTGCCTTCTTTATTTGTGATGGGTACGCAAAGTAGTGAGCGCGTGAAGTAACCCGTCTTCTTATCAAACGCGGGATTAAAGCGCAAATCAGCATAAGCGTGAGGGATATTGATCACCTTGCCACTCGTAAATACGGCACCAGCAATACCAAGATGATTAGGCAAACGGATTTGCAAAGAATCCAAACCCTGGCCCACTTCTGACCAAAGCTGTCCGGTTTTTTCATCGTTCAGAAACAAGGTTGAGCGATCAGCGTTCAACATCCGGGTGATCTCACCCATCACCTTTTTTAACAGAGAGGTGATGTTGATATCAGACGTCACTTCAGAGATGACATTTAAAAATTCAATTTCTTTGGCACGTATCGCTTGCATGCTTTCGATGAACTGTGCATTTTGCAATGCTAGCGAGGCTTGCGTTGTCATTTTTTCAAGCAAGCTCAGATCAACCTTTGTGAAGCGCCCCTTCTGCTTATTCAACAATTGCGCCACACCAATCACATTACCGTTGCCAGCACGAATCGGCACACACAAAATGCTACGCGTGACGAATCCCGTTTGCTCATCAATGGTTTGATTAAAGCGTGGATCATCGTAGGGTTCTAAAATAATCAGACTCTCTTGCGCGGTAAATACACTGCCCGCGATACCACTAGTATTCAAGATACGAATTTCGTGACGCAAATGGCCCTGAGCCACTCTTGAATACAACTCATTAGTAGTTGGATCATTCAAGAAGATGGTGCCACGCTCGGCATTGAGCTCGCGGGTCGCGATCTCGACAAAGGCATTTAGTACATCATCAAGATTACCGAAGGCCGACATCTGATTCGAAAGCTTCAGTAAGAAATCAGATAAGTGAAGGCGCTGTTCGAGCTTCGTGAGCGAATTTGAACTCTTAGTGTTGAGTGCTGATGTTTTCATGTTTTCTCTTTCATACACGCGTGTTTATCGCGTTATCAATCATTGATCTGCTAGGGCGAGACGGCTAAAGCCAATCCACGCTAGCGTGATGCAGCCATTGCACTTTCGGCCTTACCTGGTGCCTTGCGTAATTTCAAGTGTCGAGCGCAGGGCTGCCGCGATCTCTTTTAATTGCACAATTTCGTTATACGTACGTAAGACAACCGCTTGCACCGCGGCCTCTTTGTCTTGTCGCATAAGCTCCATCTGGTCGCGCAATTCAACGACAGCAGCCTTTAGGCTCGTTATTTCTTGGCTCGCGGCAAGCACGGCGGCTTGCACGGCCTGCTCTCTTTGCCGCCCCGTCTGCTCAAGCGTTTCGCGCAAAGCGATCGCCGTATTTTTAAGCTGTGCGATTTCAGAATCGGTCGCAAGTAGAGCCTGAGACACACGCCTGGCACTCACCGACTGTTCTTGTTCAAGCGCGTCTCGCAAGGCGCCAATCGTTGCCTTCAGATCGCGCACTTCGGCTTGGTAGTCTAGTATGGTCTCTCTCGAGGCCGTCGCACTCTGTGTACAGCTCATAGTTTGAATCACAATACCTTGGCGGTCTGATGGTCTGCGAACTTAAGAAAATTATCTCTTGAAAGTTACCCGCTCTTGCGCTTAAGTGCCGCAAATGCAGACCATCGAATAAAGCTTTGCACTAAATAGCGTCTCTTTGCGTGCCTTGCATAGACGCCCTCTCAGCGATCTAACGAAATCAACGTTTTTCTTTTTTGTGTCACGAATGCACATAAAAAAAAACCGCCTAGGCGGTCTTTTTTCTCTAACAGGCAAACAGATTAATCGCCGTAAATCTTACCAAATAATCTCCAGGCTTTGCCATCAAAGCGCGCTAACTGCATACGCTCGATCGGATAGAAATCATCCGGACCCGTTTGGACATTAATACCAGGCAGCAACAAGGGCAGTTTCAAATCTTTAATGTTTGCGGCCTGTTTCATCACATTTTCACGAGTCAGATCATTACCCGCTTGTTTGAGCACGTACTCAAGCGTCTGAGCGTTGGTATAGCCTTGTATATAAAAACCGTCATTTTGATCTGCGTTTGGCATATATTTTTTAAACCAGGCTTGGTACTCTAAAAACGCTTTGTCGTCTTTCCACTGAGGATCGCTCGGGTCCTTAATAAACGACGTCGTAATTAACCCAACACTATTTTCGAGGCCAGCGGGAATCAAAGTTGAACCGACCGAGCTAGAGACTTGGTTTAAATAATGCGTCGGTTTCCAGTTGAGTTCAGCCATTTTTTTAATGGCTTGTGCCGCAAACTTTGGAATAGTAATGTTCAAGAACACATCAGCACCCGAAGCACGAAGCTTAACAATCTGACTATCAATCGTCGGATCACTCACCTCATAGCTTTCACGCGCGACGATCATATTTTTTTTATCACCAAGTCCCTCTTCAATGCCGGTGATGTAATCCTTACCATAATCGTCGTTTTGATACAAAATCGCTATTTTTCCCTTAGGCTGATTTTGTAAGATTGCCTGTGCGTAGATCTTACCTTCGCTGTGGTAATTGGGCTGCCAACCCATTGTCCATGGAAAGTTTTTAGGATCACCCCATTTTGAAGCGCCGGTCTGCACAAAGAGTTGTGGAACCTTTCTTTGATTCATATACTTGTGAATCGCAGAATTCGTGGGTGTGCCCAGCGGAGCGAAAATCAACAACACTTTATCTTGCTCGACCAGTCTGCGCGCTTGCTCTAGGGTCTTTGGGGGCTGATAGTTATCATCTAAAGAAATGAACTCAATCATGCGCCCGTTAATACCGCCTTCATCATTGACTTTTTTGAAGTAAGCCGCTTGCGATTTACCGTATGAGCTGTAAGACGATGCTGGGCCCGAATACGGATTGATATTGCCGATCTTAATGACTTTGTCAGTCACGCCTGGCCCATAAGGCTGTGCGCAAGCGAACGTGCCTGCAAGTGCAAGACCGACGGTCATGAAGATCGCACTTAATTTACGAAGTTCTTTTTTCATAACAAATACTCCCATATAAAAACAAATTAAATTGAATCTAATCCCCGTACGTCTTACCAAACAACACCCACGCTTTTCCATCGAATCGGGCTAACTGCATACGCTCGATCGGATAGAAATCAGTCGCACTCGTCTGCACGTTTACGCCGGGCAACAACAAGGGCAATCTAAAGTCATTAATACTGGCGGCTTGTTTCATGATGTTTTCACGCGTCAAATTGTTGCCCGCCTGCTTCAGAACATACTCAACCGTCTGAGCATTCATATAACCCTGGATGTAAAAGCTGTCTGTCGGATCAGCGCCAGGTAAATATTTTTTAAACCACGCTTCGTACTCTAAAATCGCTTTATCGGTTTTCCACTGCGGATCGCTTGGATCTTTAGAAAAAGCCGAGGTAATCAGACCGACCGTATTTTCAATCCCCGCTGGCGTCAGAACAGCACCAATTGAGCTTGAAACCTGCCAGACATATTGCGTGGGTTTCCACCCTAACTCAGCAATTTTTTTCATCGATTGAGCAGCGAACTTTGGTCCGCTCCCATGAATAAATATATCTGCCCCAGACGCCTTGAGCTTCACAATCTGACTGTCGACGGTCGGATCGGTCCCCTCGTAGGTTTCTCGTGCCACGAGCATATCTTTTTTAGCACCTAAACCTTGCTCTAAGCCAATCAGCAAGTCTTTGCCCGAATCATCGTTTTGATAAAGCAGCGCAATCTTGCCCTTTGGCTGATTATCTAAAATCGCTTGGGCAAACACCTTGCCCTCGCTGATGTAGTTAGGCTGCCAACCCATGGTCCAAGGATAATTTTTTGGATCACCCCATTTTGACGCACCGGTCTGCACGAAAAGCTGCGGCACCTTTTTTTGATTCATATACTTATGAATCGCAGTGTTAGGTGCGGTACCTAAGGTCGCAAAAAAGAATAAAACTTTTTCTTGTTCGACTAATTTACGAGCGTTCTCGAGCGTCTTGGGCGGGGCAAAACCATCATCCATTGAAATGAAATTGATTTTGCGACCATTAATGCCGCCGTCGTCATTAATTTTTTTAAAGTAAGCGGCTTGCGCTTTGCCGTACGAGCCATAGGCCGAGAAGGCGCCCGAATACGGATTGGTGTTTCCAATTTTTATTTCTTTGTCGGTCGCACCCGGATCATAAGGCTGCGCGTTTAAGCCAAAACTGGCAGACGTTAACGCTACAACTGCAAATAAGCTTTTTATATGATTAGATTTTTTCATTATGACTGTCTCCTCTTTTTAAGTTTTTGCAAAATCCCCATCACACCATCTGGCGCAACGTAAGCCAGTGCCAACAGCATGCCTCCATACACTGCCCAAGGGGCAGATTTTGACATTTCATCAGCAATATTGGGTACAAACTGAATAAACAGAGCGCCAAAGATTGCGCCCGATATTGAGCCCAGGCCGCCGACGACGACCCCGACCAGCAAACTGATCGATAAAAACGAAGGGAAGCTGTCTGGCGCGATATAGGCTACAGCCAACGCGCTCAGTGCACCCGCGATACCCGTGTAGGCAGCAGATAGGCCAAAGGTGGCGGTCTTCACAAACGTTAAATTAATGCCCAGGGCGGCCGCAGCGGTGGGCTGATCTCGAATCGCCACGATGGCACGCCCCACTCGGCCAGACAGCAAATTATGAGCCAACCAAAATAAGCCTAACGCAATCGCCAAGATCACTAGGTAAAGCCACCGATCCTCGCTGAGCTCGTTGCCAAAGAGCGTGAGCACGAAGGGAGGCGTAGGCTTATCAAGAATAATCCCTTGCACCCCACCGGTCCAATGCTCAATTCCTTTGTATTTAAGTAACTGCGGGGTCGCAATCGCCAACGCGAAGGTTGCCAGGGCTAAGTAATGGCCCGCGAGACGGAGCGCCGGAAACCCCATCAATACACCCATTACCAAGCAAACTACTGCGGCAATCGGTATGGTCAGATAAGCCGACATGCCTACCTGCGAAATTAAGATCGCAGAGGTGTAAGCGCCGACCGCATAAAACGCCCCATGCCCGAGCGAAATCTGACCGCCATAGCCTGTCAAGATGTTCAAGCCCAAAATTGCGATTGCATAGATCAACACTAAATTCAGTTGAAACACTCGAAAATCTTCAAGCACAAAAGGTAGCAAGACAGCAGCCAGCACAGCGACCGCTAAAATTATTTTTTTGAAAATGGCAGACATGTTGGCTCTCTTAGACGCGCGAGAAAATAGGTTTGCCAAAAAGGCCATAGGGACGGAAGATCAGAATCGTCACAATTAAGACTAACGCCATCGTAAGTTTTAGGTCGCTGCCAATGACATATGCGCCCAAGATGTTTTCAAGCACACCTAAAATGACGCCACCAACAACGGCACCCCACGGGTTGTCGATACCACCAAGCAAGGCTGCAGCAAAACCGTACAGCAAAATGCCGGCCATCATATTTGGATCAAGAAACACAATGGGTGCGATCATCATGCCGGCCACGGCTCCGATCAAGGCGGCCATCCCCCAGCCAAGCGCCAACATCCAAGACACGCGGATCCCCACCAAGCGGGCCGACTCGGGATTAAATGCGGCCGCACGCATCGCCAGACCAAGGGGCGTAAAACGAAAGAAGCAGAACACCGAGAGCAGCACAACAAGTGTGACCGAAATTGAGCCGATTTGGTGACCAGAAAAATATTGAGCCAAGAACATACCCTCAACCGGAAACGGACTCGGAAACGATTTAATCGTATGCTCAAAAATCCAACCTGCAAAGGCGTTAAAAATCACGAGCAAACCAACAAATACGATCACATTCGTTAGGATTGGCGCTTTTTCAACAGGCTTGAGAAAAATCCGCTGAATCAGTAAACCCGCAACAAACGAAACGACCATCGTCGCGACAAACGCTAACCAATAAGGCACGCCCGCCTGGATCATTGCCCAGGCGATAAAGGTCGAGAACGTCGCCATCTCGCCTTGTGCAAAATTAATGTGATGGGTCGCTTGGTGGATCATGACCAACGCTAGTCCGACCGCGGCATAAATGCCACCGTTCGCTAAACCCGCAGTGACTTGCAATAAAAACGAATCCATTAAAACTCCACAACCTGATCGCTAGTTTAATAACCCAAGTACACGCGTCGAATCGACTCGTCAGCTTTGATATCAGCCGCCGGACCCGACAAAACAACCTTGCCTGTCTCAAGCAAATAAGCATGATCCGCTAGGTTCAATGCCAAGGCCGCGTTTTGTTCGACAAGCAGCATACTGACTTGGTCTTCTTGATTGATTTGACGCATGATCTCGAAGATCTCTTTCACGATCAAAGGAGCCAAACCAAAAGAAGGCTCGTCTAAAAGCAGCAATCGAGGGCGCAGCATGAGCGCTCGGCTGATAGCAAGCATTTGTTGTTCGCCACCCGACAAGGTACCCGCTTGCTGGCGAAACCGTTCTTTTAAACGCGGAAACCTGCTGTACATGCGCTCGAGATCAACCTGCACCTCGTGGCGATCTTTGCGCGTATAGGCACCAAGTTTTAGGTTTTCTTCGACGGTGAGGGCCGTGAAGGTACCGCGCCCATCAGGCACATGCGCGATCCCGACTCTGACGATATCTTCGGTCGCTTTGCCGTCGATGCGCTTATCTATAAAAGTGATCGAACCAGTCGTTTGAACGGCTTGACACACGGCGCGCAGGGTCGTCGTTTTTCCGGCGCCATTGGCACCCAGAATAGTCGTGATACCACCCACCTTTAAATCAAAATTTAAATCAAAGAGCACTTGGTTAGGTCCGTACCACGCATTCAAGTTGGTAACATCAAGCAGTTTCATTAGTTACCATCCCCTAAATACGCACGGATGACCTCAGGGTTGCGCTGGATCTCTTCAGGCGTGCCTTCGGCAATTTTTTTACCAAAGTTCAGCACAACGATCCAGTCCGAGACCTCCATCACCAGGCTCATGTGATGTTCAACTAACAAAACAGTGATACCCATATCGTCGCGAACCGTGCGAATAAAATTTGCTAAGTCGCCTAGCTCGGTATGATTCAAGCCCGCAGCGGGCTCATCGAGCAAAAGCATCTTTGGCTTTGAGGCTAGCGCGCGCGCGAACTCAACGCGTTTTTGAGTGCCAAAGGACAAATCACCAACTGCCCGATCAGCGAATTCCGCCAACTTCAAATAAGACAACAAAGCATCTGCGTCCTCGACTAACTGCTTTTCTTCAGCGCGAGCGGTTGGCGTTTTTAGCATCGTGCCAATAAAGCCGCCCTCAGAGCGCGCATGAGCCCCGACCATCACATTTTGCCGGACAGTCATCGTACGAAACATCGCCAAGTTTTGAAAGGTGCGGCCGATGCCGATTTTTGACATCGCATGCACGGGCGTTTGCGTGATGGATTGACCATCAAACAAAAGGTCGCCAGCCTGATATTGATACAGCCGGCTCAAGCAGTTAAATAGCGTTGTTTTACCCGCGCCATTAGGGCCGATCAAACCGCAGACTTTATTGCGGGGTACGTCAAAGCTCACAGAATCTAACGCGACGATGCCACCAAAGCGGACTGTAATATCTTTAACATTCAGCAATGCTGACGCTGACTGGTTCGACAAATCGGTTCTCCAAGACTAAATCTAAATCGAAATGTATGTTTAACCGTTTCTAGATGCGGCACATTGAGTGTTATTTCAACGACCTGCACCTGCAACTTAAAACCGCTTTTTTATTAAATTCGCAAGTGTGAAAGTACGTGGGAAATTGATATTGGTCAAATGAAATAATGCTTGCGGGTTTTCTCTTAATCGTTTTCCCTGATGCCCCAATTCTAATATCGCTAACGCATTGCCCAGACGGCGTACGCGGCTACCCTGAAGCCGTACGCGGCTGCTACGTTTTTTGTATTAAGCGGCTTTTTTGGAACTTGCTTGCGAGGCAAGCGCAGCGCCGGTAAGCGTCTTGAGCAACACGCCAAGTGGCTGCTGATCCAGCGAAAAGCAGGTGTTTGCCAGCTCGGCAGCTGAAATATTCATGCCGCCAAAACTGCAGCAGTCGGCGCCCTTGATCATCAACTCAGCATCGGTGAGTGGATGTTCTTTACTGCCGCGTAGTTTTTCAACGCGACGCTTGAGCACGGTGCCATCCTTGAGATGAACTGTTAATTCTGCCCAGCGGGGGTAAAGCGGTGGCGCGCCTTCTGTGACGTTGACGTTGGGTAAAAAAGCTTGAATCGCAGCACGCTGAACCGCTGCATCTTCAAAGGTTTTGAGTACCACTTCGCCGTCATGCAATGCCGCCGTAACGGCGTATTCCATACTGAACTTACCCTCTAAACCGGTTTGCGGCCGACTATGAATCAAGGGCACGGTGGCACGATAGTTTGTTTGAATATCAACGTGATCAAGTTGCTCGAACTTGAATGGAGTGTCTTTCAGCATATCCAGCAAACCGTCAATCGTGCGATGCGTGGCGTAACACAGAGGATACTTTTTAACTTCGATACCGCTGCGCTCAATTTCAAGCGGCAAGCTACCCAATTGGTCAAGCTCTGCATGCAGATCCATCTTGTCGGCGTACAGCGTGGTGTAGCCCTGATCGCCATCCAACGCTTTAGCTGAGGCATCAAACCCAAGCTTAGCCAGCATGACAGCGCGCAGCGCTACTGCATTGGCTTGCCCCGCCTGAAACGGCTTAGACATCGTGCCGAAATTTTGGCGGGTTCCGGCGATCTGGGACACCGTGATACCAAAGGCGTTCACGATCTGTGCGTGAGTGAGTTTTAACAAATGTGCACACGCCACCGTTGCACCGAAGGTCGCAATCGAAGCCGTTGAATGCCAGCCCTTGGCGTACTGTTCATCCACAATCGCACGCGCTAAACGCAAGGTCACTTCAAAACCAACAATGTATGCGTTGATGATGTCGCGCCCTTGTGACTGCAGTGTTTCGCCTAACGCAATCACAGCAGGCAAAATCGCCACGGTTGGATGGCCACGCAATGGTGAGGACACATCATCAAAATCCAAGGCATGACCCATCGTACCGTTTACCAAAGCAGCCATTTCTAGCGATAGTTTTTGGCCTGTCGCCCAAACCGTAGCCATATGCGGGCCGGTTTGTCCCTGCGCATATTGAAGGCTAAGTTGCGAGGCAGGCTCTTGCACGCCCGCGATCGCACAGACGACAGTATCAAACAACGCTCGCGCTGCAACATGTCGACTTGCAGGTGTGATTTTTGTGGGATCAAAATTCACCACAAACGAAGCAATTTTTTCACTGGCGGTTTGAGTCATAGAAATCTCTTTGTTAAAGACAAGGGCCGCATTCACCTACAGGTTTAATAAAAAAGCAAAAGGTGTACAGCCGAAGTTTGTCGTTATCTAGGGGCCTGAGTGTTTGTCTCGGTGCAGGCTTTGCTAGAGTCAGCAAAACCCACTACTTTTTTGCTATATTTTGAAATGAGTTTACCGCAAGTACACGATATGCTCGGTTGGATTTAGTTTGACTGGGATGGGCTGAGTTGGGTTGGGCTGGGTTGGGTACATTTAGTTTCTGGTTTGACCGAAACAATGCGTTTAAATGAAGATTGCTGGTCACCTAGAGCTTTCTTAGGCATACTGAACCCTCAGCGGTTGGCACAGGTCGCGCTTCGCGCTTTTTATAAAAACCACATTAAGGGATTCTCTTCACGAATCCATGACACTGCAGAGACAAAAAATATGTTTTTAATGATCCGAAAGACCAGAATTTTTATACTCGTCAGCTTGCTCGGTGCTTTATTTCTGAGCCCGTCACAGGCCCAGCCCTATCCCAACCGCGATATCACTTTTATTGTTCCCTATGGCCCCGGCGGCTCAACTGATCCGATTTCACGCCAGTTTGCGAGTCAGCTCGAACGAGCGCTCAAGGTCAGCGTTAACGTCGAAAACAAACCCGGGGGCTCAGCCACCATCGGCACAGCAGCGGTCATCCGGGCCAAGCCTGATGGCTATACGCTAGGGCTCACCTCAAACAGCGTTCTGGCTTATCAACCGCTGGTCAACAAAGCACTAGCCTGGAAAGGCCCAGAAGATTATCAATCGATCATCAAGCTGGTTGATCTACCCACTATTATTGCGGTGCGCGCTGACTCGCCTTGGCAGAACTTTGAAGATTTTATGGATGCGGTACGCAAAAATCCCGGAAAAATCCGCGCTGCGGTCTCTGGCTATCGCACCACACCGGATTTAGCGATTCAAGAATTAAACAAAATCGCCCAAGTGAGGATTGTCACCATCCCGTTCACCGGGGGTGGCGGTGAAGCCCTGATCGCACTACTTGGCGGCCGAGTAGAAGCGAGCACCGGCTATGCCCCAACCATGCTGCCGCATGTACAAGCCGGCAAGATTCGGATTATTGCTTCGTTTACGAAAGACAAATATTTTGCGTTTCCAGAAGCAAGCTCAGTCGTGCAAGCGGGGTACAACGTCACCCTACCCGCCTCGTATGGCATCGTGGCGCCCAAAGGGATGCCAAACGAGATCAAAGACAAAATCATCGCCGCCTCTCTTGCGATCGGAAACAGTCCAGAGTTTGCACAATTTGCGCAAAAACACGGCTTGATCCTTGATGTGAAAGGCCCGAAACAGATGGACGAAGAAATGGATGAATACACCAGAATCTTTCGCGAGCTGATTGTATTTATGGACCAAAAGAAATAAACCTAAAAGACGAAAAGAGTCACTCATGAAAATTCGTAAATTGACCGGTCACATTGGCGCTGAGTTACTAGGCGTTGACCTGACCAAAGACCTCACCCCAACGCTAATCGCCGATATTCGTCAGGCTTTGCTCGACAATCTGGTTATTTTCTTTCGCGAGCAGACCTTCACCCCAGAGCAACAAATTCACTTTGCTGAATGCTTTGGTGAGATCAGCCGGTCACCCGTTTATCGAACGCTCGAAGCCTATCCAAAGATCATGCCGGTCGTCAAAGAAAGCACCGATAAAGACATCATCGGTGACACCTGGCACACCGATGAAACGTTTCAGGCGACTCCTCCGCTGGGGTCCCTGCTGTACGCGCGTGAGATACCACCTTTGGGCGGCGACACATTGTTCGCCAATCTTTATATGGCGTACGATCGACTGTCAGACGCGTTAAAAGAACAGCTGTCTGAGATGCGTGCGATTCACTCAAATGATTTTTTGAGTACTAACGCACAATTACGCAACGCGACACGTTCAACAAAATTGCGTGACGATATCGGCAAAATAAATACCTCGCATCCCGTCGTGCGCACCCACGAAGAAACCGGTCGCAAACTCTTGTTTGTAAACCAACCCTTCACCTATTGCTTTGAAGGCATGACACGTGAAGAAAGCTTGCCTCTGTTGCAGTATCTGTACCAACAAAGTTCTAAGCCAGAATTAACCTGTCGCTTTCGTTGGGGGCCTGGTTCGATGGCGTTTTGGGATAACCGCTGCACCATGCACTATGCCATTAATGATTACCCAGGACATCGGCGTGAGATGCATCGCATTACGGTGCAAGGAAGTGTTCCTGCATGAAACATCAGCGCGTCGGCATTGGCTGCCATCAACTCCAAACACAGTCGAAATATTCACCTACTTTGTGAACAAAGAAGTTCAACAATGGGCGACAGTTGTTCGGCAAGCGGGCACTGAGACGCAATGATCACGGAGACGCAGTGATGTTTGAACCGATTTTCAAAAACACCGTTACCCTCATCACCGGCGCGAGCCGTGGGATTGGACTGGCCTGCGCGCAACGCATTGCGCAACGAGGTGGGCACGTCGTTGGGTTGGCCAGACGCCCCTCTGACGGGGAGTTTCCGGGCGACTTTTACACCGCTGATCTAGCTGATGAAACCAGCACCGCCGAGGCGCTGGCGCTGATCACACAGAAGTTTTCGATCGACCACTTGGTGAATAATGCCGGCAAGAGCACGACAAGCTTGCTTGAAGAAACGAATTCAACCGAATTTAACGAAATCATTCAAATCAACATGCGGGCACCGATGCAATGCTTGCAGGCCTGCCTACCCTCAATGACTAAGAAAGGCTTTGGTCGCGTAGTCAATATCAGCAGCCGAGCCAGTTTAGGGATGCTCAGGCGCACAGCGTACGCGGGTGCTAAAAGCGGCGTCATTGGCATGACAAAAACTTGGGCGCTTGAACTCGGCTTTCGCGGTATCACTGTCAATGCGGTCGCTCCGGGGCCGATCGAAACCGAAATGTACAGAAAAAACAATCCCCTTTCACCACAGCAAATGACCGATTTTCTGGCACGAATCCCTGTTCGGCGTCTTGGCACACCCGAAGACGTCGCCAATACGGTCACCTTTTTACTGTCACCCGAAACGGGCTTCATGACAGGTCAAGTGCTTTATACCTGTGGCGGACTAACAGTTGGGGCAGCGGCAGGTTAAAATACTGGGCTAGTCTTGAAACCATCACTATCCGGACGTACTCAAACTGTCGCACCTCATCGAAACATTACCCACGCTCACGCAGATTTCCCCAGATCTGACTCCTGAACAAGAGCATTTCAGCGAGCTTGTTAAACAGGCCGAGCGCCTGACTCTTAAGATTAGAGGGCTGCGCAACTTAGTTGACCAGCACCGCACGGTGCATCAAACCACGCTCAAGCCCCTGCAAAAGCGCCAAGAGACCCTGCGCAAAAGTATGGTGATTTGGTTGGATCAACGCCTAGAGAAAGGCGGCCTGCCGACCCGGCATCAAAAGCTGATGCATCGGCTGATTTGTAAACTCGCGCTCGACTTTGCCCTCGCAGGCGATCACGACATGCGAAAGCTGCACGATGCCCATAGCGACGAGTCGCTGGCAGATATCCAGCAAGCACAGGCGCGTGAAGCGCAAGCATATTTTGAACAAACCATGGGCCGCGAGCTTGAAGAAGACGAGCCCTTTGAAACCGTCGACGACGTATTACATGCCAAGTTTGAGCAACTACGCAAACAGGCTGAACAGCGCGAAAGTCAAAAAGAAAAGCGTAAAAACAAGCGTACTAAAACAGCGAGCCAACTACAAGCCGAACAGCTGCTCGCCGATGCCCAAGGTGCGTTGCGTACGATCTATCGGCAGCTAGCAAGTGCTGTTCACCCTGATCGCGAAAGTGATCCCATTGAACGCGCTCGCAAGACGAAACTCATGAGCGATGCAAATACAGCGTATGGTCGCGGAGATCTGCTGACCTTATTGCATCTGCAACTTGAGGCCAATCTGACTGAAACGCAAATCGCCAGTAACCTGGCGCACGACAAGATTGTGGCACTCACCAGCGTCATTACCCATCGTACTCAGGGGATACAACGCGAACTGCGCGATGTTGAGCTTGACGCTATTAGCGAGTTTGGTATGTCACCGGCCGCAACAGTGACCGAGGCCTCATTAAGCCGTCATTTAGCAACGCTGCAACGTCGTTTTCATTCAGAGATCACCTCGATTAAAAGCGACCTGCTCACGGTGCGCGATGATACAGGCCTTAAACGCTGGCTAAAAGAACAAGACGCTGAATAGCGCCTCATTTCGCCAGGGCTCGTTCAATTCGGTGTTTAGCAACCGTTGTTCGGGGCACTTTAAAGTCAAACCAGTTGCGCACATCTTCATCCAGCCCAAGGCCGTGCATGAAGTTGTAAATGGCTTTTCTGAGCCCTACCCCTAAAGCCGCATGATCGACTCCGGTCGGGTCCGTGAACAACACATCGTTTTTTGCAAAACTCACTGGCGGCAAGGGTTTGAGGATCACGCCATATTCTTCGGGATGAAGCCCCACGGGCGAATGCACTGTGCAAGTGAACCGGTGAAAAAATCCACTTTGAATGCAGCCATTCGCAAACAGTTGCCGCACCAATTCAAGTGCATCGACCGTATCTTGCACCGTTTGAGTCGGAAACCCATACATCAAATACGCATGTACCAACACTCCTGCATCGCTAAAGGCCCGTGTGACCCGCGCCACTTGATCAACCGATACACCCTTTTTCATCAAGTTAAGCAGCCGATCAGACGCCACCTCAAGGCCACCTGACACTGCAATGCAACCGCTTTGCGCAAGCAGGTCACACAAATCAGGGGTAAAGGTTTTTTCAAAGCGGATATTGCCCCACCAAGAAATCCCGGTATCGCGCTTTAGTAGTTCAGTCGCGAGCGCTTTAAGTGACTTTGGTGGTGCAGCTTCGTCAACAAAATGAAAACCTGTTTGACGGGTTTCTTGGATAATCGCCTCAATTCGATCAACCAAGACTGTGGCCGAGGCGCTTTCGTAGCGACCGATGTAATCCAGACTGACATCACAGAAGCTGCATTTTTTCCAGTAGCAGCCATGGGCCACCGTGAGCTTGTTCCAGCGGCCATCGCTCCAGAGACGATGCATCGGGTTGAGCATATCGAGTAGCGACAAATAACGATCGAGCGGCAAGCCGTCCCACGTGGGCGTACCCACTTCTTCAAACGGTACGTCAGGCTCGACCAAATTGATATATTGCACCTGCTGCGACTCGGTGTTGCGTACGAAGGTGCGCACCAGCCGCTGCCTTGAGCGCTGCCCTTGCAGATACGCGAGCAGCGACAGTAAGGGACGCTCGCCAGAATCAAGCGTGACGTAGTCAAAATAATCAAAGACGCGTGGCTCAGTCAGTTCACGTAGCTCGGTATTGACAAAACCGCCGCCTAACAAAGTGATAATTTTGGGGTCGTAGGCTTTTACTGACTGGGCAATCCGAAACGCTGCATAGACAGAGCCTGGAAACGGCACAGAAATTAACACCACGGTCGGTTGATGCACGCGCAGCGCATCTAGCGTTAAACCCACGAGCGTGTCATCAATCAGATTGTTAGGCGCGGCTAAGGCTTGCGCCAGAAGCTCAAAACTTGCCTGACTGGCTGCCAACGACTCGCCATAACGCACAAACTCAAAGCGCGGATCAATCGCATCGCGCAATACATCTGCGAGGTCGTTCAGATAAAGGGTCGCCAAGTGCTTGGCCTTGTCATTTAACCCAAGTGCCCCAAAGGCCCACGCCAAGGGGTCGCCTCCCTCGTCATCCACGTAGACATCTAGGCTTGCAAAGCGTGGGCCCTCAGGCAAGTACTGCCGACTGGCAATACGATGCGCCAAGGTTGAATCACGCCCCTGCAAGAACGCGATCACAGGCTCGATCGTTGCCAAATAACGCGCTCGCTGGGCAACAAATGCTTCAATCGTTTGGGTGTGCTGCGCGGGGGGTAAAAGATCCACAGCATCGGAGACTTCAACGAGCCCTTGACGCGACAACAAGCGCAGCACAAGCGCCAACGCCAAATCTTCTTGTACCGCTTCAAAGCCACGCGAACGCAAAAAACCCGTCAGATAAGCGGTTGAAGGGTATGGCGTATTGAGCTGCGTCATCGGGGGGATGAGGGACAGCACCCTGACTGAAAACGGAGCAAGTGCAGAAGTCAAAACGAGCGGCCTGTGCAGAAGGAGGAAGCCCGAAGGCACAGGCAGAAGTATAGTCTTCGAACAAGACTTTGACGTGTTTTAGGCTAGACTCTAAAAAATCCTAAAAACGATAACCAAAATGACTGATTCGACCAAACTATCTCAAGCTGAAGTGGATCAACTGCTGGGCTTTGTAAGTGATGACGACCAACCGATTCGCTACATGCAACGCACCCGCGACTGGTATTTGGGCTTAGGCTATGGCAACCCCTATCGCTGGGCACACTTTTCTGATGCCCCGTTCACGCCCTTGCGTAAACCTATCAAAGACACTTGCGTCACCATCGTGACCACCGCCGCACCCTATCAGGCTGACAAGGGCAATCAAGGCCCAGGGTCAACCTACAACTCAGCCGCCAAGTTTTTTACTGTTTACTCAGGCGCAACAGACACTGATCACGACTTGCGTGTGTCACATGTTGCGGTCGATCGCAAACACACCAGTATGCAAGACTCAAATACTTGGAATGCCTTGCCCATGCTGGGTCAACTAGCTCGGGATAAGATCATCGGCAGTATCGCACCCTTCTTTTATGGCGCCCCGACCAACCGAAGCCAGCGTCACACGATTGAAGTTGACGCCCCAGAAGTCTTAAAACGCTGTCGTGCCGATGGTGTCGAAGCGGTTGTCTTGATCCCGAACTGCCCTGTGTGCCATCAAACACTTAGTCTGATTGCACGCTATCTTGAAGCAAATGGTATCCCCACGGTCTTGATGGGCTGTGCAAAAGATATCGTTGAACACTGCGGTGTGCCTAGATTCATGTTTAGCGATTTTCCCTTAGGTAATGCGGCAGGTAAGCCCTTCGATGCGGTGTCGCAGCGCCAAACCCTAGAGTTAGCCTTCAAGGTTTTAGAGTCTGCAGTTTCATCGCGCACAACCGTACAATCTTCACAAAGATGGAGTCAATCGCACGAATGGAAACTCGATTACGCCAACATTGAACGCGTCAGCCCTGCAGAGCTCACTAAGCTCAAACAAGAGTTTGATAAAGGTAAAGAGGTTGCACAAAATCTGCGCGATAAACAGTTGGCTGCTGCGGATAAAGAACTTACGACTACAAAGAAGAATTTGGCTACGCAGATAAAGAAATGACTGCTGCTGATAAAAACTTATTCGCTTTAGGTGAGGGGCTGACTACTCATGATAAAAATTTAGTCATCACCGACAAGTCGCTCATTACAGCTTTTAACGACTTAGCTAATGATCACGTGGCGATTAAAAAAATACTCAGTCACTTAAACCTGACTCGAGACGACGACACGATTACGATCAAAGCCCTTACAGGCGGCGTGTCATCTAATATCTTTCACATCACGACTCAGCAAGCGCAGTATTGCCTGAAACAAGCCCTACCGCAGCTCAAAGTCGCCAAACAGTGGCTAGCCCCCGTTGATCGGGTGTTTGCCGAAATTGCTTGGCTACAAACCGCTGCAACAATCGCACCCGATGCCGTGCCAAAAATTCTAGGCATCGATCAAACAAGCAAAAGCTTTGTGATGCAATACCTTGGGGCCGAATACCTCAACTGGAAGTCAGAACTTCTCGCCGGAAGAGTCGCAGACAAGGTCGCCGCTCAGCTTGGCAACATACTTGGACGCATCCATTCACAAACTGCACTCAACGAAGACATCGCCAAGCGCTTCGCCAACGACGATACCTTTTACGCCATTCGACTTGAGCCTTATCTCGAAGAGGCCGCGCGCCAGCATCCAGGGTTGAGTTCAACGTTAAAAGCCCTCATCAAGCGCACACAACACAATCCTAAAGTCTTGGTGCATGGTGATGTGAGCCCCAAAAATATTATGCTTGGGCCTTTAGGCCCGGTCATATTGGATGCCGAGTGTGCCTGGTACGGCGACCCAGCGTTTGATGTGGCGTTTTGCCTGAATCATTTTTTCTTAAAAGCCGCGCATATGCCTCGATTGGCACCGGCTTTACTACAAAACGCGCAAGATTTTTTGAATGCTTATTTGCAAGAGGTGACGTGGGAGCCCGTGCCAGAGCTTGAGTACCGAATCGCATCGTTACTGCCTGGCCTCATGCTTGCGCGCGTCGACGGCAAATCACCCGTCGAATATCTTGTCGCTGAGCGCGGCGCGATCGTGCGAAAGCTCGCAATCGAATTTTTAAAACAAGATGATGTTTCTTTTTCAATCATCCACACGCGTTGGTGCCAGGAGTTTAAGCAATGAGTCGTATTAAACATGTTCATGCGCGACGTATTTGGGATTCGCGTGGGCGCCCCACCGTTGAAGTTGATGTCATCACTGAATCAGGCGCCCTAGGGCGCGGCATTGCTCCGGCAGGTGCGTCACGCGGTACACGTGAAGCCATCGAACGTCGCGATGGCGGCACGCGTTTTGGCGGGCTTGATGTCCTGCAAGCTGTTCGAGGGATTGAAACTGAAATCGCCCCGGCGCTGCTCGGTCTGGATGTGACTGAACAAGAAAAAATAGATGCCTTACTAATTGCCTTAGATGGCACTGCCGACAAGTCACGCTTAGGCGGCAACGCCCTGATTGCAACCTCGTTAGCCGTTTTGCATGCTGCAGCTGCCGACGCTCAGTTACCGCTTTGGCGTTATCTAGCGAAAGACACTGTCGTTCAACTACCGTTGCCACAAATCCAAATTTTTGGTGGTGGCGCGCACGCAGATCGTCGCGTAGACATTCAAGATTTCATGGTCATCGCAACAGGTGCTCGCAGCTTTGCACAAGCCATGGAAATGACTGCCGAGGTGTATCGCCACGCCGGCCTGTTAATGAAGCAACGCGGCTCATCCCAAGGCATCGCTGACGAAGGCGGCTGGTGGCCTGCGTTTGCGCATAACGAAGAAGCACTTGATGTCATAGTGATGTCGATCGAAGCCGCCGGCTTTGTGCCAGGTCAAGATGTCAGCATTGCGCTAGACATTGCCGCATCCGAATTTGGCCACAGTGGGCGCTACACCTTAGGCCTTGAAAAAAAAGAACTTGATTCAGACGCCCTCATTGAAAAATTATTAAAGTGGCTAGATAAATATCCGATTGTCTCGATCGAAGACCCCGTCGCTGAAGACGATCGCAAGGGCATGATTGCCTTTACCAAGGCCGTTGCAGGTCGAGTACAGGTTGTGGGTGACGATTACTTGGTGACGAATGCCAAACTCGTGCAAGAGGCTGCTCAACAAAAAGCCTGCAATGCTGTCTTGATTAAACCCAATCAAGCGGGCACGATCACCGAAACCTATGCTGCGTTCAAGGCGGCCCAACAAGCTGGCTATGCCACCATCGTCTCAGCTCGCTCTGGCGAGACTGAAGATGTTGCCATTGTTCATCTGGCAACGGGCTGGAATGCGGGACAATTAAAGGTCGGCTCTTTCGCCCGGTCAGAGCGCATGGCTAAATGGAATGAAGGCATTCGGGTTGAAACCTCCGAGCCACATCCTAATGGCTATTGCTGGCAAGCGCTGCAGCGAGGTTGAGTTAACGCCGCTGCCACCACACCAGTCCAGCGCCACTTAAGATAATGATGACCATCCCAACGATCGTCAGATCGTCGGGGATATGACCAAAGAATAAAAACGCCACAACCGACGAAAATACAATCTGTGCATAGCTAAACGGGGCAAGCATCACAACCGAGCCGTGTCGATACGAGTACGTCAGTAACAAGTGCCCGATTGTTGCAAACGAGCCGCCGATCAACATGAGCAGAAAGTCTGGCAGCGTCGGGGTTTTCCAAAAATACCATACCAACGAACTCATCACGATCGTAGAAAAAACACCCGTAATAAAGTTTGTTGAAACGATATGATCGGTCGTCAATAAGCGGCGGGTGAGCAACTGAAATATCGCCATGCTGAAGGCACCCGTTAAGGGTAATAAGATTGCTGGGGTAAACAAGGCGCTACCAGGGCGTACGATCACCATTACGCCGATCAGCCCGCTGCCAACAGCGATCCATTGCCCGAGCATGATTTTTTCTTTTAGGATTTTTCCGGCGAACCACGTGAGCAGCATCGGCGACAAAAATACCACCGCAGTGGCCTCGCCGATCGGCACATATAACATTCCCACCACAAAACTCACGCTTGCCGTCACCATGCAGACACCGCGTGCGAGCTGAAGTTTAAGTTGCTTGGTATGCAAAATCGACATACCCATACGCGGCACAAATACTGCCGCTGTCAGGCCGACTTGGATCACAAAACGCATCCAAACCACCAAGATCGGTGAATAAAAAAGAGTTAAATATTTAGAAATGCCGTCTTGACTCGAAAACAACAGGCACGAGACCAAGATCAGCAAAATGCCGTAGAGCGGGCGTTGTGGGGCGTTCAAATGCGGCTTCGACGAAAGTGTGCTGCTAAATCATTGATATCGAATGACTTATTAATGCACGATGCTTTCTATCTTAACCTTAATTTGACTTTGACATAGACTGCCCCATGGCGTGCTTGGCTACTTCAAGTTGGCAATCACAGCCTTTGTAATATCAGCCGTATTACTTTTGCCGCCAAATTCTGTCGGCCTGACAATGTTATTGGCAAACGAAATTTCAATAGCACGTTGAATCGCAAGCGCGCCATCTTGCAAGCGCGGATCATTATGACGCTCGCTTAACCACTCAAGCATCATCGCCACCGACAAAATCATCGCAGTGGGGTTGGCAATACCTTTGCCCGCAATATCAGGTGCGGTGCCGTGTGCCGGCTGAAACAAGCCATGGTGATCACCAATATCGCCCGAAGGCGCCATGCCCATGCCGCCTACCAAGCCAGCAATCAAGTCAGACAAAATATCGCCAAACATATTCTCAGTGACCAGCACGTCGTAGGCCCACGGCTTGAGCACCAAATTGAGTGCCATAGCATCAACGTAAGCACTATCTGTTGCGATAGCAGGATAACGTTTTGCGCAAGACTCAAAAATCGTGCGCCAGAACGCCATCGACTGAAACACATTGGCTTTATCAACACTGGTGACGTGACCAGGTCGACCTGTTTTTTTTCGTGACTCAGCCAACTTGAAAGCAAAGTCGCATACGCGGGTTGTGCCAGTACGAGAGATTTTCATGGTGTCGTATACCGCATCATCACCCTCAGCGCGGCCGCGCCCGCGTGAATAGAACAGCCCTTCGGTGTTTTCTCGAATCAAGACCAAGTCGATTTTGCTAGCAAGCGGATTGGCCAACGGCACTGGTAAGCCAGGAAACGTTCGGATCGGACGCACGCCGGCATACAAATCTAAAGCAAAGCGAATATCAAGCTGCGGAATAATCTCTGTGCCATCCACGCCCCTCACATGGGGCAACCCCATCGCACCAAACAAAATCGCATCAGCGGCTCGGCACGCTGCTAGCGTTGGTTCAGGCAACGACTCGCCTGAATCCAGATAGTGTTGTGCGCCCGCGGGATAGGTGCGCGAATCAAACTGAACACCCAGTTGCTTTTTAACGGCGTCTAGAACGGCCAAAGCCGCCGCCATGACCTCTTGTCCGATTCCATCGCCCGGAAGCACTGCGATGTGATATGTTTTTTTCATTTTTTTGTTTCACTCACTTCTGTGTCTATTAACAATAAGATCTCAGTACACTAACTGCAGCAGATTCTTGCGCCGTCGAGCCACAAACCTTGCAAGATGCCTTAACAAGGGCTCACTCAATCTAGCGTATTACCAAAAACGACCTATTCATTTACCAATCAGTCTTTTACTTTTTCTGGTTACGAAAAACCTCACCCCACACTTCATAATCTGCCTTAATACGTGCCGCGAACGCTTCAGGTGAGCTTGTCGTTACCGTCATACCGGCCTTTAACAGAGTGGCTTTAACCTCTGGCATCTCTAAGACAAAATTAATTTGACTATTTAATATTTTCACCACGTAGTCTGGGGTGCCTTTGGGTGCAAGAATACCGTACCAGCTGCTGGCAAGAAATTTCGGAAATCCTGATTCAGCGGAGGTATTGACCTTGGGTAACGCTGGTACACGCTCAGTACCTGTCACCGCAATCGCCTTGAGCTTACCCGCGTTCACTAACGGCATCGCCGAAGGCAGGCTAGCAACCATCACATCGACATCGCCGCGCGCAAGCTCAATCACAGCTGTACTCGCGTTTTTATAGGGGACACTTAAGGTTTTGATCTGAGCGATTTGTCCAAACAAGCTTCCCACTAGCTCGGTTTGCGAAGATGTTGAGGCAAAGCTAACAGGTTCATTCTTTTTAGACGCGAACGCGACGAGCCCTTGCAGGTCATCAAATGGTGAGGACGTACTCGTCACAACCACAAAGGGTTGATCGACTCCGATGGCGACTGCGACAAAATCGTTGATGGGGTCGTACTCAATATTAGGAATCAAAAACGGCGTGATCGCAACCGAACTGGTCAAGGCAACGGTCAAGGTGTAACCATCTGGGGCCGCTCGAGCACCAAACGCAGTGCCAATCCCAGCTTGTGCACCCGGCTTGTTGTCAACGATCACCTTTTGATTGAGCCGCTCACTCAAACGCTGGGCAATCACGCGACCGAACGTATCCGTCCCCCCGCCTGGGCCATTAGGAACAATCAATTGAATCCCTTTAGTTGGGTAGTCCTGCCCCAAAGCGGTCAGCGATATACACATCAATAAAGCAGAGAGTCCAAAAAATCGTCTGATAACCATCACTTTCCTCTAAATGAGCGGTTCAATACAACTCAATATACCTGTCTATACTAGCAAAGTGCCACATCCTAACTCGGAGACTCAACATGACTAGCAAAATCGGCTTTATTGGCTTAGGCCGCATGGGCAAGCCCATGGCCTCTCATCTTCAAAAGAAAGGCTTTGACCTTATCGTACTTGATCTGAATCAGCAGGCCGTTGCCGAGCTGGTATCTCTGGGCTCAACAGCCGGCAAAAGCGTCGCCGACATTGCTCGCAGTTGCAATATTGTGATCACCATGCTGCCAAGTTCGGTCGAAGTTGAAAAGCTGTCTTACGGGGCCGACGGAATTTTTGCGAATGCAGCAAAAGGCACTATTTTGATGGATATGAGCACCATTGACCCGCTAGCGACTGATCGTCTCAGTGCCGAAGCAAGCAAACACGGGCTCACCATGGTTGATGCCCCAGTGGGTCGTTTGGCCGAACATGCTGACCGGGCTGAATGCTTATTTATGGTCGGAGCCTCAGACGCTGACTTTAAAACCGTTACCCCACTTCTGAACGCGATGGGTAACTCAACGTTTCACTGTGGGCCAGTGGGCACAGGCGGCAGAACCAAGTTGGTCAATAACTACGTTGCTATCACCCTCACCCAAGTGAATGGCGAAGCTCTAGCCTTATCACAGCGCTTTGGTCTGGATATCACCAAAACACTCGCAGTGTTGCTAGGCACTTCGGCTAATAATGGTCAGCTGCGGATGAATTTTCCGAACAAAGTCTTGGCAGGCGACACCACACCCGGCTTCACCATTGATCTGGCTCACAAAGACTTATCGCTTGTGGTCAACGCCGCACACGCCGCTAAGGTTCCAATGCCCGTCGCTGCGGCAGTGCACGAATCTTTTAGTCAGGCCCGTGCAGCCGAATTCGGCGCAATTGATTTTTCGGGAATTGCTGATGTGATTTGCGAAGTCTCTAAAATCAAAAAACCACGCGTGCCAAAGGGCTGGAAGCCGAGCTGATCCACCCGAAAGCCTCGACCCCAACCTCAGTTAGGGGTCGGGGCGTGTTCAATGCGACTCAACACCATCTCAACCCCACGCTCAGCGATCATATAGGTCGCAGCGTTGGTGTTGACAGACACCACTGTGGGCATCACTGAGGCATCAATCACCCGCAAACGCTCGACCCCACGCACTCGCAGTTGTGAATCAACCGGCGAATGTCCATCATCACTCATACGACAAGTGCCGCATGGGTGATACACAGTACCGCCACAGGTTTGCGCAAAGGTCCAAGGGTCCATCGCACCAGGCATCATTTCGACGTCCCACAGGTCTTTAAAGGCGGGCTGAGAATAAATCTCTCGCAGCATTTCAATACCCGCGACAATCACTTTACGATCATGCTCAGCTGAAAAATAACGAGGTTCGATTTTTGCTTGCTCATAGGGATCAGTTGAGCGAATCGACAAACGCCCACGGCTGTCGGGTCGGCACTGAAACACCGTAGCACTAAAGCCGGAATAATCATGTAAGGGATCACCAGGTTTATCAACCGACAAAGGCATGACAATAAATTGAACATCTGCGCGGCTATCACGTGCATGCTTCGTACGCGCTAAGCCGCCCACCTGCCCTGCACCCACGGTCAGGGGACCACTATTGTTAAAGAGCCACTGCAACCCCATTTTGGCGAGTGCAAACGGATTACGCACCTGATCATTGATCGACATTTTTTTCTTGAGTTTGACAATCGTGCGTGCTTGATAATGATCTTGAAGGTTCTCACCCACTTCTGGAGAATCAGCAACCACCGCAATCCCATGCTGTTGCAGTAGCGCTGCAGGGCCAACACCGGATAACTGCAGCAATTGTGGAGACTGCAAAGCACCGGCACACAAAAGCACCTCTTGGTCAGCTTGCGCTTGCTTTGTTTCGCCGTTTTGAATCCATTCGACTCCGCAGGCAACGTTGCCTTGGAACAGTACACGCGACGCTTGCGCATGCGTCACTATGGTCAGCTTAGGATCACTCATCACGGGACGCAAAAAAGCACGTGCCGATGATGACCGCCAGCCATCCTTGATCGATAACTGAAAGGCACCCACGCCATAATCGGTTTGCCCATTGAAATCTTTATTCGCAGGTAAACCAAATTGCTGCGCAGCCGCCAGCCACGCATCGCAATACGGGTGATCGTTACGTAAATCAGAAACACCTAGCTCGCCTGAAGCCCCATGAAAGAGCGTTTCACCACCAATGTAGTGTTCTGAACGTTTAAAATACGGTAGAACGTTGTCGTAGTTCCAACCTGTCGCACCCTGCTTAGCCCAATCGTTAAAGTCCTCGTGCTGACCACGAATGTAGAGCAGGCCATTAATTGAAGAAGAACCCCCTAGGACACGACCTCGCGGCCATCTGACGTTGCGCCCACCAGTCCCATCGCTAGGCTCGGTGTCGAAATGCCTTGAAAATTTTGGGTTCATCATGGTTTTAAAAAAACCAATCGGCAAATGAAGCCAAAAGTTTTTATCAGAGCCGCCAGCCTCAAGCAACAGAACCGTGTGCCCTGCTTGAATTAAACGATTCGTCACCAGACAACCGGCAGACCCTGCGCCAACAACGATATAGTCAAAGTTCATCCGTTTCCTCCTGTACACCTTGCTCCAAATACCGCTGACGATCTTAACCCTGTCCGGACTCAGCTCTTAAGTGAGACGTGCGCAACTAGAGGGCTGAAAGCTCATTAGCTGCGATTCAAAACCATTTCAACACCACGCTCGGCGATCATATAAGTCGCCGCGTTGGTGTTGGTAGACACGACGGTTGGCATCACTGACGCATCAATCACGCGTAGTCGTTCTACTCCGCGTACGCGTAATTGTGAATCCACTGGCGAATGCCCATCATCGCTCATCCTGCACGTACCGCTTGGGTGATACACCGTACCGCCACGTGTTTGCGCAAAGGTCCACAGATCCGTATCACCGGGCATGGTTTCAACATCCCACAGATCTTTGAACGCGGGCTGAGCGTAAATGTCCCGCAGCATTTCAAGGCCAGCCACAATCACTTTACGATCATGTTCAGATGAAAAATAGCGGGGTTCGATTTTTGGTTGATCGTGGGGGTCGGTTGAACGAATCGACACACGGCCTCGACTATCTGGGCGACACTGGCAAACGGCTGCACTGAACCCAGAGTAATCATGCAGCGGCTCGCCCGACTTCTCAAGCGATAAAGGCATGACAAACATTTGAACATCCGCTCGATGATCTCGCGCGTGTTTAGTGCGCGCTAAGCCACCCACCTGAGCTGCACCCACCGTCAGTGGGCCACTTTTCTTGAATAGCCACTGCAAACCCATTTTGGCAAGCTCAAACGGATTACGCACTTGGTCGTTAATCGACATTTTTTTCTTGAGCTTGACGATCATGCGTGCTTGATAATGATCTTGCAGGTTTTCGCCCACTTCAGGTGAGTCTGCGACTACCGCAATACCGTGTTCTTGTAACAGCGCTTTTGGGCCGATGCCAGATAGCTGAAGTAACTGCGGTGACTGTAGCGCGCCCGCACACAACAGCACCTCACGATCAGCTTGAGCTTGTTTGGTTTCACCGTTTTCAATCCATTCGATGCCGTAGGCAACCTTGCCTTCAAACAGCACACGCGACACTTGTGCATGCGTCACGATGGTCAGCTTCGGATTGCTCATCACTGGGCGTAAAAAAGCACGTGCGCCTGATGAGCGCCACCCATCTTTAATCGATAGCTGATAGGCACCCACGCCGTAATCGGTTTGCCCATTGAAATCTTTATTAGCCGGCAAACCATATTGTTGGGCAGCCTCAAGCCAGGCATCGCAATACGGATGATCATTACGTAACTCAGAAACACCTAATTCACCTGCAGCGCCATGAAACGGTGTTTCACCACCAATGTAATTTTCTGAGCGCTTAAAATATGGCAGTACGTTATCGTAATTCCAGCCCGTTGCACCCTGCTTGGCCCAATCGTTGTAATCGTCGCGTTGCCCGCGAATGTAAATTAAACCGTTAATCGATGACGAACCACCTAAGACTCGCCCGCGCGGCCAGACAACGTTACGATCACCCGTCCCTTCGCTCGGCTCAGTGTCAAAGTATCTTGTGAACTTTGGATTCGTCATGGTTTTAAAGTAACCAATCGGTAAATGAATCCAAAAGTTTTTGTCTGGTCCACCGGCCTCAAGCAGCAGTACCGAGTGCCCTGCTTGAATCAAACGATTAGTCACTAAGCAACCGGCCGAGCCCGCGCCAACCACGATGTAGTCAAAGTTCATATTTTTTCTCCGTTTAACCCGATCGTACACAACGACGAGAAACTCAAGTTTTTATTATTTCTGAGTAGCATCAAGGCCAAAGCGATTTTTGCACTAGCATCTTGCCTGAAATAGTACTATGAACAACGACTGCTAGGCACCAAGCAATCGATACCGAAAATTGCGATGCAACCTACTGTAGTGCGCCAATTTTTTTTACCCTAAAGGGACACCATGATTAAGACAATCGGCTTTCCTGGCCGTTACCTTCAAGGCCCTGATGCAGTGCAGCATTTGCCTGAGCTATTGAAAGAATTTTCATTCACAAAACCCATCGTCTTGATGGATGATCTTGTTCGCGCGAGTGTCGGTGATTTATTGCTGCAGCCACTTTCTGCGGCAGGTATCAAGACGACTCTGCTTCGCTTTGCGGGTGAATGCACCAGCGAAGCGATCGAACAGCTCGCGCTTGAAGCTGAGCGAACACAAGCCGACGTGGTCATTGGCTATGGTGGCGGAAAAACAATTGATGCAGCAAAGGGCATCGCTAAAGCGCATAACCTTCGGCTCTTTATTGTGCCAACGATTGCTTCAAACGATTCGCCCACAAGTCGGCTGATTGTCTTGTATGACGATCAGCACCGTGTGACACGGGTAGATCGACTGACGCGCAATCCTGATGTTGTACTAGTGGATACGGCGATTATTGCGCGTGCCCCTGCCAGATTCTTTGCTGCGGGCTTGGGTGATGCCTTAAGTAAAAAATTCGAGGCGACTCAATGCCATTTGGCACGGGGGAAGAATTTCTTCGGTACCGAGTCACTTGCCACAGCACGTTTGCTCGCCGAACGTTGCTACGACACAATCATCGAGTTTGGTCTGCCCGCTTTGAAGCAGATTCAAGACCACGGCACTCCAAACGAAAGCGTTGAACGCGCGGTTGAAGCCTCCGTTTTATTAAGCGGCCTGGGCTTTGAAAGCGGCGGCTTATCGCTCTCGCATGCGTTAACACGTGGGTTTTCTGCTCACCCCGTGATGAGTACTTTTTTGCATGGCGAGACTGTCGCTTTTGGCTCGATCGTTCAGTTGGTCGCTGAAGAGCGCCCTCAGGCCGAGGTACAGGCTCATATCGACTTTTGTCATTCGTTAGGCTTACCCATTACGCTTGCTCAACTGGGAGCAAAGAACGCAACCGAGGCTGAAATCTTACAAATGGCGACTCTCACGGCAGCAGCACCCTATATTGGTAACCTCATCCCTGCGGCCGATGCGAATCGCATTGCGCAGTGCATCAACAGAGCCGATGCAATAGGCCACGCAACTGCCAGATAGTCAGTTATGCTTAATAAAATAGACAAATAAACAACGACGCTTCAATCAAACAGGAGACAGACATGAACTTTGAAAATAAAGTTGCAGTGGTGACGGGAGCAGGCGGCGGTCTGGGTTTAGCGATTATCGAGAAGTTCGCCCGCGGTGGCGCTGCGATTGTGGCCTTAGACTATTCGCAAAAAATGGCCGATGCAGCAGCCGAAAAAGTTCGTTCACTTACCAAGCAAAAGGTATTGTCCATACAATTTGATGTCGCTGATCATCGCTCTGTGGCTAAAGCGTTTGCCGCAATTGATCAAGAGTTCAAGAAAATTGATATTTTAGTGAACTGCGCAGGTGTACGTGAAGTTCAAAAGGTGTATGACCTTGACCCTGAAGAGTGGAATCGCGTCATCGACATTAACTTAAATGGGCCGTTTTATTGCGCGCGCGAAGCCGTGCTGCGTATGCGTAAAACAGGTGGTGGTTCGATTGTCAATATCGCCTCGGTTGCAGGCATGATGGGGCTCACCCATCGCCCTGCTTACAATTCAAGCAAACACGGCATCATCGGCCTCACTCGTAACCTGTCTTTAGACTGCGCCGCGGATGGCATTCGCGTCAATGCCGTTGCACCTGGCTTGATTCGCACACCACTGACAGATGGCTATTACAAAGATCCTGAATTTATCAAAGGGCTCAACGAAGTGGTGCCAATGGGCGCCCAAGGTGGCACACCCGGAGACATCGCTGATGCCATCGCCTTTTTGTGCTCATCCGAGGCAAAGTTCGTGAACGGTATCGTGTTGCCCATAGACGGCGGCTGGGCAGCAAGTAAGAGCTTCACCACGGGTAGTGGCTCAGCCCAATTTACGTCTGCAAACAATCAGACTTAATAAGCTGTTAGCTAACGTACTGGCTTGATAAGCTGTTAGCTAACATGCTGGCTGATAAGCTGTTAGCTAACGTGCTGGCTTAATAAGCTGTTAGCTAACATGCAGGTTGATAATCGGCTAACTGATATGAAGGCCGCCGTTAACTTGTAGCGACTCACCGGTAATGAAGCTTGCGCCACTGCTGCACAAAAAGGCAATCGCAGTGGCCACTTCGCCGGGTTGCCCTAAACGCTTAAGCGACGACTGTTCAATTGAGTCTGCACCGCGTAACTTAATCAACTCGGTGGTCATCGGTGTTTCGATGATACCGGGTGATACTGCGTTCACACGCGTACGCGGGCCAAGCTCGCGCGCCAAACTGCGTGTCAACGACAGGATGGCGCCTTTCGTTGCTGAATAATGCGAATTGGCAAACGAGCCACGATGACCCGCGACCGAGGCAATATTGCAGATCGCGCTGTTCTCGCGTAACGCCCGAATCGATCTTTGGCAAATATAAAAAACGCCATCAAGATTGATCGAAATGACTTTATGCCACTCGGCATCTGACATCTCTTTAGCAGGCCGAGCTAGATATATCGCAGCAGCAGGCACTAAGAAATCGATCCCACCAAAACGCTTCACAGCCAACTCAACTGCTGCCTCTGAGTCTTTAGGATCGCTGGCATCCATACGGATTGTCGCGACGCGCTCGCCCGTTGGATCTAATTCATTCGCAAAACGCTTAAGAGAGTCGTGATCAAGATCCGTCAGAACCAATTGCGCGCCATTTGCATAAAAGAGCTTTGCAACCTCTCGCCCAATCCCGCCGTTCGCGCCGGTCAAGAGCAGCACTCGGTTTTGAAAATCGTACATATCGTTCGCCCTAAAAAAATGAAGATCAAAAATTAAAAGCTTGAGCGACCACCGCTAATGTCATAGCAGGCACCGGTCACGAAGCTTGCCTCATCAGACAACAAAAACGTTACAACATTGGCCACTTCGTCGACACGCACCAAACGCTTCATCGGAATTTTTTTTGCTGCATCGGTGCTAATGTAATCTGGCATTTCGTTACGCATTCCAGTAGCTTCAACCAAGGCTGGTGACACGCAATTGACACGAATCCCATGCGGAATAAACTCTTTAGCCCACGACTTCGTTACGCCGATCACGGCGGCTTTAGACGCAGCATAGATCGAGAGCTCTTGCGGCCCGTCTTTACCTGCCACCGAGGCCAAGGACACAATCGACCCTGACCCTTGCTTCATCATGTGCGGCACGACTAAGCGCGTCAACGCGAAGATTGCGCGAACATTAATTGCAAAGACGCGATCGACTTCAGCGTCAGTGGTTTCCCACATAGGCTTGATAGGCCCTAAAGTACCGGCATTATTCACCAGGTAGTCAATACGACCATATTGCTTAACCGTTGTGTCGACCAAATGCTGAAGTGCAGCCGCTTCGGTCACATCAGCCTGTACGGCTAAGGCCTGACCCGCGTTCGACGCGATTTCGGTTTGAACGCTTTGCGCGGCTTTAAGGTCGCGATCAGCAATCACAACCGTTACACCTTGACGAGATAACTTCAGCGCAATCGCGCGCCCGATACTCGCTCCTGCTCCCGTCACAATGGCAATACGCGGCGCCGCAAGCTGTTCGACACCTTGAGTGGAATTTTGCATGCTCTATCTCTTGTTAGATTTATTGTTATGTCTCGCACAAACTTTAACAGCTTTGGTCCAATTTGAAAGCCCGCCCCATGCCCGTGCACATTGCTTCAGTCTTAAGCCGCTTTCAGGCTCACTAGCTTCATAAGCGGAGTCTTTGCAGGCAAGAGCAAAGCAAGGAAGTGCAGCTTTATCGGCAAAACGCTATTATCCGAACAGAATATCTGCTCGCAGACACAGCCCCCCGCACTCACTCCCTTTCTACAGAATCCTTGCGCCTATCCATGAAAACCCTAATATCTTTAACGCACGCTCTGGCAACCATTGATACAAGCGGCGTCGCAACCTTAACAATCCGTGAAGCTGGCACGCTCAATATCTTGTCTACACCAGTCATTCAAGACTTAACGAATGCGTTGAACGAACTCGCCCATGCGACAGATCTTCGTTGCTTAGTTTTTAGGGGGTCCGGAGATAAAGCCTTTGTAGCAGGGGCGAACATCAATGAGATGGCGAAGTTAAACAGAAAATCTGCAGTCGTTTTTATTTCTGGCTTGCGCGATCTATGCGAAGCCACTCGTGTATTTCCAACTCCGGTCATTGCCCGAATACCTGGTTGGTGTTTGGGTGCGGGGCTCGAACTTGCCATGGCCTGCGATGTTCGCATCACAGCGCAAGGCACACAATTAGGCATGCCCGAGGTGAAGATCGGAATCCCATCTGTGATTCACGCTACCTTAATGCCTCTTCTGATCGGAGAAGCTCGAGCCTCTTGGTTGTTATTAAGCGGCGAGAACATCGACGCTGAGCAGGCCTTGCAGTGGGGTCTAATAAACGAGTCAGTGCCTCTGACAGACCTTGATCAGCGTGTCGCTGCGATCGCCAGCAATTTTGCAGCATTGGGCCCAACAGTACTTAGACAACAAAAAGCCTTGCTCAGACGTTGGGAGCAGCTATCTTTACCCGATGCCATTACCGATAGCGTTCAAGAATTTGGCAAAGCCTTCGACACGGGTGAACCTCAAAAATTCATGAACGAATTTTTGGCGCATAAATCTAAAAATCATTCAGAAAAATAGCCACCAAAACGGTTTTCAAGATGCAGGGTTCGGGCATTCTAAATCATAGAAATTTTTAAATGAATTGTTAGCCGGAATGGTTACAATATCTCACTGCTTTTATCTATGACTCTCAAAGCGATAATAGTGAAATGATCAATTTTAAAAAATTTCCGATCGGACTCGGCCTTGGTGTAAAAGACGGCGTCAGTTATCAAGCGCTGGAGCACGCCTTGAAATCTGGAATTCGATTTTTTGATACCTCAACCTTTTATGCTTTAGGCGCCTTGAATCAGCTTTCAGACTGCCTAAAAGACAATCATATCGACCGCAGTGAACTCCATCTTTGCGTCAAGCTTTGGGTCACGACGCTCGGAAAAAATCGGCAATTTGACTACGACCCATTTGATCGCTCACTCGATGAAAACGTCAAAGCCTACGTCGAAGAATTGAAAATTGGCTTTATCGATTCATTGGTCATTCACTGGCCGGTCAAAGCGGATGATGAAGGCTACCCTGAAGAATTTATCATCGAAGAAATATGGCCCCGCTTAGAAATGTTAGTCGCTAGCGGCTTGGTGAAATCCCTTGGCGTCTCTAATTTCAATATCACCGAACTGCAAAGATTACTTCACATCGCAAAGATCAAACCCTGTAGCAATCAAGTCGAGTACAGCCCCTTTGCTTTCAATGTTGATTTAAAGAATTTTTGTGTAAAAAATGACATTCAAATTGTTGCTCATTCGCCATTTAATTTTGGCTGGAAAGAGTCTGGGCTAGCTCTTTTAGAAAACGCCTGTATTACAGAGCTTGCAAAAAAATATCAAAAAACACCCGCTCAAATCGTTCTGGCCTGGGGCTGTGCACATGGCGTGATTCCGATTCCTGGAAGCACTAAAGTCGATCACATAGGCGAAATCGCGACGGCGCCTTTGATCACTCTAAGCGACTCTGATATTCAAGCGATTGATCGCTTAAACAAACACGATTATTGCTACTCGGATTTTGGTCAGTACTTTCGCGAAAGCCGTTACCTTCAGCAAGATGTTCCCAACATCGAAGCTAAATACTTATCGGCAGATGGATCTTTCAAATCAACGCACCTCTACGATACAAATTTTTTATCCGAGGTGAAACTTGCCTTGACCGAAGGCGCTGGTTTTATCGTTTTGCCAGAGATCTTAAAAGATCTTGCAAAGCGCTTGTTGCCATCGTTCGATGCAAGCAAAATGCAAAAACTCGGGCGCTGGGATGGTTTTGGGCCGCACAGTAAAGATAGTATTTTCAATTCCACCCCAGACGTTGTTGAATTAGTTGACCATCCTATCGTTTCACTGATCGTGCAATCCCTGCTGGGCTGGGATTGCAAAATAGATAATCTTGCCGCAAGTACAAGTCGGATTGCTCCGGACAATCACGTGCTAGGGCCGCACCAAGACTCACCTTTCGAACAAAACCCCGGAAGCCCGCTGCCGCCAGCAGAATATCCGCTTGTGATTCAAACAATCATTGCGTTTGACGCCTTTACCGAGAGCAATGGGCCTCTGTATGTTGTTCCGCATTCACATAAAAAACGCTCGCGCGTGAACCTACCTTGGGCCGGCAACACACCGAAAGGCCCGATCCCTGCGGATGCAATCAAAGTGATCGTGCCACAAGGATCCGCCATCTTAGCAATTGGTCATATTTGGCATGGGGCGGCTTCTAACACAACCGATCAACCGCGACGTGGCTTTTTAGTTGAATACGTCAGTTCGATTTGCGAGCCGCGAGAGCGTTTCACCACCGAGAACATCAACGACGAGGCCCTTAAACATTTTTCAAGACGTTTGTTACGAATGCTGAGTAATGGAAAACGATTCTTTTACGATCAGCCTTCTTTATTGATGCGCTACAAAGAGTTGCTAAAAGATGAGATTCCAGCCTCTCTAAAGAATGCCAAGACTAATGCAAAGTTGGACAACATCATTTATTCGACTCTGGTGCGAACCACCGGCGTAGACTCGGGCTATTCGTCTAGTGACGACGGAATGCTTAAGATCAAATTGAGTTTGCCAAAAGTCATGGGTGGGCAAGGTAACGCGTCAAACCCTGAGCAATTATTTGCTTCGACTTACTCAGCGTCTTTTTTAAGAGCCTTAGAAATGGCAGCGGGTCAAAAACTGGTTGAACTGCCAACAGCTACTTCAATTAACGCCAAAGTGTCGTTGGGATCTTCTTCAAACGGGATTGGGATCGCAGTCAATTTGCAGATCAGTATGCCAGGACTAGAACCAATGCTCGCACAAGAACTGATCGACAATGCAAACAAACTCTGCCCCTACTCTAGTGCTTTAAGAGGTAATGTGCAGATTGAATTATCGTTGTTGCCAACTTAAGTGTCGTGTGCGTTTGCACGGCAGCAAAGCATCAGAACCGTTTTGGAAAAATATTAAATCCCAACAGGTTTCGCAGATAGAGGGGGATCAATTGAAGGGCTCCCCACTCTGCCTTCAAGATGCTCGTCTTACACCAAATATTCACTGAAACAACCGTGCTGCAACTGATGACCTGATGCCACCAATAGTCCGGAACATAAAGAACGGAACCTGGCTGCATCATCAGATCGTAAAACTTTACTTTTTGAGCCTTTGGAAATTTTTCAAAGTCAGGCTTCAACGGATTGAAGTCCGTTATCTTCGGATACTGCGACAGTGCTGAACGCGGATGAAGATCCAGAAAGCTATTAGGCTCAGAAATCAGCCAGCGTTTCAGACCGTACATTTGCATGAAGAAATTTTCTGAGGTGTCGTAGTGAAGCCCAGTTGTATTACCTTGTGGACCGTACCAAAGATATTTAAGTCCTAATCGTTCTTGAGGTAGCAAAGCATCAAAGTGGATATCCGACTTCAATTCTGGAAAAGACTGGTTGATGCCTAAAGCACCTAGATACAGTCGTCGACCAGAGGTCGTGTGTTCTGCCTGAATCTCGTCTGAGTACTCTTTAAGACTCATCTTGATCGGCTGATGATACTCTTGGAATACATTTGTTTTAGACGTATTCACCTCAACTATTTTGTCCCCAATTTTTTGATGCAGAAACTCGGGGCTCCATTGCGCCAAAGCTGGAAAAACTTCATAAACATCCGTAATCAACAACGGGCGCTTAGAGGCCGAGCAAAAAGCGCCTATGTCGACGCCAGAATCCACTAAATGCTTCAACTTTCGTTGAGGGATTTCATCTGGGTATAAATTCAAATGATTGGAGTCGGGCGTCGGCGCTTTCATGAACATCAACTTTTAACAGCTTTGAAATTGTACTTATGCCACTTCGGGCATCACCCACTCTGCGTTGGTGACGTAGAACTTCTCGGCGTTACGCTGCCCCAGGCGCTCGATATGCTTCTCGAAATCCTGAATCGGCGTTCTGCCACCCTCAGGATGTGGAAAATCGCTGCTGTAGCAATAACATTCGTCAAAACCAAACCGCTCTACCAAATCACCCACAGGCTCGAAGCGGTACGGCGTCACTCTGATATTGCGACGCATGTAATCCGAAGGCGACATCGACAACGCGCCCTTTAAGCGATGTTTGAATATCTTCGCAACGTGATCTAAGTGCATCGCGAGTGGTGCAAACCATACTGAACCCAATTCAACGACTGCGAAACGCAGGCGAGGAAAGCGCTCAAATACGCCGCCTAAAATGATCGTCGCCAAAAAATTCTGGGGAGAAAAAATAAAGCTTGCCATCATGTACGTATCGCCAGGCTCGCCATGATGACGGAACGAAGTGTCGAAGCCAAGATGCGGAACATCTTTTGACCAAGCGTCACTTGCCATAAAGCCTTGCTCACCACCGGCATGCAAGATGGCAGTCGCATTCGCCTCTTGCAACATTGCCCAAAGAGGATCGAAATTGGCGTGCGCCGGTGAGCCACCGCCAGGAGGGATCGAACTCGCGATGACAAATGCACGAATACCCGCTTTAAGCAGGCGCTTTGTTTCTTCTAGCGCTGCAGCAATGTTATGGGTATTCAGGATCGCGACCGGTAACAAACGCTTAGGCTCTGTACGGCTGAAGGCGATCGAATAGTCGTTCCATCCGCGCATCGCAGAGAGGCCCATCGGCGAATCAGAAAACGCACCCATCTGGAGCGCTGGGTCAGCAAATACAAAGGCTCGGTTCACGCCCATGTAATCGAGTGCCTTCAGGCGCCCCTCAGAGGTATAAGCACCCGCAGCGCCAGAACCCTTCAAGTTCCAAACTGTTTTCTCGTTATATTCGGTCGCCTCTGTGCCCATGATCTCGGGGACACTGTCCCGCTCATTTTCTGGCATGTCATCAATGGCTTTACGGCACATGTCGGCATAAAACTTACCCGCCTCTTTGCCAGCCACATTTTCATAGAAATCAGGCGTCGGCGTAATGTGCGTATCCAGATCATTCATCTTGCCAACAAATGGTGTCAAATCAATCATAATCACAGCCTCAATATTTATGCCAAAAAATGTGTTGCAGAAACCCAGTAAACAATGAACAGAATTATAGATACTTATCGCGTTCAATTCGCATAGTGTCCATAAACTAATAGGACAAAGCTCTCAAAACCTCAACTGTCAGCTGTTTGAACCTCTCGCTCGGATTTTTTGAGTTAACCTAGTTAAATACATGTAAACATCGGCATTCGGGCCTGAAACGAGACCTTTTCAGTGATCTTGATGCGAATCATTATTAAGTCAAATTTGTATTAAGTTGAGCCATGGATGAGAATTTTGACGCTCGGCTCGGTTCACTGTCCCCTGCTAAGCGTGCACTCCTAGACAAAATCAAGGCGGCTAAGGCCAGCGCTAGTGCAGCTGAGACACAGCAAAACGAATCAATTCCGCGACGAAGCGACCCCACAAGTCCCGCCCCGTTATCGTTTGCACAGCAACGTCTTTGGTTTTTAAATCAGCTAGACGGACTTGATGCGACTTACAACATGCCCTCGGCGATCGAGCTGCTTGGGCCACTTAACATTGAAGTCCTCAGAAATGTTTTTGATGAAATTAGTCAGCGTCATGAAGCATTAAGAACTAATTTCGCCATGATCGACGGACAGGCATGTCAACTCATTCGAGAGTCGCGACACGCCGAACTTGCTGTTGTTAATCTAGAAAGCTTAACGCCCAACACACAACAAGAAGAATACGAACGACTCTCATCGGCCACTTGCCACGCACCTTTTGATCTTGAACACGATCATTTATTGCGCTTGAGATTAGTGAAATTTAGTGAAGAACGATACATTCTTCTCATGGTCGTGCACCACATCGTCTCGGATGGCTGGTCAAATGGTAATGTGCTGTTAAAAGAAATTTGCGCACTCTATGAAGCATTCTCTCAAGGTTTAGCTTCGCCGCTCTTGCCCTTACCGATTCAGTACGCTGACTACTCGCAATGGCAAAGACAATTATTGGACGGCCCCCGATCAGACGTCTTAATCAAGTACTGGAAGACCAAACTCAAAGGGATACCAAGTCTCGTTGAACTGCCCACGGACTACCCGCGGCCACTGAGGCAAACTTACACGGGCAAAACAACTTACTTCACAATCGATTCAGCCCGCCTGCAATCCCTGAAGTTGCTTGGCAAACCCGTCGGAGCCTCGTTGTTCGTTGTGCTGCAAGCCGTATTTTGTACGCTCATCGCACGCTACAGTCGACAAGACACGGTTGTGATTGGCTCTCCCATTGCCAATCGCACGAGTAAAGAGCTTGAACAACTGATTGGTTTTTTTCTAAATACTCTTGTCTTACGGACTGATGTCGACCCGCATGCGTCATTTGCACAACTACTGACGCAGGTCAGAGATAATTTCTTAGAAGCCTATGCGCATCAGGACTTGCCCTTTGAGAGGCTTGTCGAAGTGGCTGATCCCGAACGCAACCCTAGTTTCTCGCCACTTTTTCAGGTCATGCTGATTCTCCAAAATCAAAATGAAGAGAGAGACGGCTTGCGTATTGGCGATGTGCGACTCAGCGCTGTCCCGATTGCCGCCGAAACCGCAATGTTTGACATCACGCTGAAGTTCGAAGAACAAAGCGAACAGTTATTTGCTGAGCTTGAGTACAGCACCGACTTATTCAAAGCCAGTACGATACAAAGATTCATCGAGCATTTCGAACATATCGTCGATGCCGTCATTCAAAATCCGAACCAAAAAGTCTCTTCCCTGCAACTGTCGAGTGGCGCTGAACTCAAGCAAATTACAAGCAACTTCAATCGAACCCACAAACATTACCCACAGCAAGAGTCGGTCTGCGATTTGTTCGAGCAACAGGCAATTGACTATCCTGACCGCATTGCCGTGTTGTTTGAGGGTCAACAAATTTCCTTTGGCGAACTCAACGTGCGCGCCTCGCGCTTGGCCGCCCATCTCAAGAACCAAGGCGCAACGAACGAGACCTTGATTGGTTTATGCGTAGAGCGCTCAATCTTTTTAATTGTTGGACTCTTAGGTATCTTAAAAAGTGGTGCGGCCTATGTCCCCATCGATCCGGGATATCCAAAAAATCGCATTAAAGACATGGTGGATACGGCAAAGCTTGGATTGATCGTTGCGCAGGCCTCGACTCAGCCCTTATTCGTCTCAGATCCCGTTGATGTTGTCTGTATCGACTCAGACTGGGATCGCATCAAACGTGCTGCGCCTACCGCCTTTTTGGTGACGCGCAATAGCCTGCTAGGCGAAAGTTTGGCCTACGTGATTTTCACTTCTGGGTCGACAGGCAAACCCAAAGGCGTGCAAATTACGCACAACGCCTTGCACAACTTTCTGCAGACCATGCTTGAGAAACCAGGTCTCAGTCGTCAAAGCACGTTGCTCGCAGTCACCACGATATCTTTTGATATTGCAGCGCTCGAACTCTATCTGCCCTTGATCAGCGGCGCACGTATCGCCCTCGTCCCTAAAGAGACCACAGGAGACGGGCATGCGCTTGTCAAACTACTCTTTGCGACGCAAGCAACCGCGCTTCAGGCCACGCCCGCCACGTGGCGACTGCTCTTTGCCAGCATTGAGCCCGAGCAATTGGTTCTTGATCAAGCGCTCTGCGGTGGCGAAGCCTTGTCGGCAGAGCTTGCTGAGCGATTGCTCAAGAGTAACGCTGAAGTCTGGAACGTATACGGCCCGACAGAGACAACCATTTGGTCAGCAAGAAATCAACTTCACCATAACAACCTCAACGGGCACTCCAACCCGTCTATTGGTCGCCCCATCGCCAATACAAGCATCTTTATGATTGATGCAAGCCTAGCAACCACCCCGCTCGGTATCCCGGGTGATCTCTACATCGGTGGCGCTGGCCTGAGTCGTGGCTATCTGAATGAGCCTGGTTTAACCGCCGAACGTTTTATTCCGTCGCCTTTTAGCGAGCTGCCTGGACAACGCATTTATCAAACGGGCGATGTCGCGCGTTTCTTAGAAAATGGCGACATTGAATATATTGGCCGTTCAGACTTTCAAGTCAAGGTGCGTGGGTTTCGCATTGAACTCGGTGAAATCGAATCGGTGTTGGCACAACACCCGCTGGTCAAAAATGCGGTGGCTGTCTGCCAGTTCAGCGATCAAGATCATGTCACGCTCAATGCATTTATTGAAATTAAATATAGCCAAGAATTACAGCAAAATCAAAGCCAAGATTTGATTGCGGCTTTGCGCACGCTGATCGCTGAACAATTACCTTCGTATATGTTGCCTTCAAACATTGCGATTCTTGAAAGCTTGCCACTCACCCCAAACGGAAAAATCGACCGAAAGGCTCTACCTACCCTTAAAAGTCTTTCAAGCCAGGCACAATATCTAGGCCCACGCAACGACCGTGAAGAGCGCATGGCAACATTATGGTCGGTCGTGCTGAACGCAGAGCGCCCTGATATACATGACAACTTCTTTAACTTAGGTGGTCATTCGTTACTAGCACTGCAAATTATCACCAAAATTCGCGATGAATTTTTAGTAGAAATTCCGGTACAAGCATTGTTCGACAATCCAACGATTGCGCTCTTGGTTGAGTTTCTGCACTCGAACCATAAAGCAATTAAAAAGTTAAGCCCACCCATTGTGGCTCAGTCGTCCGAACAACGAAGAGTTTCAGTACTTTCATATTCACAAAAACGGCTATGGTTTCTGGATCAGCTTGAGGGTCTTAACAGCAACTATCACATTTCTACAGCGCTTGAATTATTTGGTCAGATCAACGTCACAGCGTTGAACGCAGCGCTGACTAAAATCGTTGAACGACATGAAATCTTGCGAACCATCTATGCACAGGTAGACGGCGAATCGTCGGCGGTTGTTGTAGCGACTCCTCTGGCTCTACTTGAAACGACTCGCTTAGAAGCTGAGTCCAAGCAACACACGGACGTTCAAAAATGGTTGAGTGATAAAAATACTCAACCCTTTGACCTTTCTAAAGATATTCCGATTCGTGCAGATTTACTCGAGTTGAACAACAATCACTGGGTGCTTGCGATCACGTTGCATCATATAGCTTCAGATGAAGCTTCGATGCTTGTGCTGCAGCGCGAGTTGTTGAGCTTGTACGAAACATGCTCAACCGAGCAGGCTGATCGCCTAACACCGTTAAAAGTACAGTACGCCGACTTTGCAACGTGGCAACAGCGCTGGCTCAATCCAGACTTACTGAACACGCAACTCGATTACTGGAAGAAAACCTTAGACAGTTCGCCCACTCTTCTAAATTTACCGCTCGACAAACCGAGACCTGCAATACAAGGCTATCAAGGGCGCGCGTTGGTGTTCTTCATCGACCAACCGTTGACTCAACAGTTGAAATCATTATGTTCTGCAAACGATGTAACCCCTTTTATGGGTTTGTTCGCCTGTTATGCGGCGCTGTTAGCAAAGCACTGTGACACGCAGGACCTTGTCATTGGCACGCCAGTCACCAATCGTAACCGCTCAGAATTGAACGAGCTGATTGGCTTATTCGTCAATACGTTACCGATCAGAGTATTGCTTCAGCCTCAGAGTTCTAGCGTTGAACTCCTGTCGTCGATACGCAAGACGCTGCTTGAGGGTTTAGCCAATCAAGATACACCCTTTGAGTCAATCGTTGATGCGCTTCACCCAGAGCGCAGCTTAAGTCATGCCCCAATTTTTCAAACGATGTTCGTTCTTCAAAATACACTCGAAGAAAACATTGAACACGCTGACTTAAAAATGCTGCCGCTCGAGGCAGAAACATCAAGCACTAAGTTTGACCTGACGCTGGCGATTCAAACTGAGTCGAATCGTTTGCGGTGTGTCTTCGAATACAACGTCGACTTGTTCGAAGAGAGCACAATCAAACAACTCGCAGAGCATTACACCCAATTGCTCGGGCGAATGGCCGAAAAGCCCTACGCGAGCGTTCTACAAACGACCTTGTTAAGCGTCGCCCAACGCCATCAGTTCTTGAACGAATTCAACCCAGAGCTAGTCGCTCAACGCTACACCTGTGCACAGACCCTTTTTGAACAGGAAGCGGCGCTTCGACCAGACGCTATTGCGCTGACCCACTACGACAACGCACTGACCTTCGATTCTCTTAATCGACAGGCGAACAAACTCGCACGACAACTGAGAAAACTTAACCTCGGTCCTGACTCGATCGTTGCCCTTATTTTTGAGCCATCGCCCGAAATGGTAATTAGCATGCTCGGCATTTTGAAAGCCGGTGCAGCCTATCTGCCGATATTACCCGCGACCCCTTTCGAGCGCCAAGAGGTGATGCTCACTGAAGCACGCGTTCAACATCTGCTTTGCTCTGCGTCTCACAACGATAAACCACACGAGGGTGTGACAACACTCCATCTTGAGGATCTTCTGTGTACCGATACACCCAGCGGTAACCCAACGTGGGTGAATTTGGAAGAGTCGCTCGCCTATGTCATCTACACCTCTGGGTCGACTGGGAAACCTAAAGGAGTTGGCGTCTCGCGGTCAAATCTCGCCGCCTATCTGAAATCTCGAGGTGATTTCTATTCAGCACCCGTCTCGGGCTTATTGCTCTTACAACCCTACGCGTTCGATATTTCCTCAGGAAATATCTTTTGGACACTCTGCCAGGGTGGCTGTCTGCACCTCGCGCCAAAAGATTTAGCCGCAGACCCCACGGCCCTGCTGCAACGCATTGCCCAAACTCAAATCTCACATCTGGTCTTACTGCCCTTACTGTATAGCCCCGTGCTTGCGCTTTCAAGCGACAGTCAGTTTTCGGCTTTGCGTCACATCATCCTTGGTGGTGACAGCCTCTTGCCTAAGCTGGCTCAAGACCATTATCAAAGATACCCTGCGATCGCACTGACCAATGAGTATGGTCCTACCGAAACCACCATTATGTGTACCGCGTACACAGTGCCGCAGCAACTTAAGCTTGACCATATTCCCATTGGTAAACCAGTGAGTCAGTCTAATATCCGGTTGCTTGACCAGTTTCTTGACCTTGGCTTACCTCATCTTGGTGGCGAATTAACCATTGGCGGCCCCCAGGTCAGCCGCGGCTATCTGAATCAAGCGGCGCTGACTGCCGAAAAATTTGTGCCAGATCCCTTTGGCACACAACCGGGCCAAAGGCTTTATCGCTCGGGAGATTTTGCCCGTTATCTGTCTGAAGGACATTTGCTCTTTCAAGGGCGAAAAGATAAGCAAGTCAAGATTCGAGGCTTCAGAATCGAACTGACTGAAATCGAAAACGCGCTGCTTTCTCTGCCAATGATTCAAGAGGCTTGTGTCACGATCGTTGGACAAGCGAAAGCGCCCCGGCTGTATTCCTATCTCGTATTGAAACAACGGGGTAGCATTACTGCAGCAGGTGTCATCCACTCTTTAAAAAACCTCTTGCCCGACTACATGCTGCCAGCGGGAATCTCTTTTTTAGACGCCCTGCCCGCTACGACCAACGGAAAATTAGATTTCGACGCACTGCCGGCACCTGTTTTTCAAGATGAGACAACTGAATTTGTTGCGGCGCGTGATGCTGCTGAAAAACTTTTGTGTCAAATTTGGCAAGATGTACTCGATATTGAACGTGTTGGCATACACGATAACTTCTTTGATCTGGGCGGCGATTCGATCCTTAGCATTCAAATCGTCAGTCGTCTCAAGCAATCAGGGATCACGGTATCCGTCAAACAACTTTTTCAACAACAGACGGTTGCTCAGTTAGCGGCTATCGCAAGTTCGACACCTCAAATCGTTGCGCCGCAAGAGACTCTTTCGGGCTCGTATCCACTCAGTCCTATTCAACACTGGTTTTTTGAAAACTTCAGGGCTAGTCTGCAGCACTTTAATCAGTCGGTCTATCTGCACATCAGCAAACAAGTCGACATCGCAACGTTAGAGCAGACGTTACACCGACTCGTTGAGCATCACGACGTACTCAGATCGCAATTTATTAATTCAACAAATGAGCGTGACGAGAATGAAGCGCTCATTGAACACGAAGCCAGGCAAACCATCGTTGAACGTGACGCCATTGACGCGAGTACTGAACACGAAGTCAAGCAAACCATCGTTGAACGTGACGCCATTGAAGCGAGTATTGAACGCGAGAGCACTTTTGAGATCGTAGAGCTGCATGACTTCTCGTTAAGCACTGCCGAAAATATTGACGCAGAGATCAGCGTGGTTGCTAAACGCGCTCAAGCGTCGTTGACAGTGCAAACGGGTAATTTGCTGCGGGCAGTTCTGTTTAAAATGCCGGAAGGTCACGCAAACCGCCTATTACTCATTGTGCATCATCTTGTGATCGACGGCATCTCTTGGCGTATCTTGCTAGAGGACTTAGAGTCTTTACTGGTTCAGCATACTCAAAAACTGCCACTGCAGCTAAAGCCTAAAACCTCTTCGTTTGCACAATGGACCACTGCCTTAAGCCAGTACGCCAATTCTCAGCGTGCACTCAACGATTTGCCCTACTGGCAAACGCAAGTCAACCAAAGCGTGCCGAAGCTACCTATCGACTTGTCAGCGGATCTTTCGAAAAATACTCTAGACTCCACTTTACACTTAGAGTCTTCGCTTGACGCCGAAATGACGCAGGCTTTGTTGACCGAGGTGCCCAAGGTCTATCGCACACAAATCAACGACATTCTGATGACGGCCTTAGTGACCGCGTTAGGTCGCTGGACACAACTACAAGAATTTGAAATTTCGCTCGAAGGGCATGGACGAGAAGACTTATTTGACGAGCTCGACATGACACGAACGCTCGGCTGGTTCACCTCATTGTTTCCAGTTCGACTCAGTTATCGCCAAGAAGAAGATCTTGGCCAAACGATTGGTCGAATTAAACAGCGCATGCGAAATATTCCGACCAACGGCTTGACCTACGGTCTTTTGCGCTACCTCAACACAAGCGAACAAACTAGACATTCGCTTACACAAGTCGCACCTAGCCCCATTAGTTTTAATTATCTGGGTCAATTTGATCAAGGCGCGCAGGGGCAACTGCTACTGGATGAAGCCAAGGGTGATACGGGTTCAGATATCGGTAGCGCAGGTCAACGACAAGCACTCATTGATATCAACTCACGTATATCCTCAGGTCAATTTTTTCTGAACATTAGCTTCAGCAAAAATATATACGCAGCTAAAACAATTGAGCAGTTTTCAGCGCTTTATTTAAACGAGTTACGCAATATCGTCAGACACTGCGCAGAGCGCCAGGCAACACCTTTTATCGGGGATCGTTTCTCGCTTGCGACTCTGACTGATAAAAATTACATCGATTTAACAACTGCACACGCTGACAATATCGAGGATATTTATCCGCTCTCTCCGATGCAAGAGGGCATGGCCTTTCATAGCCGTCTGACGTCCGAATCGGGGGCATACATCATCCAGCTGAGTTGCGAAATGTCGGGCCGCTTTGAGCCCCATACTTTCGTTAAAGCCTGGGATAGCGTCTTGGCTCGACACCCTAGCCTGCGCGTATTCATTTTTGAAGGGGCGCAGACTTCAGATCACCAAGTGGTGTTACGTCAAGTGGCACTTCAATGGCAAACCTTAGACTGGACGCAGCACCCTACCAACCGACAGCACGAGCAATGGCAAGAACTGGTCGTGCATGATCGGCATCTCGACTATTCGCTTGAGACTGCGCCTTTGATGCGTTGTTACCTCATCAAATTTACGGACACGCACTGGAAGTTTCTCTGGAGCCATCATCACATTTTGACCGATGGTTGGTGTTTGCCAATTTTGATGAAAGAAGTTCTACATTATTACCACAATCCCACGGCCAATGACCTACCGTTGCCGACGCCCTATCGCGACTATATCGCCTGGTTAAAGCAACAAGACCTTGAGGTTGCAAAAACATACTGGGTCAACTACTTAGCCGAGTTCTCGGCACCTACCTTTCTGGGCATCGAGAAAAGTCTTGAACAACACAAGCAGGTGTCGCGCTCACAATTTGCTGAAGTGAATCTTCTGTTAACCGAAGATCTTAGCGGCGTACTTGCTGAGCTTGCAAAACGCCATCGTTTGACCTTAAGCAATATTTTGCAAACGGCTTGGGCCGCTCTTTTACAGATCTATAGCCAATCAACCGATATTGTGTTTGGCGCAACGGTCTCTGGTCGACCACCTGAACTGGACGGTGTTGAGGGGATGGTGGGTCTTTTCATCAATACTTTACCCGTACGTGCAAAACTCAAACCGCGTCAATCTATTGTTGAGTGCATGACCACGCTTTTACATAACCAGATGGATAGTGATTTATATGCCTACACGCCTCTGGTAACGATTCAAGCTTGTAGCGAACTACCACCCAGAACACCGTTGTTCAACAGCATTTTAGTCTTTGAAAACTACCCCCTAGACGACAGTATTGATGAACAAGCGCAGGCGTTATCCTTTAGCGCCTTGCAGTTACACGAACAAACCAACTTGCCGCTCACGGTCACCGCTTCTGGCGGTCAACGGGTGCCCATCAAGATTTCTTATGATCAACATATGTTTGATGCTAAGAAAGTCAGTCAGCTTTTAGAATGCCTACACCGACTCTTGAGCTTCGCGGGTTCGAATCCACAAGCCAGCGTGAGCAACTGGCATGCCAGTGTGACGACAGAATACGACCAGCGCCGATTAAAAACTATCATGGCAGCAAGTTATCGCTCGCTGCCAGATTTGGCGTTGACATTACCTGAGTTGTTCGAAAGGCAAGTTCTACAAACTCCCGACAAGATTGCCATCACACTCGGGCAGGTTAGTTTGAGCTACGCGGCATTGAAT